>JAABUL010006227.1_pt1 | contig 13955 bp, 11 predicted proteins | sample 5559151 | NCBI WGS metagenome assembly JAABUL01 (sample SAMN10711876, study PRJNA513368) | rock metagenome | isolation source: Antarctica rocks | place: Antarctica: Victoria Land, Pudding Butte sud | reverse complement strand
CCTCGCGGAGCGCCGCCCGGACCACCTGGGCCTTGAACTGTGCTGAATGATGCTTTCCCATCTCTTGAGTCTACGCCTTTACGTTTTCAGCCTCCTCTCACTGTCCAGATCCCTGGGTCCACTATAACAAACTCTACGGACGCGCCGCTCGACATTATTGGCGTGCGAATTATTTATAAGTATCGCGGCGTAACAGGTTTGCTTTTGCCAGTAACCATCACTCAAGTAGCTACGGCGCAGATCGAGCCGACTGGGTTTGGGTCATAAGGAGCCATGGATGAATAGACGTAATCGACGGCACGGACAGGCAGGGTGTGCTCGTCGGGGTCAAGCGGCGGTCGAGCTGGCTCTAATTTTGCCGGTCATCGCGCTCATGCTGCTAGGCTTGGTGGAACTCGCCAGCGTGTTCAGCGCCAAGTTAAACGTGCAGGCGGCGGCTGCACAGGGAGCCCGTATTGGAGCTTTGGAAGGTAATGGCAGCAATAATTGTACGGCGAGCGCTAATACAGTTGATACCGATATCATTACCGCGGTTTTGAGCAATAGCGGCATTAGCCGAAATAACGTCAAACAAATACAAATTTACCGTGCCGCTCCAGACGGTTCCGTCGACAATGGGGCAATCAACACATACAAGGCTCCGTTTACATTAAGTGGAACTCCCCCGCTTTACGCCATTACCCCACCCGAAAATTGGCACTGTACGGACCGACAAGCAGCAGAGCCTGCCGACTCCATCGGCGTCCACGTGACATATAATTACCAGCCGGTTGTCAGCTTGCCAGGAATATCGTCCTTTACGCTTGAAGATCACACGGTGCAACGTCTCAACCCGACCAAGAATAGCCAGCCTTGCCCTTTCCCTGGCGTTCCTACGAGCGTTGGCGCGCAATGGACTGGCTCGCAACCAAGCACGACAGATGACATTGCTTGGTTTCCAGTGCCCGGCGCGGACACGTATCAGGTCTTTGCCAACGTCAATAATGGTCAATGGGGAACAACGCCTGTATTCGACGGACCGCAGCCGCCTCTTAATAGCAAAGGTCAGGTAGAGATTACCTATGCCCATAACACCACGTCCGGTACCCCAATACAGTACCGGGTTAGAGGACATAACTTCTGTGGGGATGGGCAGTTTAGCCTGCCCGCGTCGAATGGACAGTATCAGCTGCCCATAGCGCCCACGGTCAATGCGGTCCCCGACCCTAGCACTCCTGGCTATGACTACTTGACGTGGTCTCAAGTTCCTGACGCTTCATACTACACAGTCATCCAGCTACCGTCCGATGGCTCGGCAACCAACGTTTCCCCTCTCCACTCTATCCCGGCAACGTCATCGCCACACTATTCTATGCCCCATGTGGGCACTCAATCCGATACATATGTCGTCTACGCCGAGTCTCTCGGCAACAAGTATGGTCCGTTAAGCGCGCCGGTCAGTGTGGCGGCGACCGGAGGATATCTTAGTGGCAGTGAAACTGCTCCTATCGCTGTAGCCAACTTAACCTCTAAAGGATCGATAGATTGGATGCATTGGGGGTTGACGCCATCGCCCTATATAGACCGTAAAGCCAGCGCTGGCTTTATCAACAGCTATAGCACTTTTAATACTGGCGGGGGCTCCGGCGGGTCCGCTAGCACGTATCCGAACGCTAGCTCCTATGGCTACAATTGGACAGATGGGTCACCAAACCTTACTCCAAATAGCGCCCCTGCCTATCCACCAACAAAAACCGGGGTATCCTTGACGGGCCTCCATAATGGTTTCCAGTTCAAAGTGCCTGCGGACACGACACTACGGGTCCTGCATGTGTATGTTGGCGTCAAAAACGCCACGGGCCTGTTGACGGCAAAACTGCTCGATAGTAGTGCCCCCTTGTATAACTCTACGTCGCTCGATAACCCGGTGGGAGCATCCGGCGCGACCAATGGTATTTATACGCTGACCTACAGGGCGGCATCACCCACCCAGTTGCAAATCAGTTTCTCCATGTCGGCTGATCACGGTTCCGGCTACGTTATTTTGCAGGCCGCGACCCTTGCGCCAGCACCTGTAACAGGTGGTACAACCACACTCATCGACGACAACGCGAGCCATTTCTCGTATGATAATCCGCGCTGGACGCGCTGTACGAGTACGACGTGCGACTCCACGGATAGTCCATCAGCCTATAACGGTGACAGCACCAGCGACAATACAACAGGGGACACGGTAACACTATCGTTTACAGGCACGAGTGTAAAGCTCTACGGCGTGAAGAGCCTGGATGGAGGTATAGCTTCAATCACCATTGACGGCAACACGCTCGATCCAGGTTATCCGGCTCCCCCCGACACAATCGACTTCTACGCGTCGGCGAGAACGGGCAATGCGCTCATGTGGTCCAGCCCCACGACGCTTTCCGCTGGTTCCCACATTGTGACGATTAAGGTGACCGGGACAAAAAACGTTAACAGTACTGGCTACGCTGTCACGATCGACGGAGCAGGCATACAAAACTAACGCGTAGCGTCGAACACATTGGAGCCGTCCCGTGTCTCGGGATTGAGTAGGAGGAACAATGGTCATTCGGCAGGTATATATACGTTGTCGCGACGATGCGCGACGGGGTCAAATGGTGGTCGTATTCGCGCTCAGCATCGCCGTCTTCGTCGGCGCGTTGGCGTTGGGCGTTGATCTGAGTCATGTCCGCACGGAAGCTGAAAACGCACAGCGGGCGGACAACGCCGCAGCGTTGGCCGGTGTCATCTTTATGCCGAACTACCAGAGCCAAGCCACGTACCGAGCTCAGGAGGAGGCGACAAAGAACGGCTTCACGGATGGACAAAACTCTACCAGCGTCACCGTTAGTTCAGTGCCTCCTTACAGTTACCGGCTACGTGTGACGATCTCGGAGCTCGTGCCCATTTTCTTTGGTCACCTGTTTGGGCTTGGCAATGTGAGGATCAGTCGGTCCGCGACGGCTGAGTACTTGCCACCTCTGCAAATGGGCTCACCCGATTACGTCCTTGGTTTCCCACGCTTTCCGTCGTATTTAACTTATGATGGTACCCTCGACAATACCCGTTCCCCACAGAACTTTTACCTGTTCCAAAACGGTCCTTACACGTACAAAGAACAAGGTGATCCATTCGACCCATTTTTCGAGTCGATCAGTGGTCAAGGTTATGGCAGTGGCATCAGCGGGCCCAACCCCTGCACGAGTTCAGCCACACCGCCGGTTGTGACAGCGGCGCAAGACTGCCCCGATGAAACAGGTATCATTTCCAATAATAACACCGAAGGAGGCAAAAACTTCGCGGGCTAGTAAGTATGTCATCAGCCTACCTGCTGGTGTATCGACGGTCGTGGTCAAGCTATTTGATCCGTTCAACAGCACCAACTACAACTACTTAGCATATTGCTGGGATCGAGGCTTTAAGGGCGCTACATCACCGGTCGAAGGTTACCTCGCGTGGTACTACAACACCTATGGCGCCGCAGGCAGTGGCGATTCTCATTGCAGCAGCACGCACACTGCTGCCACCAAACAGGCGCTGTTCGACATCACCCCAACCGATACGGCCGCAACGCCTGATTGTCTCCTTGGCAAGCAAAACGGTGGGTGTCGCAATGAGAAAACCGATGATGCCTTGCTCACTCACTTCACTTCCGGTACAACCTCCTTGCCGGACACGAAACTGCAGTTTTCGCTGACGGGGCCAACACAGTCTCTACTCGATCCAACCCTTAGTACCAAGGATGGCATGATTCTTCCGTCGGCAGCCGCCTCGCCTAAGTGTGCGTTGTCGACCGAAAATTGTGTGGTTGCCAAGCCATTTGCCGCAGGCGATGATCCCGCGACAGGATCATGTAATACCGGCGCTTGCCCGGCCAGTTTGGTCGCTTTCAAGTTCGTCAACTACGCTATCTTGCATGGCTCGGCGACTAGCCCCACGTATTACGAGCTAACGGTCAAGTCCATTGTCAATAGCGACAACACCTACGGCGAGGGCAACAATGCGTACGGTATCGCTGTCTGTGGAGCTGGAGATCAAACGTATACCAAAACCTACAGTCCTAGCACCGATGGACCTTTATGGGCGTCGAGCAATTACGTCACGTCCGATCCGCTCAGCACAGATCCAACTACCTTCGATACATACCACGGATGGAATCCCGCCGCCTGCGCCTCCCCAAATCCGCCGGGTTGCCCTACCAACCCCCGCTTGGCCGCCCCTGGTCAATGCGTCCAGATCTATGCGCAGGGCCATATGCCCCTCTACAACTACATCGGTGCCGGCTCTTCGATTATCCCGTTGGGTTTTATCCCCCCGGACTATGCTGGCCGCACGATCGACGTTCAACTGTTCGATCCCGGAGATGTAGGTCAAAGCAGCGCAACGGCGTCCGCGACGTTTGGGAATCTGGCTCCGACCGACAGTTCGGCCGGAACGCGGGATGACGGAACCGCAGGTTCCGCCTTGATCAACACAATGGAGATTCTCACGCCTGCGGGAGATATACAGGATATTACACCCAACCACGTCGACGGCCACCTCAACAGCGGGCAACAGACCAGCCTCGACTACGACTTCACGGCGGCGCCTGACTACGGTCCGTCTAACTATAAAAACGACGGTGGCGTTTATACCCATAAACTAGCGTCCCAACCGCTCTCTGTAGGCAACGGGACCCGTACCTACAATGGGAGTTGGGTGACAGAGAAAATAGCCATTCCAGACACTTATCCGCAGATGGTGAGTGGCGGCTCAAACCCGGCGTTGGCGTTTGGCGTTTACTGGAAAGTGCTTTACCGGCTTGGCAGCGACTCGACCGACGTGACGGTATGGTCACTCAGCGTCGATGGTTCGGCCGTCCACCTGGTTAATCCGTAAACAATTTCGTTTCCGAATAAGGCCTGTTGTAGCAGAGAGGAGTTTAGTCGTCCACAAACAACTTGTTCGGATATAAAGCGCAGCCCACTTGTATCGACTACTAACTCGAAAGGACTATGGCGGTGTTTACCTCAAGAATGAAGCGGCGATTCTTGCTATTCGCGTTGTGCGCCAACCTTGGCGTCGTCCAGCTATTACACATGGAAACGCTAACCCAACCACTCCATGCCTCGGCGGCGAATGGCAATGGGAACGGCAATAGCGGTGATGTCAAAATCAGCGAGACAACTCAGCCTGACCATGGTAATCAAGGCAACGAACCGCACGTCGCGTGCCAATTCTACGTGCTTGGCTTTAACATGGCGGCGAGCGTGGGTAACATCACAGTCAGGGTGTGGGACCCGACGAGCGGTTCACGCGACACCATGCTGACGGACACATATTCGAGCGACGACACGAGTGCCCAACCCGCGGATCGAGGTAATACTGAGTTTGTGAGCGGTCCGCACAGCCTGCCGGCCGGCCACTATAAGCTGTTCGTGACGGATAACAAGGGCAACGACATAGCCAAACAGAAGGTCTTCTGGGTCGACCAGTGCGCAACCGTCCCGTCCACCGACACGCCCGTCCCGTCCACCGACACGCCCGTCCCGTCCACCGACACGCCCGTTCCTCCGACGAGCACCCCAACACCCGGACTACCCTCTTTCGGCAACGCGTAGTCTTCAGGTTGTAGCGGCGGCGACAATAGCTACGGCGCACGGAGGTACCCCAACTGGAGTACCTCCGTGCGTCGCAGTACTCTCACGACAGCGTGTTAGGGACAACAAGATGTGGTACACGTATGTGACAGGCGGTTTGACGGTCTTTTAAGGTCAGAGGTTGGCTAGCGGCGTTGGCGGCTGCGGCGCAGGAAGGCGAGGTCGATGGCGGCGCGCCTGACCTCGCGTTGCTGCCGCTGCTCCGCGACTTCCACCACGTCCTTCCGGCTAAACGTCGCTATAGCCGACCGCCGATAATGCCGGTTATGTTGCCCCTGCGTCCGTCGATCACGGCGATAATCTCGATCGCATCACCTTTGACCTGGTAGGCCACGATGTAAGGAGGGATGACCAGCTCGCGTGTTCCTCCGACGCGGCCAGCTCGTCCCGCGCCGAGGTGGCCGACGAGTTGGTCAATCTCTCTAAAGATGCGGTCTTTCACTCCGTCGGCCGCGGTTGGGTTGTCCTGTGCGATGTAATCGGTGATTGCTTCAATATCGTTAAGGGCGGCACGGGCATAACTGATGTTCACTCGGCAGACTCGACGCTATACCTCTTTGAGCGTAAGGCGGCAACCTCCTCAGGCGTGGCGCACGCGATGTCGCCGGCGTCAAGCTGGCGCTTGCGCTCCGCGATGAGGTCAACTTGCCACTTCTCAGTCTCGATGTACCGGCGCATCGCTTCAAAAGCATGATATTGCCGGTTCCGATCGGTCGATTTGGCGAGGGCGTCGAACTGGTCGCGCATGCGCTCAGGGACGCGGACGCTGATAGTGGTCATGGGTTCGGAGGTCGCGGTCATGGGTCCTCCCTGGTGATAGCATGTATAAGAGATTCATCCGTATATAGAACATGATATCCTACAACGCATGACAAGGGAAAGTACCCATGTGGATAGGTTCTTTTACCGCCCCTGCCGCTGCCGGTTGCGACGCAGGAAGGCGAGGTCGATGGCGGCGCGCCTGACCTCGCGTTGCTGCCGCTGCTCCGCGGCTTCCACCACGTCCTTGATGTAGAGGTTTTCCACGCCGACCTGTAGGGCGGCCGCCAGCGGCACCGCGATCAAGGCGCCCAATAGCCCGAACGCTTCCGCTCCGAACAACAGGGCCGCGACGACCAGGAATGGGTGCAGGTGCACGGCGCGCCCGTAGACGAGCGGCACCAGGATGTGCGCCTCGACGTTGGTGATGATGAGGTACATGATGATGACCCAGACGATCGTGATGGGGCTGACGGTGGCCGCGACGAGGATCGCCAACAGCAGTCCGATGAAGCCGCCGACGAAGGGGATGATTTCGAGCAGTCCCGTGATGACCGCGATGCTGAACGCGTAGGGTACATGCAGCAAGGTTAGCCCCACGCTGAAGGCGACGGCGTAGTAGATGACGATGATGATCTGCCCGATGGCCCAGTGGCCCATGCGCTCACCCATCTGCGAGAGGATCGACGCCGCGCGCTGGCGATAGTCCGGCGGCGCCAGCACGCCGACGAAGTCGGCCGTGAACGTCCGGCGCACGGTCAGGAAGAAGGCCATCACCAGGATCGAGAGCAGGAAGACGATGTTCTGGCCCACGGAGAACACGAGGCCAAAGGCTGTGCTCGCGACATTGGTCGCCGCCGATTTGCCCGCTCGGCCCGTAAGCAGACTCTTAATGCTGAAGCTGCCTGATCCACCGCCATTGCTGCCGGGGATGGTGACGCCAAACTGCTTCAGCGGCCCGGCGATGCGCTGGATGTCTGACGGCAAGGTGTTCGCCAGACGTTGCGTCTCGCCCGTGAAGAGCGGTACCGCGAGGCGCGCGACGAAGGCCACCACACCCAGGATTACTATATAGGCCAGCAGAATGCTCACGCCACGGTTGATGCGCAACCGTTCTAACGCGTTCACCACCGGACTGAGAAACGTAGATAGCAGCACGGCGAGGAAGATGACGAGCAGGATCGAAATGTATTGCGTGAAGAATAGGCCGATGAGCGGGAGCACCCAGAACACCGCGCAGAAGGTGACGATAGTGGACGGCGCGACACGCAGGCGCGGGGCCGCGCCGTCGCGCGCGCTCGACTCGCGTGATGTGGCAAGGGGGGCGTCTTGACTCGGGATGACCTGTGACGGTTGCTGATCGGGGACGATGGGTGATGATGGCTGATCGGGGACGATTGGTGGTGATTGCATGTCGTCTATACTAACTCGCTAGCAGTCTAGGCGGGATGGGCACAGCGATTTGGCGCCGGCCGGCCGTGTGGCCTGAGTATTATCCCTATGTGCGCACGATATGTGCCAGCCCGCGCTCCTATGCCTCGCTTTGCAAAAAATGTCTTATCGTGATATATTTTAGGTGTGCCTGATAGTTCGTCCTTTCAATCAGGCTAACACGAGGGGAGGCGCCGCATGCGTGCCGCGGCACCTCCCCTCGTGTCTTGCAATGTTTGCTCTACCCCAGTTGTGGGTTACGAGCGTGGCGCGCCCAATGGAACCAGCGCGCGGCCGTTGACGCTGTTGAGCACCATTGCCCCCGCTGTGTAGAAGGCCAGTACCGACGAGATGATGCCGGCCCAACCGCCGTAGCTGAGCAGGTTGGGAGCCGCCCCGGCGATCTCACCGGCTCCAAGCAACCCGTAGGTGAGGGTCAGGAAGAGCAGGACGCCGACTAGGGCCATGTTGATGCGTAGCGCGCCGAGCATCAGGATGAAGGCGATCAACGAGAAGCAGGCGATGAATACGCCGATGACGCCCATGCCCGCGCCCGGCCCGACGATGAGGCCGGCGTGATTGAGCAGTACGTACACCGCGTAGGTCGTGTTGAAGGCGCCGAACGAGCCGAATGCCGTGGCGCTGAAGGTATCGCCTTTGCGGTAGCTCCACATGCCGGCGATGAACTGCACGATGCCGCCGAAGACGAGCACCAGTGGGATGGCGAAGATGGCCGTCGCGGCGGGGAACCAGCCCGCGTTGACCGCGCTCAACGTAAACGTGGCGCTGGCAAAGCCGAACAAGCCCAGCGGGGCCGCTTCGCCCACGCTCGCTGCCGTGCGCGTTTCCTCCTGTTCGATTACATCCGCCGGTAGGTTCGACTTGATCAGCCCCGCCGTCGTCCACTTTTCTTGTACCGCGGCCATGTGTCATGCTCCTTCTCCGCCTCGCGGCGGCGCTACAAAGATTATCCTTATGCCTCGTATATAGGGCAAAAACCGTGCCAATATATCGTGAGCCGATATTAGTGGATTTGCGGTTACCGCGCGGCGGACGCGACGGGCGGCGATTCCAGCGCCTGTTCGTCTCCGTTCAGCCACCCTTCCAGATTGGGCGGCCGTAGACGCACTTTACTAATCAGGAAGAGCGTGACGAGGACCGCGATGCCGATGACCAGCAGCCCGAACGTGGCCCAGAAGGTGATATGGAAGCCCTGGACCAGCGCCCGCGGCGTCGCCCCTTGTGATAGCGCGAAGTGGAGCATCACTGGCCCGATCAAATAGGCGGCGGCCGAGCGCAGCAGTTCCACCAGCGCGAAGGTGCGGCCTATCTGTTTTGAGGGCACGCCGAAGGCGGCCGTGAAGAGGCCGGGCGATACGGTCAGGCCCGCGCCCAGGCCCAACAAACCGGCTACGACCAGGATGAAGCCATTGCCCGAGCCGAGTGAGAGTTGCGTCAGCAGGCCCGCGGCCAGGGTCAGGATCAGCATGCCGGCCAGCGCCAGCACGGGCAGGAAGCGCGTCTTGAAGAGCAGCCCGAACAGCAGCGCGGCGACGGCGATGGTCGCGACCTGCGGCCAGAATAGGATGCCGGTGGCTAAGGGCTTGAGGTTGCGGGCCTGGACCAGGAACGTTTCGAGCAATTCCAGCAGGGCCACGAACGCGCCGCCCGCGACCATGGCGCAGATGACGCCTATGACTGGGAGCGAGGTGGAGAGCGGCTTCACTGGTACCAGCGGCTCCTCCTTGTGGTACTGAATGATCAGCAGGGCGACGAGTGAGAGCACGCCAAGCGCGATTGGTATCCACACAATGGGCGCGGTCCACTCTTGCGCCATCAATCCGAAGACGCCGTAAAAGGTCAGGCCCGTCCCCGCCGCGGCCAGCGGGATCGCTGTCAGGTCGAAGGGCAGGCTGGGGTTCGGCGGGTCCTGGCTGGGCAGCAGGAACAGTCCGATCAGGAAGCCGAGCGCACCCAGCACGGCTAGCACGGCGAAGAAAGCGCGCCACGTCCCTGTCTGAGCTACGTAGCCGCCCACCAGCGGTCCCACTGTCACGGCGCCGAAGAAGCCGATGTTGACGAAGGCGGCGGTGATGGGGAGGCGGCTGACGGGGAATCGCTGAATTAAGGGGGGCAAGGCCACGACGAGCAGCAACCCGGTGCTAAAGCCCTGGATGATACGCCCCGCGATGAAGAATCCCGCCGCCGGCGCGATGGCCGATAGGACCGCGCCAAGGATGAAAAACCCTTCGCAGATGAGGTAGAGGCGCCGCTGCCGGAAGCGCTGGAACAGGTCGGCGGCGAGGACAGCCCCGAAGGCGTAGCCCGCGTTGCTGAAGGCCGGCGAGAGCCCCAGGTCATTTTTACTGGTGTGGAGGCCCGTCACGAGGACCGGGCGCAGCAGGTCGATGGCCGTGGTGACGATAATATTGGGGCAGAGGGCCAGCAGCACGAGCGCGACTGTCAGCCAGTAGTTGCCCTGTAGGGGCGGACCATCGTCCTGTGCCATAGCTGTTGGCGACCTCGGCTCGTGCTAACGTGGGGCATGGCTCGTATCACGTTGCAATGTCTGTGCCGCACCCCACAGGGGGACGCGGATTACGACCGCGAGAAGGGCCACCAGCGACGTGCGGTCGGGGGCGCCGGTGGGGGCGCGGCCTCCTCTACCCCGGTCAGTTCGCCGCGCAGCACCCCTACCAGCCACTCCGCGACGGAGAGCCGTTCCTCCATGTCGATCGCGTGCTGCTCGGAAGCGCGGGCGCGCGCCTCCGCCTGTACGCGCGCCGCGCGTTCGCGCTCCAACTCCGCGCGCAGCCGTTCCATATCGATCGGGTCGATGCTGTTCAATGACGTGGCCGTCATGCGCGCCCCATCGACATCACGCGTGATCGTGTTCCTCACCGTCGTGCCCCTTTCTTATGTGTCATGTTCCCTTCGCCGTCCGCTAGCCAATCTTTATTGTGGCAAGATTGTATCAAGTCATGTCCCCGCGACCAGGTTGGGCGGCGTGCGGCCAGCCAGCGCGGCCATCACATTCTCGACGACCAGGCGGCCCATCGCCTCATCGGACGGCCCGGTCAGGCCCCCGATGTGTGGCGTCAAGACGACGTTGTCAAGGTCGGTCAACCCCGGCGCCAGGTCGGGCTCACGCTCATAAACGTCGAGCCCCGCGCCGGCGAGCCGCCCGTTCTTGAGGGCGTCGACCAGCGCCGCCTCATCGACCAGCGGTCCTTGGCTCAGGTTGAGCAGATACGCCGTCGGTTTCATCAAGGCCAGGCGCTCGGCCGTGACCAGATGGCGCGTGTCCCGCGTTAGTGGCAGGTGCAGTGTCAGCACGTCGGCGTGGCGGAAGACATCGTCGAGCGGCAGGTACGCGGCGCCGACGGCGTCCTCGAGATCGTGTTTGCGCAGCGCGTCGAAGTAGATGACGCGCATGCCGAAGCCGCGCGCCCGCGCGGCCACGGCCGCGCCGATCTGGCCTAAGCCGACGATACCCATCGTGCGGCGGTACAACTCTGATCCGGCTAACTGGAAGGGGTCCTGTTGCGCGAGTTGGCCGGCCCGCACCAACGCGTCGCCGCGCATGATACCACGCATGAGAGTGAGGGCGAGGCCAAAGGTGAGTTCGGCCACCGCGTTGCTCTCGACTCCCCGCGCGCATGTTACCCACACTTGGCGGGCGATGGCGGCGTCGAGGTCGATGTTGCTGTAGCCGTCGCCGTAGTTGGCCACGATCTTGAGTTGCGGCCCCGCCGCAGCGAAGACCTCCGCGCTGATCTTGTCGTCGGGCATGCTGACGATGGCGTGCGCCCCGCGCACGAACTCCTGAAGTTGATCGGGCGGCAGCGGATCGGCGGTATCGCGCACGCGCACGTCGAGTCCGCCGTGCAGCAGCGCGGCTAGCGGCAGGGACGCAAGTGGATCAGGGAGCTTGCGCGTAATGGCGATGCGTGGGACTGTGGGGGCCGTGACGCCGTTGAGCGTAGCGCCGGTATTGGTGAGGGTCGGGGTGATGGAAGGGAGCGCAACGGCCGTGTCCCAGGCGTATCCCTGTGTCTCGCGCGCCGGAGCAAAGACGGCCGCGGCCGCCGCCGGCATGGGTTGGGTTCGCCCGCCGCCCTGACTGCTGTCGCCCCAGCCGTCGTTGTTCCGGCGGCCGTTGCTCTGGTTGCCGTTGCCCGCGTCCTGGTTCTGGTCATTGTCCCGCGCGCGCGCGTCTGGCGTGTTTGTCGCCATGGCGTTGGCGCCGTCCCGTCCCTGGCCCTGTGGCGCGTCCGTGCCATCGTCTTTGTTCTCGTCGACGTTCTCCCACGAGCGCCCGTTCGCCCAGTAGTCCTCGATTTCCTCCAGAGGTTTGTTTTTGGTCTCCGGCACGAGGAACCACACAAAGATGATCTCCACGACGGCGAAGGCGGCGTAAATCCAGAAGGTGATCGACTTGCCAAGCATGTTGATCAGGGTGAGGAAAGTGATGCTGATGATCAGGTTGGCACTCCAGTTCCCGACCGTGGAGATGCTCGTGCCGGCTCCACGCAGTCGCGTCGGGAAGACTTCGTCGGCGATCAGCCAGTAGGTGGGGCCGAGGCCAATGGCGAAGGAGACGATGTAGAGCAGGATGACGATCAGCAGGATCAGCCCGTGCTGCGCGGCGCCCAGCATAAAGATGACGCCGGTCGCGGTCAGCGTCAGGAACACCCCGCAGGTACCGAACAGCAAGAGGGGCCGGCGCCCGACCTTGTCGACGAGGAAGATGGCGACGATGGTCGACACCACGTTGACCACGCCCACGATCATCGCTCCGATCAACGAGCCGCTGCCCCCCGACGTACCGATGCCGCTGTAGCCTGTGACGATTGGGGCGTAGTAGATGATGGTGTTGATGCCGACCAATTGCTGCAGCACGGCCAGGCCCACCGCCACGAGGAGCGCCCAGCGCAACGGTCCCCTGAAGAGTTCGCCGAACCTGGAGTGGTGTTCCTCTTCGATGGCCTTGCGAATACGCCCAATCTCCTGGTCTTCTTGTCCCGGCGCGACGCGTTTCATGACCTTTTTAGCCTCGTCCCACTTGCCCTTGCTGCCCAGCCAGCGCGGCGAGTCGGTGATGAAGAACATGCCGATGCCCAGGACGGCCGCAGGGAGGACGGCCACGGCGAACATCGGCGGCCAGCCGTAGCCGAGGTTCGAGAAGGCGTAATCGATCACATAGGCGATGAGGATGCCGACGGTGACGGCGAATTGGAATAGGAAGACCATGCGCCCGCGGATCGAGGGCGGCGAGAGCTCCGACGCCAACATCGGCGCCACGACCGAGGCCGCGCCGATGCCGAGGCCGACCAGAATACGCCAGGCCACGAACAGCCACAAGCTCCCCGCGAATGCGGTCAGGATGGCACCGGCCGCGAAGATGATGGCGCAGATGATGAGCGTCAGCTTGCGGCCCAACCAGTCGGCCAGCTTGCCGCCGACGGCCGCGCCGATGATCGTGCCGATGAGTACGGCGCTTACGGCGATCTCCTGGGTCGTCGACGTCAGGTGGAACTGCTTCTTGATGAAGCCCTGCGCGCCAGAGATGACGCCCGTGTCGTAGCCGAAGAGCAGGCCGCCCGTCGCGGCGATGAACCCGACGAGGTAGACGAAGCCGGGTATCTTGACCTTCTGGCCTTGCTGTTGCCCCTGTCCAGATTGGCCTTGTTGTCCCTCGTCGTCGTCCGGCTGCGTGGCGGCTGGGGCATGCGTCTGGGCGGCCCGCTCGGCCGCATCGTGATCATACGAACGTGTCGTCACGGTCGTTTCCTCCCTGATAAATAGGCGTCATCATCGACCCCTTATGCGTCAGGAGTATGGCCTTGCGCGCCTGGGGCCATGGGTAAGCGCCACAAGGTATCCATCTGGCAATAGGCGCCACTCTCGGTGGCCTGGATGGGGAGGATTACTGCAACAACCGTGCCAGATATATCTTGCCGTGATACATTGCGGACCCGACCTTAATCGGCCCGACCTACTACAACGTTAGGTGGTCAGGATGAATCGAGGAGACGACGGAGGACGCGTTTGCGATGGGAACGGTAGGCGTTGTGGTTCTGGCGCTGGGTGGCGCGCAGCAGGGCCAGCGCCCGCTGCGGGGTC
>JAABUL010006226.1_pt1 | contig 13959 bp, 15 predicted proteins | sample 5559151 | NCBI WGS metagenome assembly JAABUL01 (sample SAMN10711876, study PRJNA513368) | rock metagenome | isolation source: Antarctica rocks | place: Antarctica: Victoria Land, Pudding Butte sud | reverse complement strand
CGTCTGAGCCACTCACGCCACTCTGCTGTGATAGGCGTCAACCGCTCGTTGAGTTCGCTGCCTCAGGGTAGCGCCAGAACTGAAAAGAAGGCAATTCTTTCGCAGGCAAGACTGGGCTCTTAAGGGAAATTTATCGGCTTCAATAAGCATGATTCTTCATCTTTCAGTAAAAGGGTCATTTCTTCTCTTGCTTTATCATTATAAGAATATATCAACTACCTCGTATATCCTCAATCACTAGGGTTGAGCCCATAATAAAGAATGGCACCTCCTCAGTGGCCTGTGCCTTATAGTTCTACAACTACGATGGATCCGGAAATGGCATACGGTAAGTGTACATTTCCAAAGAAGCCCCTCTTACTCGGTACCAAAACTGCAGTCTTTAGACACGTTGCGGGAGCAGAGGTTCCTACTCGCTGCCTGATAATATTCCCAGAACTGGCTTATCACTCAAATTTATTCTGAAAGAGGAAAACCTGACTTCCGTTATAGGCTGGATCTTGCAACCGAACGGTCGCGGAACACTCGATATACTTCAGAGCTGTTTGATCACTATCATCCTGTGCAGTTGGTCGGTACTATTTTTGAACGTGCCATCAGAACATGACGGGCTTTGGGACTCGTTGCAAATAAAAGCACGGTGGATGCTGTTTTCCATCATCTTTCCTGAAGTGCTGATAGGCATCGCCATAGAACAGTGGAAGTCTGCTTGTCAGTCCATTGAAGACTTCGTTCGACTAAAAGGGCAATGGGAGGCAGACCAGTCATCCTCCCAAACCTTCGAAGAACGCTCAAGAGCCAGCCTCAACCTTCAAAGATGGAAGAGTGCGCTATGGACTATGCGGCACGGCTTTTTTGCCGACATGGGAGGAATAATCCTCAAGTTTCCGGACGAGACACCTTTCCCTGTCGACAGCCAGCAACTGGTCTACTTGATAGAGCACAATCATCTGGAATATCCCGCCATTCAGTCGTGTGTCATCTGGGATAGCAATAAAGCAGATATTTTCGCTCGCGCCCTTACCCTTGTGCAAATTTTAGGGTTTTTCATCCAATCTGTCGGACGTTGGAAACAGCATCTCGCCCTCTCCACTTTTGAGCTATCTAGTCTTGCCTTCATTTTCTGCTGCGTGAACACATCGTACTTCTTCTGGCATAAACCACGAGACGTGAGTACAGCCCTTGTGTTACCATGCCCCGCTAAAATCGCAGACATCATGAAGCAAGTTAGTCTTCGATCTTGCAAGAAGTATATCCGAACACCTATGGACTTTGTCACACCTCCCACATGTCGAACTAGCCTCGTTGCCCCGTCCTCTTTTAGAGTTCAAGCGTGCTTCAATTGGAAGAAAATGCATGACGGAACACCTGTCAAAACATTCGGAAATAGTACGATATCGCCGCCGCGGGGCCTCAACATCTTAGATATAATATATGTCAACACGGTCACCATTGCATATTTTGGTATCCATCTCGCCGGATGGAACTTTGTATTTCCGTCCAGGGTAGAGCAAGTACTCTGGCGTGTATCATGTCTGGTGCTTTTAGGTATGCTGATTTTCTACTTATGTGCCATTGCCTTGGGAACGGTAATGGCTTCTTGGCTTGCGAGGACGTTTTTCAAGAATAACGAGGCCACTACAATATTAGGCGCGGCAAGCTTGCTACCCCGGTGGGCAGCAATCTTGCTCCACTTACCTGTTATTATAATATATTGTCTGGCGCGCAGTTACATCATTGCTGAGGGCTTTGTGAACCTGAGGGCTCTTCCTGTCACAGCATTTGCCAGCGTCAATTGGGCGAATTATATTCCTCATTTCTAACGTACACATCTATTAAGGATCGAGTAGGAACACTGTCAGAGTACCAGATTTCATCAGGTTGGATACGAAAGTTCAAACACTATACCTAATAGTCATTTATCTAGCTGATCCATATCTTTGAGAATCGACAGACTATTCAGAGGGTGAGGTTTTCAGCTCGACTTGGTAATGCATTAATCGCATGACGACACTTTGTGTAGAGTATTGTTGCGTTTGGGCTGGAAGTGTACTATTGTACACGCTCAAGAAAGCCCTTCTTGTAGATTCCAGTGGCCATGTTGCTATTGTTGCTGATAATGTGTCGAGGGAGCAAAATCATGCTCACTGACCTAGGACGAATATAGATAGTTGCGGATCAAGGCTTGGCCATCCAGGAACGTGGGATGCGGAGTAGCTGCAAATCGACTGGCCAGACGAGCAGCGTTGTCTAAAGTCTGCAACGCATCCGATGGGATCTCCTGACTTGTAGACTGAGCCATACGAGAAGTTTGCTCGCATGATCTGAGAGTTGTACTGAACGTACCACGCTGAATCCGAGAATGCAGGCTGAGCGTCCTCACCCGGACATGGGGCTTACGGCGCTGCTTACAAAAGGCTGCTCAATGGCGGAAGCAGTACTACCTACCACTCTGTTATACCCACAATTTAGTTATGGTATAAGTGCGAAGGGATATGGAAGCCAAGGTTAGGAAGTGGGGCAGGAAGAACGGACAGAGCGGGAAATGAGGCAGCACAACCCTAGGACAGTGGTTCGACGAAGGAAGAATTTGGTGGAAAGTCGGTCATTTGGTTCCCTTTCGGAATCCGTCCCTTTTTTTCAATCTCTTGTCTCAAAGAAAGTATCCAAAGCTCCAAGCAGATCTTCGGAAAGCGCCTAAGGTAGTGAACTTCATGCCCATGAGCGTGGTGAGTATATATATCTGCGAGGTAGAAGTTTGATGGCGGGCGGCAAGATGCATCTACCGGATCGGGCGCTGACCTGAGAACGTGACAATCCGAACTCATGATCAGAATCCTGAGTAACTTGTTTCCATTTTCCTGCGATACCTTCATCTTCGTGTTATACGTTCGCGGTTCTATAGAGTCGACCATTTTTATAGCGACGCAGAATTATTCCATTAACATTCAAACAACTCTGTCGTCATTACAATTTTTACTTTCCTGCGGTTGTGTTTTCTACGTTTGAACGTCCACAACATTCCCCATGTACCCACATAGCCACTTCATAGGCCGCGACGGCAGAACCAAAGCATCCCTCCTCAACGTCGGTGTCTGGAGTTCTGGCAAATCCATGACGGAAGGTGGTACGAGGCGTTAAGAACCAAATAAGATGCCACATACCTATCGAATATGTGGGAAAAGGTGAGGATGACATGGGATGAAGGATGCCAAAGGTGGGTGGAGGGGATTTAGCCGCTGCGGTGGCTCTGTGGGAAGTCTGAAGTACTATCAGGAGAAGTGACTACTTGGTAGGGAAGTGAAGACAGTCCAAGCTGGAGCCGGCAGAACGAATGTTCCACTACGGTAGTTGGTCGAGAGCCGTTACCTGGGCGTTTGTGGACGCCAATCTCAAAAAGTAAAAAGTACAAAAAGCAGGTGGTTTATCAGGTTCCAGATACATGTACCTCACGGTTGGAGCCCACCCATCGAGCATGCCAGCGAATAGGTTGTTCAACTGATCGAATGGGTGGGTTATAGTGCGGGTCAACCTACTCACAGGTACTTCCAAGCTTTGTCAAACTGAAGAAGTCTCTTTGGAGTATTCACTTGTGTGAATGATGTCGGCGAGGGGGGCTTTATTTCTACGCCGTTTAATGTTGTGGTGGGGCGGAGGGGGGAGATGGGGTGGGGGGGGGGTTGGGGGAGGAGAAGAGTGGATGGGGTGGGGGGGGGGGTTGGGGGAGGAGAAGAGTGGATGGGGTGGGGGAGGGGTGCGGTGGAGATGGGAGATTGTGGTGCTGGAGAAGGTGAGAGTGCTTACTACCGACCGCTTCCTGAGTCAGGACTAGCCTAGAAACTTGACTCCTTTCACTCGTAAAAAGCCGGAGAAGACACATTTGCCAGGTCTTAGGCCCAGACTCTGACAGCTTCACATTCGAGGATGGAGAACGATATCACGTATATATCCGTATAAACAGTGACCATGCAACCGATACGAGTAAATTTATTTTTTAAAATCATTTCATCATCGTGCTGGATAGCTCAAGGCCCGGTTGCGGATAAATCCTCCGTCTTTCATCCTTCAGTTGAAGCAAATGCAACGAACAGCAGACGTACAGCCTTGCTGAGAGTAGATATAAACTAATCGTAACACTTCGCCAGCGTCTCCTAACTCTTCTTTCAGGTCGTGTCGCTTGTTGGAGCATTTCCTACAACGCCCGAAGACCAACTGCTAGCCACCATCGCATCCGCATCAGCGCGGACCTGAAGGGACTCCGTGCCTAGGACCGTCAGTATGGAACCCGTACAGGGGAAGCATATGGTGGAAAGGAATTACCGATAGGACGAGGGAGGGCGAGAGTGGTGGTTAGGAGAAGCATGAGTGGGAGGGAGTAGAAACAGAACTGCATCTTGGATGGTGAGGCCGTCGGGTTGGGAGAAGTTGTGCAGGTAGGTCGAGCAGGAGTAGGTATGTCCAAGACGCAGAAAATGGCGGAATATATGTAATTGGGCGTCCGACTATCGGATTTGGAAGTTGAAATAGATGTGGTGGGTGTTCGATTTCGACTTTTGCGGCTGGGTAAGCTCTGGTGTCTAGAGCCGTCTTTATATCTGGACCGTGAGAGGTAGTACATGAGTCAATAATAACAACCCCAGCATATCTGCAGCAGCAGCGAACGTTGTCTAACCAATGCAGTACCGTGCTCCGAGATGCCTGCCTACTGGGCCGAGAACATGCTCCACTCTCACACCCTGGAAAATTGGCGTCACAGCCGACGGTAGAGCACCGGATGGCGCCGTTAAACAACCATAGTGCTTCGAGCTGCTTTGATCTCCACTGCAGATACCGATTGTGGGCGTTGTAAGTGCCATGGGGCTGCATTTGGGCTTTGAAGCTGGCAGCAGCACGATCAGGGGGAATGCCAAGGGAATGCCAAGGGAGCCCATGATTGCACCTTTCACCGCCGTCTCGGTTGCACACACGAATACGAGTACTGTACCGCCCGGATCGACCAGCCTTCTTGTTGTGGGTATATTTCGCTCGTCTCCATACGCACGCAGCGCCAACGAACAGAAACAGTCACCGAACCGACTTCCTCGCTTGAACAATTGCTCGCCAGCTGATCAGGTCTGGACGAGCTAAAAAGGAAAAAGGGGAAGGGCTGGATTCTGCACAACCCACTGCATATATTCCAAAATATCCACCCCTGCTATGCTGTCACACTTGCACAATATCAACGATCAACGGCGCCTACTCTCACAACCCATCCTGGCTGCCTTAGAATCCAATACCTCCACTTGATATGGGCGCATCTTGGCGTGCATTGCAGCTAATATGCCTTCCCTGCCTGCGTATTTAGGTGAGCTTAAAAGCAACTAGTTGCAGCATTAGTACCATGTCCAGCTTACTACCTGCGTTTTATTCACAGCTTTGCGAAAGACTTCGATTTCATTGAATATCTGTTCAAAGGTTTGTTAAATTTTAACAACGCTCTTGACAGAAGAGGCATATCTGCGGCTGTTTGCAAGTGTCCGGAGAAGCACTACGTAGGAAACTTCGAGCGGTATATTTGCTATAGTATGCTCTATCGCTCACTCTGCGTTTTAGCTTAAAGGGGCGGTTTCTCCATCGGGTGGGCTGGTTGTGTTATTTCGTGTATACGAGGTAGATACAACTATGTAGTCGATGAACAGACACGACAGATCGTCAGGTGGGCGGCTCTTGGACGAGGTTCGATGGAGTCTACATGAGGTTTGTTGGATGGGCACGCTTCTACTGGAGGATTTGCTCGAGTTTCGGTGGGTCCGATGAAGAGTAAGTACAATTACTTGGAGGCGGCGGTGATGACGGAACGTAAATCTTCGAGAGCGTCGAAAATGTTTTCTGTTCATTTTCCACATGGCCTAAGTCGTTGTCTTGGAAAAATCCCTGCGTTCTCTCCCTCACTCTGACCTAGTACAGAATGTCAGTCATTCCAAGTCACCACTTTCGTAACTAGAAATTCTTCCATTCCGCTCGACGAGTTGAATCGGCCCCACCCGCTGTTCTTGACACCGCCCATTGGCAATGCTGGCTCGTCGCGTATGGTCATGCTGTTGATGTGGACGGCGCTAATGATTGCGATGTATGAGTTAGCAGTGCTTAGTCAGTCAGATTTTAGAGAATGAAAGCGATTAATGAGTTGGGATTCGGAAAAAGGGGACTTTTAAAGAACCGAGCTGAGAAGTCTGAAGAACAAGAGATGCATTATTGTAAGACGAAGAGAAAGGGAGAAGTCAGCGACAATAGAGTGCAAGCAAATAAGATCTTGGGGTAGAGCTCACCCCGATTCAATCCTTTTTGCGAGCGCAAGCCCTTTGCGCAAGTCCTTTGTGAATACTGCGGCCGATAACCCGTATCCGGTCTTGTTGGCTATTTCGACGGCCTCATCTTCGCTCTGAGCCACCATCAGCCCTACAAGGGGCCCGAAGGCCTCGTCATGCCAGATTGCCATGTTCTCCGTCAGCCCTCCGAGAACTGTGGGAGCAAAACAGACACTGGCGTTGTCTTCTTTGGAATCTTCCTGGTCCGGGCCGTCGTGGTTTCCGTGAAACACGTGCGCTCCTGTTGAAAGGGCGTCCGACACAAGAGATTGGAGGCGAGATTGGGAGGCGGAAGAAACGACGGTTGAAGCGGGCGCAGACGTGGGCATTGACGAAAGGGTTGATTTCAGTGTGGCAAGGAAGGCCGAGGCGATGGAGGAATGGATTATGATGCGGTCTGTGGACATGCAGATTTGGCCAGACTAGCGGGAGTTGTAAGAAGTCAATAGGTAACAAAAGACTGGGTGATAAAAGGGAGATGAGAGAGACGCGATTGGGAAGAGGAAAAGACAACAATATGGATTTCATGGCATACGTTCAAGAATGAGCCCGCAGTGCATGCTTTTGATGCCTCTTCCAGATCGGCATCAGGCAGTATAATGGCACTGTTCTTACCACCAAGCTCCATGAGACATGGCTTGAGATTCTGGCCACAGGTTCGGGCAATTTTCCTCCCTGTATTGGCGCTTCCAGTAAAATTTATTTTCTTGACTGCCGGATGCTCGATCATAGCATTCACAATCTCGGGAGCGCCCAGAGGCGGGGACGAGAGGATGTTTAGAACGCCAGGTGGGAGTCCTGCGTCAGAAAACGCCTGACCAATGGCCCAGTAGCAGCGAGGGGTCAATTCCGAAGACTTCAGTATGGTAGTGTTCCCGGTTGCAATGGCAGTGGCGGCGGCGCGAATACCAAAGACAAAAGGAGCGTTCCTGCTCATCTTAGTATCAGAGTACGTAGTGAGTACAATGGCATCAAAACCCCGTACCAAGGCACAATTCCCAGCACTACGCCGTAAGGCTCCTTGTAGATGATAGCGCTCGTTCCCTCTTCTTGACAAGTGGGCACGCTGCCACATATAGTCGGGATGCGGCTAGCGATATCTTTGAGCATCTTGATACTCAAAGCCAAGACGAAGTATCTGGCCACACCTGTGTCGGCGCCCATTTCAGATGTCATAAAGCCAGCGTATTCCTCGGCGCGGGCCTCGAGTAAATCGGCTGCTTTGAAGAGGATGTCTTGCCTAGTGGTAGGCCTCGTTCTTGACCAACTTGGAAAAGCTGTCTCGGCAGCTTCCACAGCCCGGATGGCATCCTTATGGGTGGCTGTGGCAGCTCCCCAGCACTTTTGGTTTGTATGTGGACTGATCACACTAAATGTAGAAGATGCTAGCTCTTCTTTGCCGTTGATCCAGAGAGGAACAACCAGTTCGGACTCCATCTTACGCCAGCTCTCTCCACCCCGCCTTGTTCGATATCAGTTGGCTCTTTGCACTTTCAAGACGGTGAGCTGAGCAAGGTAAGAAACGACGAAAGCGCAGAAGGATAAGTGCCCTTCTAACATCGGTGTCTAAGCACACGTATTGACCATGACGTTTTCAATGAGTAGTCAAGTCATCCGATTCCTACCCAAAGGAATGGATCACGATTGTCGGCCGGTTGAACTAGACAGAGTTAGCAAATGCACAACATCGTCGATGTTGCACACATGTACGAGTCACGACTAACAGTATGCAGGAAGCACAGCATGGTGCAGGAAGCACAGCAGCATGGTGCATGAAGCACGCCGTCAATCTGACTGTGCACTTATGATAAAAGGGAAAACCACCGCCGCTGCACCAATACACCAGCACCAATAGAATAAGAGTCCAATCTATCACAATAACCAAAGACGCTGTACAGAAAAGAGCCTGACATGTCATACACAGTACAACAGGCAGCTTCTACCTTAAAGTAGGGCTGAGCATTAGCGTACCGGGATCCATGGTCGAATCAGGCTTAGCTTCCCTTTGGTTTAGCGACGTGGGTTACCTTTGATTTCAGCAACCTAACGACCTTCTAAGTGTTCATACTGCAGGTCCATTACATCACAATTTGTCGTGCCTATCCTATAAGGGTCGCTGGTGTTACCTTAGTACGTGCCTTGAACGAACGATAGCACACTAAAATCAGATCCCACATTCCATGGAGACCAATGTTTGTCTTGCTCTGCCTAGGCTGCAGGAGCTGTGTGGCCTTGGCCTCTAAAGGCTCGCCGCTTTTGGGAAGACGTGCCAGCGCTACAGTGCCCTACTAGCAGTCCTCCCAATGAAGGTCATGGTACACTGCGGAGACATGTGCACTCTTTCATAACAGCTGGATTTATAGAACCTTTACCAGGAAGATCTGCCTTATTCTTCATCGGCCAGAAATGGAGAGGAAGGGATATACGAAGCTCTACGTCGCCGATCCCGGTCCAGCAGAAGCATTTAGAATAGGCTTTCTCTCTACTAAGGGATTCAAGATATACGCATTTGCTAGCCTCCTGCTCTTTGCTTCAAATCTCTGCTTTTTAGGCCTCTGGTTAAGGCCTACAGCCACGAACTGTATTCGTCCACAATTAACTTACTGTACGTCGTGTCTGCTGAAATTGAACTCTATTGAGGAATAGAATTGAAGACTGCTTAGCGCCTGCAAAGAAAGCGATTCAATACGAGAAAAGAAGGCTTTGGAGAGACATCCAGAACAATGATTTTACGGGAGCGCCTAGGACTAAGCATGATGCCGCTTGGCATCATTTGATAGAGCGTTCGTGGAATCCTGTAGGATCTCAACATCAACTGACGCAGTTTGGTAGCAATCACCATCAAAATCTCAAAGGATGAGCTCTCCATGCTCAATGAGAGCTCGATAGCGTTCAAGGATGGATCGGGCTTCATAGCTGAGACAGCAGTCTTCCACGAACTCCACTGCATTGTCCGTGGCATTTAGCCCCATGCTATAAAATCAAGACTGATTGGGGCTTCAGAAACGTATTCGACGTCATCTGTATCTGGATTACTACTATCCCAACATGACGGAGGATGAGCGGCGCCGGGAAGGCCCTCATATCGGTACAGTCGAAGCCATTCCCCCATGAACATAAGTCAGTATACTCATTACTTCTGAAACCTAATAGACCACTGTTTAGAATACTGGCGAGAGGCTGCCATGTGTAGAGGAGACACAACTCTATCGACGTTTGCCTGGGCCGAAGGTAAGCCATTCTCCACAGTGTATAGCGATCATGAATGCGTCAACTGGGATCTTCTTGATGCGTGGGCCAGGATGAGAATGGTAGACCTGACGGACTACTCGATATTGGTGCAGTAGCACTTTCCTCAACATCAAACCCTCTAGCACTGCGATAAGCAATACTTCTTAGTTCTTCCGACCTATGGATAGCCAAGTTCTACTCCGCACTGTCTTTTGAGGATTTAGATACTTTGTGTTTGATCAGTAGACTATTGGACATTCCAGTGAGTGGAAGAAGAGCGCTCGTGCGGAACGATGTGTGAAGATCAAGTACGGTCAAGCAGGGTCATCCCTGGAGTGAGAAATGTGTATATGTTTTGTGTCTACAGAACCGCCTGCTTAGTGAATGCCTGTGTCTGAGGAATTTCGCCACTGCTCGGCCCACGCCAGAACACTGGCGTAGTCACGACACTGCCGCTCTGAGTTCCACCCTGTTGTGACGCGAGTTTCCGGGTCCACAGTCTCGAGATTCGTATCTGCTGCACACATCAGGGCGTGCCGGAGATAATCAAAGCAATGACGCATGTGGACATTATCGGTGCGTTCACTGAGTTCTTCCAGATACGTATCGGGCACCACTGATCCATTGGCCGATTCGAGTTGATGCAGCGTTGTATAGTATGCGACACGTATCCCGTGCTGTATCCATATCAGTGAAGTTTTGATGGGGGAAGGTAGGACAATGCAGACGAACCAAGCAGTGCAGCTGGTGAAAAACAGCGATGCCGGAGATGAACGGCGCAACTTCAGGGTGATGGACGAAACCACGGCCCACTGAACATCCATCCTCTCTCAGAAGTATTACCTCAGAGTCATGGGGAATTGCATACCTGGTATTATCGATTCCCAGGCTGCTTCCGATTCCGGCGTCGGTGTTTGGGAGAACGTCTGGTTGTGATACCAAACTTCGGCAATAGTTCCAGGAGGTACTGGTTCGTATAGCTCAGCATTCCCTGTTACGTTGCCAGAGATATATGAACTCACATAGAAGGCCTTCGCGTGTTGTTGGAAGCGATTGTCGTCCAGCAAGGAAAGCTAGCAGCGTAGCGATTGTGAACAGTGCTATCAGTTGGAGGGATGCTCTCCAACTACGAGCGGATACCTGGTGGCTGTTGCTATCCAACTCGCTAACAGGTAGGCCTTCATATTTGACATCAGTATGCTCGGCTGGCAAAGACTGCATAGCTGTGGTATATTGGACCAGGATCCATCATTGATTGAACAGTCTAGGGAGCAGCGGTCACAAATCGCATATTTACGATGAAACGATATATATTTCACGATTCGAAATAAATAATACAACCGGTACATGGATTTGAACGAAATCCTGACCCTGCCAAGCAAGGAAACCACCTTCAATGGCCAGTTGCCGTAGCGCGCAAATGTATGTATTGCAGCTGACTTGGCATGCGTCGACATCTCCACTTCTTCCCATCTCCAGCTGTCACCCCCGAAGCTCCACCCCGAACCTGCATATGCGACTTTATACTGACCCTACTCGGTACATGCCGCTTTATCATTCTCCGCCCCTCGTGTATGCATGCCATACCCACAGGTGATACGCCTCCCTCAATAAATAACAAATAACAATTAAGGCTCGCGGAAAGGCGCATGAAGCCGTTGTTACTCAGCTCTCTCTGCAGCCCCTAGAGTGGACGGTGGTTGGCGGAGGTTGATTGGCGGAGGGTTGTTAAGAATGGAGGTCTAACACGCCCTATCATTTCCTAGTGAACTTATTCCACCCATGTATGGAGCCCTTACGCGGCGACATCGAGTACCTTTCTAGCTGATCGCAAGATCAACTTCTTTCAAGAGTTCTTCGTTGCGCGGCCATGTTCACCACTCCTTACCAGACGCCTGGCGAGCAATACGCTCTAGCTATTGTACTCCCTGTTCTCGCTACCGTCTTTACTGGCCTGCGTTTTCTAGCTCGTCACCTCAGAAAGAACTCTCTTTTATGGGACGATTGGTTGATTGTGGTCGCGTTGGTGAGCTTGCGACGTTCTGACTAAAGTCCGTGGGCTTATAAAAAGTCAGGTCTTTACTTATCTGACTGCGGTCTTCATGATAATAGGTATGTTGCGTCTACTCGTGTGGTGGAATACAACTGACCCCATTCAGGCACTGCCCTCGGTGCTCAAGGCCGACATATGACATTTACCCCCGAAGGGGCACCTGTCATTGATAAGCGGTACATATGGTTTCTTAAGGTGCGTGTCCTCGAACCCTTTGACAGATCTTCTGCCTTACAACTCCTAGATGCTTTACGCTGGCCAGCTCAGCCAGATGCTTGCTATTGGGCCAACCAAGATATCCATGCTCTTGCTCTACCGCCGCATCTTTCGAGGCCGTGCCTTTGATATAATTACATGGACTCTTATAGCGCTGGTGGTCGGTTGGACAGTGGCTTTTTTCTTTTCAAACATGCTCGAGTGCATTCCGATACACGAGGCCTGGAGAAACGCCCCTGGACTCGGCACCAATCCTCACTGTGTGGACGCTGTGCCGATGTATCTGGCGCAAGTTTACTCCGACGTCGTAATTGACGCTCTAATCCTTGTTGTGCCGATTCCCTTGGGTAAGCCGTTGCCGGTCCTATCATGGTTAGACATGCATTGATGGCTTTCAACGCAGTATTGAAGCTGCAACTCCCGACCAAGCAGAAAGTGGCAGTTTGTGGTATCTTTCTGTTGGGAATCATGTCAGTCTCGCTTCCTTGTTGTGCCCTCCCAAGGACATACTGAACGATACCGAGTACCATCGCCTCGAGCTGCGCAAAGATGATCATCTTCAACTTCGTGGGCCACGGTGAGCTTCTATAATCCGATCCGCGTTGTTCAAAACTGATCTGAGAACCCAGAGCTCGCACAACAACCGGATGTTTCCTGTCGGTCCAGCCAACGCTCCACTCCATCACATCTATTAATCCTTGCTGCAGATTTTCTCACGCCAATCGTCTACTGGCCCGTTATCGAAGCGAGCCTCCAGATAATCGCCGCATGTCTGCCAATGCTGCGCTCCTTGTTCAAGGATTTCTCCAAAGGGTCCATGTTCAGCAGCCTTCGCACGAAACGGTCGGGCTACGTTAAGAGCTATGATGGCAACAGGCGGCAGTTCCAGACCTCACAGTCTGGCTTATACCCGGAACTCTCTTCTTCGGGGTATGTTTTTTGACACTTTGTTGCATTGCTTCAATCATCGTACGAACTAATTTGGTTCGTGATAGTGGTGACACTCTAGGCCAGAACACCGAGATCGAGCATTTACCGCTCAGCGCCTTGGAACCCGCCCGAGCCAAGGGTATCATGGTCGAGAGGACGTTCGATGTAAATGTATAAACCCGTAGTCGTAATTTCCCTTTCCATATCGGGAAAGTCGAAGTCCCCCGTAACCATATAATAAACTTAATCCATCCTCCCTATCCCCTTTAACTGGCCCTTAAGAACGCTCAACCCTGATCTACCCCAGCCATCGCAGACCCATCCACTCCGCTCACCCCCCCAAATCCCCTTTTTTTAAAAATTAAAAATTAATTCACACCCCCCCATCCTTCTCACCCTCACTCAATCATCTAACTCCGTAACTATATATCATCCACAACACCTCAACTATCGAGATTGAACACCTAATGCTCTGACTTCAACGGAAAAGACATTTTTGGAGGGAGGGGAAACGTCTTGTCTGTTTTTTTGTTGTTGGGGGGTTTTTCGATTTTGAGAGGGGTGGAAAGGGTGTTGGGGTTGGAAGTTGGTGAATTGGAAATTAGTGGGTTGCGAGTTCGGCGGGGGGGGGGGTAGGTAGGTATCAACACCCCCTCGGCCTGGCTAATGTTTGCTTCGGCGCAAGATTGGCGTAAGGTGGTTGAAATGGGTTATTAATATTTATTCGATAGGTGGTCTTATCTATTCGATTCATGAATCCAGACTGTGTGAATCCCTTCTTATCGCCTCCGTCGGCCTTTCCCGCCCTTCTCTTTCCCATTTTCCGTCGCCTTCGCCTTCGCCTCCGCCTCCGCCTCCGCCTTCCCCTTCGCAGCTTTCTTATCAAAGAAAGGTCCCCCCACCGCGCCCGCAACCCCTTCCGCCACAAGATTCTGAATCGCAGTCCCAGGATGAAAGTCATTCCACCACAAACAGCTAACCCCATCCAGATTCTGGCATGTGGCATCCGGGGCACCGTACGCGGTTGGGTTAGCGATGGCGAGGTCGAAGGGGGGTTGGGTGTCGAAGAGTGTGGTTTTGGCGTCTTTGTTTGTGGTGGAGAAGGTGTGGACGTGAGTGGTGAGGAGGGCGTTGTAGGTTGAGACGGTGGAGGCGAGGAGGGTATTTATGGATGGGGGGGTG
>JAABUL010006224.1_pt1 | contig 13962 bp, 10 predicted proteins | sample 5559151 | NCBI WGS metagenome assembly JAABUL01 (sample SAMN10711876, study PRJNA513368) | rock metagenome | isolation source: Antarctica rocks | place: Antarctica: Victoria Land, Pudding Butte sud | reverse complement strand
ACACGCCAGATGCGAACTCGGCCCCAGCCAGCCAGGATCAGATGCCAATGCCGGCCAGGACTATGAGAGATCTGCTGAACCCGCCGCGCAATTTAGCTCTTATGCGGCAGCGTCTCTTCGAAGTCAAGGACAAGATCGAGCTCCAAGTCGACGAGTTCGATCGCTACTGGCCATACGTTGACAATGTATGGGTGAGGCAGCATAAGGCCGGTACCGACAAGACTGGCAGGGTCATTACGGACTATTATGCGTGCCGACTGCAGCGACCAACCTATACACCCAAGGCCGTCGATGTGCCCAAACGTGAGGGTCAGCCGACGCGGAAGAAGCAGATCAGAGAAGGGGGAACCTGCCAGATGAGGCTGAAGACCATTCGATATGAAGGTGGCTATACTGGCTACACTATCGTCAGGGTTGGGGACGAAACCCAGCACAGCCATGATCTCGATCACATTGACAAGATCAAAAGAACGAGTGTGCTGATGGAGATTGCGAGGTCTGAGGTGATGAAAGGCTACATGCCGGCATCTGTCTTCACTATCATGAATGTGGATATGGAGAAGTTGCTCGCCGCTGGAGGACGGCATCTCAACCGCAACGATGTCCGAAATGCTTCACAACACTGGCGAATGCAGCACCGCGAAGAACTCCATGTTCATGAAGGGTACAAATATGATCATGGCAATGGCATCGTCAGGCACGACGGACCGCCATCTAGTACCCAGATCAATGGTAATGTGCAGATGATCGATCCGTCACTCGATGACAGCCCTCTTCTACCTCCTGGCACACTCAGATTTCCCGAGTCTTCTCGTGCCTTTCTTGAGCCTTACTTACCACCTTTGAATCCCATCATCAATGATAGTGGCTTCCCCCATGTTACCCTCGCATATGCTACGTCTATGGACTCATCTTTGACCCTCGCCCCAGGTATGCAGACTATACTATCTGGTCCTGAATCCAAAGCTATGACACATTATCTCCGTTCCAAGCATGATGCGATTATCATTGGTGTTGGTACGGCCACTGCGGATGATCCAGCATTGAACTGCCGCTTGGAAGGCGTCGGAGGATTCGGCGGCTTGGGATGGGAGGGACAGCCTCGGCCCGTTATCATTGACCCTGGAGCAAGATGGATGATAACTCCACAATCAAAGGTGCTGCAGACTGTCCAGAGCTGTAAAGGGAGAGGACCATGGGTGATCATGGCGCCCGGAGTCGCCATGGACCCAATGCGACTGGAACTCCTCAAGTACTATGGTGGGAAATACCTTGGTCTGACTGAATTCGACAAGAAATGGCGGCTAAGATGGGAGGCGATATTGAAAGCACTCGCAGCTGAAGGTATCAAGAGCGTCATGATTGAAGGCGGTGGTATGGTCATCAATGACTTGTTGCAGCCGGAAAATGCCAACTTTATCAGCTCCGTTGTTGTCACCGTTGCGCCAACTTATTTGGGGAAGGGTGGTGTTGGGGTCAGTCCTGCTCCTAGACACGATCCTACGGGAAGACCTCAACCAGCCGTGGAATTTCAAGGCGTGAAGTGGCAGCCGTTGGGTAAGGATGTTGTGATGTGTGGGAAGCTTCCAGGCGGCCGGGAACCACCAGTGACTCGAAGCAGCTATGCTGCTTTCGCGCCCTAATGAGTTTGTTCACTCTTTTACTCTTGCTAATCGAGGTACTTCATTGATAGTGTATGGCTAAATGACCTATGTCTGTGGGTCCGAGCCTCCGAGCTGCTTGTGCTTAAGAGTGAAGTTCAATGGGTTGCATATCATAGTCAATTATATATCCCAATATCCAGATTTTTAAGGCAACTCCCCATCTTATGGCAGCTGTCCTTGGGCATAAGTCATTTCAAAATTCGGAATACCATTCTCTGCTTTTCCATTACTACAAGTAAATTGGCCATTATCAGCTTGGCTCAGCTGAGAGAAAGCCTTCCCCGCCTTTTACCCCCAACCATTATCACAAGGGCGACGTACGGAAAATACTGAGTCTACCATCACAACACATGCTCGCTGAGGTTCCTTGTGCAATTCTAGCTTCCCCGGAGAGGGAAGGCACTAATATATCACGGATGGTATACTTGGTAGCTCTATTCTGAACGATCATATCAGCCTTCTTGCTTTGTTCGGCCTCTAGTTTTCCGCTACTCTGGAAGTCCAACACTCGTATGCAACGTATTTTGTCAGTGATTGCCCGTGCAAAGCGCAACGACTGAGCGGCCGTGAGTTACTCAAAGGATAATGTCGAGGAGTCCTTTGTTAAGTCTGGCCCACGAAGCAGAGCAACAGAAGACTGCGTTAGCAAACGCCAAGGATGTGTGCTGGCAACGAGGTGCAAGGAGGGCGTTTCCTGTTCACTTGCGGATGATTGACCATTGTACTGATTAATAAAAACGACATTGTTGTTGGCGAGCGTCAGACAATGGCTATCATCTTGGAGAAGATGGATATGGGCGAACAGAAGCACACACACGCATACAACGCAGAACGACTTCGGAAGTGGCTACTAACCAAGGAAACTGTCATTTTTGCGATGCTCAATTGTCATCTCTACTCCGACCACCATTCCAGAGGCGCTGTAGAAAGATTGTCGGGTCGGTAGGCAATCCCCCAGGTGCGTTTCCAGATATCCACATTCGGCTCTTTTGAAAAAGCCACAGGATTGTATCGTCGGCTTACTCGCTGGCATCCATGGTCGTGGGTTTCGGCGATGATTGCGATAATACTTACCGACATACATCAGCTAATTCTCTTGCTGCCATCCATGCTGATAAATGTGTGACGATTTGAGTAAAGTCTTGGAATTGGTTATGAGATTGAGGCGTACCTGGGATTGATCCTAGAGGAGTCGATACCGGAGGAGGGAGCTAGTCTATAGAGATGTTGAATTGTCGAGGTGATTAGAAAGACATAGGATAGCGAAATGATCGATTTTCTAGTCATATCGTTCTGCCGTGCTGTAGCTTGACATGCAGTTTTCGGAGCGTATCGACCATGACAGCTGATACCTATGCTGCGCTTGACAGCGTTTGAGCCGATATTTGAGACCCTAGGTACGCATTCACGGCATGTCCCAAGCTGGCTATGCGCACATCACGCAACTCCAGTAATGTTGGAAGTAAGCCGCCGAGTTGAAATACGTAGCTTGGATTATGAACATGCTAGGGCCAAAGCCATGGGAAGCATGATAGCTTGCGCCTAATCTTACATAGGAAAGTGCAATCGCTTAACCAAGCCGTTTGGAGGCACCGCAGACGAAACGCATTTGCCATGCAGGCTGGCTTTGTAGAGGTCGATCTCAGGGTAGGCCTCGCTGCGGGGAGTCTCGTTGTAGTTGTCGCCTACAAGGAACGTCAATGTCGTGCGAGAACAGGGGATAGTAATGTCAGCGCCGACGTACCAGGTGCGGCTCGAAGGTTACGCTTGTCTTTTAGAAAAGGCGTTTCAGAGCTGCGCAACGACAGTACTGAGCAGTATATAGATACTCGACGGCCCTTCCTCAAGTACTTTGCTGATTTGTTCTCCTTTATATTCCTCTTGGAAAAAGCATGCTAAAGCTTAGGAGATCTCGTGCTGTCATGAAGTGAGTCTACTTCCTATCTATCGGCCTTTATTTAAAGTTATCTCTATTAGCGATTGACGGACTCACTGCTGGATAGCACGAGTATTTCATGATGACGTTTTGGAATGTATCCTGAAGTTGAAAGGAAGACACTCATACTATTGACAATGCTCTGACTTTCAAAAATGATACACATACGGCTGATGGGTCGCAAAGTATGACAAGTAGTCCATAGGATACCTACATGCAGGTCAACCAATCTCGCTGAAGGGTGAATATTGCTGTTTCAAGATTGCAAGCAAGCTCCACCGTCTTTGGTCAAACATGATATCGTACAATTCCGACGGCTAGCTAAACAGCTAACCGTCACAGGTCTTCCATGTACATGCACTGCTTTTAGCGCGACCCATCAGAGCCTACTTCTTCGCGGGTGCCTTTTCAGTTTGCGGGGGCTTGGCAGCGGGCTTCGCTGGTGCTTTCTGTGCGGCATTAGCTTGCGAGGGCTTGGGGGGGGCCGATTTGGCCTGAGGAGCCTCTGGATGGGGCACCTTTGCTTGTGGTGCTTTGTTCGAAGACGCAACTACTGATCCGGCCCTCGATGCATTTTTTGACGGCCCTAGCTTTGGTGCCGGCGGTCTCTTAGCCCTCGCCGCTTTCTTGCGCTCCAGCTCAGCCTTTTGAGCCTGCAGCAACTGCTTTCTCTTCCACTGCAACTCCTTCAATTGCTGCTCGGTGACCTGCCATACGACTGGGTTCCGGAGTATCTTGGCTTTACGTGCTTGTTGTGCTTGAGGTGTCGGCGCTGCTTGAATGTATTGGATTTGGGGCTGTGTAAGTTGTTGTTGCTGGTTAGGAATGGGTGCTTGGGAGACGAATTTCTGGGCTTCCGCGGTGTCTGCAAAGTGCTCGAGAGCCTTCTGTTTGTCGGCAAGGGAAAGGACTGCAAGACGATTGCAAGTTAGCTTTGGTGGGCAATAAACGACATTGATGCAATGAGGCGAGGGCTGGAAAACTCGCCTGCGCTGTTGAGGGTGCTTGCGAGGCTTTGTAGTGTATGCTTGTTGGGCTCGACGCCGAGAGTGAGCGAGAAGAGCTGATTTGCGATGTCCATTTTGTCGACCTCTGGAGGTTGGGTGAAGGAGGATGTTCGTTCTGAGAGTGACGTTTGTTTTGGAAACGTCCAGTTCGGAAAGTCGCGTGAGTGGCTTGCGGCTCCAACGTGTGGTCTTGGCTATGACGCCCATCGATAGGGCTGACCAAAATCAAGAAATTCGAACCAATCTCTTGCCCACACACGCCACTAGAGCTAATCGGGGCCTTGGCGACTGAGGGGCCCGAATACCTCATTACCTACCTGTACTAGTGGGTAGTTAAATGGAAGTTTTGCATACAGACTAGTCTAGTCAGATGTGAAATTCAGGGTGGAGCAATACGGTACACAGTAATTTCTACAAGCTAGAATTATAGTACAGAGTTAGGTGTTAGAAGTAGAGAAGCTTCTGGGAATTACGACTGTATTTTCACTAGCGCGCTGCCAAGGCAGGACATCTTAGTATGCTGTTGATACTCCTGAGTTCTCGGAATGGTGTACCAGACTCTCGAGGCTCTAGACCGTGGCCATGGCGACATCGCAAGACCCTGTGGCTGTTGCTGGCTATTGAAGCATGCACCGAATGGAGTCCAGTGTATACGCCCGAAACAGAATTTGGTGCCCTGCGATGCGTTGGTACTGAACTAACTTCCCTCCGAGGCGCACTTTCAATGGTGGGGCTGGCTTAGACGATTGGTGGGGTTGTCTTGCTGGCTTCATCCCACGTCATGTGGGTCCCCTCGACTATGCCAACTGTTTATTTTATCTCCTGGCTTTCCCCTCTAACAATCTGATTTCGGCAAACACAGCTTACGACTCATAAAGGTTCCACCGCAAATCTCGATTCGATGTTGGTGCCCGTACTACCCTGGTCACCACAAACACCAGACTGATCTCCTTTCTAGCAAACCTAGAACCACCCTCCTATCGAACAGAATGTCGAATATTCTCGGCGGGGTGACCGACACAGTCGGTAAAACTGCTGGTGGTGTCACAAACACAGCCGGTGATGCTGGTACGTATCTCGCCACCTGTCCCCTTATTACCACCATCTAGCCCTCACTAATGCTCCCCTAGTTGGCGGCGTTGGCAACACTCTTGGAGATACCGTACGTCCCTTCGGAGTCACTTTTCCTCAATGCACGCAGGATTTCAAATCATGACACATGTTCTGGACGCAGCAACTCCAATCTCTTTCTTGTTCGGTCTTTAGACGACTCACACAACTCCAATATCAGCCTAGAGCAAGTAATACTAATTTCAAAAATCACTCAGACAAAGGGCGTCACCGACACCGCGGGCGGGGTCGCCAAGGGCGCAGGAGGGGCCGTCTCTGATACAACATCCGGTGTAACGGACACGGTTGGAGGTGCCACAGGATCCGGTGGGAAGAAGGAGACGGCTCAGAACCCTTTGGGCCTGTCTTGAACGATTGGAATGGCTTGTCTGAAGGAAAGTGGGAGAACGGTATACTAGAGGGCGCAATCATAGAAAGCGGGCAGAATCGTACATAGCAGTATTTAGACAATCAAAGTCTGCAGCCCAAGATAACCATTCCAAACGCTATTACGTGTATAAGTCGAAGTCGATGAGCTTTGGCCTCTTGACAACTCCCTCGAGCTGGGAAAGCAGACGCTCCAATATAAATACGAATGGGCAGCAATGAGCAGAAGCCACAGGCCAGAACGCAAACTTGAGATAATACTGCAACCACGTGACAGGTCGACGTCTGACCATATCAAGGCTGCGGACGTGACACAAGGGAGATTCGTGATGGGAGCATCAGATGCTGGAACACCGTCCCGCACTCGGGGATGGAAGCAATGACTTGACCACACAATAGGCCATGAACCACAGCAAACAATAGAGATGAGTACATGGACGAATGGTGTTCTTGACAGAAAAATGCTATGACGCCGGAGCCGATGCTTCAAGCGCTCGACGTGTCTTTCGTTTCGGTTGCTGCTTGCCTTGTCGAAGCTCTAGCTTCTTTCGAGCTTTTCTCACCTCTGCATTCTCGACCTCCTTCTCTGAAACTTCTGAAAGGGTAGCTGTCCCAGTTGCAGAAGGTGGCTTCAACTTGGTTGCCGGCTTCCTTGAATCAGAATCTACACCAGGCTTTGCTGTCGGTTTTCTTGATTCCGAATTCTTTGAGATGGAGGTCGCCTTTGGCATGTCGCCTGTCAGCTTCGATGCCGGCTTAGTTGTCTGCTTCATGACCGTCGACTTTGGTGCCTTGTCGGTTGCTGGCGCCAGATTTGTCTTTTCCAATGGCGGCTTTTTACTCGCTGCGCTACTTGCCGATGGATTCTCAGAAGTGTGAGCCTTTACTTTTGCATTTGACGTGTTGGCCACTGCCGCTAACGCGCTGAGAGTACCGTTAGGCTTTGTCTCCATTGATGTCGTCGCCGCTACTTCGGGTACACCAGCTGCTTGTTCGAGTCCTTTAGTAGAAAAGTCCTTCAGAGGTTTCCCGTTGAGCGTGACAGCTTTAGGCTTCGCTACAGTTTTTGACATTGGTTTGGCCTTAGGCGTGAGTTTCTGTGGCTTTGTTACTCTCTTGCCTGTCTGACCATCGAGTCCTTTCGCAAGAAAATCATTCAAGGGCTTGCCATCAAGCGTGACAGGTTTAGGCTTCGCTGCAGCTGTTGGAGCTGTTTTTGTCTTTGGCAAGAGTTCCTTCCGCTTTGCTACTTCCTTGCTAGTCTGACCTCCAAGTCCTTCCGCAGGAAAATCTGCCATGGACTTCCCATTCAAGGTCACAAGCCCATGGGCCAAGGCGGCATTTCGAATCTGGCTACCTCCAAGTCTCTTTTGGGCCTGCAACGCCTTTGCAGCCTCAGATTTTAATTTCTCCTGGTCAGGGATCTTAATTTCACCCCTTTGGTAAGCAGCGATTTTTTTCAATACGGTTCGTTGATCAACAGACTTGATCTTGTTCAATACTTCGGTGGGTAGGGCACCATAGAACATGTACAAGACGAGAGCGAAAAGTCCAATTGGTGCGAAGACTTGCAAGAATTCAAACCAATACTTTGGCTTAATTTCGGCTTCAATGTGACCAGCACCGGTGATGTTCTGCCCTTTGCTATCTTTACCGGAACCTTTGTCGGCCGGGAAACGTCCTGTGCGGAGGTAGTCTTCGATGAACTTGTCCTTCTCCATCCACCGTTGTCGGAGCCATAGCTCGAACTTCATTGGGTCGTCTAAGGGTATATTTGAGACACGAAAGCGTCGCCAATACATGTTGACAGACTTTGGCGGGTGCCCGCCAAGGTAAGACGCACCTACGGTGAAGATGTCTTGAGCGAACTCTCCGCGAGATACACCCTCATATGCTATGGTGCAATCATAAACGTATTCCACAGTATCTCTCAGTTCCTGCAGGATGAATTGGAGTCCAGTGCTTCGTGGTAAGAGCGTGTGCTGCATGTCGTGAATCCCGTTTTTCTCCGCCCATGCCTTACTTGCCTCTCTTGTGCTATCTGCCAAGTTGGTCCCTTCCGGAAACATCATTAGCCACATTGGATCCCTTGCGTTGTTGAATTTTTGAAGATGAGCTGCCATTCGAGGCTTGTCTTGCTCCCATTTTCTCTTGAGAAAAATAAACTGGGCAAATTGCATGCCCCAGCCGATGACGGGTATCCGCTTGAGCGACTCTTTGAGCACGACGTAGATGCGGCCATGCATACCAGCTGCATAGCCAATCCACCACAGATATAGCCAGTCTGTGTAGATTTGATGATTGGCAATCAGAATCATTCTTTCGGGAAAATTGCAGATGAGTTGACCATCCTTGGTCTGTAATAATTGTCCCCGCATAGTGCTGTCTCCACTGACTCGTACGATGGTCGGTGCCCACCACTGAGTCATTGTCATAGTGAGGAGACCCCATGACTGTTTGGTGAATGCTATCCAAGAGTTGTACCAGTCTTCATTGACCAAGTATAGAGGAGCGCCGAGGAACTGTGAGGCGTTGATGCTACCATACGTTAGCAAAGAAGCTCCGTTCAGTACGCAATACAGTCCGACAAGGACACTTACGCCATGCATCCTGACACAAAGTAACCAGCCAGGCTTAGCGCTCGCGACGCTGGTGATTGTTGCGCTTTCAGTTCTGCATTAGGGCCCTGTGGCACCTTGGTCTTAGTTGATAGGCCATAACCGAAGTCCTGCTTGACGTTGATACCAGCGATTGACTGCGACGCATGTGAAGCCATCTGAGGTTCTCGACGATTAGGGTAAACCAAACCCGAGCATAAATCTTACTGAAGACAAGCGAAACTTGATCGAATAAGTCGTCGATCACCGCGTTGATGACGCGCAGCTTAAGTCCAGTCCTTACAGCCGAGAGCATGCCAAGACGTAATTCTCGTCTGCGGGCGTCGACGCTCAAAGCAGCCTCAATACACTGTTGTAAATCTCAAGAGAGTATCTAAATCATTTAATAGGTACATTGGACAGCATGATATGACAGGTCAATTGATGGTAACGTCTGTGCAAGTCTCTATTCATTCATCCAGTCCGGCTTCCTTTTCTCTATGAAAGCAGTCATACCTACATGAAGAAGTCAGCACGTATGTCAGTGTTATAGTGTATACCAGTGACTTACCGATTTTCTGATCCTTGCTCCCAAATAGACCGTGAAAGACCTTCCTCTCATAGTCCAACCCATCCCGCAGTCCAACCTCTTGGCTCTTGTTCACGACTTCCTTTGCCGCTCGCACCGGAACTCTGGACATCCCTGCAATGGTACCTGCGGTCTGCAATGCTCCCTCCACGCACTCCTCTGGTGTCTCAAACACCTTAGCCGCCACACCCCATTCTGCCGCCTGCGTGCCTGTGAAGTTCTTCCCTGTCAAGATTAATTCCATTGCCCTACTTTTTCCAACGGCTGCCGTAAGTCTCTGACTGCCACCCGCTCCTGGTATTATCCCGAGCTTGATCTCCGGCTGCCCGAATTTTGCAGAAGAAGAGCAGTAGATAATGTCGGCCATTAAGGCCAGTTCACAGCCTCCACCGAGTGCATGGCCATTGACTGCAGCAATGATAGGTTTACGGATATTAGGGATTGTGGACGACCAGGACGCTATGAAATTGGTGTTCGTCGCTTTGCTGAATGTGATATCCTTCATCTCCTTTATGTCGGCACCCGCTGGAAGACAAGAGACCGCTCAGGAAATTGATCATAGCAGGTACAAGATCTTTAGCACACACCTGCAAAAGCCTTCTCACTGCCGGTAAGGACAATGGCGCCGATGCTCCCGTCATTGTCAAGATTCTGTAGTGCATCGTTCAATTCCACGAAGAGGGAGGTTGATAAGGCATTCAAGGCTCGAGGTCGATTAAGAGTGACTGATTGAACCTTGAAACGTTAGTCAGATCTAATGTAGTGCTGTTAAGAAGAGGAGTCACAATACCAAGACCAACGCCAGACTTGGGCGTTGACACCAGAAGGTTCTCATATTTCGCTGTCGCCAGCTGAGAGTAAGGCCGACGTACAAGGTTAGGAGGTGATGATGTGAAACGGCTTGAAACACAAGGTCTGGTGAAGAACTTGGTAGCCATGGTCCGAAGAGGCAGTAAACAATAATACTGCTTCGATAGAAGTTGCTCCGCAAATCCGCTTTGCATATTGCGGAGCGCGGCCTTCGAATGCGCGCTATCCGCTCTGGGCCTAGCTGTCGATCATGGGCATCTGTTCCAGTTCTCAATCTCTCGCGAGGCCAGATGCTAAGAAGTAGGAAACCGCATTCGTTCAGTTCTAGGGCATCATTTTTCCAGCGCGTACATCGGCATATTTTCAAACCATAGAGCGGTACCCGCCATCTAAGACAGGCGCCAGGCGCTATCACCAGGTGCTCATGGACACCCCAGAGCCAGAGACGACTCCTTTTGCAGCAGTCAGCGCGCAAACAACGAAGATAGGAAGAGTACGCCAATCTAAATCCTCGCTGCATACAACCTGTCATCTCTTAGCATCTAATGTGCTGACCATACTCTCTACCCTAGATTTATCAAACGTACCTCGATAAGGCAACACCTTACACCACTTATCGCTGGATTGGGACCGCAGTCCTCCTCTGCCTCTTTTTTATGCGAATACTTGTGGCACAAGGCTGGTATATAGGTACGCTTCTTGTCTCATATATGAAGAACCCAGCGGCGCTCGAGCTTCCATAGATGAATAATACCCTCAATACTCAATCCTAACATTATCTCCTCTAGTTTGCTATTCTTTGGGAATATACTTGCTCAATTTGTTCCTGGCCTTCCTTCAACCTAAATTTGACCCATCCCTTACGCAAGACGAAGGCATCGAAGACGGTGACTCCTCACAACCTACGTTACCTACAAAGCAAGATGAGGAGTTCCGCCCGTTCATCCGACGGTTACCAGAGTTCAAGTTCTGGCACTCAAGCACGAGGGCGATCGCCATCGCGTTCTTCTGCTCTTGGTGGGGTGTATTCAATGTGCCGGTTTTCTGGCCAGTGCTGGTGGTCTATTGTAAGCTCAAATATCACTCTCGAAAAGGGACTTGCTTAACCGAATCGCTCAGTCATTATTCTATTCAGTCTCACTATGCGGAGACAAATACAGCACATGATCAAATACCGCTACGTCCCTTTCACGTTCGGCAAGGCAAAGTACAACCAGCGAAGTGGACATTGAATGGAGATTTGCCTGTGGCAATTGGAAAGATAATATTCTCGTGTGTCCTTATACCTGAGACAAGAAAGAAACGTTATCCATGTTCTCTTCGTGCAGAATTGAAGGTAATAATGCAAGCAGGGATTTGAAGAGCGGAGGAACAAATCCTGCATACCGGCGTACTCGGGCTTAACCGATAGATGGGGGAATGAGAAATCATGCATAGTATTCTGCCAATCGTAAGGGATGTATATAGAACTCATGGGTCCGAGCCACTGGTAGAGCTATCTGGGACCGATCCTTGAGCACCCGTCACCCGAACATACATACTCCCTGCTAACAATAATCATTCGTTCCGTCCCTTCCAGCACACCCATCACTTCCTCGGAATCCCGCCTTGGTAGGACGCTACCGCAACGGGAAATTCAGACTGGTATGTCATTCGAGCCGATTAGGTGATAAGTATATAGATGCTTCCACTCACTTCGCCAGTCGAAATACATTAGTCATAAGGGAATTCCGAGAATTTCGACATTTCTACAATCGTGCTTGTGCATTTCCAGCAGCCTGGCTCTGAGGATGCGGTGCCATTGGTTCGGTCTCTTGCTCAATCCTCCTTCCCAAATCCTTATTGATCTTAGTAAACATCTCATAAGTCCTCTTTCTCACAGCCGGCTTAGCTGCGCTTAAGTGAACAGCAACGTTGCCCACAAAATTATCCTGCTGTCCAGTCTGTTTGCCTAATACCTCCCACAGCATAGCTGGCTGCACGAAATCTTCCTCGGTCACGGGTAATTGCTGCGCCACTGCTGCACCGGCCCACTTTTCGTGTTCCTGGCTTGGCTTGACAGGCTTGTAAGTCATACCACGGTAGGTGGAGGGATAATTGGGATTGGCGCCATAGTTCCCGTTCACAGCCATGATGCCATCGCGCTGGTAGGGATTGAAAGCACGCAGGGGCTGATTGACAGGTATTTGTTGGTAGTTGACGCCAAGACGATGCCGGTGGGTGTCCGGGTAGGAGAAAAGACGCGACTGAAGGACTGGATCTGCGGAGGGTTCGACGCCGGGAACCATGCTGATGGTGTTTCCCACAGTCAGTGATTGCTTTGTCGGCGCAACATTCCGAATCTTGGGGAGTGATTACTCCCAAGACATGCCGCTAGACTCAAAACTGGGGACTAGATAGGAAACTAGGGGCTGGAGGACACATACTGACTCGGAGAGAAAGCAACTTGTTCGATTTCAGCAAAGTAGTTTTCTGCATTCTTGTTCAAGGTGAATCTGCCAAAAGGCCGGAGTGGGACTTCTTTTTGAGGCCAAACCTTGGTCAAGTCGAAGATATTCCAGCGGAACTTTTCAGCTTGTTCAGGGCTGAGGACTTGTAGATAGCATGTCCAGCTTGGGTATTCACCATCTTGGATGGAGTTGAAGAGATCTTGCGTGTGCCAGTCAGGATTTTCAGATGCCATGTTGCCGGCTTCGGCATTGGTGAAGGTCTTGCTGCCTTGGTCGGTCTTGCAGTGGATCTGGACGTAGTTGAACGTGCCGTCCGGTTTGGTGAGCTTATAGGTATGGCCGGAATAGCCGTTCATATGGCGGTACGAATAGGGTGTACCACGGTCAGAGAACAGATGCATGACTTGGTGAGCTGATTCTTGATGAGTGGATAGATAGTCCCAAAACCTAGACTGGGTTAGAAAGCTTGATGTAGACTACGGCCCTGAACAATTTATAACTTACATGGTAGCATCCTTAAGGTTGGTCTGAGGGTTGCGCTTCTGTGTGTGAATGAAAATTGGGAACTTCGAAGGATCACGGAGGAAGAAGATTGGGGTGTTATTGAATACCCAGTCCCAATTTCCTTCTTCGGTGTAGAATTTGACCGAAAATCCTCGAGGATCTCTGGCTGAATCAGGGGATCCCTTCTCTCCCCCGACCGTGCTGAACCTAGCAACACATTTAGTCTTCTTTCCAACACCCGAGAGCATATCCAAGGAGGTCTATCACACGTCAATGCCTATCAATGTAGATACCGGCACTCGGAAGCTTACCAGATCGCTAATGTCGTGAGTCAGTTCGAATTCGCCATATGCACCAGCACCTTTAGCATGAACAACCCGCTCGGGAATACGTTCGCGATCAAAATGGGCCAGCAGGTCGATCAGGTGAAAGTCCTGGAGCAGGAGGGGGCCATTCTGCCCAACCCGCTGGCTTGCTTCGGGATCGTTGATGGGACAGCCATTAGAGGTGGTATATACGGGCTTCTCCTCGTAGCGAAGGGTGCCAGCAGGCTGGTCGTACGCAACCATACTGATTGCAGAGTGAAGGGCAATGAGCAAGAATGGGGATCAGCAGCAACTTGATTCGCGACTATTGAGTATACATGCAAAACCTTCTGAGACTTGTAGATGATGACTGGGAGATATACGGTAAAGACAGACGGTTATATATATTTATAAAATCCCGCCAGCCCCCGCACATCATGCATGAAAAGTGGGGTTCATTACCGGCCAATCATGATGCGTGTAAATTACGGCGGACGGTAACTGACACTAGGACAAAATCAAACCACTAAAGATATCAGTAGGTACGAGGGTCGGTGTCAAAAGTCTCTGCCGACTTTTTCCCGGATTAGGGCGAGAAAGTCG
>JAABUL010006223.1_pt1 | contig 13963 bp, 10 predicted proteins | sample 5559151 | NCBI WGS metagenome assembly JAABUL01 (sample SAMN10711876, study PRJNA513368) | rock metagenome | isolation source: Antarctica rocks | place: Antarctica: Victoria Land, Pudding Butte sud | reverse complement strand
TTTTAAGTAAGCTTATAAGTAGCTTTATTATATAAGAGTAATTATAAATAAATTAATAATAAAAACTTATAAAGCCTAAAAAGACTTATATATCTTAATAGGTTTTAAATTAAAGCTATTCCTTAATTATTTTTTTATATTTAAGATTTATCTTAATATTAAAAGTTAAAATAATAAACCTTAAAAATTTAATTTATTTAATATCAAATTAATACTTTTTAAGATTAATAAATAATAAGAATTATTTTAATTATTCTAATAACTATATATATATTATTAATAATCTATTAAATTAGAGTTATAAACTAGGATATTATTTAAGTATATTATATATTTTATATTAATAAGTCTTATAAGGGTCTTGTTAATATAAGCTTAAAATATAGCTAATATATTAATAAGTTTAAAAGGTATAATTAAATACTTAAAGTAATTATAATAAGTATAAAATATAATCTTTTATTTATTACCTTCCTTAATATAGATTTTATAATAAATATCTTTAAGGTTTAATTTTATAAAGATTTTAAAATTACTTGAATAATTTAATATGTTAATAATTAAAGGTAATAAATATCTATTTTTTAGAGTTATTATATTTAAATCTTTATAATTTATATATAAATATAGCTTACTATCCTTTTTTAATATAAAAAAGATAGGTACTTTAATTAAAAAAATAAAAAAATAAATAAGGCCTTTTTAAAAAAAATCTTTAAGGTAATATTATAATTTTATTAATTTAAAATAAGATAAATTAAAGGCTTATAAGATAATTCTTTACCTTTTATAAGATTAATAATATAATTATTTTCCTTAAATATAAATAAAGTATTTATTTTATTATTAAAGAAGATATTAATAAAGCCTTAGAACTTTCTAAAGATCTTAAGACTATTATTAATAAGTTTATTTCTTATTATATTAATATATATAATAATAAATATATTTAGCTCTTTCTTAATATTTTAAATAAATAATTAGGATTTATTAATTTATATTATTAAAATTAACTTTCAAGTATTAATATTTTACTTCTAAGTTTAATAAAATATATTAATTCTTTAAGTTAAGTATACTTAAAATAATATTAAGGCCTTATTAATTTAGTATATAAAAAAAAGTAATATATTCCTTTTTATAACCTTAATTATTTATTAATTAATAATATAATTAATAAGTTTTATAAATATATATATTACTTTTACTTAATATTTATACTTATAATAAGATAATATTATAAAGTTTTATATTTTATTAAATTATAAATTTTATTAAAATTAAAATTAAGTAGGATTCAAAGTTTAAAAATATTTTTATTTAATATTAATTACCTTAAAGATTTACTTAATCCTTTATTATAATAGAGGATATTACCTTAATTAATTAAATTTCTTATCTTACTTTTAAGGTAATAATAAGGCCTAATCTTTTTTTATTAATATTATATTAATAAAGTATATATAGGTTTATAACTTATTATAATTAAGGTAATTAAATTAAATATAACCTTTATTATTATTATAATAATATATTATTATATTATCCTTAATATCTTTAACCTTTTACTTTAATTTATTCCTTTTAGATTATAATTATTTATTATTATTAATATTTAAATCCTTAAGCTTTAAAATATAATCTTCTAAAAGTTTTTTATTACCTTATAATTTTAATTGAAAATTATTTAAAGACTTTTTTTATAAGTTTAAATTATTATTATAATAATTATATTCTATTATATTTTTAAGTATAATAGCTTAAATAAAGATCTCTTTATATCCTTTAAAAGTATTTTTATTATTTTTAATATTATTTTTAATATTATAAGGAAAAATTAGGCTTTATACTCTTTATTAAAAGGTAATAAATTAAACTCTAACTCCTTTGAATAAAATTTAAAATTTAAGATTTTTTAATTAAATTATTAACGCGCTATACCCTATCTTTTATAAGTAAGGAAATAGTAGTTAATTAAATTTATAATTAAATTTAAAAGGAATTATTTAAAGAATTTTAAAATAACTTTATTAAGATTATAAGTTTATTAATAAGAATATTATTAAGTTTTAAGATTATCTTTTAAGGAGTTTATATAATAAGTTATATAAGACTTTAATATAATAAAGTACTTAATAGATATAATAAACTTAATATTAACTTTATAAAATTAATAAATATACTTCCTCTTAAAGGTATCCTTATAAGTATATATATTTTCTAGGTAAAGAATATATATATATATATATAATAATATTAATAAGATAGTAATTATACTTATTATTAAGACTTTAATAGCTTAAGTATTTTAAAGTTAACTAATATAAGTTATTAAAGTAGCTAACTTATTTTCTTCTTTTAAGTAATAACTTTCTCTTTTAATATTAATAAAGAGCCTTTTATATTTAATATTAATATTTAAGATAGTTATATTAAACCTTAATATATTACTTTAATAATATTTATTAGGAATATTATCTTAAAGGACTTCTTTTATATTATTATTAAGGTTAATATATAAATTATAAAAAGAAATTAATATTATAATAACTTTAAGCCTTTTCCTTAGGAAAGATAAAGAAATTAGAATTATAAGGTTAAGTACTATTAACTTTAAGTTAATAGCTCAAAAATATAAAAGATATAAAGTTAAATAATATAATTTAATATAAGATATAAGATGTTAATATATTAAGTAATATATATATTAAAATTATTTTTTAAGGAACTTAAGAAAATATAAGGGAATACTTAGATAATATATATCTATTAAGATATAGCCTAATATTATATTAATATTACCCCGTATTTATAAGGAAGGTCTACTAAGTAGGTTATATAGTAGTATATAAGGTGTATATATATTATAGCCTAATATTATTAACCTTTAATAAGCGTATTACTTAGTATTCTTAAAAGACTATTATTCTTAAAAGCCTATTAACTATATTATATATCTTAGAGGCTAGTAATTAAAGATAGCTTAATAATATCTAAGAGGCCTAGGCCTTTTTAAATTCCTTATAAGTCCTAGGCTTTAGGTAAGCTGTAATTAGCCTTATAAGGTAATACTATTTTCTACTACCCTAGTAGGATAAGGTTTAAGTAAGTAGGAGTAAGTAGAAGTAATTAAATACGCGTTTATAAATTAGTACTAAATAATCGATCCTATTATATTCTAATACTAAATAGGCTAAATGAAGAACTATACTAGATCTTATATATATTTTAGATAAGAATAGTATATATCATAGTAAAATTAATTAAAGTAGTATATATAACTAATTTATAATACTTTTAAGCTAGTATTCTACCTATATCTTATTCTTGTAAGCGTATATCCCTGTTCCCTTCCGCGTATACCCCTCCCTATTAGGTATAGTAATCCTTATACTAGGCTTAGTAGCCTTTTAGTAGGATAATATCCTAGGTATAAACCTAATTTTATGCCCTAAGAGTAGTCCCCCGGGTGTACGCCTAAAATTAGCCCCTGGAAGTAGTCTCCTAGGCGAAAACTTAACGTTACCCCCTGGAAGTTGTACCTTAGAAGTCGTACCCCAGAAGTAACCCCCGGAAGTAAGCCCCAGGCTCAAACCTAAAGTTATCCCCCGGAGGTAGTCCCCTAGGTGCGAACCTAATAGCGAGGGGGTGTACGCGGAAGGGAATAGGGGTGTACGCCTACAGGGATAGGGTGTACGCGGAATACCAGCCTACTTTTACGGAGCAATGTGTGTAAATTCTCCATCTGGCCTAGAACTAGTTCCAGGTCTTGCAGCCTCACCTTAGTCGTCGCATGATTTTGCATATGGTGTCTCTGCTAATTTATGAATATCCATCTACCTATATAATGAAAATGTCAGGTAGTGAATCAAGGGTGTAACTTCTCGCTGGGGGCATGGGATACTATAGAAGGCTTTGTCCGAGCTCGTCCCCAATCATTGTCCTTCCACGACTTTAGCATACCTTCTTGCTCGTCATCTTTTATTTAGCTGCCTCGGCGAAGCTTTGCGTCTCGACCGTTTTCCATTTTATTTAAAATTGCCGATTCCAGTTGCTCCCGATTTTGACTATCTTGGTCGTGGCTTTCCTGTTTTATGAGGGACGTGCCTCCTTGTTTCATATTTTGCGACCCTTCTCTCCGCCATTCCCTTTGATACTTCTTCCGCGCTCGATGGAAGTCCAATGTAGACATGGAAAGAACGTTCCGAATACTTCCTTGATTTTTCAGGTCGTCCATTGATGCTATTGGATCTGTCAGGGTTGATTTTTATGGTCAAGCGCTGAAGAATATTTGTTGCTGAACATTGCCGTGTTTCACGATATGCTGTTTCGCCCCCAAGTCCTCGGGACGGCAAGATATATTTTAGAAAGGCATGAAAGGACGCAATGGTCCCGATTCAGAGCAAGCCGCAAGCAAAGCCTGGAACGTCATTCGAACCTGACTCGCTCTAAGGCATGAACATATCTCTTCACGAGAGCCCCCTCCGAAAATTGTGTCTTCGTGAAGACATCATCCATTATGAATGCTGATCATAATGTATACCTACATTCAAAGCTAAAGAAAGGCTTCGACACTTCGGATTCTCGTTTCGTCACAGTCAAACGTCATCATGTGCCGCCTACCATATCATCGCCCCCAATTCAGACTCATTGCGACCTGCCTCGGCTTTCTCTCGATTATCATATCCTCTACGAACGCAATCCCAGTCTCCCCCAACAATGTCTTAGTCGCCCGCGAGAGCACGCTGTACAATATGGTAGCCATGCAACCCGGTTCCCCGTTGCACTGGAGGCACCTGGTTGCGATAGCGGGCACCATAGTGATTGAAACCGCATCGCCGCCGGCAGATCCGCTGGCCGCAATAATCTTCAACGGAACCAGTGCAGTGGTGAGTGAAGCAATGTACAGATGATTATTTGAGCAAGCTTGTCGCCATCCAGCGTATCCGCGAATTTTAGAGAGTACGCGATAGAGCTGATAAATGACAAATACAAAGGGGCCATTCCCAGGCCAAACCTACTATGTGAACCCCTCCGGTGCTTTGCGCTACACGCAAAGCATCCACGAAGTGGCGGACGGTCTAATCGCAGGGTTCAGTAACCATGCTGGGGAAGGCGATGGCACCGCGGGGACGCTGGAATTTACTGGATTTGGAGGTGTGGGGTGGACGGCTTGTCCGCGAGGGAACAATTACCTAGTCTTTGCGAATGTGTCAAGTGTGACCGAGTCGGGGTGTACGCCATTCACAGCCCAGACCAGGGTCGCTGGATGAGGACATGGAGGAAAGAATTTAATTCTTCGAGAAACGTCAACCAAACCGTACTTGCTGCTGACTTTGTATTCACGACCATAGAGACCACCAGGAAACATAGAGACCGAATTGCAGACACGCGGAGACGGCGAGGGAGAGCTGAGGTCTCAGCGAGGGGGAAAGTAGGGATGGTATTCATGGGTCGAGTGAGTGACGACAACGTGCAGCACAGTCCTGGTGGACCTTTCCCTTGTTCGAATTCCTGAAACATCGAAGACTTCATGAGATGTTGGCCGTTGCAGAAGCAGCCTGAAAGTTTATAGGTTGCCAGCAGTCAATAATAAGCTGTTTCCTGGAAATCACAGATCGATGTTTAATTTGTCATCCGCCTTGTGATATGGTCCCGATTGGCTGGTTCACTAACGACCTCGAGACAATGTTTGGAGTTCTCGAGATTCATCGAAGCCCCCAGTGAAGCCAAACAGCGCGGAGCCAGAGAGCCAGGAGTCGACAACGGAACTTGTAGCAGGCAAGGGGGCCTGGTCACTATCCGGGAGCTTGAATCGGATGGTACTTCCTTTGAGAACACGTCATATCTAAGAAAGCGTTTGGGCAATATGGACTCTGCATCCACGAATTGTTGAAACCGTCCGAGCTATCTACACTAGTAGACCCCCTGGCGTCGAAGATCAGTGGCCGGCAATCGAATGGGCTCTGAGACAGAAAATGATAAGGCGGAATGCTGCCTTGTCGCAAAAGTTATCTGCAATGGAGAACTATGAGTCTCGAAGTTTCAGTTCGCTAAGATGCGCCCACATGTTGAATTGAAGCCAGCCGACAAAGGGACCGCCCGGTCCTGTCAGATCCGAGCATCTGCCTTTAAACAGCCAAGACCCTGTTCGTAAGCTACAGTAATAGACCCTTCGATATTGGCATGTACAACATAGTGCCTAATGCTATCCACGCGACAATTTGAAATAGGCTATACACTTAGCGTTACGGTCATGCCCAGGAAAACCTTCAGAGAACGAAACGTGCCGACATTTGATAGCGTAGAGTTGAGCCCAAACTCTCGATTATAGACGTCCTTCTCGCTCAATTTTCATAGGTTGGTACGCGTTAGTGCCTGATAATAAAATTGATCGATCCGACATGCCACCCACAGCTGTGAAATTACCCGAGCGAAGCAGTATCATTGAAGAAATTGAGTGCGACTCAGACTCAGCTCGTGGGCATACTCCCTGTACGAAGACCTTCATCTTTATATGCTCGCCCTCGATGCCCCACTGTTCCAGCACGCTGATTATATCCATCATCAACCGCTCCGACCCCAGATGTACTACTCAGCCCTGGGGTCATGGATGAGAAGATCTCGCTTCGTAATAAGCGTATGAAAGCAGATCCGTTATACAAATACATAATCGACACCCTCCCGGTCACCCTTCTCAGGCTCCTTGTTGAACACATGACTCTGGACGTTGCGGTGTACTCTGACGATCTCTTGTATATCATTCATGCATAACTGCGCCTTCAAATCACGAAAAGCATGAATTCAAAGAGTCTTCCATTTGGTGTTTTTATAGATGAAAGTATCCAGGATTCGTAAGGCCGATGTAGGTCCTACGCCGGGAGACATCAAACATCACAGGTCCGTCCGCATCTCGTCTGTTGGAGTGTCGAGGATGGATTCGTGTGCGCGATGAGATACTTAGATAACATCCCCAACCACTTGCTCATTTTGAATGATGTTTGAGATGTAGCCCCTGGGTGCTATTGCATCAGGATGATCTAGGTTTAGAGCGGGCTCTTCCTCCACGGTAACGCGGTAATAGTTTGGACGGGGCGCATCACTTAGAGGCTACTGGCTAGCCTGAAGATAATGAAGAACGGGCACGGAAGTGCGAATGGAGAAATGTTGGACTGGGAAATACGATGGAAGAGATTTCCCATCGGCAGGGGCGATATAGAAAGACGCTATCATTGATCACTCCTGGACTTCTGGGGTAATGCGGAAATTTCGTCAATTAGTCCAGTCATCTGCTTCTTGGTAGAGGGTATTCTCGCGCTTGATCATCGATTTCGCTAGCGGCCGGAAAGCGACTGCCCACGCATCTGGTGCCAGGGCATCTCCCAAAACCTCCGTCATGGCTTACAATAAATGGGTAACCCACTACGTCGTGTTGCAGCAGCTGTACGTAAAGCGATGCATGCTTGAGATTCCATCAGTGAACGGGGCGCGTTCGGCACGAAAGCCACACTTCCGTTGTACTTTTTAATTAATACGCTCCCGGGCAGGGCTTCACACTCCCAGGTCGTCAATGTGAGTTGCTTAGGCGTAGAGGCTTCAAGATAGCGCCACAGCTTGAGTGCCGTTGATCTACTTCAGCGAGCATTTTCTTACAAAAGTGGCCACTTATTCCTTTGCCGTGCTCCTGAAGAACCGGCACCGTGGCCTTGATGATCGTGACTTGTTTGGAGCTTAGGAACATGTTAAATGGTGAGACTTCCGAAGGTTTGACGTTGTAAATGCTCCTTGGGAAGGCCTCGCTTGATAAGAAATTCGAGAAAGTGTTGCGGATGGAGGAAGAGGCCGGTGAGGATTGACTTCCTCATTAGATAGATAGGCAAGAGCAAAAATCTTGAAAGCCGTTATCAAACAACCAACGACGATCTCAGCTCCAAAGCTTGTTTCTAGACAGGTAGAAGGCTTAGCCCTAGAAACAAACCCGTGTCCTGCAAAGCGATGACTTACATGGGAGTTTGGGTCGAGTTGTTCCATGGGTTCCCTTCATGGTATTTTGGCTTTTTGAAGAAAGAAGATGGACGTAGAGGACAGCGACGATGCGACAGATACATGAGAACTGGAACAGGTTCCAGGGGCCATGGGGGGTTCCGCCTTCCCGGCTTCTAGTGCCCCGCTATCGCCTCCCTGCAGCTCAAGTGCCTTTGGGTCGGGCGATCGACGCGGGGAATAAGAAAAGTACCTCAACGGGTACAACAGTACTATCCTCTGTTCTATCGAAGTCATGTCATGTTGCGGACACTGCATCTCTTTCGGCGATGATTGGAGACATGATATTACATTCGAAGGTCGCTGATACTCGGGTGTGATTTTCTGGCTCCACAAAAATGTTCGCCATGGCCAACTGCAATGAGTGTATGCACAAGGGTAGCAAGCTCTTGATGGACAATTTTCCAAGCTTGGGCTGAGAACATGGAGACCAAGCAACGTCAGGCCAATGGAGGCGATGGTCTCGCTGGCCATTACGAATGCCTCACACCTAATGAGCCCTTTCTGCCAAATTTCCCATCAGCTACCCTCAAGAATGGCCCGTTAGATAGTCGCGTGGTCAACAACGATCACGGTTGCCTACCAGAGGTAGATATCCCTCGCGTCGATGCCACAACCACAGATAATGACAGGTCAACCGAGGCTACTCGCCCTCCGCTCTCCAACGCTGAATCAGCTTTCTTCAAGCCCTCCGAGAATGGATTACAATCAGACCACCACGATGCTGGGCCAGGAACTGAAAAAGTTTTTCTGAGGTCCGCGAGCCCGGCATCCGCAGTGCAGCGTAACCGGGCTGCCGTCAACGGGAAGGTAGGCGAGAAGGAATTCTGTCACCTGCACAAATTCTGGCTGTACGAAACTGCAAGCCGCTTCTACGTGGTAGGAGGGGATGTCATGGAACGCAGGTTCAGGCTATTGAAAATCGATCGCACGGCTGACAATGGGCATCTCAGCATCTCAGAGGATGATATCGTGTATGGCAAAATCGAGATGAACAAGCTGCTACATACCATGGACGAGGGAAACAAGGCTTCTGGTGGCTTGAAGCTCATATATAGCTTTTGGGGTCTTCTGGGCTTTGTTAGGTTTACTGGTGCATACTATATGCTCCTTATCACCAAGAGAAGCGCCGTTGCCGTCATCGGTGGTCATTACATTTATCAGATTGATGGGACCGAGCTTGTATCTTTGACCGATTCTTCAACTCGCTCTAAAAAGGACAGAGACCCCGAAGAAGCACGCTTCATTGCCGTCCTCAGCAATCTGGATCTCACGCACTCATTTTATTTCAGTTCTTCATACAATATTACTCGAACACTGCAACATAACATCCTTCGAGAGCGCCACGTTCTCGAAAACAGCAATTCGGACAATTCCGCTAGAGACTACAATCCCATGTTTGTTTGGAACCACTATCTGCTCATGCCCGCATCTGCTGTATTGAGGACGACTTATGACTGGTGCATGCCCATAATTCACGGATTTGTAGATCAAGCTAGTACATAAGATTACGTCCTAGGTGAGTTGAGCTTTCTGACGTTCTATGCAGAGATCTCGAATTATGGACGAAGCATTTATATCACCATCATCGCGAGACGATCGCGCTTCTTTGCTGGTGCTCGCTTTTTGAAGCGTGGAGCCAACGACCTGGCAAGTGATACCTGCTCCATTACCATCAAACCCTAGTTAATCCCTCGTGGGCTCTAGGGATATGTTGCGAACGACGTCGAGACAGAACAGATAGTGTCACATATGCTAACAACATCTTTCCACGCACCGAGCTCCGGACTATTCTCAAACCCAAACTATACATCTTATGTGCACCACCGTGGCAGTATACCTCTGTATTGGACACAAGACAACACTGGAGTTTCTCCTAAACCTGATATTGAGTGTTAGTTGTGCGGCAACCTGCGCGATGCCATACTGATCGATCCAGTAAATCTCGTGGATCCTTTCTACACCGCAGCAGCTCTCCATTTCGACAATCTTTTCGAGCGCTACGGTTCACCCGTTTATGTGCTAAATTTGGTCAAGGTAAGGACCTTCGAGATCGGCCACACCTTCTATTTTTTGGCTGAGATATCGTAGTCTCGCGAGCGAACACCGCGGGAATCTATCCTCCTTCGAGAATACGGAAATGCCATTTCATACCTCAACCAATTCTTACCCGACGGTCAAAAGATCCAGTACAAGGCATGGGACATGAGTCGGGCATCAAAAAGGTAGATCTCCGTGCCCGACCATAACTCAATTGAAAGCTTACGCATATCGCACAAAGCCAAGATCAAGATGTTATTGGTACATTAGAGTCAATTGGCGAGGAAATTGTGACCTTGACCGGGTTTTTTCATGATGGATCCTGCAATTTCGATAATATGAGGATACAGAATGGGGTAGCGAGAACGAATTGTATCGATTGCCTAGACCGAACCAACGCCGCCCAATTCGTCATTGGTAAGCGTGCTCTGGGTCATCAGTTGCATGCTTTAGGGATTATAGACGAACCCTCCATCGAATACGACACCGACGCAATCAATTTATTCACACACATGTGGGTTCGGCTTTGTGCGGAGGAGAATTATCACTGATGTTAGAATGTTTCTAGGTTCCACGATCACGGTGACACCATTGCAATTCAATATGGCGGTTCTCATCTGGTGAACACAATGGCAACATACAGGAAAATAAATCAATGGAGTAGCCACTCCCGGGACGTTGTCGAAAGTTTCAAGCGTTACTACAACAACTCGTTCCTTGACAAGCAACGACAGGAGGCGTATAACTTATTCCTCGGAAACTACATCTTCGTCCAGGGACAGCCTATGCTTTGGGATCTCTCAACAGATTACTACCTACACCACGCAGACCCTCGCGCCTGGTCTAAGCGAAAAAGGAAAAGCTACATAAAGTGGTTCACGCCCGACAATCTGCGGAGCTTGCAAGCGCCAGTCGCATCCCAGCCTCCAGGTCCACTTGCTGGGAAACCACCCGGGTATCTTGACGAATGGTGGATTGAGTATTATCGCCCTCATCAGTTGTCCCAATTCGACAGATTGCTCGCGATCAAGATGAATTCAACGTACAAATACATTCCGTACAATGCGACTAAAGACGGTGTTTACAGTTTGAGCCCGTTCCGAGTCCGGGACGGACACGATAATAACTCGCTGGGAAAGTCACAGGTGAAGAAAGGAGTCACAATTGCAGACCCCACGATAGAATCTACGCTAGAACCCGCGGTCAAGCCTGCTCAAGATGCCCAGCATGGCATTTTACCGGGCCTACTACAATCTCAGACCAGTGGACATCAACAATCTCAGCAAAGTGTTCTGAAAAACCCGTCATCCGATCTTTTGAACGATACCAACTTAGCCAAACCCAAACCCGGGAAAGACAAAGTGGGGTCCAAAGACAAGGCCGGAGCGACACAATGGACTTTGGATCAATTCGTCACCAACTCTCTAAACCCATGCGTCGCCAACCTCGAGGCACATGAATATCAACGTTATGTAAACCATCCGTTGAACCTTCCCCTGGTCGTATCTACCGAAACACCACAAAACGCGAATCTAGACTTGTCAAGTTATGTCAATAGTATGTCTGTCGACGCAGTCACAAACATGCACTCCACAGAGGACGATCTTGTCGATTACGCCGAGTTCCTGGACATTGGAGAAGACCCTCTGACGGTGACGGAGGCAGATACGGCCAAGAAGCGATATAAAGCTTATCGACAGTGGGTGAAGGGCAAATCGCTGTTCAAGCAGCGCGTGGACCCTTGATGGGCTTTGTTACGAGGACATCACGATCTTTGCATAGCATTAGCGAGGTGTTATAGGCATTCACCAGGCGCCGGGAGTAGTTACTCGAATCTGGAAAAGGACTGACATACCAGCCAGGGTTCTTTACTAATGTTCTATTGATGATTGTCAGATGATCAATAGATCTCGAAGGCGATAATCACAATCAATCAACATTTGATACTCTGCTGCCACGTCCACATCCTTCTTTGTAAGGAGCGTCAGGAGACGCACCGACCGCTCGATGCTCTCTTGTACCTTTCTGAGCCCTTTCGATTTTGTCTCTTCATCCTTGATTCTGCACCAGCAGATTGTAAGGCCTCTCAAAACCTCACCCCTGTGATTTGTGATGCGTGGCCAATCATTGGCCATGGCGGCCTCCAACGCTTTTATGGAAGCGTCCAGCAATGGAGGATAAGGCGTGGCGAATGGAGCCGCCAGGTTTGCGGATAGCAGGGGCAGTATATGCTTCAGAGAAGCGTCAGCGAGTCCTAATCCCCAAAGACTCGCAACATACCTTCAAATGTTTGACTGAGGCAATACCCATCTCATTAATCAAATTCTCAATTTGATTGACCAGCAGCTCTGCTATCCTGACATGCTCACCCGCGTGGCCATATCCTTTCAATACTCCATATCTCAGAATCCTGTCGAGCGCTTTCATTTTAGCGTCGCGTTGCTTCTCGTCCGCAAATCGAACACGAGCCAGAGATATCAGTGCGGGATAAGCCGCTCTCAATAAGTGCAATGACTCGGCTTCTGCTGTTAGAGAGGGTAGATACATTAGACAAGGCATCACAGCGTTTTCAAACACTTCGCCAAGACCGGTACGCTCAAGCAGCGGCGATGGACAGGAATGGAGGAAGAAGCTTAGATCATCGCACCCTTTGGCTTTGTATTGAATCGAGGAGTCATCGATTAGTGCTAGCAGTGGAGGGATGATGAGGGGCCAGTTCGCTTCCATCGAGGCTGCCTTGCTTGGGATTTTAGTGTAAGCTGAGTGAGGATGAATCAAATGGACTAACATCCAAGTGTTTCAACACCCACTGATAAACGGTGACAATATACATGTCGCGGTACTTCCAAGGCTTAGCCTCAACGTCCATGTCGCTGTGTACAGTCGCGTTGATAGGAAGTGGATCTATAGCTTTCCGGCCTTGTTGCGTGACCGCTGGATTCTTGGACCTGGCAAAAAGAGGTTTGATTCTTTCTTGAAGTAGTGCATGAAGGACTCCAGGAATATTTTCCGAAACAACGGAATCCTCGGCAAGAGACCGGGCCTCTTCCGTGGCTTTCGAGGAAGTCCATGGGTCGCTGTCGTCGCTGAAGGAGGCCAGACATGTATATAGGGCTATACTTGACTCGTTGGAAGAGAAAGGGGCAAGCTTTTGCAGATGAGATAAGATTGATAGACCCTGCAGACTCAAAACGTGCTCCTTAGCAACGTCATCAGGAGTGAGCGCTGCTTTCTCCTCTACCCGCCGTCAGCCAAGAATTGTCGCATACATGCATGCGTGTAACCAACCCGCAGAGTACGGAGATGTCTCGGCAAATGCTCTGGGAGGCAAGATGGCATTTGCTACGCATTCGCGAAGTAGGATCGCTGCGTCTTGGCTTGGAGGATTCTGGTCATCATCTGGATAATTGGAGAGACGCGCTTCCAAAATAACGATGTTATCGAATGACTATCATTAATTCTGTCAAGTCACACTTTCCATCACGAAAATCTCAAGTCCTTACTTTCTGTCTGTCTTCATCAGAGTGCGAAAGGTCGAGTAATTCAATCAAAGATGCTAGGCTTGTGGACTGAATATCTCTTGATAGCGATGCTTGGGGCAGGCAGAAAGTTGGGTCGCTCGCCGTGATTTGTTCAATATGTTTTCGAGCTATCTTCCGTAGCCCGTTGATATCCATGCTTTCTCAAAAACCCGAGATGCTGACTTGGATTCCTTCCATTATCTCTGAATGGCGCATTATATGAATTTGGCGGCGGATGCAACCACTACCAGGATGACTTGAGACGGTGACATGCTTGTCCGCATGTGTTGTTGTCCACTTCAGCCTGGCTTCGTACTCTGGTCACGTGCTTGGCACTAGCTAAGTAATCAGCGTTTCGG
>JAABUL010006222.1_pt1 | contig 13964 bp, 14 predicted proteins | sample 5559151 | NCBI WGS metagenome assembly JAABUL01 (sample SAMN10711876, study PRJNA513368) | rock metagenome | isolation source: Antarctica rocks | place: Antarctica: Victoria Land, Pudding Butte sud | reverse complement strand
TAATTTGCAACTTAATAAAATTCGATAGAAGTAATATACTTTTTAACGTTATCGATCTTGTAAGATAGCGAAGTCTTGATTAAAAGAATATAAAAACCTATTTTAAGTTATACAATAACAATATTAATGTTCGTAATTTAGCTTTTTATTATATATACTTTATTTATAGCAAAAACAAACAAACAGTTTTTAAAATTTCTTAATGAAGTTTTATTTAATTGTTGTCCATTAACTTTAAGAAATCTTATGCTTCAATTTTACTTTTTTTAGACTTTAAGTTTGTTTTGTTTGTTCAAGATATTAGATGTTGTTATAACAGTTACTCTAGCATTTTTCTTATTATTAATAGCTATTTTATAATATCTCGTAAATTTTTTTCTTGTATTAATCGCTTAAAGTATTTTAATTTTGTTATAAGTTTTACTATTATCGTAATAAAGCAATAAATTAAATCGTTCAAAAAATATATAATTAAGATCTTGTTCGTGGAGACGTTCGAAGATCTGTGATATATTCGGAGAACGTTGACGCCCGAAGACGGTACCTCGTAACAAGAACAATATCTACCATGAACCGGAGAGCTGCTCGACCTGCGCCGCGATCAACTCCGAATGTAAGCCGAGCCCATCCTGGTGCTTGCCGTGCGCGTTCTCGAATTCGTTGGGGAAGGGCTGCTCGTCGGCAGGGGGGTCCTGCGGCTTTACGGCGATGCCGTCCAGCCGCAGTGCCTCCAGCTGCTCTGTCGTGGCGGTCTTGTCCACATAGGCTTCGCGTTTGAAAAGCCATCGGAGAAGATAGAGGAAGAACGGTTCGGGCAGGATGTGCGCTCAGAGGGCTGACGCTTGAGATCTGCGCCTTTTTGGACCAGGGAGCCCCAAAGTCCCATCGTGATTTAGCCCCATGCTCAGGGCCATTTTGTGAGCTCTTGGAGTTCCCGACAGTGATTCCGAGCACGAAGAAGTAAAGGAGGCTGCTTCTGCTCGCCCGGAATGTCAGAAAGACGCTTCTATCCACCAGGCCCGGCGTTGCGGGAAACATGACATCGACGCCGTCAAGACCCGGCAGGAAGACGTTGGCGGGTCGGAGTGGTCGATGGCGTCGTCCTCGAGCTCGAGCAGTGCACTCTGTCCCTCTTCAGGCTCGTTGACGTGACCCCACAGATCATATTCCTCTCCCGTGGGAAGATAGGCGCTCGGCGCTGCCGCGGTGGCAGGACCCGTGTCGGGCTTTTTTGCGGCAGTCGAATAGGGAGGGTCGGCGACGTTTGCTTCGGCGGCCTGAGAAGAGAGAGACGCCGCATCGGCCAGAAACATGTTGCTGGCCTGGTCAGATGCGGAGGCGGTTTCGTGTCTTGTACGAGCGCGCCGCTGACAATGCGTGGGATCGCAGATGCTGGTGATGCCCAGAATGACGAGGAAGGCAGGATCTGCGAAGAAGGGGATCAAGGTAGATGGAGAAGGGAATGATCGAGGATCAGGATAGAGGGTGACGAGAAGTAGTGAAGGGATCCGTCGGATAAGAGTCGGCTGCGAATCGGGTTAGCGTGAGATGAAGGAAAAAGTGGGGCGTTGATCGTACGGATAGATACGCGCCTCTTCGCTTTGGGAGTCCAGGGAAGCCGAAAGCGGGTGATGGATGCAAACGCAGCGTGTTTGATCTGGAAGCGACAATGATCGCACAAGCAGCTAGGGAAGTGCTGGGGATCAATAATAATTGGAGGCTGCGAAAGAATAGAACGGACGCGGGATTGAAGGGTTTGTTGTACTGGTGGAGATGGTGGTATGGTGGCCGGGTGATCAGGGGATATCAGGTTATTGGCTCAGGGATGCTTGTTGCCGGTACTAGCAGTCTGCCTGCTCTACATATGCGGTCTCTGCTTCATAGATCTTAGGACCTTAGCCATCTAGTCACCCAATACACTATTAGACTGTATAGTACGGTCCCCTCGCGGTGAGTCTCTGTTGTCATGGTTACCTACTGATCTAGGATCTCATTCCCACCTCTTCACAGTATAATTGAACAACAGATTATTGACCTTAGCACGATGCTCTCGGTCGAAGTGTGAGGTGATCGAGGAGGCAGAACGGAAGATCGGGGTAGCAGGGGGTGGTGGTCGGCATCGGCGCGGACTGTGGCCGGTGTCAACGTTGGGATTGCAGCGGTGCGTAGGTCACCAGAGAAACGGGAGGTCTTGCTTGAGGCGCTGCACTTGAGGTTCAGGTTGAATCGAGGAGTCTAGAATTATCTACCACTGCCGTAGATGCTGTTTCTTACCGCCGTGAATGCTATCTCTCACTATAACGAAAAGCTAGGGATGCAACTCAAGCAGTTGGATCGACAGGACGCGGGCATTTCACATACCCGGCTTGGTACGATGCGCAAGAAGAAGTCAGATGTGAATGATAATGGAAGTTTTCAGGGTTAGAGAGTAGCGTCTCGTTCGCGATAATGAGAATTAGGATCTTGACCGCTGCTCTCGATGGACTTTCAAGATTGTCACGAGAAGCAGAAGGAGCGGTGAGAGGAAGACAAAGGAATGTGAGATTTGATGAGGGGCGGTCACAGCTAAGACGATGACGTGGCTCCGAAGCGAGAGTGTACAACTGAACAAGAGCCGGAAGGGGAGAGCGAGGGGTAGGCGCAGTAGAGAGCAGTATCCTATGCAACGAGAGACACGGCCATCTTCTTCCGAAGGCGCTGCTGATCTTTTGTTTACGAAGAGCATCAGCCAATGGAGAATGATGTTCTGCAAGAGAAATTCTCGAGCCATCTTGCCGACGGACGGGCTGCCTGAGTCCTGACAATGGGGTGATATGGGAGACGAGTTGGACGAAGAAGACAAATGCTGCAAAACCATGCCAGAAGCTTTCACAGACCTACCTGAGTCGTCGCTGGACTCTTGCCTCGCACGATGGCCGGCGGCGGCAAACCATCATTCTCGTCGACGAGCCTGTACGTCGAGCGAGCCAACGGTGAGGCGGATGCGCGTGACCTCTCTCTTCACACTGCCCATTTGCGGCGTGGTCGGGCTCGCTCTCACCACGGAGGCGGACCGAGAGAGCGAGGAATTGCGGGCAGGGAATACACAGCTTTCCTGTTCACTGTACACTATTTACCGGCTCTATGTAACATCTAAGATGAAGTCCGTACGCAATTCGTCGCCGATGCTCCAATAGCCGCACCGTTTCGGAAGCTTATTCCAACGTCTTGGTGGGGTAAGACTTGGCGAGCTGGATGCACCGCCTACCCGAAGTGGTTCCCGGCATGGCCGTCTTGAGAAGTCAACCTGAGCCTTCTAAGCGTTCCAATGCCGGCAGAACGAGAACGCAGGCTCCCGAGCACCGGTTGGGCTGCAATATATCGAAGAGGAGCACAAAGAGGATATGAGAGCACCCGAACGCCGCTGGACCGTTATCGAGAAGGGTCGGCTGCGGCACGAATGGCCTCAGTCGCTGACACGGGAGGAGCATTGATAGACACCTCTCACCAATCCAACGGTGGCCCACGAGAAGAAAGAGAGAAGAAGCCAGCGCATACGCTTGATGACGGATGAGGCCAAGACATCAAGAGAGACGATCGACGTTCAGACACCACTTCCCCCCTCTCTCACCCAACCCGGTCTAGGGAAACCAGCTTCCTATGAGCCGGAGGAGGTGTGCCTGCACTGGGCGAGAAACCCTAAGCAGCCGTTCCTGGACTTGTCTCGCGATCCATGAGATGGGATGCAGTTACGGGGAGGACGTTGGAGTCCGCCGAGGAGGTGCCTGTCCTACTATCCGAGGACAGCACGGCTTCAGGGCCACCTCTCCGTTGTTGTCAAGGAGCGACGATCACCACGCCTTGGGAATGCGTGCAACACAAGTTCGTGGCTGGACCGAGCGTCCCGTGGCAGGCGGAGACAACTCGAGTGATGCGACGTGGTTGGATCCGCCCACTATCGGTTTGGCAATCGGCGAACGGAGAACCTATGACTGCGCCTTCGAAGGGCAGCGATGCGTGCGTCCGCGTCCTGCCGCCGATCCGACTCCCGGTTGCCTTACACCCGTATATGGATCGAGAGCGTTGGCTAAGATCACCAAAGAGACAACAGAACAACAGCCAAGATCGTCAAATCAGTCCGAAAGTGAAGACGCGGTTTAACACACACTCTGATCGATCGAGAGCGTCAGCTAAGATCACCAAATCAACAACAAAACAACTTCTCACTTCCTTCACAGCCCAAGATCATCAGAGGGCGGCGCGTCCGTGTGGGGCGCGTTCTAACCTGAATTTCACTACCAATGATCTGCACCTCCACTCCTACAGCACCATCCTCATCAACCACATCTTCCCTCTTACATACTTCACCAAGGCAGCTATGTGAAACATCGAATCTACTGTAATACGTACACTGCAATCTATCAATGCCACCGACGACGGCGGCGGCGGCAGACGGAGCTACGATATCAGATGGGAGCGGTGAGTGATTTCTGCTACTCTGCCGACGCGAGCAGGCTCGGTTGCACATCTTCAGCTGACGACGAAGCCAGGCGTTATCGAACGAGAACCCTTCACACCTCGAGACAACGATAAGATGACAGCACCGTCCCTGCCAGAGGTCGAGAACAGCCACGGCACATTCCCTCGCGCCCCGACCAACACCAGCGTCGGCTGGGCGGTCACGAGGCCCCCGCCGCTTGGACATGTGGTGTTTGTTGTTGTTGTGCGCCCGGCAGGACTCCATGAGAGACAAGCTCGAATACCGGCGACGGCATGTTTGAACAAGGAGTTCTCAAGCATGGCTCTCAGCGAGCTTGACCACCGACATCTGTGCTGGGTTAAGTTCGAGACCGTGGTTGGGCAGGAACTGCAGCGACAGCCTCTGAACGGATCGATATGGCAGAACGAGACGCTGATGCAGTCGGAGCTGTGCTGGCAGGCCCAGGTGCTGGGAATGCAGACGGCAGGGCATTCGGAGATCCAGTTCGAGCTGAGAATCGAAGCGGCCGGTGAATTGCACTGCATGGTCTTGCCTTGCCCGCACGCACTAACGACGCGTAGGGCCGAACACACCATCCTCGACAACCAGTGGGAAGCGCAAGCGCGAATCAATGGACCCAGACGCCATCTCGAGACCGAAGTTCCATGATCTGTATGATGTGAGTGATCGCAGCGACGACGACGATCGAAAACGCTCCAAGGCCACAGGAAATACAGTTGAGAACGACGATCCACGGGACGCTCCGCAGGACATACCGGGTGGGGCCAAGCAGAGAGCCAGAGCATCCAACGTGCGAGAGTCGAAGACACTCGACTCGGCCAGCCCGGCTCTCCGTCTCCCGATCCGGGATGGTGATAATAGCCGTTACCAGCATGAGATCGTGCTCGACAGCACCCCACCAAGCGCCCCCCACACACTCGCATCGCGCACCACGCGCATCCACGAAGCCGGATCGTCCAAAACCGAAGTAGATGTACGGACTCCCGATGGGCAAGCCGCCACGCACCCGAAGCTGTCTTCGGTTCCGGCGACAAAGGAGCATCCTCTCGAGATCAGCGACAGCGGCAGCGAGGACGGTTCAGAGGCTGCAACCGAGAGTGATGAGAGTGACGCCAGCGATGACCGCAACGCGGACGCTTCCCCCACGAACAGTCAGAGCTTCTCCGAGGAAGAAGGTCAAGCCGATGCCGACGGCAGCGTGGACGAAAAGGATGGCGATATCAGTGAAGACGAGAAGAATCGGAGCCCCAATCTCAGCGAAGGCCTCGAACCGATATCCGATCACGAGAACATCACGAACGCTTCGATGGATCCGAAAGACTACGACATTGACGTAGGGGAAGTGTTTGATCGCTCGTACCTGCAACCAGAGGCCGAAGGCAGTGCTGATAACGCGGTAATGTCAGTAAGATGAAATCTCAAGACGATGGCAGTTTCCTGATGGAGATCGCAGGGTTTCGCGAATGGCCAACGACGATCGATGTCGATGGAACCCCGAGACGTGGGACGCGATGGTGCGAGAGTACGGCCTTCGATCCGACGATCACAGCAACGCGAACACCAAGGCGCTGTTGGGGCTGCTGAGGACGATAGAGCCAAAGGTTGCGCAGATGTACGCAGCCGTATGCCTTCGTCAGCAAGCCCGGACGGTCGGCGGTGGCCTTCTCAGCGACGAGCCGGGTTTGGGGAAGGTGAGACCGGCATTCCTCGCAGGGAGCACGCTGACGGACCGTGTTCTGTAGACCCTGATAATCTATCTGATGTTGATTGCCGAGCGCAAGCGCGAGATGCTGCACGACGAAGTCCTCGAGATCCGGCGGTTCAAGTCACTCCAGGAGTTCGCGGAGTCCAAGCATTACGGCAAACACCTGGCACCTACCGGAATCGGCGGCGTGCAAAGGGCCGGCGACAGGTGCCCATCGGGGGAAGCTCTGCAGCAATCCTGCGGGTGCGAGGAGCACGGAGCGGTGACCGATGACGAGCCGAAGAGGGGGTTCTGCATGCTCGTCGTCCCTGCCAAGGGGGTTCCCAACTGTCTCAAGGAGTGGAAGTCATGCGTGGACGCCGTGGGCAGTGGGCTAGGCATGGAATGCTTCTATGCTCACAGCAAGAAAACGTATCGCAACTGCAACGCGCAGCGGCTGACTAGGGAGAACGCCCACAAGCTGCGGTCGGACCCCAACACAGGCCTGCCTCTCTCTGGCCAGACTCGCTATCTGCTGATTCTGAGCGAGAAAGCATACAACGATCACGTCAAGCGGGTCATCGCGAGAAACCCCCCCGCTCGATCGAACGCGATCTGCTCTATCGACTTTTTGCCAGGAAACATCTGCCGGGACGAACATAACGAGATCAAGGGACCGGAGTCGACCACTGTCCGGAACATCAGGGAGATAAAGCAACATGCGAAGAGCGTGATCGAGAAGCGATGCGCAACCATCGAGAGCAAAGGCAAGACGGTAACTTCAACTGCGAAGGAGAGAATGCACAAGCGGTGGATGCCTTTTGTGTGGGGAGCTTCAGGCACGCCATGGACGATGGACTTCAGAAGTCTCGAAGGAATTATGCTCTGTCTCGAACAGCCCTGGTGGACGGAAACAGACGATCTCAAATACTGCACCGCGAAATCGGTCGTGGCCATCGGCCGCACCACGGCGAGTCTGGCAAGAAGGAGTGACAAGCTCGATCTAGCGGACGACGACGGACGATGCCAACTGGCGATCGAGGTGGCCAACAACGGAAAAGACATGAAGGAGGTGCTGGACCGACTGGAGATCCGTCGAACGTCCATGTCGAGGAACATGGCGAAAGAGAGGATGGTGGAGTTGCCACCGCATGAGGTTCGACGAATTTACTGCGACAATACCGAAGGACAGCAGCGTACGTTGGACGAGCTCGAGGCCACGCTGTTGAAGGACATGGAGCAAAGGTATCGCAAGGCCAAGCAGACCGCAGAGGCCAAGGGGTACCCGGTCCCTGCCGCCAACTGGAACAGCTACTTCGCTCGGGCCGGTAAACTCAAGGCGGCAACGGTAATACCAGAGCTTCTGTCTCTTGCTCAAGAACACGGTCTGGCTCTAACGACGACGGAGATGAACAAGCAAGGCTGGACCCGCGATCCGGAACAGTCGATCTACGCCGCCCATCTCGACCGCTTGACTCGCAATAGCCCAAAGCTGCAGGTGCTGGCCAATGGCATTATCAGAAAACTCAAAACGGACTATCGCGGGAGACCGGAGAAGTTGATCGTATATGCTTCCTCGCCGGTCGTATGTCTGATTGTCTACTTGGTAAGCGATTCGATCTCCGAGCATGCGAGGGTCCTGCATGGCGGCTAACGGGGGCGCAGTTCTTGCAGAAGGAGTTCCCCACGTTTGGCGTTACGTGGATGCACGCAGCCTGTCCCGCAGCCGATCGTCTGCCCCAATACATCGAACCGTTCCAAGAGAAGGACAGTCCGCGGATTATCGTGGGTACGAAGCGCGTGATGGGCAGTTGCTACACCATGACTCGAGCCTGTCGGACCGTGTCCCTGGACGTTGATTGGGATCCCGCACTCGACGGACAATGCGACGGCCGTGTGACTCGTTACGGTCAAGGTAATCCCAAGACCTTCAACTTTTACATCCTTAATCGCACCGGTCTGGACCAGAAGACTCTAAACAAAAAGGATCGAGATGCGGTGACTCGAAGGTACGCACACTAATGGCTTTGTCGATCAATCCAGCCACGGGGGATGCCTATAGGGTTACGGAGAGTTCTTGTGCAACTGGAGTTGCGTGTTCGGTTCTGGTGGCGATTCTGCTCTCTGTACATGCGAGTCAACCACTCGTTCGAACCGTATCTCTCATGGATCGCAATGACCGATGCTGTCCCTTTCTCTTTTTCGGTCGAGGCTACGACAGACCCACAATGCATGGACTGGACACGAGTACAAAACGGTTGTACCACGGTTGGCAGGTACGATGGATGGCGCGATGGACGCGCTGTTAACATACTCAGGCATGCGTGGATACAGTCATGACGATAGGGAGGGGCACGGTCGAAGCGAGGAGGAAGGTTCGTTCAATAGTATGCGATAAGGGAGTGCCTCTACTCAAGCAGATATCGCAAGGCTTGGGCAAAGCGTGACCTCCACGTGCAAGAGAGGTTAATTGTTCAGGAAGACTTCGATTTGTGTTCCATCCCAAATCTGTATACATAAAGCTTATCTCTCTACATTGTCTACCAATCCGAATTTTATGATCCTGCACGATGTGAAATATGACATGCTCGCGATGCCATTCACTCTAGTGACTTCGATCTGCGATCCTCTTGGACGCTTGCAGTATATTGGCACTGGGATTCACTCCGGAGTAATTCCTGTGGATGTGCCGATCATATCATGCTGTATTAAACAAAGTCACATGATATATCCTCGGCGGTGGTGGCGGTAAATATAGATCATCCGATCCGAGACTCTACTGACCGCTTAGTAATGCGCTGAAGAAGCGAGCACTCTACTTTAGGTACACCAGGGTTCCAACTACTCCATTCTATCGTTTCAGGAAAACACTGTGCGATTTGAGGCTCCTTTGCTACTATGTCTGCCTATCCAGAATATTCCTTGGATGTTGCAATTGCAGAATTCTTCTCACAGACGTCTGCAACTCGCGAAGCATGCGACACCAAGTCCAAAGACCTTGTTGGGGGGGAAGTTGTCCCTGTGACCGTGCAAGGCAACTGCAGCTACTTGGTTTACGCTGGCCCTGAGTTTGAATTTGTTGTCCAGTTCCGTCTCAAGTCTTTGATGCTTAAATCAGAGGTTGTGATTCTGGCGCGAGAAATATATGGCTTCCTAACCCCGAACGCTTCATTCCACGGACAATTGGGAGAAGATGGGAGAGAACCCCTTTCCATCTACGTTATGAATCGGATACCCGGTATTAGCTACCTAGACTTTGTTCTCGCAAATGGCTTCCCCGAAAATTCGGACGAGAAATTCGTTTGGCGAAAAACGCTCATGTCGGACGTGGCACGGTATTGTTTTCCCTCCGCCTTTCCTTACACCCCGAATCGCACCACAAAGATGTTTTTACATTTCTTAAAGGAACGTGCTAATCGATTACAGTTTTTCTGCCCTCTCCTGGAAAGCCCCTCAAGAGGTCAATTCAGATCACCGCGAGAATCCACGTCGTACATATATCAAGGATCTCCAGCTGTTACTCCACTGTCTACCACCTCGCTTTCACAGGATCATACAAAAATGCCTTGACTCAATGGAGGCAATTCTCTCTCTGCCAATGGTTCATCTCCATCGCGATTTTGGCACTTGTAATATTATGGTCGACGAGACGTCTTGTCATCTGACTGGTATTATTGACTGGGCAGAAGCTGAAATATGCCCTTTTGGCCAGAACCTTCATTCCCTGCAAGCTCTTACGGGTGCACTTCACCTCAAAAATGGATGAGGCGATACGAAGGCTACGAGGCTCTGCAGGACACCTTTTGGAGTACATTTCAAGACGAAGTCGGAGACTTATCTGCAAAGACTATGAAGACCATCAAGAAAGCAAGGATTATGGGCTTACTGCGATCTCGTGGCTTTACGAAACGGCTTGCAAATATGCCGCCGGGATGGAAAAGCCCTTTTTCACACTGTGGTCCTCCGGCCGCCGCCGAAGATCATCAGACCTCATGAGGGTGTTGCGGTCCGCGGGATTTGTACGGTTGGTGATTCGGATCCGAGACCGACGCTAAGCCCTGATCGAGCGGGAGTGCTGAGCATGCCGTGAGGCTCATCTAACGCCGTTGTGAATATTGCTGATCCAAGTTTCATTTCTCGAACAACACGCCTCAAATCATGCTGCTTGCAGGTATGTAAAACCGCCTATACTCTAGACATACCTGAGTGAGAAAGAGGTTGAGAAGACTGCCAAAAGGCATGCTTTTCTCAGTTCTCTGCGATCACCTCGTAATCTTGCCTTTCTGCACGTCTTAAAACATCTCTTACACACCGTCGCAGGGCCCGAAACCATGCCTCTCCTGCATGCCTGACTGCATCTATGACCTGATGCTGTTCGACTGGAATGCATTGCAAGGTTCGGGGTTGTCTGGTCTAATTTTTGCTACCAAGCCTACAACGAATTCCCGGATGTGCATTCTCGCAATGTCCAAGCCCCAGCCTCCTCGAACAATTGGGATGGTGACGGCTCACGCAGACATAAAGCTCTGGAATCATCCACGACGATCTAGGTACCGACGTGCAACCCCCAGCGGGCCTCCTATGTCCTCCCAATTGCCATGTCGACAATCCACGGTGTGCGGCTGTGCGCTCGCAAACAGTTCTTCCGGCAAGAACGTCGATGACTGGAAGTTCGTCTTACAGCCGTTCATTGAAATTGCAAAGGAAGAAAGATGTGGGCAAGTGACGAAGAAGCTGAATGAAGATGAAGAGGTCTGGGTCTACACGGCAAAAGATGGATGGCTACTATCTGGTGATGAGGGGCAGTCAAAGGTTAAGGCTAAGGTATGGAGCAAGAAGTATGGGGGAAGTATTTGTGTCAAGTCTTAATGTTTAGTCGCATGAACCTACCAAACCGCGATTAATCAAGCCAGGGAACCGGTATGAAGCGATCAGGTACCCCATCCTCCTCTCCATACCCGAGCCCACCCCACCCTCTGAGTTGAGCACAATAAGCGGCAATAGCTGAGCGAGATATGGAGATCCTTGCTTGTCAAGTACACACGCTTTGAACAGCACCCTACATCATGCTTCAACATCGATCCCCGACCCTTTCAATCCCAGCGGCGCATTGAGCCGAAAACATCGCGCCGTTACCGGCAAATCTTGACACACCTCTCCATGCGTGCTACTGTCAAAACTCTCCACAATTTCTATGCAATCTGCTGCCTTTATATCAATGACCATGCCTGGCGCGAGCGTGGGATCGACTTCGAATGATTGAAAAGGAGTAGAGACCGGGTAATCCTGGTTCAGAGCGATATCATTGTGGGGACTAAGTTCTCTGGTAAGACTGTCGCAGCCCGTGTTTGTGAACAAGTACACTCCGAAGCCGGACTGACGTGTCGCAACGGCTGTATAAGATAGCATCACTATAGAGAGTAGAAAGCCGGGGAGAAAATCGCAAAGATAAGAAGAGCGCATTCTGCTAGTATATTATCAAACTCAGAAGCATGTAAGGAATAGCAAAGAAGGAGGACGGAGTTCAATAGAAGAAAGAAACGTATTGTATATTCTTCCGACCGATAGTAACAATGCTGACGAGCGAGTATTACTAATGCTGATAAGCACTATGTACATTGGCCTCACAGCGGCACTCGTTTCCTATCAGATTCTCATCTACCTATTCTAGGCACTGCACCATCGACTATGCTATTTGTTCATTAGACATCACCACCTACTCAGATTGGTAGGCCAAGTATGATCGTCGGAAAGATTTTCGTTGCGAATATTGCTTATCTGACTATTAGCTGACTAGCAGTCCTAGGTATCCGAGAGACGGCTGACTGAGCTGACCGCGGCTGACTCGGTAATATCCCTAGTCTTGACTAACAGAACTCTATAGCTGAAACGTCTGGAGCATACTGCAAGTTGCGTTCGCGGAGTGTCAACTTCGCAAGTAAGTCTTGGTAAGCAAGCGCTCTGCGATCGTGGAATTTCAAAGCGATATGGATTTTGCTACAAGATATTAAAATTGATAATTAAAACAGCTCTGTATTGCTTGTTATGTGCTTTACAACATAGACTATTTTTAATTTTTTTATAGACATAAGTGGTGTAAGTAAAAGTGTGAAGAAGATCAGGTAGTATCCGAGGGGCGGCTGACACGGCTGATTCGGCTGGCAATAATATTTGTGGGTCCGTTTCGGCCCGAGCTGACACCCAGATGACAACTTTGAGAGGCAAAATTCTCAAAATTTCGCGATCGCACAACTCCAGCGATTATGCCTCAAATTCAATCGTAAACTAAAGGGTCGCAAGCGCTTGACGTAACTTCGAAACCGACCAATTATATAAATTTTATATGCATGAATGCATAAACAAAATGACTGCGAATTGTGTGCGAAACTTTGGACCCTGTACGAACCCTAATACCTTATATATGGCGCGAAGATCTATTTCTAGCACTTCCATTGTTTTGGTGGGAAAGAGACATCAGGCTTGGCAAAAGATGTTCCGGGTGAGCTGCGGCTGATCACCCACCTAGTTTTCCCCCGGATATCCTCCTGGTATCCCAGAGGCTGACTATTTTGGCGGGGTCAGCGACTGATTACCCATCATCCTGTTCCGGATCCACTCCCCAACCATTCGCCAGTTACACCTCCCCCGTCATCAAAGCGCCGTCTTTGAGTGACTTCGAGTGCAACTGCGAGCCCCCGCGCATGGCTCTCATCATACCCTCTCTCACTAAAGATGCGAGCAGCTCAGCTGCACGCTGCTTCCCTGCAATTTCAGACACCCTCGAGCCCCTTCGAGTTCGCCTTTATTCAGCGCAGTCTTCTCTACAACCAGATCAATGAGGCTGTGACTGGTAATAAGCCGCAATAAATTCATCTGGTATTAATGTATGCCTTCTTTTTGTCCCGATAAATTCGGCACACTGACTTTCTCATGTTTTGTATCTTCAAACTTTGGTATCATAATCTTTCTTGATGCTGCCTTCGTACTACGGCTCCGAAACTGGGAAATCGGCCCACAATTATCTTAGAGCAGGGGGAAATAGCTGAACCTGCTTTCGACGCGATTGACAGAACGATCGACAATACAATAACAACCACCATGTTTCCTTATCGCAAACCAGATCCTTCTAGAGAAACGATCGAAGGATCATGGCATATTGAAAATTACTTGATATGCTTGTAAGGGAGAAATTTGAGACCGCAAAACAATGAAGTCGTCACGGCACGGGAGGATTCTCGGCACGCAGGGAGGGACATTATCGTTTGAATGACTTTTGGATCACGACTTAGAGGTAGAGAGTATGGGACAATTATTAGGGTAACGGTTGTTCAAGTAAGGTATTGCGTCGATCTATTACGTATCTCGATGTCTAGTTAGGCGGAAATATCCGCGCGGCATCAGGTTGAGTATAGGGTTACATCCAAGATTTAGTAATTCCATTCGGACCAGGGCTTTTGCTTGCGAAGCTCCCACTTCTGAGCTTGAAGTCTCACATCCCGAGCGCCAACTGCTTTACTCCAGCTACCGTTGAAACATATGTGAAACGAGTAGTTACTTGATATAATAACATTAGATTGGCTTATATAGAGATTCGCTTAGAGTTGTCAGAAAGATTCTTCTAGAATTTCTGACTTGCAAATCTAATAAATTTGCAAGTCCAGATTCGCAAGATTGTAACTCTCTCAACTTTCGCTACAAGCATTCGGCATAACTGTAGAAGTACTACAACGTATACAACAGCGACTCGCTGCAATTATTGATAATCTAAAAAGTGCTATCGAGCAGAAAGCAGCAAAAGTT
>JAABUL010006221.1_pt1 | contig 13969 bp, 18 predicted proteins | sample 5559151 | NCBI WGS metagenome assembly JAABUL01 (sample SAMN10711876, study PRJNA513368) | rock metagenome | isolation source: Antarctica rocks | place: Antarctica: Victoria Land, Pudding Butte sud | reverse complement strand
CCTCTGTTCGTGAACGCCTCGGGCGGCATCGGGTTCTCTAAGAGCCAGGCGCTGTAGCCGGGACCGTGCCGGACCTCAAACTCCTCCGGCGTCATGTCCACCCAGGTTCGGACCGAGCAGTTGAATGCTGATACGGATGCAAGGTAGGGTAAGCGCCATAACCTCCAGGACGCTGCTCTGATGACTGCTGAAATGGCTGAAAGGCGCATTTCCACCGGATCCTGCACCTCCTGACTGTTGGCCGGTGCTGGAGATTTTGCTGCCTGCCGCTTGCGCTCATATGTGCGTGCCTGTTGCAGCCGCCAGGTCGCCGGGCCAGTGCTGCGGAACAGGAAAGCGGGCGATGACTCCACAAGCGCCCTGATGCCATCGCTGTCCAGACCAGCAGCCGCCTGCAGCGCCGCCCAGTTGCAGGCCACCTTCGCTTCGTCTCTCATGAGCAGCGACGGCGCACCCCGCAGCACCTTGCCCACATCCAGCTGCGGGTGCAGCCGCTGCAGCGCCGCCACCCGTCGCTGCAGCACTCCTTCAATGTCGTGCAGGGCGAGCAGCGTGGGTGCACGCTGCACGATTAAAACCGGGTCGACGCTGACGGGCAGCTGCGCCAGGGCCGCCATCAGCCGCGGCAGCCTGTCGTCCATGAGAGCGCCTGCTGATTTGGAGGCCAGCGCGGTCAGGTGGATGCGGCTCACGGCCTTCAAGCCGTGGGCAGCCAGCGCCTCTTCGGTAGCTCTCAGGCGGCCGATGACGCCGGCTGGGTCTTTGTTGTCTTGGATAATGTCAGCCTTGGCCAGCGCCAGCTGAGCCGCATTGCCGTCATAGGCCAGCTCCGCCGCCGCCGCCCGCATACGACTCATGTAGTCCTGTAGGAACGCCACGCTGCGGTGCCGCTTGTGCTTGCCGCCCCACCGTAAAACTTTCTGCCGAGTGCGCTGCTGCTGCTCCAACTGATGCGACTCGATATCCGCCTCCGGCAGCAGCACGCCCTCCGCCGTCCAGAATGCCAGCACATCCGCCCGTGTCTCCGTGTCCCAGTGCACGTCCGCACATGCCGGGCCCAGGACACGGTGGCGGCGGGGCTCGCTTGCCGCTGGTGGTGCTGCTGCTGCTGCAGCCAGCTGCGGCAGCTGCACCGTCCTGCATTCCGAGAGGGTCTCGAAACTGATCAGCTATGGCGGAGCTCCATTAGTGACATCCCAGCACGATCACGCTGCCCTTGGATAAAAGTCAACGTATGCTTAGGCACAGGCAATGAATTGGCGCACGACACGAGCTTGGGGATCACCTGGTCAGCCGGCCCGAGCCAAAGGCGAGTGGGCGCCTCCATGCGGGCAGTGACGCGCACAAGCTGCGGCTGGCGTGCATGGCGTGCGCTGGGAGCAGGCTGACGCCATAGGCGTCGTGCACGTGGTCCCTGCATGCGGCTTGACCTCCATGAAGCCTGCAGGTGAATACAGCGTGGTGTAAGCCTGGAAGCTACCAAAACCAATGAATGCAGCGCTAAGGCGCCCCCTGGCGCAGTCGAACAGCGCACGATGACACTTTACTGCAAAGCTTCGCAAACCACCCAGCTTATCCCTGAAAAGTGATATAAGCTGGCGAGGGGCGCACCCTGCAAGCATGCTGGCCTGCACCGCTGCTGTGTCTGACGATAACCATGCAGATCGCGCCGGTTAGTCACACTGTATCGGTTGCAAGGCGTCTATGCACTCTGTGCTGGGCGACACCACCGCAGAACCTTCACATCGTGATCTTGAGGTCACGTGCATGGTTTGAGCCAGGTGCAGCCCGTATTTCGTCAGCGCCAGGCCATTTACCAGTTGCTATGCGAGGCACTACAGAGCTACTCTGCAGCAGCCGCACTCGGCATTCATGCGCACCGGCTGCAACCACCCCAAAGCCCAAGCGGGCGCTGCGGACCCTGTGTGCTGTGTGGTGTGTGCACTCTGATGTTTGCATCACCTGCGGGAACGGCATGGTGGCATCAGCGCGTCATGCTCACAGGGACTGGCCCGCACTGCTGCCTTGCATGCTCACGTCATCACAGCCTCTGACGCTTCCAAACCCAAGCGCTGAGGGCCACTGTGCATCGACATGAAGCAATGCTGTGACAAGTGGCGCTGGTGCAGGCAGGCGGCACAGCGGCATTTTCGCTGAAATCCTGTTGTCTCTTACACCAGCAAGTTCTGCTGGCTCGGTGACAAAGACACTCAGTGCATATTGCGTTGTGTGCCGCACCACGTAGGATGAGGCATGTGCTGCCGCGCAGCAGCACAGCTGTGGTGCAAGTGCAGAGCAGCGCTGCCTGCTGCCTCGATGGCCCTCTGGCGGCGGCTGAGGCGTGACCGTGCATCATACTCTTTCACCTAGCCAGAACAGATTCTCATGTGGGTAAGTGCCTTGGCTGTCTGGAAAGTGGCCAAGGCTGTACTGTGCAATGTGCAAGTTGCTGACATGGACATGCTATGCCATCGCGAGTGGCGCATGCAGCTGTCATGATTTCAAGTCAAGGTTTGTGACCACAGAGATGACACGCAACCTCCACCTCTGTGTCGAGTGCTCGTACTAAAGGTGGACAATGATCATGCAGAGGGCGCACTAGGTGACACTCACAGTCGACATCATGAACGGCCACCACCCAAAACAGACAATCAACAGATAGTTCTGTGTGTCAAGACTGTCTATCGTTGAATGTCTCAGGCGGCATTGGGTGGTCCTCCAGCCAGGCGTTGTAGTCGGGGCCGTGCCGAGCCTCGAAGTCCTCCGGCGTCATGTCTATCCAGCCACGGGCCGTAAGACTGAATGCTACCACCGATACCAGAAATGGAAGCCGCCACAGCCTCCATGATGCTGCTCTGACGACCGCTACGATGGGTGAAGTGCGCGATTCGACCTCGTGTTGCGCCTTGCGACTGGAGCGATCCTAAAACAGTAATCTGCTCCGAAGTTGACTCTGCTGTCCTCCAAAATGCAGGAGGTTCGTGACGGGCTGGAGCGGCGGCGCGCGGGGAACGAGGCGACGCTGCTGCGCAGCGGTGGCAGCTGCGAGCCGCGGTCGCCGCTGTCGCAGTCCTTCGCCGCGTTTGCCGCACCGGAGTTCGGCGACAGGGCTGCCGACGGTCAGACCTTGGGCGGCGGCGGCGGCGGTCAGGTGGGCGGCGGCGGGGCCGCCGCATGGCAGGAGCAGGACAAACAGCTGCAGGCGACGGGGTAGATGATGTAGAAAGGCGGTTGCATGACGTGCCCATGGTGTGGCGCGGGGCAGTGTGGGCAGGCCCACGTTGAGCAGAGACAGCAGGACCAGGGTGTGAGGTTTGAATGGTGTGCCTGGGAGGTGACGTTAGGCGCTGGAGAAAGAGCACGAATGCTGACAGTGGAAATGTGATGTTGTTTTGGATGATATATGGGCACACAACATGAGATCATGTCAATCGCGTCTGTGTGAGTAGCACTGCATGGTATGGACGTTAAGTGGCAGCCGAATTGAGGGATATGTGAGCCACTTCATTACCAGCACGTTGATTGAGCCTGGATCGCGGTGCATGACAGCCAGTCCACACAGACTTACTGAAACATTTTGACGTCAAATCATCTGCTTCGCGCATACCTATCATGTTGGTCGTCTTTTGCACGTCGAGCGTAATCGATTTGCTGGACCCAAACATCCGTCGCCAATCGAGGCAGTGCACAGCTGTCATTGACAGCATGTCAACCACTCAGGTGCCTCTGTTCATGAACGCCTCGGGCGGCATCGGGTTCTCTAAGAGCCAGGCGCTGTAGCCTGGACCGTGCCGGACCTCAAACTCCTCCGGCGTCATGTCCACCAAGGTTCGGACCGAGCAGTTGAATGCTGATACGGATGCAAGGTAGTGTAAGCGCCATAACCTCCAGGACGCTGCTCTGATGACTGCTGAAATGGCTGAAAGGCGCATTCTTACCGGATCCTGCACCTCCTGACTGTTGGCCGGTGCTGGAGATTTTGCTGCCTGCCGCTTGCGCTCATATGTGCGTGCCTGTTGCAGCCGCCAGGTCGCCGGGCCAGTGCTGCGGAACAGGAAACCGGGCATTGACTCCACAAGCGCCCTGATGCCATCGCTGTCCAGACCAGCAGCCGCCTGCAGCGCCGTCCAGTTGTAGGCCACCTTCGCTTCGTCGCATATGAGCAGCGTCGGCGCACCCCGCAGCACCCTGCCCACATCCAGCTGCGGGTGCAGCCGCTGCAGCGCCGCCACCCGTCGCTGCAGCACTCCTTCAATGTCGCGCAGGGCGAGCAGCGTGGGTGCACGCTGCACGATTAACACCGGGTCGACGCTGACGGGCAGCTGCGCCAGGGCCGCCACCAGCCGCGGCAGCCTGTCGCCCATGAGAGCGCCTGCTGGGCTGGAGGCCAGCGCGATCAGCTGGATGCGGCTCAAGGACTTCAAGCCATGGGCAGCCAGCGCCTCTTTGGTAGCTCTCAGGCGGCCGATGACGCTGGCTGGGTCTCTGTTGTCCCCGATAATGTCAGCCTTGGCCAGCGCCAGCTGAGCCGCATTGCCGTCATAGGCCAGCTCCGCCGCCGCCGCCTGCATACGGTTCATGTAGTCCTCTAGGAACGCCACGCTGCGGTGCCGCTTGTGCTTGCCGCCCCACTGTAAAACTTTCTGCCGAGTGCGCCGCTGCTGCTCTAGCTGATGCGGCTGGACGTTCGCTTCCGGCAGGAGCGCGCCCTCCGCAATCCAGAACGCCAGCACGGCCGCCTGGGCTGCTGCATTCCAGGGCACGTCCTTGACTGTAGTAAGTCTGCCCGGCCGTCGGCGGGGTTTGCCCGCCAGAGCTGTTCCTGCTGCCACAAGCCGTCGCAACTGCGCCGTCCTGCATGCAGGGGGTGATTGGCAGTTGATCACCGGTCACTGCGCTCCACTGGTGACATCCCAGCACACTTACCCTTCGACAAGAGCCAACGGTATGCTTGGCCACAGGCAGTTAGGGAGCGAACGACACGAGCTCGGGGCTCACCTGGTCAGCCGGCCCGAGCCAAAGGCGAATTGGCGCCTCCATGCGGGCAGTGACGCGCACAAGCTGCGGCTGGCGTGCATGGCGTGCGCTGGGAGCAGGCTGACGCCATAGGCGTCGTGCACGTGGTCCCTGCATGCGGTATGACCTCCATGGAGCCTGCAGGTGAATATAGCGTGGTGTAAGCCTGACAGCTACCAAAACCAATGAATGCAGCGCTATGGCGCCTCACGGGCACAGTCGCAACAGCGTTCGGTGAAAAATGCTTACAGTTATAGCATTGTATCATTCCAGAGGACTGAGACATGTGGAAGGACACGATGGCGGCAAGGGCTGCACCCTGGCCTGGATGCCTGCTGCCGTGTCGGTGATGATGCGACCACAGCCGACTGTGTGATACTCTCCTTGGCAATTGCGATGCGCTGTACGTGAGCACAGTGTCCGGCTCACCTCGTCAGACGGCCTGAGGTGAACGCCTGATGTTGCAGTTGCGGGGGCGGCGGCACACACAGGCTGCGGCCGTCGCACGCCGCGAGCACGTGAGGCAGGATGCATCCTGATTGCCGGCTGCTGGGCCTGCAACGGAAACACGCGTCATGCTGTGGCGAGGACGTGGCGCTGGGAGAATCGCCGCAGCGTCGCCCGCTGGACGCAGCACAGGATGAAGTGAGGGTCGATGCGGATGCAAGCCTAATGTCGGCTGCAGCGATTTGATGTTCGTGCTGATCGTAGATGAGAGCTACGATGCATGAACGGAAAGGGAACCCACCCGGAGTGCATCCTCGAGTGGAACGCCTGCCGCTGCCGATCGGCCCACAACGACCGATCGAAGCCGCGCCACTGCACCTTCGACGAGGATCGACTTGCTGCAACAATGTTTCAACAATCTCGAAGCGTGGCGCGGAATGCGGATCCTTCAGCTGTGTTCAGCAAAGTGCGGACGTCCACCTGGCAAGCATCACGTGCCCAAGACAAGATTGATGCCCTTCGTCTCGGAGGGCGCAGCAGAACAGCACACGTCCTCATTGCCATTGCCATTAGCCATAGTGCCACGCACACAATAGCATTGCGCCGCACCGCAATCGCCGTTTGCATTTCAACCTCGACAAGGGTCTCTCGAGAGGGTACCTAGTGGCTTTGGTGCGCTTCGAGCCTTGTCCACGCCGGATGCTATTGCTATCATAATAGCAACCTCTGTTTGATAGTTGTCAGGCGGCCACAAGCTTTTTACCTCGCCTGTCCGCGCCGAGCATCATGCTGCAACAATGTGTCCTGGCAGTGATGGGCGCGCCTCTATCAACATGCATCAGCTCTACGATATGTTTGCCTGCCGCAGAGTTCTACATCCTCGCTATCACCAAGCATCCCTGGAATAGGCACCAGCGCAGCTGCGATCGTACTCTTTAATTGGGAGCCGCGACAGCCACCTGGAGCCGCCACCGGACGAGTGGCAAGGCCCGCCGTGCACGGCAGCCACTCCTCTCGTCATGAAACGAATTGCAAAGCAGCCCTGCTCGTAGCCGCGTGGCGGTCCCACATTCGGACCACAGTGGAAATCAGGTGGCACTGCACGGCCCGCAGAGAGGCAGTTCCGCCGCCGGCAGACAAGCCGGGCATTGCAGCAGCCGCCGCCCTGGGGCGACGGTGGGGGCGGCCACGGCAGGCGCTGCGCCGGACGCTCAGCTCGGCGACGGCGCAGCATGGGGTGCAATGCCAGCCGGCAACAGCAACTCTGGCGGCGGCAGTGCTGCCGTCGAGGAGGGCGCCCTGGCACAAAGTGCTGAGCTGCAGCCGCCGTTGCAGCCGGGGCAGCGGCCGGCCGCGCGGGAGCTTCGGCAGCTGCTGGCAGAGCCGGTGGTGGTGCCGCAGCATGACACATGCAGCCTGCTCAGCGGCGACAGCGGCGGCACTGATGGCGACAATGGCGGCCGCCCAGCAGCTGCCGCCGCCGCATTGGCGTCTGCTGTCAGTGGGTTCACGAGCGCTGCGCTGCCTCCACAGCCGAGCGAAGCCAAGGTAGGCTCCCGGCCGCCACCGTCAGGCTCGACGGCTTTTGGCGATCCAAACCTGGGCCTGACGCCCAGCCCAGCCGTCGATGCGACAGCGATGCCAGCAGCGCCTGCGACGACGGATGGGGCCGCCGCAGCCAGCACGGCCTCGCCGCCGCAGCAGCAGCAGCAGGCGGGTGCGACCTTTGGCTACGTCTCACCGGCACTGCGGGGATTGCTGCCAGGCAGGGCCGGCGGCGGCGGCCACGCCGGGGGCGGCGCCGGCGCGGCGCCGCCGCCGCCGCTGTTCAGCCTGCAGGGCAGCAGGATGGTGCCGAGGCATCATGTGCCGCCCGGCGCGCCGGCGCCAAGCGGACTGGGCCACCCGCGGCAGCCGCCACCTCTGCAGCCGGATGCGGCGGCAGGCCTGGCGGGGCCGGGGCAGAGGGAAGCGGCAGACCAGGTGAGCAGGCTTCTGAGCGGGCTTTTTTCAGCAGCTGTGCCTCGGCCGCCGCGCGCACTCTTGCCGGTAGCTGCCATGGCTGGGGCATGTGCCAGGCGCAGCTGCGGAGATATGTGAGCGCAGTGCAGCGTACTGTGCAGTGTACTGCGCAGTGCGACGCCATGCCAAATCCATTGCAGTGTGCCAGTAGTGCTGCATGGGAGATGCAGAGCCAGAATAGCAGCGCCTCCAGGTGGAGGAACTTGCACAAGCGGCTACACGTATCTGTCACTGCCACTTTTAATCCTCGAAGCCCAGAATCGAGTTAATGCGAATCGAAGCATCGACAGTTCCATTCCATTCTACATCCACTGCGCGCTGCACAGGATGTGGAGGAGGGGAAAGAGTAGGAGCAGCACAGTCGGCGGAGGAACTTGAGTTGCCTGGAGGACACCATTCTGATGACTGCAGTTGGCAATTTCTCCGCTGAGTAAGCTATCGTACTTGCTATATGCATAGGGAGAAGAAGCAGAGGTCTGGAACGGCAACCAGCAGGCGGAGGTTCCCGCTCAAGAGCAGCGTCCACCATTTACATATGTCCGCTTGCCGCTGCTGTGCACCTCACTCCTTTCCACAACATGATCACACCGCGGTTGCTGCACAGGAAGTGGAGGGGAACGAGGAGCAGCACAAGCAGGCGCAGGAGCCGCCACCCGCATGGCACACTATTCCGATTGACTTCAGTTGATGACGTATGTTCTCATTTCCTCCAGGGGGTGGAGGGGGAGGATACTGGAGAGCAGCACCACCGGGCGCAGGAGCCGGCACCCGCGTGGCACACGCTGCACAGCCGCACGCTCAGCATCCTGACTGCGGGAGGTGCGCGACCCGTCGGCCTGGGCAGCCTTGTCTTGGGGACTGACAGCGCTGACTCCTGGTCGCTGGGGAGGGGGTGGGGTGCAGCTGCTTGTCGTCATGACTGCTGGACGTCATTTGAAGTTATCTTGGGGCATGGTGGCGCCACCATGGACTTTGCATGAGGAGAGCATCTTTGTGCACAGGGACGCTGACACAACTATGATCCTGTAAGGCTGCCTTTCCGACCAGTTTCGAACCATTGGCATGCAGGCATCGCGGGAGCGGTCAGCAGGACAGCCACCGCGCCTGTGGACCGGTTGAAGATGATCATGCAGGTGCGTCTTCTGCCCCTGCCACCGATGTGTCGAGCACTGTCCATGCGTGATGCCCGCAGCTGCTCGCACGAGCCGGCCCCCGCAGCGACGTCGCCAGAGCCTGCATTCAACGTGGCAGTTTCGCAGCCTGCTGCACTGCAGTGGAGCTGCGCAAAAGCTCGTCACACAGCAGCGCATGGCCGATGACTCGCAGAGTGCGGGCTGCATTGCCGACAGGGCTGCAACATGCAGCTGTTGATGCGCTGCAAATGCGGCTCTTGACCAAGCGTGCTCGATTCTGCGGGTGCAGATAAACGATGGCGGCACGCGGCTCACGCTGCGGACCGCCTTCCGGCAGATGTCAGCAGAAGGTGCGCCGCCTGGCCTGCCTTCTGAGCGTCACTTCCCACTGGCGAGCAGCTCTGCTATTGCGACCTGTACATCGGCTGGACCTTCAGCTGAACAGTCTCCAGGGCACCCGGCCACATGCCTGGGAAAGGACTCTGACACTATCACAATCCCTGTTGCTGGAGATGGGGCTCCGACTGTTAAATTTCAGGCACAGTGCGCGCGATTTTCAAGGGCAACGGCCCGGACGTGGTCAAGATCGTGCCGGAGATGGCGCTCAATCCTCTTCAAATCAAAAGTCAAATTCACACACGTTTGCTACCCACACACAGGCACGGTGCGGGCGTTCTTCAAGGGTAACGGTGCCAACGTGGTCAAGATCGCGCCTGAGACAGCGCTCAAGCTGACCTTCAACGACCGCTTCAAGGCGCTGCTGTGCGAGGACCCGCATGACATCACGCCCGCCGAACGCATGGCCGCCGGCGCGCTGGCGGGCGCTTCCGCCCAGGTGAGATGAGGCTTGCAGAAAAGACTCTTCCCTATGATGACCCAGCACGAACCCAATCTCTGCAGAACGTATGACTACCGGTGCATTCGCTGGCGCGTCTGTCCAGGTGCACAATACGAAATGTCAAACTTCTTGATTGAAAACTCTGCGTTCTCGTTCTGCTCATCGGCTCTCAAGGCGCTGCTGTGCGACAACTGTCACGGCATCGCTTCTGGACTGCGCAAGCAATCAGCTACCCGCTGGAGCATCCACGCTGCTGGCGGCGCCACGTCGGTTGCGGCAACTCATTGCAGCATAATACGCTCAGGCAATGTTGACTGACATGCATCGTGCATCCCCGCAGGCGATCATCTACCCGCTGGAGCTGATCCGCACGCGGCTGGCGGTGTCGCCGACGGGCACCTACGCGGGCATCTCCCACTGCGTGCGCCAGGTGTTGCAGCACGAGGGCTGGCGCGCCTTCTACCGCGGCATGGTGCCCAGCATGGTGCAGCCCCCGCTCCCAGGTTGTATGAATAAACTGAGGAGTTCTGCGAAAGTCTACTGCACACCCCCGGGGGCAGGCGTTGGGGCACGAAGGGCCGGTGCGCCTTCTGCTGCCCATGCAGCACGGCGCATGCCGCTCACGGGCTGCGCATGTCAGAAACTTCCGTCTTCAATTGCCTTCGTCGTCAAACGATGTGCCTCCGGGACTCCAGGTATCAACGAGTCATGCCAGGCTGTTGCCGGGCAGCGGCGCCCGCTGCCCGGCACAGTCCTGGCGGCAGATCTTTTGGTGGCACAAGCAGCTTGCAAAGCGGATTTGCTTTGCAAAATCCGCGTCCATCGCGCAGATGAGCATGCGCATTGCAGCGTCCGAGCTGCTGAAGCAGCAGCCGCTGGAGGAGAGCGAGGGCCACCCGCCGCCGAATGCTTCGAACTGTCATGTTGAGGCCTTCCGCTCGGTCATTGCAGATGGGCATTCTGCCGTATGCGGGCGTGGACATCGCCACCTTCGAGCTGCTGAAGGAGCGGCTGCTGGAGGATTACGAGGGGCGGCCGCCGCCGCACGCGGTGTTTGCGGCGGGCATGCTGTCCTCCTGCGCCGCGCAGTTCGTGTCCTACCCGCTGGCGCTCGTCCGCACCCGCATGCAGGTGGGCTAAATCTCAAGCTGGTACTCGGGAATGTCTTGCGTGACCTTCATTTACCAGCGTGCTCTTCTCCTGCGCCGCATGGCTCATGTCCTGCCCGCTGGTGCTGGTCCGACTCTGCATGAGACTGGCCAGCGGACGGACGTTTGAAATAGACTCTATTACGTTCGTGGCCTTCAGCAAGTGTCGTTTCCATGCCAGGCGCATGGCGTCGGCGGAGCCGTGCTCAGGTGCAACGGCATGTGGGACGTGGTGTCGCAGACTGCTGTAACAAAATGCAGACATGGACATACGTGCTCATGTCCTCGGTGCATGAAATACTAGGCGCAAGGTGTGGGCGGCGCGGTGCTGAAGTACAACGGCATGTCGGACGTGGTGTCCAAGACCGTGCGCCACGAGGGCTTCTTCGGCCTGTACAAGGTGCGCACAAGTCGGTCGTCGCCCATTGCTGTCCCAACTCTGTGATTCCAAGGCGTTGCCGGGGCGAGGTCGTGATGCAGTGGCGGCTGCAGCGTCCTTTTGGACCCTGTTTTGTGGCCTCCTTCTGACACCTGCTGGTGGATCGGGTTATACTCCATGTCACAACCTGCGATGTGTCATCGCAGGGGGTGCTGCCGAACCTGTTCAAGCTGGCGCCGGCCGCCGGCATCAGCTGGTTCACTTTCGAGGTGCGTCTTTTTGCGTCCCGCGTTGTGTCTCGCTTTCTCTTATGCCAAGTCCGCAAGCATTCTGCTCCCTCGTGCGCTTGCTGGCAATGCAGAGCGTGACTGGTGTCTCGTCGCTGCACCGTCTGCTGGCTGCGCATATTCATGCCTCCATGGCAGCCGCTCATCGCAGCACCGCCGAGTCTGCCGGATCCTTGCCTGACGTTTTTGTCTCCGTGATGAATCTGTGACGCGCAGAATACTCCTCACCTTGATTGCCAGTACTGGGTGCCCCACAGGAGGTGAAGCGGCAGCTGGGTGTCGACGTCAACTCCTGACCTGGCTCAGAGGCTAGGGTGGGCTGCGGAACAACATCATGGCTGACCTCCCAGGCTTGCAACGCGTAGCTGCCGCGGCATCATGAGGCAGCCCGGGATCGGGATCAGTTGCCGGGGTTTCGGGGCACGACAGGCCAGCCGGTCGCCTGCCGCCAACTCATTCAGCATGTGCGACTGCTGGCTCGCGGTAGCCAGCCGGCGCTGCGTCCATAGGCGCCTTTGAGGCACACCGCGGCGCCGCAGCCGCACTCGCAACGTGCGGCGAATGAAGCTTGCAACAAAGAAGTGCGCAGCGCAGCAATCCAGTAGGCCGCGCTGCGTGCCGGCAGCCCGGGGCACAAATTCGGCCGCCTCGGCGCAAATTGCGCAGCTGAAGTCACGGCACTTCGAGATTGCAAAGCAGCTTGAGGTTGAGCGCATTGCAGGTGCCTATCAGCGTATTTCATCGTCGGTGCATACAGCACCGGGTAATGACGGCATGGTTTCAACCTGCATCCTCTCGCTGCAGCATGAACGTCAAAATGAGTGCATGCAGGGATGATGGCCAGTGGCATTGCCAGTGACAACATCAGTGCATCATTTCACAACAGACTCAGATCGCATCCTGCAGCAGCAGCAGATCTGCTCTTGAGCACCTTTGCAGGCGGCGCCGGATGAGCGGAGCTGCAGTGGATATCCACTGCGCACACAAAGAGCAGGCCAGTGCTCTGGCCAGACGGCGATGGCCAGACGGCGATCAGATGGTCGCGGTGCCCAATGCAGGCTGCATGAGTTCACTGAGTGTGGCTCCGCCCAGGGTCACATATGGCTCCTAGCAGGCGCCATTAAGAACCGTCTTCTAGCAACTACTGGGTGCCTATGTTGTAGGCAGAGCCTTCATCGAAGCGTCAGGGCCTGACCCGGCCTTCCAGAGTCAGCAGGAATCACACGCTTCTTGTGCAAAAGGGCTGCAGGTTGTTGCGCCGCGCAAGCAGCGCTCGAGGTGAATGGCCGAGTCTGGCGGCGAAAATTGCGCCGGCATGCTTGCGAACGGGGTTTATTTCGTCAACCACCCGGTTGACACGCATCAAGCGTGTGCAGCAGTGGCTCATTGGAACGTGAACTGCAAGGTGCAAGAAACAGAACAGCATTTGTAATGTCGCGGGACATTCCATCAGCAAATGCTTCTCGTCCCCGACTGCGCCACCGTCACAGAATGTGCAGCAATGGTCCTGCCTGTCTGTCTTCGCAAACCTGCCAGTCTCCACCGGCAGCGATGCGATTTCAAGCAGAGCCTCTCGACAGCGTGCAGCTGCGGCGCCGACAACTCTTAACTGCCAGAACTCGCCTTCCTGATCGCAGCGACGGCGCAAAACCATGCTGCGTTTCTCGTCCGCTTCACGCCGCCTAACGGCGCTGTCCTCGGGTTCATGTCCACAAACTCCTGCTGCTCCGGCGCGGCCGCGGCAGCCGCCGCGGCTGTGATGGCACTCTTGTCCGCTGCCGGCAGCATGTTGCCATCAGCGTCTGTGAGGTTCATGCCATGCTGCTGCGCACATGCTAAAAGCCTAGCAGCCCAGTGTATGACTTGGAATCTATCCAAGCCGTATTGACCACCATCATTGCCCTGCCAGCCGCACTCCAGCTGATTAGCGAAGTGACGCAGTCCGGGCGTGCCTCTGGAGGAAGATAGACGAAAAATGGCCCTGTCGTTGCTCCAGTCAGCGTGCAGAGGCCCGCGGGCTGCGGTCAGAAACACGGAGCACTCCCGCAATAGTATGCAGAGCATCAGGACGGGCGAGTGCGCTTCAGAACTGCCTGCTGAGAGGTGCTGCACCTCCCTGGCAAAGCCAGCTTTGCTTTTCTCGACCTTACATCTCAGGCTCATCGATACCTGAACACTAGTAGGGGTGAAGACTGGCTGGAAAGCAGACCACTGGGGCACAACATAGCCCAGGGCAGGAGCGGTCTCGGAACAGTTAGCTGTCTGGCGATGTGCTGCGTTCTGGGTATGAGCGATGGTCAGTAATGGCGTCAATGCCAGGCAGACACACCATTCGTACAGCGAGACAGCTATTTTCTGCTTTTCTCGACATTTACATCCAGGCATTAACACTAGTAGGGGTAGCGATAAGGCTGAAAAGCGAGGGAAGGGCGGCTAACGGCGGTAATGCTGCGGCGCTAATACAACCCAAAGGCTAAGGGTCCGGGTCCAAATAGAATCGCTGTATGCGCAAGGGGCACGCACAAGTCTTTGCTTTTCTCGACATTACATCCCAGGCTCATCGATACATGAATACTAGTAGGGGTAGCTATAAGGCTGGAAAAGCGAGGGAAGGCGGCAAATGACGGTAATGCTGCGGCGCTGTCCAGCCCAAAGGCCAAGGGTCCGGGTCCAAGCTGAATCGCTGTATGCTGAAGGGG
>JAABUL010006220.1_pt1 | contig 13969 bp, 3 predicted proteins | sample 5559151 | NCBI WGS metagenome assembly JAABUL01 (sample SAMN10711876, study PRJNA513368) | rock metagenome | isolation source: Antarctica rocks | place: Antarctica: Victoria Land, Pudding Butte sud | reverse complement strand
TTTTTTTTTGCTATTACTTACACAAAAGATTAATCAATATAGATAGACAATCTTTTACAATATTATTTAGACAACATTGTGCGACAATCTTGACTAAAATATTTAAATAAAGAATATGCGAAAATATCTTCAAGTTATTTTAAATATATAATAATCTTCTAGCTTTCTATCCATCTAATTAGAATATAGTTTCTGCTTCAACTAATTTAGCAGAAACGTTTTATTAGAGTCTAAAACTTTGTATAAATTGACAACTATCGCTTTCTAATCGAAAGCAAAGTAAAGATTCGTTGTTAATTCCAATATATAATTCGATATATTCTCGCAATTAGTAGACATTATACGAACTCCCTTAGTCTTATAGAAAATTCGATAATCGATAAAATATCTTGTTATTATATGTAGCTCGTGTAAGATAAGATAGAGAAATCCACACTACTTGTATCTATCGATTTCTAGACTATCTTGTTCTTGATAGACAAGCAAGAGTTTTCGAGAGTCGAATCTATTATTATATTAGTTAATCAATTAGCATGTTAAAGAGTTTTGTCGCGTTAATTTACTCTTTTAAACGCATGCAACGAGTTTCTCTAAAACGTAAAATAAAGAATTTAAAATATAGAAGCAACACATAGCAAAGCACAAAGCAATAATTGAACAAATATTACATAAGATCGAGAGAATTTTGTCAAATTATTAACTATGTCTTTAATATTCTTTCGATTGCGTTTCTACAACTAAGACTAACAACTTGCTAAAAACACGTCTTTATAGAAAAAGAGACTATATTTGTTGCAATTAACAATTAACTCTTTTAAATTAGATCGAATCAATCTAATAATATAAAGCAACTTTATTAAGCTTTTGATTTTTGCTAAGATTTACTACTTTGCGTACTAATATATAATAAAAATCGTTGCAAATAATAGTAGCTATTCGATAGAATTTTTAGCGTAGAGTAAACTTTGTTAACATATATACGTATACAAAAATATAACAAGAAGCAACAAACGAAAGCAATTTTTGAACTAAACATCTATTGTATTGAGCTCAACTACTAGAATAGAAGATATCAAATATCTTGCTAAACTTCTGTCAAAATATTTTTGCGCTTCAACGTTCTTTTAGTTTCTCCCAAAGTTAATCTCGATACCAAAATAGTAATAATTGTTGTAATAAATTTAATATTCTATATTATTGTTTCAGAAGCGCGTTATCTATTAAATATATTCTAATTTGACAATTGACTAATTTACAAGAGAATGCTAAGAAATTGTACTTTTTTGCGTGCTTTAATACGAGTGCTTTTGTTGCAAGTATTCTATCGATAAAGTTTGCAAATAATGTAAGTCGAATTAAGATAAAAAGAACAAAGAGCGAAACAAACAATATATAAACTGTAATTATCGAAAATTAACGCGAACTATTTTTAAAAATCTAATTCTCTTTTTCTTTTAAGCTAATATTTCTTATTTAAAATTAGCGATTGCTATATATTCGAAAAACAACTTCTAGTTTGCTAAGTAAAACAAGAATAAATTACAAAGAGATTATGTTCGTAATATACAATTAGAGCTTGCAACTATATTATTTTATTTAAAATAATATTAATCGATAACATATATATACTAGTCTTTTTCAAATATGTAGATTTTATAGATTCTCGTTGCGTAATTTGATAATATCGAAAATAAATATTCTTAGAGATATTAAAGTTACTATTTAATACAATAGTTTAATATAATATTAAATCAAAAAGCAAATATAGACTCTTTCGATTTTAAATAAAATAATTATTATCTTGTATCTTAAACAAGCAATTTACTATATTGTCTATTATATGCTTTTGCGATTGCAAAACAAAATATGTTCTAAACAATTGTTAGTTGTAGTTCGACTAAAACTATCAACAAATAATATACAAAAACTAAACTTCTACTACGACAAAGAAGTTAGTTGTTATCGGAATAAAATCTTTACTAATTTTGTTTAAATTTCTGTTATTCTTTTCTCTATCTAAATCTTTTTTTTGACAATTTAAACAATTCGAGACTCGATTGTAACTCGAGTCTTGAAATTCTCTACTAACTATAGCGTATATACTTTCTCTTCTATTAGCAATCGAATATTATACAATTCTATTTTGTAAAAAATTGTTAATTGTGTGTTTACATTTTCAAATTATTGAAGCAAAATCTTCTTGCCAATATATTTTGCAAGACTTTAGCTATAATCGACTTCAATTTTCAAACAAATATTAAATCGAAAGATATTTTATAGATTAAAGATAAAATAACTAGATATAATAAATAGAGATTGCGTGTTAACAACAAAGTATTGCAAAACTACTCTTTATTTAATTGAACTCTATATAACTTATTAATATTAGATAGCAATTCGATTGTTATAGCTTATTTTATAAATAAATCGATTGCTCTTAGACTATTCAATGTCGATTTAAAGCGAAAACAAATAAGTTATCTAAAGTTAGACAAAATTGTAAAGAGCAATGCGCGATTAATTAAAAGAAACATTCTAGATAGAAAAAATTCGAAATGCTTGCAATTTGCTGCTTAAATTCTTGCTTGTTCTCTATATTGTAACTTTAATACAAAATCTCTTAATAACTATATACGTTTATTATGCTTGCAACATTATACTTTATGCACTATATACTCTAAACTCTCGCATATATCGCAATAAAACTACTTTATGCTCGAATACTTTGCGAATTAGCATTTTTGTATTATATTTTTAAAGAAGAGACGATCGACATTTGAAAGATCGCGAAACAATAATCGAATTTACTTGCGTATAACAAAATTATATTTGTATTGTTTTTAGATTACAATTAAGTAGATTACGTACTCAAAATAAAAAAATTTAACTTAAACAATCAAGTTGTTATTATTAGTTGCGCTAATATTAATATTTAACGACAACAAAGAGCATTAATTAAAATTAATTATTTTGAGCAATAGATTGTCAACGACAAGTATATTTCGAAGTGCTATATTGTTGACAAGAACTTTCGAGCTATAAAAATAAAGTATTGTTTTAATAATAAATAGTATTTATTTAGCTTATTAGAATTGATTAATTGCGATCTTTTTCTTAATATAAATTACGAGATTATCTCTTTTGTAACAAGCAAGTCGAATACTATTTTCTAAAATATTAATATATTTAGCAATTTCGTTACAACATTCTAATTACAAATAAATTATTTTCTTCAATTCTAACATTTTGCAATTTATGTTGTTAATATATTCTTAATTCGCACGATGTTCTTTAGACACAAATATAAGATTATAGATTTTAGAAATTTTTATAGCATAAAAGTTGTTAAGCAAGACTATTAAGTTTGTCTTAATTTCTAGAAATATCTCAATATAGTAGTAGAAAAGAGTTTTGTCGAACTTTAAAAATAATATAGAAGTATTAACAAACGTTGCGATATTGCAAATATAGATTAACAAAAATTCTTTTCTTTTCTAAAACTTAGAAGAAGAAGAAAAATCGAAAAGATAATTTGCTATTTTGCGAAGAAAGATAGTTCTAAAATGCAAATCTATATTTGTAAACAAAAAATCGAAATAAAGATAAGCGATAATTAATATTAAAATTAGAAACTTGTAGAATAAAATTAATAGATTGCGAATAATTTGAAGCTATTATGTATAAATATTTGCTTTAATTGTTTCAACTATAATTGTAAAGAGCAAAGCAATAATATTAGAAGTTGCAATATATATTGCAATAACTTCTTGCTAGATTAAAACTAGTAAAGCGTTTTGAAAATTATATAAGCAATATCGCTATTAATGCTTTTTATTTATTCTATCTCGCAGCAAAGATTCTTTTCTATTTAATTCTAAGATTGTTTATTACACAAGTTACAAATTGTAACTATATTTTTATCTATATCTAATCAATTACAAGATGCTAACAATATCTTAGAAAAATTGTTATGTCGAACATGTTTAATATCGAAAAATATAAAATTATCTCAACGAAGAGCAAAAATTTGCTGTTTTACTCTTTATATTATATGCTATTATTACTTCTATCTTGCTACAAACATTATTAAATTACCAAAATATTAGTATCTATTAGTTAATATAAGTCGAAGCTAATACAAATTATAACATAAATATATTATCTTCTTATTATAAAGAATCGCAAGTTAACGAGACATATATTGATATTATATCTTAAACAACAATTTCTAGTTATCTCGCTATCGATTTCTGTTGTTAGACGACTAAAATTAAGATAACTTCAATATAGTCTCGACTAGTATGCACAATTAAAATTCTATGCTTTGTGCGTTGCTTTTAGAGATTTAAGCTCAAAGCATATATGTTGTTCTATAATATTAATTTGTTAAAAGACTTTATATTAGGCGTTACAATAATTGCTAAAATTTACAGTTACATAATGCGCTAAAAGCTCTATTTATCTGCTACAATTATTTTGTCCCTTATCGTAACTAAAGTTCTTACGTAAAATTAATTCGTCTTATTGTGTGCACATTATTAAATATTGCTATTGTCTCTTATTGCAATATCGTAATTAGCAACACAAACGTCTTGTAGTTCTAAAACTCCAAAGATGTAATCTCCAAACTACTGTCGATAGACATAACTAACATGCTCTGAAGCTAGTTACTCTACTTTGCTGTGCATAACTATAGAATCTATAGATTTTGCAATCTTGTCGTGAACAATATTTTGCAGATTGCTATGTTTGTCTTTATTGTTCTGTTTATTAATTACTACTTTGTCTCCTGCAGTTCTACGCTTATTTGTGTAGACTTCTTACAACGCTGGTGTCGTTGCATTCGCGCATGAAGTTCTCGCTCGTTATAATCGCCTGCAGAAGATGGGAATAGATTACTCGAACCTTGGTAGCTAGAGCATGAGCAATAAACCCTCGCATCGATCAAGCTTAGCGCACAGCCTACTATCGCTCGATGGATCACCCGTAACGTAATTCACCCCCTACCTACCCACACCCCCTACCCGCCCACATCCCCCCAAAAACAGGTCCAAACCTGCGATATCTCTATCATTTTATATTAAATCTCTATCAAATCACTATTGATAAACACTATAGCGCTGTACGCACGTACGAGTCGTGTGTTCGAGCGAAGAACATAAACTACATTTTCTAGAAGCCCTAATTTTTGATTGAGTAGCAAATTGCTTTTCCTCTTCTCCTTCGACGTTTTCAACAAATTGCGTACGAAATTGCCCTTCTTGTACAATTAGAATGTCTTTTTGCGATATAGACAATACTAACTTTAAACGTTTTTGTCGCTATCTTTGATTTGCAATACGTAAAGCGACGTTTTCGTCTATCAAAAGTGTAGCGTTATAAATTGCTAAATAACAATCTTTGATTAATTGATCTAACGCTTGCTTCGCTAGACTCTCTAAGCTTGTCGTACAACGTTTAAGATATTTTTCAATTGTACGAGATTAATGTTTGAATTGTCGTAAATTTCGTAACGTCTTTAATATTTAAAAGAATAAATAACTATTATAATTGCTGTTGAGAGATGTAGGCGTTTTTCTTTCTACTTGAAGAATTAATAAGATTCGAATTGAATTGTACAAAATCAATCTAGTAGCTTTGAATTTATTGCGAATAGTATTTGATAGATAAGTCTTCGTACGAACTTGATTGTACAAAATTAAGAAGTCTAACTTATCGATAAAGTTGATATCGCGTCTTATAAATTGTTTAATCTAACAATCGTACAAACGTTTTAAAACGAAAAAACAGTTTACATTAAAAGATTGAAGAATATACGACAAATACAATAGTATATATATTGAGACAATCTTATGCTCTATACAAAATTGATCGAATCGAGAGATAAGATAACTATTACGTTCGTCAAGAATCAAAAGTCGATAAATGTCTTTTATACAATCTTTGATATTTAATTTAAACACAAATTAAAATTAGTTAAAGTCTAATTAATTGTTTGTCTAACTATTATTGCTAACTTCAATTGTTCAATCCAATAATATTTTGACGTTTTCAAACTAGTTCGTACTATGCGTTTTATTGGCAAAAATAACTATTGACAAAAGAACTTAACTAGACGTATTAATAGTTTCGATAGCTATAATCTATTCTCGATTTCTAGATTGTATAAGACTTGAACGTAAACGTCTATTAACTTAAATAATAACTTTTGTAGTAGCAACTATACTTATAGCGAAGCTTGTTTTATCAAAATTGTAGATATCTTCTTTCGCAATATCTTACTCTTCGATTATGTTTTATACAAACTCGAATTACTTCTATATTTTGCTTGTATCTTTACAAAGAACTTGTCAATAATTGTACTTTCGTAAGAAGCGCGTTTTAAGAATAGAATTTCGTTGTACAAATTTGTTAACTTAATTGATTTCAACAATAGAAGAAGACTTTGACGCGTCGCGATTGATCAACAATAGATCGACTATACTTTGTACAATAGTAGATCTAAGAGAAGCATTACGTTTGTCCATAGTAAGAATCTATTAAAGAAACGTATTCTCTTTTGTTTTTGTCAATTTGCGCTTTGTACAATAAGCTAAGATGCGTTGTTAAGTATTCTTTAATCGATCGCGTAAGATAGTTCGAGAAACATTATACGATTGCGTTGCTTTTCTGTTACGACCCTAGCTCGTTATAGCTAGTATATACTCTACAAAGTAGTTTGTAGCATATAATACAATTACTTGCATGTTCAACGATTTAACAAACAAACATTGCTCAATACGCTAATGAGCGAGTTCAATATATTTGATAGCGAGCAAAGCGAACAAAGTTTAACATGTTCGACAACGAGCAAAGCGAACAAAGCTCGACATGTTCGACAACGAACAAAGCGAACAAAGCTTGACATGTTCGACAACGAACATAACGAACAAAAAGAATCTTCTTTAATATATAGATTCTCTAGATACGACTCTTTTATAAATTGTATTTAATTTATTATAGATTTTTATTTATTGTTACTTTGATTCATCGAATCTCTCTTAAAATTTATTAAACATAAAAATTGTTTATAGTTGCAACTTTTGTTACTAAGTGATTGCTTGCATTGCTTGAAAACGTCTACAAATCTTTTTAATAGCACAACTTATTTTAATATTTTCGAAGAAAATACTAGCGTAACACTTTAAACATTTTAAGAATGTCTATATTAGATTAACGCGTCTTTATTCTAAACATTAGCTTATTAGCATTACGTCAATTATTAATTATGAGAGACGACAAAATTAAGATTAATAAACTTAATATCTATTATGAAAATCGTATTAACTTAGAAGACTAACTTATGCAAATAAATATCTATTTTATCTTTTATTTTATTTTAGCGAACTAAAAAACAATTTTCGCATCAACATTTCTTAAAGAAAAAGTTTAACATTAACTCAAGTCAAATTTACAAAAATATTTGAAAAACAATAGCGAAAATCTTAATGCGATGTTTATAAATTTCAATAACTTTAAAAGAGAACTTCGAAGAATCTTTAAAACATTTAACAAGAAACAAATTGCGAAAAGAGTGATTTAACATCTAATTTAATGAATCTTTGCAACAAACTACGTCGCTAGATTTTAAAAATATGTCAATTTAATCGAATAAGACGATGTCGCACTTATAACAATGTTTCGACAAAATTTAAAAAACAATCTAAAAGACGAAATTATGCGTAATGAGAAAGCTTTTAACGATATGTTCGATCTCATTGAAGTAGTTATCGATTTCGACGACAAACTATATGAAAAAACTATGAAAAAAAAATACAATTAATTTCAAGAAAGAGCAAAAATCTTTTTTAAATTAGCGATCAAATATTAGCAAAAAAAAATTTGTTTTAATTAAAAATACAATAATTTCAATTATTATAAGCTTGTATTTATGAAACTAGATTTTATTTAATAACGTAAAAAGAAAAACTTTAAAAAAAAGCAAAATAACAAATTCTAAAAAACGTGCTATTTATGTGACAAATTAAGTCACTTCGCAAGAGATTATTAATTACGAAATTTAATGAATCGTCAACAAATCAATGCTATGTTAAGAGAGATACTTAATAGCTAAAATGACATTAGAGAGCAAATTGACACAAAGGCGAACATCTCCAAGATTAAATCGAATGATAACTACTATTTAATAAAAAATCTAAATTAATTATAGAAAGTTCTAGATAAAACATCATTAGACAAGGCATTCGCATCTACGCAAGAAGTTAATTAAATACTTAATAAAACTATAAGAGCGAAACGATTAAAAACGTTATACTTTTATTTAGCAATAAACTTAGACAACAAATACGACTAAAAGAACTTTTACAAATGTCTAAACGACATTACGAAACATCTCGAGACTTTAGTTAGTTCATCGAAGAAACGACAAATAAATTAGATCGTAAATAAATGCGAAAAAGCGCTAAAAAGCGACGCCACTATAAAAAGAGATATTTTCGAAGAAATCGAACAACAATTAAGTAGTGTTAGTTTATCTAAATAAGCGATAGAGAAAGCAAAGAAATATGCGACATTTAGTTGAACAAAATGTTATAACGACTTATGCTAAACTTATCTAGAAAACAAAGAAGAAATTAATTGATTTTCTAAAAAATCAAAGTCATTAACTTAGCATAGGAAGAAAGCTTAACGTAAATAGGCGTTCGAAGTAGAAGTTGTAGCACAAAAACAAAAAAAAGTTCAAATTCTTTAGTAAAGAGCATATTAGAGGAATGCAATATGTTAGTTTAATAACAACAACTAAACTTAACAACATACGTACAATGTTTTATCACATCAATTAGAGTTAATAAACGACGATTTATCGCAATGATCGATTTTAATGCAATAGATAATTTTATGATTAAAGCTTTTGTTAAAAGAAAAGAATATTTTATTTAAAAGAAGTCTAACGCATACAATCTAGTAATTGTAGATAAAAATTTATTGTTTAACAAGAATGAAAAAGTAAATAAAGAAACGAAGTTATTATCAATAGCTATTTAGCAACATTACGAGAAACTAATCTTTAATATAGTGAAAATAATTATTTATAATATCGTTTTAGAAATGTTTTGATTGAAGCAATACAATTTAGAAGTTAATTGAAATACACGAGTACTTAGATTCGCGCGATGTGATCACATAATTCACATTTAATCTACGCATTAATAACGTTTAATAATAGATAAAAGATTAAGTTAAAAATCGATCGCAAGTAGCGAGTTTGCATTCTTGCAAAAGAACGATTTAACAAAGTTCGACTTAATAAACATTAATAAAGATTAATTAAGTTACAAAGTTAAAATAAGTGAAAAAAATTACGAATTTTTTGAAAGCTTTGAACTATTTAATATAACGAAGAAATCGTTAAAGTACGTATCACGAATATACAACAATTGAGAGCATCTATTTCAAAAAAAAAAACAATAAAGATTCTCTCTAAACATTAATCGTGAAATTACGAAATTAAACTTAAATTAAACAAGTAGTTCACGTTTGAACTTATATATACTTTATTCGAAAAAAAGCTCAAAGTACTTCGTAGATACTTGGCAAAAAACGAAAAAAAAAATTTATTAAAAAATTCTAATTATAGACAAGATACTTGATTCTCTTTGTATTAAAGAAGAATGAAACTCTTCGTTTATGTGTCGATTATCGAAAGCTAAATAATATTACGATTAAGAATCGATATTTACTACTTAATATTAATAAGTTTCAAAATTAATTATTTGAAGCGAAATACTTTATCAAATTAGATTTACGAGAAACGTACAATTAAATTAGAATAAAAATAAAGAAAGAATAAAAAATAACTTTTTGTATACAATATAAATTATACAAATACACAATAATGTCGTTCAAGTTTACGAACATTTCGACAACGTATTAAGAAATAATTAATGATATATTACGACAATATTTGAATCAATTTGTTATAATATATTTGAACGACATCATAATTTACTCAAAAATCTTAAAAGAGCATATTAATTATATTTTCAAAGTATTAGAATGTCTAAACATAAAAAACTTATATCTTAAATTAAAGAAATGCGAATTTCATCAAAAGAAAATTAATTTTTTTAAATTTGTCGTTAAACGATATAAAGTACACATGAATCTTAAAAAGCTACGAACAATTAAAAAATAAAAATTATTAATAAATGTTAAAGAAGTATAATTCTTTTTAAGTTTTATAAATTATAATAAAAAATTCATTAAAAACTACTTAGTAAACGTAATATTATTGATGAACTTTACGAAAAAAAATACGTCATAGTTATAAAAACTCGCAAAAGAAAAATTATTCTAGAATCTTAAATTAGAATGCTTGAAAAAGCTAATATTAAAGATGTACGATCTACAATTATTAAATAGAATTGAAATTAAGACATTAAATCTAGTTATCGATGCATGCTTTAATTAAAGACATGAAAACATATAACACTTAATAATATATCTTTCGAAAAAACTCTTGTTAATTGAACAAAACTATAATGTTTACAATAAGAAACTACTCGCTATAGTAGTTTTTTTAAAATCATGAAAAATATACATAGAAGAATCATTAGAACTTACGATTTTTACAAATTACAAAAATCTTGTGCACTTTATTACTACGAAGCAATTAAACAAAAAGCAAGTACAATAATTAAAGAGACTAAAACAATACAAGTTTAAAATACAATATATTTTAAACAAAGATAACGATAAAGCAAACGCACTTAATAAAAGAAGTAATTATATAAAAACGAAAGAATCGTTTAATTACAACATACTTAAGATTAACAAAAACGAATCATTATTAATAAATAAGCATAAGTTAAATGTTACATTACGAATATTTCGAAACAATACAAAAGAGTTTTTAATAAAGAAAGAAAAACTCTAGATATTTATTAACAAAATCGACGAATATATAAAAGAGCATCATGACGAATCGTTGCAAAGACATTCGAAAGTGACAAAAATTCTTTAGCTTTTACGTTAGCATTGTTAGTTTTCATAAATAAAATAAGTTGTTAAAACATACATTAAACGATGCCTTAATTATTAGCAAAACAAACATAATACACATGCGAACTATGACGAAATCTAATATTAGAAATTATTTAAATTGTTATAAAATGAAGTTACAATAAACTTTATTATTAAATTGTCGAAGTCGACGAATCTAGCAATTGAAGACAAATATAATTCGATACTAATAATAATTAATAAACTTATTAAATACTTATATATTATCGCATGCAAAGAGAAGTTCATCGCAAAACAACTAGAATACATTATATTAAATTAACTTATACAATATTACGATATATTTAAGAGATTAACTAGTGACAAAGACAAGCTCTTCACGTCTAATTATTAAAAGACGCTTCTCTTAATGTTAGATACAAGGCTTCAAATGTCTATTGTCTATCACTTAGTTATAAATAGTTAAACAAAAAGAACAAATTAAAGTTTTAAGCAATATTTAAGACACTACATTAACAATACTTATAATAATTGGATATTACTTTTATTTATAACACAATTAACATTTAATGCAAAGGTTTTAAACATTACTAAGATCACTTTATTCTTCGTTAACTATAACAAGAAATCAAATCTCTTTAAGAAAAAACGTACGCATTTGTTTGCGCAATTAGTTATCGAAAGAATAACGACATTAAAGAAGATACACAACAACATCTTAAAAATGCAAAAAAAGTTAACTAAGTATTAAAATAAGAAACGAAAAACAACATCTTAACTAAAAGAGAGAAATAAAATATATCTTTTTACAAAAAATCTTAAAACAAAGAAGTTAAACAAGAAATTAAATTATGTTAAAGTCGAATCGTTTTTCGTTAAAAAGATTAAGGAATTAATCAATTACGAACTCGACTTATCTAAGAACGCTAGAATATTTCTAGTATTTTATATCTCGTTGTTGAAATTAATCGACCTAAATACGCCTATATAGAAAACATTTCATTATAAATTATAGAAAGAAAACTAATTTAAGATTAAGAGAATTCTAAAACAACAAAATTAACAATATCTTGTAAAGTAGAAAGAGTACTCTACGACGAAAAACACGTAAAAATCAATTAGCAATCTTGACGATTATTATATTTTTATTTAGAAATTTTATTAACGTTCGAAAGATCATTTAACATAACAAGAGAAAACTAAATAATAAAAGATGTCTCAATTAAAGCATTCGCAACAAAACAATTCGACGACTCAATAACATTCGACTTCTTTATATTAGATAGTAAACATTATGTTTTTCGCTTCATCTTTGCATTAAATTTTTTTAACATCTTTTTATTATGAAGTAATCGCATAATCACGATTATTAATACGATTTTATTCTTTGTCACTTTAAAGAATAGATTTTTTCTAGTATAATTTAAAGAAATTTACGACATATTTATATACGATTTGTTTGCGCAAACACATTTTAAACACTTTAAATAAGATGACGAATCTTTCATGATAATGCAAGATTTGCTAATATAATAACAACGTTTATAAGCAAAATTAATAAATGTTTCGTAGCGATCTATTTCGAAAGCAAGACGAATACGATTTTGATAAAAAGACATAACATGTAAGCATTCGCTTTTTAAAACGAAAAAATTTGAAAAAAAGAAATAGTGTTACGACTTTAGTTCGTTACAATTAGTATATATTCTACAAAGTAGTCTATAGTATATAGTACAATTACTTGCATGTTTAACGACTTAACAAACGAACATTGTTTAATACGCTAATGAGTGAGTTCGACATGTTTGACAACAAACAAAGCGAACAAAGTTCGACATATTCGATAGCGAACAAAGCGAACAAAGCTTGACATACTCGACAACGAACATAGCAAGCAAGAAGAATTTTCTTTAGTATATAGATTTCCTAGATACGACTTTCTTATAAATTGTGTTCAACTTATTATAGATTTTTACTTATTATTACTCTAGTTCATCGAATCTCTTTTAAGATTTATTGAACATAGAAACTATCTATAATTGTAATCTTTGTTATTAAGTGATTGCTTACATTGCTTGAAGACGTCTACAAATCTCTTCAATAGCACAACTCACCCTAATATCTTCGAAGGAAGTACTAGCGTAACATTTTTGTACAAAAGAAATTTGACTATTCTTAATTGCTTGAATAGCTAATTCGAGTCTTCTAAGTTGTTTGGGATTATTTAACATTAAGTTGAGGGAGAAATATAGATTGAAATATAGTTGAGGCGATTTTGGAAGGGATGTGGGCGGGTAGGGAATATGGGCGGATAGGAGATAAATTACGTTAGACTAAACTATACTATTCCGCCATGCAAGTTTAAGCACGAACAAGAAATTCTTCTTGCAATAACATTGTTATTAAATAATCTAAGAACAGCTTTGCGTGCATGCTATTTAAAATAACTTAAAGTTTGTACTTTGCGTACTTTTAAATCAATATATCTATATAATCTATACTATTTCGTCTTTACAACGTTTGGCATAGCTTAATATTATCTATATCGAATAAGTTTAAAGATAGCTTAGTCTACATACTTTTGTTGCAATATAATTGATAAAAACAATGCAATGCTCGACAATTATTCGACTCTCAACTATTTAAATAGATTGATTGCGTCGGGTTGGATTATCGAGTTTAAGTTAGATATTCGATTCAAATTGGGTCGAATTAATTCCAAAAGTTGGAACCAAATTGTCAATTCGATTCCTAATGTTGGAATCGACAATTCGATTCGATTCCTAGAGTTAAAATCGAAACCCGATCCGAAAAAACCGACTCAAATTGTCAAGACTATTATTTTTAATAAATTTAATTATTTTTAGTAATAATTATTTAGTAATAATTAATTAATAATTTAATAGAAATAATTTTTCTATTTAATTTAATTAATAAATATAGTAGA
>JAABUL010006218.1_pt1 | contig 13974 bp, 13 predicted proteins | sample 5559151 | NCBI WGS metagenome assembly JAABUL01 (sample SAMN10711876, study PRJNA513368) | rock metagenome | isolation source: Antarctica rocks | place: Antarctica: Victoria Land, Pudding Butte sud | reverse complement strand
GATGTGAGTCGGCATAGTCTCTGTTGCTATGGAAGATAGGAAGATATGCACCCAGAATATTCATGACAATTTCCTCTACTGCTGGAAGCGCGGCTAGAGAACTCAGAGCACGATGACTTAAGAGGTGGAGAACCATAAAGTGGATTCTGCTAAAGTCCAGGGAAGCTGAGCGAGCGCTCGTGGACCCATTCTTGAATTAATCACTGTCAAGACGGCTTTCTCTACAACTGCTCGATTACCGTATGAGGTGGCACTGCTCTAATGGCCGCTTATCTGCCTTAACAGGACAATGAGCGGAATGCTACAAGCACCTGCCGCCTGTCTTTTGAGACCGTACATATTGCTCAGTGGCGACAGCAACTCCATTCCGTACCTCGCGTGATCGCAAGACTGTCGTGAACGCCTTGGTCGAGCGATCAATCACTGATGAACATGGTACTAATCGAAGGTTCCCCCCATATTTCGGCAAGTACAATTATACTAAACAAGTAGTGGTATATAATGTCAGATATCCTCTGTCCAGCATTACAGCTACAAAAGAACTATCCACGATCAGCCTACAATTCTCGCAGTTCTGACCAGTGTCACATATCTTCCGTCATCGGCTGTTCCGGCTGTGCTCGCCACCAGCTTGGCATCTACACCTGCTGATGAATCCAAATTCATGTTACAGAATTGATCGCTCATGATTCTGTACCAGGAGTGGTATCGCCCAATTACGCTGAAGAGAATCTACGTACTTACCTGAGTAGAGTGCATAACCGACAGGACCACATATCACCGTGGAGACAGAAATTGGGCTCGAAACACGACGGATGACGGGTAAGCAACTTGCCTTCACTTTGCTTACTATAGTCGACGGAACAGGGACAAATTATACCAACCCATGGATAATTCCGCAGTTGTTCTATCTAAGGGGCGCCATTCGTGAAAATCCACGTCACTATAGCACCAGTACTGTATTGGGTTCAACGATATCTGAAGCTTGTCATGCTAGGAAATGCACTTCAATTGATACTTTTGAACCTGTAGACGCAGCCCTTCCGGCGACAACTACAGCACGTATCAAAGATCGGCAAATGGGTGAATCAGTCACGCGAGTCCGGATGTTCTTGGTAACGGAAAATGAGAAGGATCGGTGATAATCGGCCAAATTCCAGAAGGAAGACCGAGCGGCTATCTACTATCTTCAGGAGGAAAATTATGAGGCCCATCAATTCATTGAATCCTTGCGAAAGGAGAAGGGTAGGGCTAACATAAGAATTATTTGATACCAGAGAACAATGAAATCTTTGTCCAATATACTTGAGCCTCAGACAATGTTTCCGCAAAGGCGGGACACTAGTACCAACGATGCCCTATCCCTTCCATTAATATCTCAAGCGGACTCGTTGCGGAACTGTGGATCGAGGGAAACAGTGTCCACGGAAGTGCAAATTCGCGTACTGTATATCTATATACTATATGATACCGCATCGGAAAACCTGGCCCCGACTTATGTCAAGGGCTCCCTTGACGCACTGGACGACAGACATGGGGAAGACGTCTCCGATCCGCAACATATGACATAAGGTGTGCTGATTCCTCAGGTATGGCTTACGCGAGTACCACTACCAACCAGCGTAGCGAACGCATTAACACACCGACGCGGATGCCTCTTATAAGAAGAAGAGGAGAGGAACCACGAAATATAGCTGCAAAGAAATCCTCACGCAACAGATCAAGATTACCTCTTCGAGGAGATGGTTACTAACGATGAGCTTAATTGAAAGAGCGCAAAAGATCGAGGCGGGATACGCAGAGAATTGGAAAATACCCTACTTATATCATAACAAGTATCTAAGGGAGAACGGAGAGTACTTATAGCCGGATGGTGTGCTGTAACCAGCGTCGCGACTGCTTGAACTATACCCAGAAGAACGATCTGTGCCGTGTCGATCAATATCTGTCTTCGAGGCTACCTTTAGTCGTCAAACTCTACCTCATGCATTTGCAGCAGTGGATGCCCATCTGTTCGGGAATCGTTACCGAATCCAGTCCAGTGTTGCATATTCAAAGTCTTGTAATTGATGTCGTTCAACGCTTCGCCGCTTTTGCAATGGGCCGACACTGGTCATCGTTATCTCTTCAACACAGTGTTCCAGAATGAGGTGCAAAGCAAGCGGCTCTTGATTCAGCCAGCTCAAGAACTCCAGTACCTTGGCAGCGCACAGAATATAAATCAAGGACGAATTCGATGTTCTTCACTTAGCGGTCCCTCCTGCTAGACCCAAGTGTTGCTTGAACCTCCATTTGTGTTCAGCGAATTCAGGGCCTGTTTTCCGGCATTGAGCCAAGTGTTCTTGCTGAGTGACCATTAAGATGTGATTGAAGTGTTGACAGACTAGCGCACGGTCAATAGAAACGCCGCAGATGGAACGATCACACTTCGAAATGTCCTGTCAGACTCAGGTAGCTGTGAATGTCAGTAACAATAGGGCGTTTCCCGCGCTAGTAAAATTTCATCGATAGGGGTCCCCAAATGTAATAATAGAATCTCCCCAGGACCCACAAAAGAGACAATAGCTTCCACGCACTTGAACAATGAAATAGCAAGGTAGACAATAGAAGTAACAATAGAAAACCACAATAGGATTATTAGCGTACGCTTTTCCAGCTTGCGATCGTAGGTTCAGTGCTTGTGCTCCTTCTCTCCCTCTCCCTCTCTTTTTTCTCTCCGTCCTCTTCGTCGTCTCCAGAATCGTGTACCAATTACAACTGCTCTTTTGCGATTTCTGCCCTTTCGTCAAGCACCATCATCAGCTTCCCCGATCATCTCCAGAGGACCGCCGGCGGCCTTTCCACGCATTAGCGAGTCGACGTTTGGATCAACTGGGTAGCGAGCTCGTGGCATTACCTGTTTCCGTCTGTTCATTCTAGCATCGTCACTGCGCTGGTCGTATTCTGGTCAATTTTTGTATCGGAGCTTGCTCGCCTTTCCCTGCAGAACCATCGACGACGACCCCCCTCTGGGTCCTTGACGGTTTTCCTGTTCGACGCATTTACGCAATGGCACCTAGAGTAGATCGCACAAAGCGTGTCAATTATTCTCTACCGAAGAACGCCATTTCCAGAGACTATCGGATCACCAGATCGAAGCTACCAGGCGGTCCCCATGTTAGCATCCCGTACGAAGGCCGGAGGGCAAGGTGCATCGTGTGCAGAGAAAACTTTATGACGAAAGATATACTTGAATATCACTTTGAGAAAGCCCACAAGGTGCTACCGGAAACCCAGGACGAAGGCTTCATCAATAGGCTTCTACCACCATTTACGCACCCGAGCTGCTGGCCGGATCCAGTGAAATTGTCGAGGCGCCAGAATGAGAACATGGCGGCCCGTAGGCAGCGATTAGACGATACCGAGCCGCCGGACTCCAGATATGATCGTGCATCGGTGGTGCAAGATTATCGCGACCAGTGTAGGTTCGCGGAAGTGGGGGCGAGGAACGAGAAAGAGTACAAGGAGATCAAGGATGTGCAGGAGTATCGGATATGGAACTGGTGGGTAGAGCAACAGGAAATTGACATGGACGTGGCGTTGAAAGATGAGGAGGCGAACTTGCGGACAACTGGTAAGTTAGATATATTCAGCGGATCGTTGGCTGGATTGAATGGTAGCTAATCCTTTGGCAACTTGTAGCCGACGCGGGTGCGATAGACCGAAAGCTCCAGCTGGAGGCCAACACTTACCATCAGACTGCAACGTTACCAACTGCCCCGCAGCACGCACAGGAAGTTTACGACGAGAGCCAAGCCCGACCAGACTCGCTTGCTGGGTCTCGACGCTACGCAGACTTGTACTGGGCCGCCGAGCGTGCTGCCGGAGTGGGTGGCCGTCTCACGACAGACTGTGAATTGGCAACACGGGGACCATTAAAGTCGGAAGCCGTCCTTCAGTCCTTGGCGGATGCCAATATGGCATTCGTTGATCAAAACGGGGAAACGGCTGCCTCCCGCCACACCATGGCCATCGCCGCTGAGAAACTCTTGACCGCTATCCGTGCCCAGCCGCACCTGGACCAGCTCCAACAATACCGCAACAACTTCCGGAACAAAGATTTCCGCCAGCAACGCGATATCTCCCAAATGGGTGCACGAGAAGTTACGATCCGCGACAAGAAACAAAAAATTTGGTACATGAGCGAGTTCCGGAAGGACCGGGCTCGGATTTTTGATACCATCCAGGAAGCCGTCGAGGATTATTTCGGTCAATACCCGGATATGCAAATCCAAAGACCAGGTGGCCCTTTCAACACTATCATCCTCGCTGCGTACGAGTATGCCGAGCGCCTGGGAGCTAATGCGGTCATGGAGATGCTGAATCGGTACTTTTCGGGGCATGGGGAGAGATTGGTCGCCTACCTGAATGACAGATACGGAGAGGCCCAACGATAGATGGCTGTACGGTCAATGCAGCTGCCTCGTCAATCATTACTCAGCTCGCGCTGCCAGCAAATCCGCCCCACGAGAAGGAAGAGTGAACTTCCTATAAGAAAACCCAGGTAGAGTGAACTTGCTCAAGAAAACTCAGGTAGAGGCGACCTACCTCAAGAAAACGCAGAGCTCCAGGTGGTCCAGCATTAGCGAATTCCGCGGACGTCCTCAATTTGTCCAGCTCAATCCAAGCCCATGATTCCGGTAGCGATGTCTGCAGGTCAGCATCGGGCCTAAAGCACCCACGTCTTCGTCTCGTCCCTGCGGCAGCCTCATTCTCATCAGTCGACGTCAGTCTTGCAAGCATCATAATTGTTGAACGGGTGGTCGATGGGTCGTTGTTGGTATCTGCTATCTCTCTGGAATCTTCGAAGCAGGTCAGGACCATTGCCGTGAGTATCCTCGCCTTTCCGGACACTGCATCCGGGTTCAGCACAGCACACTCAGATCCGTGATGACAATAGCTGGACCACAAAAACCGAGAAGAGTGCAAAGAAACCCACTTATCGCTGACAGTCTCGACATCGCTGTTCCAGATCAAAGGCGGCTGCACAAATTAGCGATGAACCCACGGCGGCACTTTCCAATATCAGCATATCTACGAATTCAAGCCGAGTTTGTTTGGGTCTTGGAAAAGTCGGCGTCGGTTGATTGAATTATTTGGAGTTATGGGAGATCTTGGTCCCTTGGAGTTACCTGATTTTGTATTTCAATAGTGGAAGCAGAGTAGCAATCAATGCACAATTGCCTAGACATTTTCCGGTATTCCATCTTGATTGAGCTTAGAGACCTAGTCAACTCGCAATGATGTCGAAGTATGATAGTGACCTCAAAGGGCTGACGAAAGTTCGAAGTTATCGCGGAAAAAAGACGCGAGTCCCGTTCCGGAAAGGCAGCTTACGCGACATCTTGTCCTGGATGGGCATCACATCTCTACTACACTCTACATCCTCGATAATTTGACGAACATGTAAGTTAGATGGCTCTATTATAACCCGTACATTCTGCCATAGGCTAGCAAAAATAATTCCCTCTGCAGGACTATCCTCAAAAATTGGACATGGAGAGCCCAGCTGGGGAGTGAGCATCGTGCTAGTTGAGTAGATCGAGTTGCACATAGAACATTGAGAAGCACAATACTGAGAAAAGATAGGTAATCTCGGTGCTTGTGCACGGCCACTTGCCGTAATAGATATCCTGTTTTAGAAGAGACTTGAGTACTGGACGTTCGGTAGGAACAGGTAGTTGTGTCTATGACATTCATTGTGATTTCTTCATTCAGCAGCATGCTTCCCAATCTCCCATTGCTTTTCCTACTTCCGAATAACCTGGATCTACATCGTCAATGAATGGGCACTGTGTTCTAAGCAGTCCAGCGAACCTTTCGCTATCTGCGTGCTCGCATAAAACTAGAAAAGTGGAAACCCATTTCGCGTTCGACGCGTGCCTGGGTCACATCCTTACCGCGAGCTTTTCGAGACCATTGGAGGGCAATCTATAAGAGCATGCTGAGCTCAGATTGGGTGCGATGCATTGTCATCATACGTCTCTGGCCAGTTCTTCCTTGTTGATGGAGCCGAAAAGTGAAGCCTCAGACCTCAGCCTTCATCAATCTCAAATGTATTCGAGGAGAGGAAGCTTGTATGGATGCCGGAGCCTCCTGCTTGAGCCTGACGCTCTTACCTGACTCCTTTCTGTCTTACCATGGCCCACGGACCGAGCCTTGGAAGTAATCGCAAGAGCTTGTCAAAACACCAATCTAGAGCCCGCACATTGCATAGACACCTCTAAACGATGTCCAGAGGAATCACTTCAGCACAAGGCCCTCTTTCTCACGTAAGGGAAGTGAGATCATTCCACGAAAATTGATTCTATATCTTTCTCGCCACGGTGAAGACAGGACACTCCATCAATCACCCGTTCAAGCCCAGACTGTCAGATCGTCGGTTCGCATTGCAGATCCATAACACAACGGTTTTTGACTCGCGGCGATATTTACAATTATACAGCCCCTGGGCCCTCCTTTTCTATGGAGACGCAGCACACACGTTACTACGCAAGCTCACCATCTCGGGCGCGGCGAGGTTCTACACATGACGCCGTGGATCTCTGGATGCATTTCTCGTAGGGATAACAATCGTCGTGAGAGGTGAGTCTTTCCTGCCCTTCAAATAGCGTTGGCAAGGGCATATACCACTGCCTAGAAGATCCAGTGGCTCAAGATTCGTCGACTTGCAGACAGGGTCACTTCTGCTCATCATTGATAGGGATGTCTCTGCTTCTTCCTTGGCGAAACACTCTGCGATATGGTCCACGCTCGAAATGTTTCTAACCACTGAAAACAGTAATGACGAGGAAACGGGGCAATGGCCATCAATGAAATCCTGTTTGGATATCCTTTCCATTGATTTAAAAGCCTTACTAACGTACAAAGCCGCTCAGTCCAGAGGCCTAACCCTCGGGCCCGTCTTCAAGAACGCCTCTTGTACTATGCGACTAACTTCTTTCCTCCTCTTTGTCTTCGCTCTAAGCCTTGAAACATCTTCAGGGCTAACAGCACTCATTCGCCTTCGGGGAGTCCCACGGTCGCCTGTAGACCGTCTGAACGTACTACCTGGAGATTCAGCGGCGCCGGACGCTAATGAAGTAGCATTCATGAGGCTAGAAAGTTGATCTACTGATTTCGCTGCATTGAAGGGAGAGGCTTCTCGGCTGGTGGGCCGGTTGATAGCCGTGAATCGTAGCTTCCGCATTTGGTTCTCTAGGACGTCAATATCCCCATTTTTCTTCTCGATCATGCTGGTCATCTTCAGGATAGTATTGGTGACGGCCTCGACGGTTGGCCTTTTAAGAGGAGTGCCTTGGCCATTGCTCGTGTCGCGCGCTGCGATGCTGGTCCTAAGCAAAGTAATGTTTTCTTCCACTTGGGCAATCAGTCTTTGCACGTTTGCGAAGTTCTTCCGTAGTGTGTGCTGTTGTTCGGCATACTCAGTGCTCAAAGGAGCAGCCCTGAGCGCTGCCTGTTGTTCGCGGTCGCCCTTGAGATCGATGTACCGTTTGATTTCCGTGCGCTTTGGTTGGAGTTTGGCAAGATCCTTTCGCATCTCTCTACACACGTCGAGCTTCTGTTGGATGTCCTGCAACCGACCATCATCCACTTGTTCTTTGAGATGTTTCTCCAAGGTTCCTAGATCAGCGATTTCTATAAGACACCAATCTTCATTGTCGAGATCCTCCATCGAGCGACCACCGTTCTTGGCTAGCTCACTGTGGCCTCTAACAAAGGCCTCCAAAGAACGCGCGTTGACACCCAGTGTATCTACCATTGAGTTGATGTCTCTGTAAACTTTCTCGATTTGGCCTGGTATTCCAGGCTTAGTGATGTTGCCAACGTAGTCTTGATGAGCGACAAAGTCGTCCAATGTCTTGGTAGCCTCAAGATCTGCTTCTAGCTCCTCCCGTACTCTCTCGTCCTCGCAGTCGCTAAGATCTTGCTCTTCCTCTTCTTGGCGCTTAGTGCGTTGAGCCAAGATGGCTTCGAGGTCTCTCTGGCGCTGTTGTTGCACACTAGGTTGTGTCTTAAGCGTTGAAGTAGTTTTTTTAGCTCCAGGTTTGCGGCTGTTCATGAAATTGGGAGGCCGACTAGCGGGGCTGACAGATCTAGCCTTCTGAGGCCTTAGATTCTCTGTCGGAGGGACGGATCGAACGGGACTAGGAGATCTCGGGCTTTCTTTAGATTTCGTCGGCGGTGGTAGATATGGTGCACTCGGCTGCCCCAATTCCCCAAAGAGAGACGTAACCTTTTGTCGAGCTGGCTGACGCGGGACTTTGCTGAACAGTTCTCCAAGAGGACTACGTTCAAACGAGGCCCCGAAAGAACTCTCAGGCGTCACTCCAGTGGTAGATCCAATCTCCTGCGCTACATCCACACCGCTGCCCTCGTCATCCCATCCTTCATCGTCCTCATCCGATGGCAGTGCAGTCTCTTCTTCGGCGGGCGACTTCGTCTGCTTAGGCTTTGGTTTCGGCAGATCATATTCTGGTGGCAACGGTGCATCGTCTGGTAAGGCAGTGCCTTCCGATGGTGGCTTCTCTTCTTTATTCAGCTTGGTCCGCACAGGAGTCCAATCTGGAGGCAAAGGAGCGTCGTCCAACGAGGATTTGGATGAATTTGAGGAGTCGCCAGGGGCAAAAGCTGTTTTGCTAGTCGACTCGGGCGGTAATGGGGCTTCCGGGATAGACTTCAGAAGGTCAGTAGGCGTTTGCGAGTCGTCAGGCTCGGCTTTGATAGGAGGAGATGGTGGTGTGTCTGACGGCTTAGGAGTCTCAGCTCCTTTCTGGGGGGTGCTCTGAGGGGTTGTTGTAGATGTTGAGTTGCCAAAGATTGAAGGGACCGGGGCGCTTGTTTGCACCGCAGCAGGTGTAGATTTCCCTTGCGCCTGTGTGCTAAATAAACCACCAACCTTCGGGGGTTGCGTCTCATGAGGCTGCGTTTCCGATCCAGGGGTTTTTCTGTCGAACAGTGATGGCGCAGGGGCGCTGTTTTGTACAGCAGCAGGCGTGGTCTTCTGCTGTGTCTGAGTGCCGAAGAACCCGCCTGCTTTCGGAGGCGAGGTGTCGGAAGGCTCGTTACTAGCCGGAGCAGGTGCTGTAGCTTCAGCCGACTTTTCTGGCCGGGCTAGGTCCAAGCTATCATCGTTAGATACTACACTGCTATCATCGTCCTCCATATTTGTTTCTTTCATTTGAGGCTCAGAGACATGATTCCGTGCCTCATCGAGAGCGCTACCCAATGGCCCAAAACCAGAGCCACCGTGTTTTGCTATAGATTCCGAGTCATCCACCTTGGCTGAGCCGTCACTGACAAATGTTGAGCCTAATTTGAAACCACTCGTCGACATTGCGTCTGCTTTCTTTTGAGGGGTCCCCCCAAAGTTGGTATCTGTGTCCATTGTAGATTCAAAAGAAGCTGCGGTACCGGCTTTCGCGAACGGACTCTCTCCTCCAACCTGAGCGGCAGCTTGGGCGAAGCCGCCTCCCTGTGTGAAGCTTGCAAATGGGCTCTTGGCAGAAACGTCAGAGCCAAATGGATTCGTGGCCGAAGCTCCACCGAAGGCAGATCCACTCCGCATACCGAGACTACCGGACTGACCAAAAACACTTCCTCCTGTCTGCTGACCTCCGATGGATGGAGTAGCCCAAGGAGAAACATTCTTGCCGAGGCCGCCTGTCGTACCAAACGCTGGAGCGTGTGTTGATCCCCCAACAGTAGCTGGGGCCCCAAAACTGGGCTTTCCAAAACTAGATGGCGCAGCTTGAGAAGCGCCAGACGTAGGACCGCCAGTCGTCCAGGGTGATTGAGGTGTACCTAAGGCTGAGGAATTGCCGAACGGACCTCCCCCAATGGCGCTCGGGGCCTTTGCGCCCCCAAAAAAAGATCCAGAAGGTTTATTGAGCGAAGTTAATCCCGCTCCTGACGAAGTTGTTCCGAATCCAGCCTGGCCAAAAGCGGGCGCCGTAGGCGTAGCAGCGGCACCAAAGACGGGCGTCGGTTGACTGGTTTGCGATTGATGATGAGTCTGAAATCCTTCAGCGACCAGTCCAGGATATGCTGTGCCTTGGCGAATAGACTCCGCGTATACGATCCACCATGAAACCAAGATTCCTTCGTGGTTCAGTACCATCAAAGCGGGCAGTGGCCCCGGGGATGAATCCATTTCTTCACCTGGCAGAGGTCGTGGCACGTTTTCTTTCGCGGACAAGTCCAAAGCTGTGCCGATGGGCGAGGTACTCGCCAAGTCCAAATCCTCGGCCATAGGGAGTATTGCGCGACGCGAGTCATTGGCCATGGTGGTGGTCGTAAAAACGTTGGTAACATGCTCTGGCGGCAGGTCGCTTGAGAGAGGCGCTGTAGATCGAGAGAAGAGACCAACATCGTCGGAGGCTGTAGACGCCACGAGTATGAGGTCTTGTAAACCGGGCGGGAAATCCTTTAGCCTTTGTATGAAATGGTTGGGAGGCGATCGATTGAGTCCGAATGGAGCGCACACTTCGGGAAGCTTTTGGAAAATGACAGAATTCTGGGTCGGTTGCCGAGAAATGAGATGGAAGATGCTCGCTGGAGGGTTTTCAGCGTCGTAAGATGTAGGGGTGTGAGCCACCAGGAAAATGTTGTTCTCGAGCCACAAAATGGAAGAGACTATGCACGTCAGAGAGTTCAGCGGTCAAGGCAAGGAAGCATACCATGCTGATCACCCTCTAGTGCTAGTGGTTTAGGTATCTCAGCCTTGCCCAGTCCTTCGGGAGTCAATTGGAGGCACGTTCCATCTCCAAGTCCTGCTACTAGCTGCTTCCCTTTATTACTCCATGATACACAGCTGACACCTTCCTTCATGATTAGGCCTTGAGCGCCAATGCAGAACTCGCGAGTTTGCAGATTGGCCATCATAAGCCCCCCATTGCTCGTAACCACTGCAACCAGTTCGGCCTTTTCAGCGGTAGGATTAGGTACCAGTGATCGGATTCCGATGTTATTCGTAGGTAACTCGAACGCTGGTTCGGTGTTGCCTTGCATAAGGGCTTGCACGTTGTAGACTGCCAATCCTCCACCTTGCTCTGCTGAGATTATAAGATGGTCCTCGTCAGCTGAGAAAGCGACCTGTGAGACTCGAATGCCAAGGTTCAACATCAGCTGTGGCGTGAAAGACTTTGGGTTGCCCTCTCCGCCACTCGAGAAAGCCTGTCGTACAGACTCTGTACTGGCAAGTATGACTGAGTCGGGCCCAGCAGCGGCCAGGAGCCCTTTTCTCGAAGCTATGCCGAGCAGAGAAGCCGTTGGGGGAGGAAGAGCATTGCTCGGCCATGGCGAAGGTAATAGTCGGACCTTGGACTCGCCAGCGATCGATTGGAATCCGAGTGCCTTATCAATTTTTAGCAAGATCGTGGATCGAGTAGCCATCTATCTCACCTCCGTCTGAATCTCCTCTAGGTCGGGGCCAGTTTGCGTTTGAGCGTTACTAGTTCCTCCAGTATTGTTCCCAGAGCCTGAAGTCCCGGCACTAGCGAATTGGAACGCCATCCTTGCTCGTTCGAAGGCTGGAGAGGCAGTCCCCACCTCGCGTTTCAAGGGATGGAGGTGTCGAAAGGCATTGGGAGGAGTTCGAGACAAGCTACTAAAGGAGTGTGGTCGGGCCGCAGGAGTTGGCCGGTGAAGAAATGTGAGGGCGCGGTCCAGGATAGAGTCGGATTCGTGCTCGGCAGCAGGGGAGCGAGCACTAAAGCCTAGTAATGCTGCAAAACTCTCAAGAATTGTCGTCGCGAGCATTTGAAGAAAGATGAAGCGCGTCTAGGGTTAGGGTTAGATCGGTAAACGTTGCATTGAGAAGCTTGAGGCAGCTCGAACTCGTCACCGCATCTACGAGAATTAAGAGAAATTAACTCATCACTTCAGTGAACCAGATCTTGAGGATTTGACAGAGAGTATTGGATAAAAGTCACCACTAGGAGCGCCGATATACAAATCCCAAGGTCAGCGGCTGACCGCCTTCCGCCGCCATGCCTGGCTTCGACTTCTCCAACCACAACCGCAACCTCGCTCTCCACGCGCGAGGTGTCCCCCTCCCCAAAGCTACCAGCACAGGCACAACCATTGTCGGCTGCATCTTTGATGGCGGCGTCGTAATAGCAGCGGACACAAGAGCAACCAGCGGACCAATAGTTGCCGATAAGGTCTCTCTCCGTCCCCTTTACAACGCTCGCCTAGAGACTCCCTCCACTATTGAAAGCTGACCAGGAATCCCCGTCTAGAACTGTGAAAAACTCCACTACATCGCACCTCAAATATGGTGTGCCGGCGCGGGCACAGCCGCCGACACCGAATTCACCACCGCCATCATCTCCTCCAATCTCGAGCTGCACTCCCTCTCCACAGGCCGCAAGCCGCGCGTCGTGACTTGCATGACGATGTTGAAGCAGCACCTCTTCCAACACCAGGGCCACATTGGTGCCTACCTCGTGGTCGCGGGCGTGGACCCTACCGGCGTCGGTCTCTTCACCGTACACGCCCACGGTAGCACGGACAAGCTTCCCTACGTGACGATGGGTAGCGGGTCGCTGGCCGCGATGTCGGTATTTGAGACGCAGTGGAAGCAGAAGATGACGCGGGAGGAGGCGGTGAAGTTGACGTCTGATGCGATCCAGGCTGGTATCTTCAATGATCTGGGGTCCGGGTCGAATGTGGATGTGTGTGTTATTACGGCGGAGAAGACGACGCTGATGAGGAACTATATTACGCCCAATCAGAGGGAGGAGAAACAGAGGAGCTATAAATTCAAGAGAGGGACGACGGCGGTGCTGAATGAGAAGGTTATCACAAAGGAGGAGATTAGCAAGTATGTTACGGTGCAGGAGCTGTCGTCAGATGATGATGTTGTTGTCGTGGAGAAGATGGATATCGACCAATAGAGGGCTTTGGGCCATATGTTGTGTACTATCAAACTGTATGGAACCGGCGAACCCAGGGTCATAGATAAATGGTCAGGGCGTGACAACCTGAGATAGCATTGCCAAAGGGCGTTTCTATTACCTCCTCTTGGCCAACGTTCTCTTCGCCTCCTCCAAAAGCCCTCGCAAAACCACCTACCAAATCCATTTTGACCTCTCGTCCAGCTTACTCCCGGATTTCTCCAAATCATCGCCCACCCCCAACCTGTCAAAGCCATACAGCCTTCCCGCCTCTCTGCTCGTGACTACCAGCCTCTGCGTCCTCGGCCTTCGCACCTCATCGAAGGCTCCAAGCGCCCTCCCAGTCCGCACCTTCTCCTCCACCTCTCCCAGCAAAGCCGACATGACAAAGGCATCTTCCAAGGCCATCCGCGCCCCTGTTGCTGGTAGGCGTGCTGGCGTGCGCCGAGTCCCCCCAAAAATACACTCTCACCTTGTCATATGTCTCCGCAGTAAGGTAATCAAAACAGCGCCCACACATCATGGCTGTCCGGCAAGCTCATTTTCCTTGACACTCCGGCCCCATTCCTGGGAATCCGCACTCATATTCGCTCTCCGTATCAGCTGCACCATTCCTTATCCTCCTACTTCCTATCCCTCTTCGTCCGGAACGCAACCACAGCTGCACCCATTCCTTATCCTCCCACTTCCCATCCCTCATTGTCCGATACGTAACCACATTCATCATTTCTACGAGCTCGGTTAGGAACTGAGCACGTGCCCGTGGTATCCCATGTACATCTGGCTATTCCGTGTCAACTCGTCCGCTCAGCAGCGCCACAATTTCACTCATCGGTGTCAACCCCCTGTAAACATACTTCCCTGTGAAGCTCGGGTGTGCAGCTGAATTTTCATCCCCAAGCACAATATGTCGGACACGGGATTTCACCATCTCGGCGAAGGGCTTCGCTTGAAGGAGGGAGGAAGACATGGTAAATGTTGGAGGGTTTGTGTGTAGAGTAAAGTACCGAGAGCGGAAGACTTCTGTGAAGTATAG
>JAABUL010006217.1_pt1 | contig 13978 bp, 16 predicted proteins | sample 5559151 | NCBI WGS metagenome assembly JAABUL01 (sample SAMN10711876, study PRJNA513368) | rock metagenome | isolation source: Antarctica rocks | place: Antarctica: Victoria Land, Pudding Butte sud | reverse complement strand
TGCGCCGGTAAGGCTCATTACCGGCGCGGTCTCGGTCTAAATCCACGGCGACAATGCGATCATAGACAGCTACTTGATTTATTGGTGCGATGTGGCCCATTTTCGCACGAATCGTTGTAATGGGCCTTGACGCCGCGTTCCAGCCCGAGCGGCTCCATGGCCCGCGCGTAGCTGTCTTGCATGGCCCCGAGCTTCTCGCGACCACCGAGCCAGTGCTTCGCGTTCAACCCCACCTCATCATGCAGAGGCACGACGAGGGCCTGTATGTGCGGCGTCTGCTCGTCGCGGTGGAGGACGGCCGCGACCACGTTCGCGTCGCCGTAGCGTTCGCGGAGCCACGTCATGCTGCGCTCCGTCCAGTCGGCCAGGCGACTAGCTCGCTCGCCGGCGTCGCCCGCTTGGTAGAAGTCGCGACTCGCGGTCATGACGTGCTCAATGGCGAGGACGGCATTGCTGCGGATCTTCGGCGCGTCGTCAAGCCGGGCCTGGGCGTCCGCGATCCAGTCGCCCGATCCGACCAGGCGTACGTTCTCTTGCCGGCGCAGCTCGTCGGCATTGGGTGTCTCGCGTGTCCGCTCGTTGTGCTTCCCGAGCGCGCCAATCTCACCCATCGTCTTGAGCTTGGCTACCCGCAAGACCGCGTACATCGTGCCGCCTATTCTTTTTTTCCAGTAGACCATCACCGCGCCGCATCTATGCTGGTGGACCGGAGCGAACGCAGCTTTTGCGGGAAGGCCCCCCAGGGCCGACCAAGCAAAAGTGTAGTAAGTACACTTTGCTGCGCAAACCCCTGCCACCAGCATACACGGTCGCGGCAACGGCCGGGGCGCGCCTGCTTGAAAAGAAGATGGGGTTCGTAGCAAATGGCCTGCTATGGAGCCCGAAAGATCTCGTGTCCTCCGATGCGTCTCCACCTAATCGCCGGAGAACCGGCGATGGTGATTATCTCAAAGGTCGCACGACCATCAGGTCCACTAAACGACCATGTCATCTCGAAAACGCCCGTCGCTCCTTCGACATCTCTGATGCGTAGAGATTTTGGCCAGGGCGGTAAAGCCTGATTTCCTCGTTGTGCGTACGCATCGTTCATACGGAGGTAGGACTTCTTGAAGAGACCCTTCTCACGCTCGGACAGGCGCTTATAGTCGGCCTTGAAGTCATCGGAGCGATCGTACTTCATGAGTCCAGATCGGCCAAGAAACTCTCAGCGTCATCGAACGTCTTGTGGCGGCCAGCAGCGAATGACACATCGGCCTCACGCTCCATCTGCTGCCACCGGTCGGTCCAAAACCAGGCTTGCGATGCGTCGATAATCTTACCGGGACGCATGAGGATACCCTGATCGGTCATCGTGAAATACACGGGCGCATCCTCCTCCAGATGCGCGGCCTGACGGATCTCGGGCGGGATCGTCAATTGTCCCTTTGCTCGCATGGTGGAATGCGGCTCGTTACCAGTTAGTGGCATAACAATATCCTCGCTGTCCGTTGGTACCTGCATAGGCTCCACGTCGCTATCAACCGCTCGTTTGCGCATAGATATACCGTCATCATCGCCCGGCGTACTCCGCGCCTCATCCCTGCTGACCACCCTGCGATCATCGGTGTCAATGGAGACACCACTCCACTGATTCTTTCTGGACATTAGATCTTCTCCCCTCAGGCTTCAATAATTCGTACAACTTTCCTATTAATAGAAAGTGATACTTTCTTACTAGCGTGACACTGTTATTATAACAGCGTACAAGGAGAGCGGTGCAAGCATATTTGACTGGCGGCTACCATGACCCGCCCGGCGGGTCATCGCCCACAAAACCCCACGCTCGGATCGCACGGCGTGTGCGTGGCGTTTGGTCATGGCTTATTGATGAGTCGCTATAGCGCGGCATATCCTCGCGAAGAATGACAATTTGCTAGGTAGGAAAGAGCGCTCCAGGGCGTCTTATCTAGTGAACGGGGGAATGGTGGCGTATGGGCTGTGCGTCGCCGCTCTCTTGGGCATCCCCGCAGGGGGTGTGATGGAGTGGGCTGCTCCATCACACCCCTTGTTTTTTGGGGAACTGTCCGTTATGCCCCGCACAAGAGGGAAGCGGTCGGCGGCCGCGCACAGGCAGCAGGCAGGCCGACAGCCTCAACCTCGTCGCCCGGCCACACAAGCACTAGCCCAGGCTTGCATAGCTCCAGGTGATGGGCATAGTGTACACGATCGACCGCGCGCATGTCGGCGTCGCTCGGATCGTACAACGTGTACGTCGCGACGCGTGACGCCGCGCGCCCTCGCGCAAGCCGGGTCAAGGAGCAGCAAGCACGAGGGCGTCGACTAGACCGGACGCGGAATCAGCACGGCCGGCTTGTGGGGAGCCCCCCCCTCGCGCTGGAGAAACACGAGGGGTTCGGGCATGGACGCACCACGGAGACGAACCCGTAGCCGTATCCTCGCGAGCGGCGAAGACGAAAACTCCGCTCTCGCTTTGCGTCCCGGCGCGGCATGTCGCACGCCGTGACGGGACGCGACACGACGGATTAGACGTGGGGAGCGCGTCCCCATGCCCAGAGGCGCGCTCAACCTTTGCCGTGATCCGTTGTGCCTGGCGGCAACAATCCTGCTGCCGCCAGATGATGCCTCGTCCACACGCCCCGAAGGACCAGGCGCACGGTGAGGCATCATCTGGCGGCGGGCACAAACGCGGCCGCTCTCTAACTCTTTCCCGGTCTACACCTGGCTAAAAGCGTAGACCTTGTGGGCAAACAACCAATCAACATCCTTATTTTCGACAGGCGTGAGCTCGCCGCCTTCAAAGTGATAGTGCCGACCAGCAAGGTGCATCGTCTTGTGATTCAACACGCCCAAATGCTCTTGTTCATGAGGTGACACGCCCGGAGCGGAACGAACCGTGTAAAGGAAATCCTCAACGGCATCTTGATTGTCGGCGTCATCGGGCACGATGATGTCCATGTGCTCACCGGGGACGGCGCGCGTGCGGCCCGAAGGCATCTTGCGGCCGTCATAGCGCAGGTGAATGAAGTCGGCGCGCGTGGCAGGCGCCGCTTGCAGCAGGGTCGTGTCCCGCGCGTTCGCGCGTACCAAGGCTGCGTCGCGTGAGGGCACGCGCTGGTAGTTAGGCTTCGCGCTGTAACCGGAAGGGGTCAGGTTTTGCATCTCGTTTGTGGGGTTCGGGTCGTACGGCATGGTGATTACTCCTATTTATTTACTGTTGTTGGTGGTGAATAGATGGGTGACGCCGGCCGCGATGGCCCGCGTGATATCGCGCTGCTCGGTCTGTTGCGCGTTGGGCATGACGGACGGCGCGGGATTGGGCATTAGTGAATCTCTGCAAGCGTCTTTTCGTCAGAAAGTTGGGGCCACGCGGCCGCGAACCGCGCCCGCGCATCGGACGCGGCGCGGGCGGCGTCCAGGGCGGCGGCGCGGGCGGCTGCGTAATCTGTGGCCCTCAAGATTTTTGCGACGGTTTGCTGCCGCCGCTCCTTTTCAGCCCACGCTGCGACCACGGCGGACCTAAAATTTTCGATAGACATCTGACCTTTGGCGGACTTTGCGTGCGCAGTCGCGACCGCACGTCCATATTGAACGACGATCGTGTTGTGAGTGCGCATCGCATGATTTTTGATGCCCTCCAGTGTCGTCATGGTTTGGGTGTCGTCTTCTTGATATGGCATTAGTTCGTACTCCCAACGGTCTGTTGTGTGGTCAAGCGCAGCCACGCGGCGCGGACGCGTTTGTGTGCGGCGTCTTCGTCGTCTTCCTGCTGCAATGCCTCAATCGTTTCGATTGACATCACCCGCGCCAGACGCGTCACGAGCTGATACTGCTCGGGGACGCTCTCCGAACCATTAACGGCCCACATGATTTGATCCGAGAGCGTATAGGTCAGCATATCTTCGACTGACAGCAAAAAGGTCAAGGCCGTCAACACCCCGAACGCCGTATACCCAATCAGGTCGCTCAGGGTGCGGCCCTGCTCGTCGCGCGCGTTGGGGCAACAGACAGGGCACGCATGGAACGCATCGGGCATGACGGACGGACCGGCCAGATCTCGGAGTTCCCCGAGGATCGTAGACCATGCGGGATTGCTGATGTTGTCGCGGCGCGCGATATAGTCGCGGGCGTCCCCCCACACAGCGAGCGCGAACGATCTGTCGCGGATTGATACGCCGCGGATCAGATCGGCCATCGCATGCGGACACGTCGCGTATGTGTGTAGGGGTAGCCCCAGGCGCGCACACTGTTTTATGCCGGTGGCGACACACCTGGCCCTGGACGCGTCACTGAGGCCACTCCACCAGATTGCGCCAGTGGGGTCGTTCGATGTTGATTGGTGGTGGTCGGTGTTTTGTGGGACGGGTACGGGGTTGAGCGACATGATTTCTCTCCAGTAGTTTTCAGTCCACGAACGGGTCTCTAATGCCGTTCAAGGCGGGGTGATCTTTATGGGCGAGCCAGGCCCGCGCGCCCGCTTCGCACCAGTCGATCATGCGTTCCGCATCAACGCTAACGGGTTGCTCCAGAACGTACGAAACGGCCAAATCGTAGGCGTCGTGCTCGATGAGCAAATAGGCGGTACACAACCCACGACGATCGAGCGTCGAGATAGCGCGCCCCGCCTGCTCCTGCTCAATCGAGCGGAGTGTCGCCGCTTGTTTCGGTGTCATCGTCCATACTCCTCTCGACGGCGCGCGCGTCAATCACGCGGCCGCGCACAAGCGACTCTAAACGCTGCTCTACAACGGCCATTTCGTAGACCCTCACGCACGCGGATGCGAGCGAGGCCATAGCCGTGCCTTGTGCGGGGGTGATCGCGCCGGTATGGACCTGCTCCATAGCCTCGACGAGCGAACCCAGGAGTGGTGTCAAAGCGGGCGGCAAATAGCGGGCAGTGCGCGCGATCATCGACCGACCACGACCGCCCGCCGCTTGCCCGGCCGCGCGTCGCTCGCGCGTCGTCTCGCTGTGCACAAAACACATGTCATCACCGGGGCGTGCGCGGCCGTGGCAGGGCGTACCGTCGCGGCACGTCGCCGCGCATATCGTTGTGCTCATCGCGCGGACTCCACTTGTCTATTTTCGAGCATCGCGGGATGCTCTACGACGGCCAAAAATCGGGCTCAGGCGGTCGCTGCGAGGCTTTCGCCGCCTTCGAGCGGCTAGGCACTTCATAGTTGGCTGTGCGCCGTAGGAACGCTTCCAGTTGCTCCTTGACACTCAGTTCGGAGCCATCTGGCGCGTCATGCCCCTGCGTGTCCGCTTTGTCCTTAGCGCGCCGCTTCGCCGTGGCGGGGCGTTTCGGCTCGATCGTTTCGCGTGCGGGTCTAACCACTGTGTTGCGTAGCGCGGCCTGTATGCGGTCGCCGGCCTGCTCTGCGGCAACGTCCGGCATATCGTCGCCGTCTGGCACCCTGGGGAGCCATTCGGCACCGATCGGGGCCAGATCGTGGTACTCGTTAAACACGCCCGGTTGCGCCGTTAGGTCGGTGAGGCGCTGGCCGTGGAGGGCCACTGGTCCGCTGACAACTCTCCCCACGTCGGACACACCGACGAGTAGCGGCTTATGGTGCAGCGTGTGGTACGCCGTCACGGCCTTGCTGGCCGGTTTGGCGTCTTCGCGGACAGGGGCTGTTAGGTGCGCGGTCGGGGTTGCCGTCGCCGTGGCGTCGGACGCGGGGGCCGTGTATCCGTCGCTTGCTCTGTAGAATAGTCCGTTGGCTCCGGGGGCATATCCCGGCCCGGCCGTCTCTCGAACTCCCTGTGACGTTTGGGGCGCGGTGGTGGTTTTGGACGGCGGAACGGTTGGGGCGACGCGACGCGGCGCGGGCGGCGCGGACGGGACGTCCACGGCGACGATGCGGCCGTTGCCTTCCTGTACGTGTTCATTGTGAGTCTTCATTCCTGTATTCACCTTTTCGTGTTAGCGGGATGATGGCCGACCGGCCGGCGTGGGGTGACGGTGTGATGACTCTGATTGAGAGTTGCATAACCGATTTGATTCCCACTCGCGTCCGTCACGGTCAACGTGCCTGACAGGGCGACGTCGAGATGCTGGGCCGCGCCGGACACTTCCTGGCCGTAGGCTTGAGCGGCCGGACCTGAGCCGTTGTAACTAGCTAGCGCCTGTTGCCAGTTACCCCCATGCGTCGCGCCTAAATGCTGCATGTAGAGCGACTGGGCGGTGATTTCAAGCTGCGGATCGAGCGCGGCCTTTTTCGGGTCCATACCGACGCCGCGGCCTAGCAGCTTTTCGGCCTGTGAGAGCCAGTTCGCGGAGTTCTTAGCGTTCGCTGATGTCGAGAAATCAAACTGGCTGATTCCACGCCCGCCGCCGTTCGCTTGGATCGCGTTCGGATTCAGACCGGACTCGGTCATGTCCTGCGAAATCAAGACCGACATGGGGACGCCGCTCTGTGAACTGGCCTGGGCAAAGTAATCCATAAGCCTCTGCGGCACGGCCTTTGTGCCGCCGTGGACACCATCCGTCGCCATGATCGGCTGGCTAGAACCGCCGCCTGTTAACCGCGCCGGGTCGTTCGCTGCGAGATGCCTTGGATCATTCGGCACGACCTGCCAGCCGCGGGGGGCGTGGTCCGCGCCTAAAATCTGTTGGGCATGGTAGCCCGATGGCAAAGCCTTGCGGTACGTATGGTTCGGGTCGGTCGACCACTCCCAGCCCTGCGATTGCGCCAATTTGTTGTATTCGGCCTGGTCCATGGGGTTGCTGGCGGCATGGACCGATTCGCCGTATTGCGCGGCGCTGTGTGCGTGCGCGGCGGTTTGGTTTGTCCGCGTGACGGGCGCCCCGCCCGTCGCTAAATCGGTGAAGAGATTGTCGACGGCGATCCCTAACCGATCGAGCGCGGGGGTCAACCCTGCGGTGTTCGATGCAATGCTCGACAAATAAGCGGAGGCTTGTTGTGTGGCAGTGCCGCCCTGATCGAGTCGTCCAGCACTTGCGGCGCCTTGCAAGCGCTTCGCCTCTTGCGTGACGTTGAAGGACTTTCCGTCGGCTCCGGTATTGGTCAACATCTCATTGACCAACTTCGCGGATTGGCTCGCGGATAGGCCCGAGGTGTCCAGCAGGCCGCTCGACTGCAACACGCTTTCGGTTGTGAGCTCGCGCGTCGCCAGATCGCCCGAGCCGCCCCCGACACGCTTCGCGAAGTTCTGAATCGCCGCCATCATTTTGGCTGGATCTCTTTGCGCCGCCAAAAATTGACTAGCAGACATGCCAAGCATCCCGGCCTGACTGAGCGCAGACGAGCCTTGAGCGCCCATCGATGGCGAGAGCAGACGGCCGGCGTCAATCCCTGCCCCGGTCATTTCCTGCACAGCGGCCATGCCTGTGACAGAATACGCGCCCTTCCCCGCAATCGTATTTAAGCTGTCTAAGCTCTGCGTCACTTTATCTAACGGGACGTGCGCCGCGGCGGCTGCACGTTGAAGATCTTCTATCGCTAATGTCGCGGCCTGCCAACCTTCGCCACCGCCAGACATACGCCCTGAAATAATGCCGGACGTGTTTGTTGGGTCCATCCCTGTGAGGCGCGCGAGGCCCATAGAAATACTCGACCCGCCGATCACGTCGTTAGCCCGCGCGACGCCGCCGGCCATCATCTGCGCGCCGACACGTTGCGCCACGTCAGGTCCATAATTGAAGCCTTGACCTGCGTGTCTCAAATCGTCGGCGACGCCATGTGCGGTAGCGTACGACGACACGTCACCATTCGACAGTCCGGCCGTTAGCTGTTGCTCACGCACGTTCTGCGAGGCTTGGACGCGGTTGACTTCGATCATCGTTGCCATTCCGGCTGATAGTAGACCGACCGGAATTGCTGCCTCTGGCGCCATCCGGGCCATAGCGCCAAGCGCCTGACCGCCCAAAGATCCCATGCCGCCATGGTGGCCCGTGACGGCCGACAGTCCCGCGCTGTACACCGGGAGTGCCAGATGGGAGAGCGCATGCGCCAGGTTGCGCTCTATCTCGTCCGCGTACGACGCGCCTCCACCGGGTTGGCCGGACGGTTGCGTGGGTGGTGGTGGTGGCTGATTTGCCACGAATTGGGAGTAGATTGAACTAGCGAGGGCAGGGCTAAGAGCCGACACGTTCGAACCGTTGCGCTGCGCGTCGATCATCGCGGCGGTGAATGCCGTCCTCAAATCCTGTGAAATATTGGTCGCGCCACTGTTGGACGCCTGCCCGCTGGGGGCGAATTGCGAGGGGACGCTCGACGACTGCGATCCGCCCAACGTGGGGGCAATCGCGGTGAGCAATTGGTCGATCTTGTTCATGAGCGCCGCGTTGTTAGAACCGCCGGCGCTACTGCCAGAACCTGAACTAGGTCCAATACTGGGGCCGCTGCCGCCGCTGTTTCGAGGCATGGAGGAGTCCTTCGAGGGATAGAAGCGCAGCGTGCGCCTCGCCGCCAGTGCTGGCGTCAGGGGAGAGGGAGAGAAGAGGAGAGGGCTAGCGGCGCACGCCGGCGATTGTCGCGAGGGCCTGCTGCAAGCGGGCGAGTTCGTCGGGATCGGCGTCACGCGCCAATCTGTCGAACGCTAGCGAGACCAAAAGGCTCGACGCGTTCGGCGTCAACGTGAGGCGCGCAAAGGCTTCGGCGGCGACGAGGGCGACGTCGCTCCGTGGCGCTCCGTGGCGCTCGGAGCGTGCTGCCGTCGCGGAGGGGTTGGTGGTACGGGAGGTGTACATGGCGCTAGGTGGCGGCCGCTGGCGTGGGCTCGTCGTCAAGCGGGATCAGCCGCACCGCTTTTTTTCCGACCACCACGACACGGTAGCCGGCCAAACGCCCCGCTAGAGCTTCCCGGCGCAAAAGTGGCGCGCTGACATCAAGTTGGCGCGCGAGATCCGAGACTCTGATGGCCTGCGGCGTGCCGAGGGATTGATTCATGGGGCCTCCTGGCTTGGGCAGCAAAAAACGCCTACTCCCATGCGGGATAGGCGTTTCATTCGGTATGGGTCGGTACGCGCGCTGTGGCTGCGTAGAATTTCAGATACTATCATTATACACGATTCGCCGGAAAATAGCAGGGTATGTTCGTTTGGACGTGTTTCGTTCGTTTGGACGTGTTTCGTTCGTTTGGACGCGTTTCGTTCGTTTGGACGCGGTTCGTCGCGTTACGACACGCGACGAGCGAGGCGCTTACGAGGCGCCGGGAGAGCGCGTCCACATGGTCAATCGGCTTGTCGCGCGCGGCACGCCTCGCAACAGATCCCATCCTGTGTTTGCGTTCGGCACCATACACAGGTCTCGAGGTTGCCGGGCTCCCAGGGCGCGAGGGCGACGCCCGGCGCCGCGGGATGAATCAAGCAGAGTTCCAGCGCGGCCGCATAGTGGTACACGTCCTCGCCCAGGTCGACCAACAGGCGCAGCCGCTCGCGGTAGGCGGCGATCGTCGCCGCGAACGTGGCGGCTTGTCCCGCGCGTCGGCAGGTGTCGCGCGTCGTATCCGCGTCGACGTCCGATCCGGCCGCACTCAGGATGGCGCACACAATCTCGGACGGAACGCGGTCCAGCGCGCTCGCCAGGCCAGCCAGGCATCCCTCACGGATGACCGGGTAGAGCGTGGCGAGGTCCTGGTGGATCTCGACCGCGTTGAAAGCGTCCGTCGTGGGCGTGGCGGCGTTCTGTGACGGGACGGCACTGTGCTGCTTCGCCTTCCGCGTCGGCGACGACGGCGCAGCGCACGGCCTCGAGAGGAACGCGAGGAGGTCGGCGCGACGGGCGCGAATAGTGGCGCGGTCGCTCTCAGTGAGGACGCCGGCTGGAGTGACTTTGATACGTCCGTCGATGGCGGCCAGGGTCACACCTCGGCAGCGCAACGTGTCGACAATGAGCGCGGGGGTGTTCATTAAAGCCATTCCGCACCATCGCTTTCTGTGTCGGTGTCGGTATCGAGATCACACATGACGTGATCCCGGTCGCTGGCGGTATCGTCGTCCGGCTCCACAGGGCGTGGAATGTCATCGCGTGAGGCGCGATGTCCGTTACGCGCGGCACGATCACCGATCCGGGCTTGCCGGCGCCTGGTGGTGGGGGCTTTCAGGGGTAGGTTAGCCACATTGCCATCATAAAAACACACCGTCTTCGCGCGTGCGTGGACGCTCCCTACGGGTGAATCGCCCGTGGGGAGCGTCCACTGGAGCACAGAGAACGTATGGCAGTGTGGCTAACCTACCCCTGAAAGGGTGGTGGGGGGGGGGTCGTTGCAAATTGCAACGGGGGGTACGTCGTCTACGTCGTCTAGGTCGGACGTCGCCGCGCTGTGCGGGTCGGTAGGGGGGTCGTTGCAAATTGCAACACCTAGTACGTTATAACGTCCGGCCATATCCATGCCTTCATGATCCGTTGACGTTACATAGGTGTTGCAATTTGCAACGGGGGGGGTACCCTGTGCCTCGTGTGCGGTCCACGCGTCTGCAGCCGCCGCGACGCCGACCGCGTCGTCGTCGTAGTCTGAGAGTGTAACCGTCTGCGTCTTGTCGGTCACGATGTCGCCGCACGTCTTGCACGCAACGCGCACGCGGGTGGTGCGTTCGAGCGCACCACCACACACTGCACAGGCCCGGCGGCGCTCGGTGGTGCGCCGCGTCGAATCAAACGCCAATACCTGCGCGGCGGGTATGTCGCCGGGCATAACCGCAGGGAGGGCATACAACCGGCGTCCCTCCTCATCCTCGTCGGGATCTTGGTTGAGGATACCCACGCGCGCGAGAAGGGACATACTGCTCGAGGCCGTTCCAACGCTCGTCCCATTGGCCGCGATTGCCGCGCGATACAGCGCGACCGGCGCCGGGGAGATCGCCCCTTTGTGAGCAGCACGAATGCCGAAGATGGCGTTCACAGCGCACATGCGATCCGTGGGCGTCAGCACAGGGCGTGTGCGTTTCGCGGTCGGATCATCCTCGGGCGTGATGACCGCCGCGTGCTTACTCACTCGACCGATCAGGTCGAGATAGACGTTCGAGGCATACGCGCGCTCGGCAAGCGCCACATGGCGCCGCGCGAGCGTTTCATGGGACAGGGCGCGTGCCTCGGCGAGCGTGGGTACACCATAGCGCGGCGGTCCCTCTCCATCCGTCACGTCGTTATCGTTGTCCAGGGGCGGCACGATCTCTAGGCTTGGGCGGTAGCGCTCGATCGTGAAGTTCAGCCCCGTCAGTAGTAGGTCGTCCGGTCCTTTGGCCGCGTTACTATCCCACGATGCGATGCGTGTCGCGTACCCGCGCGCGACGGCCGCCGCGGCGAGGCGCTGGCGGCTCCGCTCGACGTCCGTGATAGCCTCTGGCTTGCTGTCGCGATCGAGGGCGATGATGCAGACGTCGACGCCGCGTGTGGTGAGCTCGTCGAGGACATCTTCGGCCGCGCGCCAGGTCCCGACGCCGTTGATGCTCATGGCCACGCAGCCCGTGCGCCCCGCGATGATGTCAGCCTTCTTGATGCCTTCGACAATGTAGACCGTGCGCGCGTCGCGGATCTCGGACGGTTGGGCAATGTGCGGCGCCGACCCGCTGCTCGGGCCTTTGGCGCTCGCGCTGGAGAGCCATAAATAGCGTGGGTTGGCGTCCGGCCGATCACTACGCACCTGGAAGCCGGTCAAACGTCCGGCTAGGTCGCGGCGTGGCATGAGGATACCAGCGAGCGGCGCCAGGGTGACACCGCCGCAAGAGTCATCGGGGACAAAACCGGGCGCACTCAGCAGCGTCGCGGCACCGTGCGTCGCGATGAGTGCGGCAACAAGCGCGTCCCGTGCGTTCCGCTCATTAGGCAGCGTTCCGTACGTCGCGACCTGGCGCTCGTCAAGGCCATGCTTGGGGCCGGTGAGCAGCGCGCGGTGCGCGGCGGAGAGCGGACAGCGCGCCAACAGATCGCTGTAGACGGCGTGTAGGACGTCAGGGGGTGCGGATTCCGCACGGGGCGTGGACGCGGGGTGCGCATCATCATGGAGCGTCGCCGGCGTGGTAGACGCGCTCGGAGTGGGCAGCAGGCGCACGGGGCGCTGTGTGAGCGTGGGGCTGGTGTCGGCGCGGTGGAGGTAGCCACCCATGAACGCATCGGTTCGTTGGGACGCGTCGCCGATGGTACGGCAGAACGAATTACCATCATCGAAACGCAGACAATACTTCGTGCCTCCGCACCACTGACAGGGGGCCTGACGGGTGACGCGGTTATCGCGCGTCGTGCACAGGGTGCGCCACAGCAAAGTTCCCATCACGCGTACAGCGGCCATGCTGGTTGGCTGCCACGCCGCACAAGGGAACTTTGCTGTGGCGCACCCGAGTGTGCGGTGTGCGGGGGTGCGCCACAGCAAAGTTCCCCGCCGTGCTGAAGGCGGTACCCTACCGAGGGGCGGAGATGCAGACACACCTCTACAGCGGCCCCTCGGAGGATACCCATGGACAGAGCAAACCTGTCCAGCGCCATCATACAAGAGATGCAGGGTGTGGTGGGGGAGGCGCTGGAGGCCGTGGTGCCAGAATTGTTGACGGCGGACCTGGCGACGCTGGAGCAGCGGGTCCAACAGGTGGGCCGCGTGATCCTGGGCCAGTTGATCGAGCGGGTGGCGGCGGGGCACGCCCAGGGGCTGCCACGTCCGGCGCGCTGCCCGGCGTGTCAAGGCGCCCTGAAGCGACGGGAGCGCGCGCGTTCGCTGGTGGGTCTGGTGGGCGACTATACACTGTGCCGCGCCTATTATTGGTGTGCGGCCTGCAAGCAGGGCGCGGCGCCGCTGGATACGGCGTTGGGCCTGGGGGCGGGGACCGTCTCGCCGGGGTTGACGCGGGTGGTGGCGCGGGTCGCGGTGGAGGCGACCTTCACGCCGGCGGTGGAGCAGGTGCAGGAGGCGCTGGGCGCCACGCTCAGTGACGAGACGGCGCGGCGGCTGGCCGAGCACATCGGGGCGGTGGCCGAGGCGCAGACGCAGGCGGCCATCGCGCGGGCGCAGCAAGGCCAGCCCGTGTGGACCGAGGCGGAGGTGCAGCGGGCGGACGATACCACCATCCTCGTGGTGGAGGTGGATGGGGTACTGGTGCATCAGGAGATGGGCTGGCACGAGATGAAGGTGGGCGCGCTGGCCCCGCTTGGCCCCGCACTGCGCCTCGACCCGACGCACGGACGCGCCACCTTGGCCTGGGGGGCCGCGAGCTACGGGGTGGGCGGCGAGGACGCCGAGGCCTTCTGGTGGCGGGTCTACGTGGAGGCGCGACGGCGGGGCCTGGGCACACCAGCGGTGCGCACCGTGGTCGTGCTGGGTGATGGCGCCCACTGGATCTGGGACCGGGCGCGCGCCTTCCTGGGCCTGCCGGGCGTGGAGGTAGTGGAGATCGTGGACATCTACCACGCCTACGGGTACCTGTGGGCGGTCGGTAACGCGCTCTATGGCGCGGGCAGCTTACGCGCGGCGCCCTGGGTCGAGCCGCTCAAGGATCAGCTTTACCTGCATGGTGCCGCCCCCGTGCTCGCGGCGCTCGCGGCCCTCACGCCGCCGACGGAGGAGGCGTTGAACGCCCGCACAGACGCCCAGACCTACTTTACGCGCAACGTGGCCCGCATGGACTATCCGCGGTTTGTCGCCCGCCAGTGGCCCATCGGCTCGGGGGCCGTGGAGAGTGCCTGCAAATGCCTGGTGGAGGCGCGGCTCAAACAGGCCGGCATGCGCTGGGGCGTCCCCGGCAGTCAGGCCATCGCCAGCCTGCGCGCCGTCCAGCGCTCGGGCCGCTGGGCGGCCTTCTGGCAGACCCACCCTGATCGGCAGCCGGCCGCGACCTCGCCCCGTCCGGCCCCACCGGCGGCGGCCGCCCCGGCGGAGCGTCCCGCTGCCCCCGTCGCGCCCTCCGTCCCCGCGCGGTCGCCACGTATGGCCACGACCGCCGCCGCGTCGCGTCCCCGACCGACGCCCGCGCAACGTCCGCTGCTCCTGCCCCGCTCCGCCTAGGGAACTTTCTTGTGGCGCACCC
>JAABUL010006215.1_pt1 | contig 13982 bp, 16 predicted proteins | sample 5559151 | NCBI WGS metagenome assembly JAABUL01 (sample SAMN10711876, study PRJNA513368) | rock metagenome | isolation source: Antarctica rocks | place: Antarctica: Victoria Land, Pudding Butte sud | reverse complement strand
GCGGTCTAAGTCGCTGGGCATCAAATCATCCAGCGCTGCGAAGAGGCACTGCCAGCCGGCTTCCCAATGGGCCAGCACTGCGGCGCGGGTGGTCAGGTCGTTATCAAATTCGGCTTCGCGGGCGCGTCAGGGTTTTTCGCCATCGGAGGTTAAGAAGTCCGTCCAGCGCGATAACATATTGCCCCACCAGTGTTTCACGATGCTGGCTATACTGTTGCAGGCCGGGTTGGGCTGCCAGAAAAGCTGCTCATCGGAGACTTGCGCGAAGGTTTGGTAGCCCAGCAGCTTGTAGTAAGCAAACTGCTTGCGGACACTGGCGAGATAGTCGGCGGGCATGGCGAGGGTAGGGAGAATAGTTAAACTTGTTACAAAAGGCGTTGCGAAAAAGAACGTCATTCCGAGCTTGCCGAGGAATCTCGCTCGGGCCGTTCGGGTGTCGTCCGACGACGCGCGCGAGATTCCTCGGCAAGCTCGGAATGACGTTCCAATAAATTCTTAAACAGCTTCAACGAGCAGCCAGGAAGATTTTCCGCGCTGATTGTTACCAGTGCATGGCTACGACTCCCATCCCCAAAAAAATCATGGCCCGGCAACACGAGATTTACGCCGATTACCTGCGTGAAATCGACCGGCATCTGGCCGACCTCGTGGCCGGGCGGGCCACCGAGATGTTTGAAATCCGCGACCTGGCCGGGGTGTTGTGCATTCACCCTACGCACCTCAGCAACACTATTAAGCTTGTGACGGGCCACGCGCCTTGCTACGATTTCCAGCTCCGTATCCTGGCCGTGGCCCAGCAGCTGCTGCGTGATACCAATCAGCCCATCGCCGCCGTGGCCGCTACGCTCACCTACGACCCGGCCAATTTTACCAAGTTTTTCAAGCGCTTCGGGGGCTGCACGCCCCGGCAGTACCGCGAGCAGGTGCGCGCCGCGCAGCGCGAGGTAGCGGAAACACTCACCATTTAATCTGGGTCTCTCACCATAAAGCGGGCGGCGGCGGGTAAGACCTTTGCCCTGGCAAACCAATTTAGCCCCTTTTATTATGAGCACTCCTAAAATAGCCCTCGTGACCGGTGGCAGCCGCGGCTTGGGCAAAGACATGGCCCTGAACCTGGCCAAAAAAGGCATTGACGTGCTGCTGACCTACCACAGCAGGCAGGACGAGGCCCAGGCCGTAGTGGCCGAAATCAAGGCCCTGGGTCGCCAGGCCGCCGCGTTGCCGCTCGACTCCGGCGCAGTTGGAAGCTTCGGCGCTTTTTTCGAGCAAGCGAAAACCAAACTGCGCGACACGTTCGGCGCGGACGGTTTCGATTTCCTTATCAACAACGCCGGCACCAGCCTCTACGCCTCCATTGCCGAAACGAAGGAAGCCGACTTCGATGCCCTGCTGGACGTGCATTTCAAGGGCGTCTTCTTTCTGACTCAGCAGGCCCTACCCCTGCTCCGCGACGGCGGCCGGGTCATCAATATTTCCTCGGGGCTGGCGCGCTTCGTGGGCCCCGGCTACGCGGCCTACGCCAGCCTGAAGGGCGCCGTGGAAGTCTTTACCCGCTACTTGGCTCAGGAGCTGGGCCCGCGCGGCATCACGGTCAACGTGGTGGCCCCCGGTGCCATCGAAACCGATTTTGGCGGTGGCTTGGTGCGCGACAACCCGCAGGTGAACGCCCACCTCGCCCAAACCACCGCCCTGGGCCGCGTCGGCCTGCCCGAGGATATCGGGGGGGTAGTGGCCTTCCTTTGCACGCCGGAAGCCGGCTGGATTAACGCCCAGCGCCTAGAGGTGTCGGGCGGAATGAACTTGTAGACCGCAGATTCAAACGGATTTAGCGGATGAAACGGATGCGGCGCTGCGCGCCTGACTACGCTTTTCGCTGTTTTTTCCTTACTTGCATTGCTAACTACTAAATATCTGCTATTCATAGCATTACATAGCTTCGCGCTCAATTAAAAAGGGTGGCCCCGCAGGCCACCCTTTTTAATTGAGCGCGAAGCTATTGCGGATTCAGCCAAGAACGAGAAGCAAAGCGTAGTCAGGCGCGCGGCGCCGTATCCGTTTCATCCGCTAAATCCGTTTGAATCTGCGGTCTAGAAACGAAACAGCGGCCGGTACGGGTTCCAGATGCCCCACGGAATCATCAGCAGCACCAGCACCAGCGCGATGACGAAGTAAGTAAAGGCCTTCTTGTGCTTGAGCGTATCGCTGGAAGCATTTTTGAGGGCGATGCGGCCCACCTGGGCCAGAATGGCGGCCAGTATCATTACAACAACGTGCTCCATGCCGAAGAAGCGCTTAGTAGGGTCGTGCATGGCACCGGGCTGCTTCATGGCATTCAGGCCCCAGGGGCTCAGGCCGAAGTAAAGCCCCAGGCCAATAATGACTTGCAGCCACATAAAGCCCGAAAAAGCGGCGCCAATGGCGTTGTCGCCCTTGGTGAAGGGCCGGCGGCCGGTCCAGCCCGCGTAGGCCCGCACCACGGCCAGCAGGCCCGCGCCCAGCACAAACCACCGCAGCCACGAATGAAGATAAAGAAGTACCTGATACATACTTGAAAGCAAAAGCGCCGGGCAGCCCGGCCGGTGAAAAACTGCCCCGAAGCTACGGGCCGATAGTGGTACCTAGGAGAATTCGCCCGGCTCGGGTACCGGCGCGGGTGCCCCGCCGCGCGCCGCTTTGGCCCGCTGCTCATCGCGCATAGCTACGGCCAGCGCGATAAAAATGGAGAAGAACGGCAGCACCATCCCCAGCACAAACCACTTGAGCCGCGAGTGCCCGTGCGAATACGCGATGTACATCGTCACCGAGGCCAGCAGCACATCCAGAAACAGCAGGAACAACGCCCCAAAAAAGAAGGTAGCAAACATAAATTACCGGGCTTTGCCACGCTTCACCAGGTAGGCGTGCAGCACTTTGTCGAACGGCTCGCGCACATCCACGGGTACAAAATCAATCTTAAGCTGGCCGCAGCGCAGCGCCAGGTCTTCCTCAAACTGCCGCATGGCCGCCCGGTACTGCTCGCGCACCTGCGCCGGCTGAAGGCGAATTTCCTGGCCCGTTTCCACGTCTTCAAAAATGTAGGGCCGGTCCTGAAAGTCAAAATTACTTTCCGTGGCCCGGTCCAGCACGTGAAACACCAATACCTCGTGGTGCTGGTGGCGCAGGTGCTGCAAGGCCGCCAGCGCCGCCTCCTGCTCAGCCGCCCCGCGCCCCAGCATATCGCTGAACAGGATGACGAGCGAGCGCTTGGGAATTTGCTGCGCGATGGCGTGCAGCACGCCGGCCACGTCGGTAGCCTGGCCGGGCCGGCTGGGGGGGGTAGGGCGCTCCAGCAGTTGCTGCATGGCCAGCAGCAGCGTGTGGCGGTGCGAGGAAGTGGAGCGCACCGGCGTTTGCAGCTCCACGGTTTCGGCGAAGGTGACGAGGCCCACCGCGTCGCGCTGCCGTTGCAAGAGGGTAGTGAGGGCCGCCGCCGCCAGCACCGCGAACTTCAGCTTGTCGTGGCCGGGGGAGGGGTAGTACATGCTCGGGCTCACATCGAGCAGCAGGTGGGCGCGCAGGTTGGTTTCTTCCTCGTAGCGCTTCACGAAGAGCTTGTCGGTGCGGGCAAATACCTTCCAGTCCACGTGCCGGGTGCTATCGCCGGGGTTGTAGAGCCGGTGCTCCGAAAACTCGACCGAAAAGCCGTGGTAGGGCGACTGGTGCAGGCCAGTAATAAAGCCATCGACCAGCTGTCGGGCCAGCAGCTCCAGGTTTTCAAACGAGCGAATAGCGGCCAGGTCGAGCGCGGGTGCAGACATAAGAAGGGGGGTAGGGAAGGCTAATACGCAGTTAGCAATCAAGTAGCTACATTAATCTAAGGTAGCGTTTATAAGTAAGCAGTACTATGAAGTTCGGATAGTGTGCTGCTGAAAGAATCTTACGTGCTGATAAACAAGCCGCCTGCCCCTTGAGTTTCGCCGGGGCAAAAGCCGAATTTAGGTTCGCTGTTCCGGCTCTATCTTTGCTTTGGCCGACGTAAGTTTAGCTGTTTAAAAATTAAAATCACCCCTATTATTCCCCCTCTCAACTCGTGGAAGACCGATACTCAAAAGACCAGGAAGAAATTTACTCGCACCGCATGAAGGCGGGTAAGCGCACGTATTTCTTCGACGTAAAAGCCACCCGTGGCCAGGATTATTACCTCACCATCACCGAAAGTAAGCGCCGGCCCGGCGCCGACCCTGACGGCCCCGCCAGCTACGAAAAGCACAAGATTTTCCTTTATAAGGAAGATTTTAATAAGTTTATCGATGCCCTGCACGACGCCGTGGACTTCGTGCGCGATGAGCTGTTGACCGAAGAAGAAGTAGCCGAGCTCGACCGCCCGCGCCCCACCTTCGACAGTGAGCAGGCCCGCCCCGACGGCCAGGCGCCCGATGGCCCGGCCAACCGCCCCGCCGGGCACGACCCCGCCCCCGACCTGGGTGAGAGTACCTACTAACTACACGCGACAAGCACGAGGGGGAGAAATAGTAGTAGCGCGCCGCTGTTCCGCACCAGGAGCAGCGGCGCTTTGCGTTAGCGGCCGGGCCCCGCCGTACCTTCGTGACCGAATTATGCGAATTCATACTTCACACTTCCCAATTCATAAGTAGACAAAATGGGCCTCCGCTGCGGTATTGTCGGCCTGCCGAATGTCGGCAAATCCACGCTTTTCAACGCGTTATCCAACGCTAAGGCCGAATCGGCCAACTATCCTTTCTGCACCATTGAGCCCAACGTGGGCGTGATTACCGTGCCCGACGAGCGCCTCCAGATTCTGGAAGCCCTCGTGAATCCCAGGCGCGTGCTACCCACCATCATCGAGTTCGTGGACATCGCCGGCCTCGTCAAAGGGGCCAGCAAGGGCGAGGGCCTGGGCAATAAATTCCTGGCCAACATCCGCGAGGTGGACGCCATCATTCACGTGGTGCGCTGCTTCGACGACCCCAACATCGTGCACGTGGCCGGGGGGGTAGACCCCGTGTTTGACAAGGACGTAATCGACACCGAATTGCAGCTCAAAGACCTCGAAAGCATCGATAAGAAGCTGGTGAAGTCGGAGCGCAGCGCCAAGGCCGGCGACGCCGTGGCCAAGAAGGAAGTGGTGGGCCTCCAGAAGTTCAAGCAAGCCCTCGAAGCCGGCCAGAACGCCCGCGCCGTGACCGCTACCGAAGATGACCTCGCCGCCGTGGCCGACTTGCAGCTGCTCACCATCAAGCCCGTTATCTACGTGGCCAACGTGGACGAGGCCAGCATTGCCACCGATGGTAACAAGCACGTAGCCGCCCTGCGCGAGCACGTGCGGGCCGAAGGTGCGCAGGTAGTGCTGGTGTCGGCCGCCATCGAGGCGCAGATTGCCGAGATGGAAGACCCCGAGGAAAAGGCCCTGTTCCTGGGCGAGTACGGCCTCACCGAGTCGGGCCTGAACAAGCTCATCCGGGCCAGCTACGAGCTGCTGAACCTCATCACCTACTTCACGGCCGGCGTGCAGGAAGTGCGCGCCTGGACCGTGCACCGCGGCGACAAGGCCCCCGCCGCCGCCGGCGTTATCCACTCCGATTTCGAGAAGGGCTTTATCCGCGCCGAGGTTATCAAGCTGCCTGACTACCAGGAGTATAAGACTGAGGTAAAAATCAAGGAAGCCGGCAAGATGGCCGTGGAAGGTAAAGACTACGTGGTGCAGGATGGGGATATCATGCACTTCCGGTTTAATGTCTGAACCACGGATTCATTCGGATTTTTCGGAGTAGTCGGATTTTGTGGACGATTTTGTTTGAGTACGAAAAAGCCTGACGTTTTTGCGTCAGGCTTTTTGCGTAAGATGGCTGAGAGCTATCTGAAAAGGTCTTCGAGCGAAACTTTGAATTGCGTAACCGGGTCGTGCAGGATGCCGGACCCAAAGACCTGCGCCGGTTGCGCCGGTAGAAATAAATAGACTGACTTGACGGCTGGTGCGATTAGCCACGCCGACTGCACGCCGGCGGGAAAGTAAAATTCCCGAATTTTGGTAATCAACAAATCCAGCGCCTGGGTAGGCGACAGAATTTCGATGGCCGTGGTTGGTGGTGAGGGGTAGCGGATAATATCCTTTTCCCAATTATAGGCTTGGCGGGGCATAATGGCCACGTCAGGCTTAAGCCGCCCGGTACTTAATTCAAATTCCAGTTCTGGTAAAATATCGTACTCCGCTTCGTAGGTAGCTAACAGTACATTGAGGCGACCAATGAGGCGGGAATGGTTGAATGACATAGCTTCTTCGAGGACTACCTCGGTTTCGATAATCTCGATGGCTTGCGTATCCATAGGGCGGGGCTTTTTTCAAAGGTAGGGGCGGGGGGGCTAAATTTGCTAGCTGATTCGGTGCCCGCCGAAGTATCTTTGCCCCCTGCCAAAACCTATCCCTACCCCCTCTTATGAAGTTCATTGTTTCGTCCTCGGCCCTGCTCAAGCAGCTCCAGAGCATCAACGGCGTGGTCACGAACAACCCCGTGGTGCCCATCCTGGAGAACTTCCTGTTTGAGATTGAGCCCGGTAAGCTCACCATCACGGCCTCCGACCTGGAGACGAGCATGATGACCGAGCTGCCCATCGAAGCGCGCGAATCGGGGCGCATCGCGGCCCCGGCCCGCATCCTGCTCGACACGCTCAAGAACCTGCCCGACCAGCCCGTGACCTTCACGCTGGACGAGGAAACCTACACCATCGAAATCAGCTCGGCCAACGGGCGCTACAAGCTGGCCGGCGAGAACGCCGCCGACTTCCCCCGCGTGCCGGTGGTGAAGGGCTCGGCCCCGGTCGAGATGCCGTCGTCATCGCTGGCGCGGGCCATTAACAAGACGATTTTCGCGGTGAGCACCGACGAGCTGCGCCCGGCCATGACCGGCATTCTGGTGCAGCTGGGCGAGGCGCAGGTCACCTTCGTGGCTACCGATGGGCACCGCCTGCTGCGCTACCGCCGCCAGGACGTGGGCGCCGGCCAAACCGCCAACCTCATCATCCCGCGCAAGGCGTTTAACCTGCTCAAAAGCTCCCTACCCTCCGAGGCCACGCCGGTGCGCATCGAGTTCAACCAGAGCAACGCGTTTTTCTCGTTCAACCAGCTGCGCCTGGTGTGCCGCCTCATCGACGAGCGCTACCCCGACTATGAGAACGTGATTCCGGTGAGCAATCCCAACAAGCTGACTATCAACCGCGCCGAGCTACTAAACTCGGTGCGTCGCATCAGCATCTACTCCAACAAAACTACCCACCAGGTGCGCCTGCGCCTCACGGGCTCCGAGCTGGTGATTTCGGCCGAGGACCTGGATTTCAGCAACGAGGCCAAGGAAACGCTGGCCTGCCAGTACGATGGCGAGGACATGGAAATCGGCTTCAACGCCCGTTTCCTGCAAGAAATGCTGTCGAATATCGACTCCGAGGAAATCACGCTGGAGCTGAGCACGCCCAACCGCGCCGGCCTGCTCATGCCCGCCCAGGCCGATGAGAACGAAAGCATCCTGATGCTGGTAATGCCGGTGATGCTCAACAATTACGTCTAGACCGCAGATTCAAACGGATTTAACGGATGGAACGGATACGCCGCTAAAGCGGCTGACTTTTGTTTGTTAGTCAGTTTGAAACTGCCCACACGTATCTAGCCGCAACGCGGCGCATTCATTATTTCATCCGCCTAAATCCGGCTGCCCATTTACGTAACCAGCCGCGTAGCGGCGTATCCGTTCCATCCGCTAAATCCGTTTGAATCTGCGATGAAAAAATCCGAAATCCGCTTCAGCATCGCTCTCGACGACCAGAAGGTGCCCGAGGCTATCAGCTGGCAGGCTACCGACGCGGGCCCCGATATTCAATTTGCTAAGGCCATTAACGTCGCTATCTGGGACCGGAACGCGGATGCGACGATGAAAATTGACCTCTGGACCAAGGACATGCCCACCGACGCCATGAAGTATTTCGTGGTCGATAACATCGGCTCGATGGCTGAAACCATTCAGACGGCCACCGGCGACAAGAAAATGGCTGAGATGATGCGCCAGCTCTGCAAAGAGCTGAGTGATTATATCGACGAGCAGGGCGCTACCAATTAGTAAGCAGCAGCTTTTAAACAACGCAAAAGAGGCCTTCCTAATGTTGGGAAGGCCTCTTTTGCGTTATTTAAAAGCTGCTGCTTAGCGAAGCGTGCGGCCAAAGGGCTCGCCGGAACGCTTGGTATCCTTGGGTTTGGTGGGGCTCATTACCGCATCGTTGGCGCGGGAGGGGGTAGGGTTTTGCACCGAATTCACCAGGTTGGAAGCCGAGGCGTTGTGGGCGTAGTTACGGTCGGCCTGGGCGTAGCGCTTGCGGGCATCGAAGTAGTTGGTGTACTGGTCGGTGGTAAGCACCGCTTGTAGCTCCTGGTCGCGCTCGTGGGCAATGGTCTTCGACTGCTTATCGAGTTGGTCAGGATTGCTAGCGTACTGGTGTTCTGCACTCTCCAGCTTGGTAATCTTATCGTTATTAATAGCGCGCAGGCGGGAAGCCTGGTAGCCATTCAGACGCAGGTCGCGCGTCATCTGGTCGCTCAGGTGCTCGGCGCGGTCGCTCACGGCCGGGTTAAGGCGCGGGCTGGGCTGGGTTTTATCCTGCGGCATGGGCGATGCCGGAGCGGGCACGGGGGCTATTTGCTGGGCGTGCGCCGCGAAGGTGGCGGCCAGAAGTAAAAGGGCAAAAGCAGATTTCATGAGCAGATAGGGCAGGGGTAGGAACGAAGCTAGCCAACCAGCGCGCCAGGGACCTGGGGCGCGGGGCTGCTTATTCTAACGCAGAAGCCGGCGGGTAGGTTAAGGAATTATGCCTTCCGCTGCTACTTAACGCGCCGCTCTGCCGCTCAAAACTGGTTTTTCCACATCATACTTTCCACCGGCCGGTCGCTGCGCTCATTGTATTTGGCCGACTGCTTGCGGTTGTAAAACGTTTGCACATCGCCCTGAATACCAAAGTAGATGAGCTGACCGATGGGCATCCCCGGATAAACCCGCACGGGCATCGACACGCTGATTTCCAGCGTCCAATGGTTGCAAAAACCTACGTCGCCCTTGCCGGCGGTGGCGTGAATATCGATGCCCAGCCGGCCCACGCTGCTCTTGCCTTCGAGGAAGGGCACGTGGGCGTGGGTTTCGGTGTATTCCTCGGTCACGCCCAGGTACAGGATGCCGGGCTGAAGCACGAAGCCCTCCTCAGCCGACATTTCAAACGTCGTGATTTTGTTGTGGCGGCGGGCGTCGAGTACCGCGTCGTCGTAGGTAGCCAGGTAGCGTCCCAGGTGCACGTCGTAGGAGTTGGTACCGAGGCAGCCAGGGTCAAAAGGCTGCACTACGATGGTACCGCGCTCCATTTCGGCGCGGATTTGCTGGTCGGTCAGAATCACGGATTTAGCGGATTTTAGCGGATTTCACGGATTTTATAGACGGTTTCATCTGCGTAGTCAGCGTGCAATCGGAAGGATAGTTAGTTGTGCTCGTCGTCATCGTCGTACTCGTCGGCGGGCAGCTCGCCGGTCGATTGGGGGCGAAAGCGGCTGAAGAAGCCGGGGCCACGCTCGGCGGGGGGGGTAGGGACATCGGCGGAGCCTTGGTCGTCGGCGGGGGGGTAGTAGGCCTGCTCGGCTTCGAGGTCGCGCACGCGGCGGCGCAGCCGGCGCAATTCGGGCAGCAGGCTGGCCACCGTGTAGAGCAGTAGGCCAAACGAGCCCAGGCTCAGCAGCAAGGTGAAGTAGCCAACCCAGCCGGGGCCGGCTGAGGGGGTAGTAGGGGCCTCCTGGGCGAGCGCGCCGCTGGTGGGGCGGATTTCGGGCTCGGCGCCGGGGCGGGCGGGCGGGGCATCGTCGCCGGGGGCGGGGCCGTTGGTGGTAAGGGGCGCGGGCGGGGCCAGCGGCTCTTCAGGCTCGGCGGTGGCGGGCTTGGCGGCGGGGGCCGCGCTGGCGTTGAAGCGGGCCGTCGCTTGCTTGATAGCGCGCTGCTCGTTGCGAATCAGGGCCGATTTCTCATCGCGCGGCAGGCCGCGGATAAAGAACTCGAAGTTGCGGTCGCGCAGCACGCCGCTTAGCTGCTTCTCAAACTCGGCCAGGGTGAGCGGGCCATTGCCAAAGCGCCCCTTGTAGCGCTCGGCCACGCCGTTGTAGTTCTGAAACAGCTTTTGCAGCTCAGCATTGTTCTCGAAGTTGGCGAATTGCTGGCGGGCGGCGGCGGTGCGCAGGTTTTCGGGGTATTTCTGGCGCGTGAAGTGCTTGTCATACACCGTCTCGAAGGTGCGGAAATTCAGCTCGTCGATGGTGCGGTCAAACAGCTGTTTGTTGGTCGCGGCGGGCGTCTGGGCCTGGGCCAGCAGCGGGAGAAATAGGAGCAGCTTGAGCAAAAAACGCATAGGGTAGGGTAGCGCGGAGTTTAGCTTCGCCGACCTTCGGTTCGCAAAGGTGGCAATGTCACGCAAAATTTCGGATAGCATACCTGCCAAAACTCCGCGCTGAAGAAATCAGGCGTGCGCCTCAATCAGCGACTCGCGGCAGGCGGTGAGGTATTTGTCTACCAGCTCGTCGGTGATGGCCGTGGAAATAAACAACGCCTCAAACTGCGAGGGCGCCAGGTAGATGCCGCGCCGCAACATGGCGTGGAAGTAGCGCCCAAACGCCGGCAGGTCCGACTTTTTAGCGTCCTCCAGGTTGTTGACGGGCTCCGCCGTGAAGAACAGGCTGAACATCGAGCCCACCTGGTTCACGGTGTAGTTCAGGCCTAAGTCTTTCGCAATCTGGCGGGTGCCGTCGGCCAGGCGGGTGCTGGTGGCTTCGAGCTGCTGGTACACTTCGGGGTGCCCGTGCAGGTAGCGCAGCTGGGCCAGGCCGGCGGCGGTAGCCAGCGGGTTGCCCGAGAGCGTGCCGGCCTGGTACACTTTGCCGGCCGGCGCCACCTGGTTCATAATATCAGCCCTACCCCCGTAGGCGCCCACGGGCAGGCCGCCACCGATAATTTTGCCCAGCGTCGTCATGTCGGGCACCACGCCAAAACGCTCCTGCGCGCCGCCCGCCGCGAGGCGGAAACCCGTCATCACTTCATCGAAAATGAGCACGATGCCGTGCTGGGTGCAGAGCCCGCGCAGCCCGGCCAGGAAGCCGGGGGCCGGCACCACGAGGCCCATATTGCCTACCACCGGCTCAATGATAATGGCCGCCAGCTGGCCGGGGTTGGCCGCGATGGCGGCCTCCACGGCGGCCAGGGCATTATAAGGCACCGTGAGGGTGTCCTGGGCCACGCCCAGCGTCACGCCCAGCGAATCGGGGGCGCCGAGCGTGAGCGCGCCCGAGCCGGCGGCAATCAGAAACGAGTCGCCGTGCCCGTGGTAGCAGCCCTCAAACTTGAGGATTTTGGCGCGGCCCGTGTAGCCGCGCGCCACCCGAATGGCCGACATGGTGGCCTCGGTGCCGGAGTTCACCAGCCGCACTTTCTCCACGCTCGGCACCATCTCGATGAGCAATTCGGCCAGCTCGACTTCGCGCCGGGTGGGTGCCCCGAACGAAAACGAGGCGGGCAGCGCCTGGGTCAGCGCCTCCTGCACCGGCGGAAAGGCGTGGCCAAGTATCATTGGCCCCCACGAGTTAATGAAATCAACGTACTGGTTGCCATCCACATCGGTAAGCCAGGCGCCCTGGGCCGACTGCATAAACACGGGCGCGCCGCCCACCGAGCGAAAGGCCCGCACCGGGGAGTTAACCCCGCCCGGAATCAGCTCCTGGGCGCGGGCAAATAAAGTTTCGGAAGTGGTCATGGGCTGGATTTCTTAGCTTCTTTTATAATTTCTGTTATTACGAGCATGTTGCGCATCAAGCAAGGACGAAGCAATCACACCAGAACGAAATCGTTTGGGCATCTTTCGGGTGCGATTGCTTCGTCCTTGCTTGATGCGCGACATGCTCGCAATGACAAGCGCCGGCTAATGCATAGCCTACCGCAGCAGCTGCGGCTCCAGGTTATTGAGCTTTATCAGCGGCACGGTTTGGTTATCGTGGGTGCCGTTGGGGTAGGTGTGGCCTTCAAAAATGGCCCCCGGCGGCGGCGGCTCCGTAGCCAGCGCGGCCTGGAAGGCGGGACCATACTCCAGCAACGCCTGGCCAAAGAACAACAGCAGCTCGAAGCCCTGGTTGGCAAACACGGAGGGCGGTACTTTTTGCTGGGTCAGGTAGAGCTGGCGGAAGCGCCGGTAGCCCAGGCCCTGCCGGTCGAAGTAGCGCGGCTGGTAATAGTACACGCCCGCGCTGCCCAGCTGCCCCACGCCGAGGCTGGGGTTGTCGAGCCAGGTGCCGGGCACCAGCAGCGCCGGGCGGCCGGCGGCCGGCACCTGGCCCAGCGCGGCGAAGGCGGCCGGCCCCACTTTGCGGTTGTCGGAAGCCACCACCACGTGGCTGGCCCCCGCCAGCTCGGCAGGTACGAGGGCGGCGGCCAGGCTGGCCGGGTCGTCGGGCCGAAACGCGTGGGTAGCCGTGATGTGGCCGCCCGCCGCCTCGTAGGCTGCCTGGTAGGCCGCGGCAAAGTCATTTTCGTCCTTGCTGTCTTCGTGCAGCAGCACGGCCGGCCGGCCGGTGCCAAACGAGGTGGCCGCGAACTGCGCCGCTACCCGCCCCTGGGTGGCCGCGCTCGGCGCGTAGAGGTAGTGATACGGGTTGTCCTGCACCAGGCTGCCATCCTGCGAGAGCGGGTTGATGCAGATAATCTGGTGGTCGTGGGCGTAGCGGGCCAGCAGCTTGGCGCCCGATTTATACACCGGCCCGATGAGCATATCCATGCCCGCCAGCTCGGGCAGGGCCAGCACGCTCTTGAGCGCCAGCGTGTCGGCCCCGGTATCGTAGGCGAATAGCTGCACCGGGTGGCCGGCGCGCTGAAGCGAGTCCTGGGCCAGGCGCAGGCCGGCGTAGAGGTCGGTCACGAACTGGTTTTTGCGTTGCGTCTGCCAGCTGTTGTCCTGTAGCTCGAAGGGCAGCAGCACGCCAATGTTGTAGGTGCCTTTGCGGGGCAGCGCCTTGGGGGCAGCCGGGGCCGTAAAGGCCGCCGCATACCGGTTGCGGTCGAGCTTAAACTGCGCCACGAGGGCATCGAGCTGCTGGCGGTCGGCCTCGCTGAGGGGGGTAGCAGTCAGCAGATAATCAGCGTAAAGCCGGCCAATGAGCTTGCTCTGGGGGTAGCGTTTGAGCAGGCGCTGCCAGGTAGCGCGGTCTTTCAGCCTGGCTAAGTAGTTGGTCTGCATGGCCTCGCGCGGGGCGGCGTACTGCTCGGCGGGCAGCTGGCCCAGGGTGCGCAGGGCGGTGTCGTAGTCGCCCTGCTCAAACGATACCTGGCCCTGCAAGTACAGCGCTTCGTTGAGGCCGGGGTAGGCAGGGAACTGGTTGCGCAGCAGGTTGAGCATCTGCTCGGCCTCGGCCCACTGGCTCAGGCGGGCCGCCGCCACGGCGTAGAGGTAGGCCGCGTCGGGGGCTTGGGCAAAGTGGTTAATGGGCTGCGTCAGGGGCTCCAGCTCCTGCATGGCCGCGGCGTAGTGGCCCTGGTCGAGCTGCGCTTTGCCGGTGCGGTAGCGCGCGAGCTGGCCCTGGGCAGCGGCACCCAGGCTCAGCAAAAGGAGGGGTAGCAAAAACAGCCACCGCCACGGCAGCGGGGCAACGGCGCGGTACAGACAGGTCATGGGGGGTAGGGCTGGCCAGCGTTGGCCGCCGCAAAGGTACGCCCGGCCGGGGAGGGCCCGAAAGCAACCCGCGCGGCTCCGCTTCCTACCTTAGTGCCACCGCTGGTGCGCAACTTCCCGTTTCAACGATATACCAAACCGCGCGCTACCCCCCTGCCGTAGCTCGCCTCGTAGCTTTTCACGCCGCTGTACTTATCTATGCTCCTGTCGTTGCCTGCCCTGCGCCGCCGCCTGCCGCTGCTGTTGATACTGGGTTTGTCGCT
>JAABUL010006213.1_pt1 | contig 13986 bp, 14 predicted proteins | sample 5559151 | NCBI WGS metagenome assembly JAABUL01 (sample SAMN10711876, study PRJNA513368) | rock metagenome | isolation source: Antarctica rocks | place: Antarctica: Victoria Land, Pudding Butte sud | reverse complement strand
GGAGGAGGTGCGCCAATCCGTGCAGTATCGCCATACTATCCATCGCGCCCAACGCCGCTTTCAGCGTGATCCCGCCGCCTATCTCGCCGCCCTTGAAGACCTCCTCCTCACGAGTTTGCCGCCGTAGCGCCGCCTTCACCTCCGTGAGCAGGGCGGCCAGGTCGCCCTGCGTCCCGCTGAGCAGGCTGCGCGCCAGCAGCACCTCGCCCGAGAGGCAGTCGCGCACGACCCAGAGCACCTCATGCCCCACATCCGGCTGCAGGCCGTCGATCGCCAGGATGACCCGTCCTTTCTCCGCGAGGCGCTCGCGCATCCGGGTGGCATCGGCCAGGCGCAGCGCTATCAGCTCTTCATATCGTTGCACCAGGTGCGTGACGGTCCGCTCGGCGATCTGGACACCGCAGGCCAGCAGGGTCTGGTGGATCTCCAGGACGCTGCGGTGTTCGGCGAAGCGCAGCGCGCCAACGAGGGCGATGACGTCGAGGCCGAACTCGCCGTGGGGCAAGGCCCAAGAGCCCTCCTCCTCGGGGCGGTACGAGCGGCGATAGAGCGCGCAACTCCGGGTCATGCAGCGGCGGATGCGCAGGGTCAGACGCCAGACGCCGTCGAGGCGGGTGACCTTGCGGTGGCAGTGGTAAACCGTCCAGAGGGGGCCGCCGCACTGGGGGCAGCGGTCGTGGCACGGCTCCAGCAGTTGATCGTGCGTCGCAGGCGGACGCGGGGTCCGGCGGGCCATGATGCACCTCCTGTTCAGGCAGACGGTACAGACAACAGCTTCCTTACCCGTATGATACGTCCTTCAAGCCAGGTTTACCAACGTGGAGTTTTTTTAAGCCAGGCCACCTGCGTGGTCAGGCGTCCGATTTCCGCATAGAGGTCCGTGATCTGCTGCTCGTGCGCGGCTTTGAGATCGATCGTCGCGTCGCGCCGGTCGAACAAGCTTGGCAAGCCCTGGATGGCGATCGCTTTCCAGCGCCCCCGTTGGTTCGGATGGACTCCACTCTCCGCGGCGATCTGTCCCATGGTCTTCTCCTCACGGAGCAGCTCCTGTACGATGCGGGCTTTGTAGGCGGTCGAATATTGTTGTCCCATTTCTTGTCGTCTCCCACCTTAAAAGTACCTCCTTTCGTGTTGCGTTTCCTAGGTCCACTATAATGCGACCGTGGGCCTGGCACCAGGCGGTAAAGTCGGCCCAGTCCGCGCGGTAGGCGCGGCGGGTGTTGGCCGCGCGGGACTCGCGGGCATAGTGGCGGGCCCGTTCCTCTACCTTATATAAGGACAGGGCGCGGGCGTCCGCGGTGGGGATGACGGTGCGTTCGTCAGGGGTGGGGGTGTGGTCCATCGTGACCTCTACGTCTCTACCTACTGCACATAGCACTTTGGCACCTTAACCATACACTGGCTCGTACACTATCGCGTGTAAACATTGCCTCCTGGCATCGTTGCCGTGACTGAGGCGGCCGGCGTTCGACGCACGCGTGCGGTCACCCCGCACGGTCAACACGGTCAACGCTGCCCGCCTCATCCCCGCGTTGCGGCGTTACGCGCCCACGCCATCCGCCCACACGCCGCCCACTGCGGCAACCACACCAGCGGTCACGCACAGACGGCTAACGTGCGGGCCGGGCGTATAGCCGCCCGCACGTTAGCCGTCTGCGTCAGTCGCGCCGCCGGGTCAATCGCGCCGCCGGGTCTACGACCGGGGACGATGATCTACGGTAATCTCTTGCTACCTGTGCTGGCTCTCGTCGCCATCCACGGCGTCATCGTAGGGTAGATGGCGGTCATGCTGCCCGTCGATAGTCATGGTGCAGGCCAGCCAAAACCGGGACGGAGACAAGGGACGTTGCCGCGTGCGGCATCTCCGCCGTCCCCATCGTGTCGGGGATCGCCTGTCCTATCCCTTGATGTGGCCGTGCCGTATTGACGTACGCGCAGTAGGCGCGAAGCACGCGGTACAGCTGGTTCTCATGCAGCACAAGAAGATGGTCGAAGCACGCGCGCCGGACGCTACCCAGGAACCTCTCGCAGATGGCGTTCGCGCGCGGTGCCCGGACGGGCGTGCGCCGCACCTCGATGCGGCTCCCCGCCGCGACACGAGCGAACTGCACGCCGAACGTGGCATCGTTGTCGCGGATCAGGAATCGCGGTGCCAGGCCGAATGGCGTGGCCTCGCGCCATTGCGGGGCGACCCAGGCGTCCGTCGGGTGCCGCGTCACGCCAACGTGAACAACCCGCCGCGAGCCGAGATCGACGATGAAGAAGGCGACGTGCGAGCGGAAACCCACGTCGATGATCGGCAAGAAATCACAGGCCCAGGTGTCACGGCCGTGGTTGTGCAGGAAGGTTGTCCACGTTTGCCCATGCCTCCGGGGCTGCGGCGGCCGCTCCGCACGCATGTGCCGCTGCACCGTGCGCTTGCCGACGCGGATGCCCAGCTTGGATAGTTCCCCGCGCATGCGCTCGGCACCCCACAGCCGATTCTCCGCCGCCATCCGCTTGATCAAGGCGACCGTCTCCTCAGACACCTGCGGCCTCTTCATCGCGGTTGTGGATTTGACACGCCAGATGAGGCGGTAGCCCTGGCGATGCCAGCGCAGCAGCGTGTCGGGCTGCACGATGAGCAGGGCAGCCTGCCAACTGTGCACGAGGCGCGCCAGCAACACAAGCAAGACGCGATCGCGGGACGTGATGGCGGGACGCTTGACCTGACGCCCCAGCACGATCAACTGCTGCCGGAGGAGCGCATTCTCGGCCACCAACGCGGCCTTGGTCATGGTCACGTCAGCGATCGCCCCGCGCACGGGCGTCCTCGTCGCGGGCTTGGTCCACCGCAGCAGCCGGCCATGGACGGCGTGAAGGTAGGCCACCGCACGCTTTTTCACCAGGCCACGGATTGCACTCACCACGTCATGCCCCCATCTCAAGCGCGGCTCACTTGGTCGCTGACTTACGCCGCATCACTCTTTTCTTGAGCATACCGGGTCCGCCAAAACCGCGTCTGAGCGCGCGGATGACCACGAGAGCCCGGACAACCCCTCATGGGATGAGGATGACAAAGACAAGGACGACTGGGACGACCGGAACGAGGGAGAGGACGGTGATTCCGATGACCCGGATGAAGGTCAGAACGAGTCTGACTGCATCGCCCTTGATGAAAGAAGGGATGGATTTGGCTATGATGACTGGAGCAACGAGGGCTCAATAGGATAGGCCACGCCCGAAGGGGAATGCGGATTGCTAAGGTGAGATCTGTTCTCCTGCGCTCGTGTGTCGTCGCCCCCATATGCATGATCTACCCACGAGACCACGCCTCCTTACTCACACGCGTCGACGACCAACCCATCCTTGCAACTCTCACTCCCACCGTGAGAGCCTGCCGCGTGTTTACCACCCCTCACCCCTCCTGCTGCACGTCGGCGCTGATGTGGCCTTGCCCGTCGATGGCGAGCACCGCCTGACCCCACGGCGTGTCCACCTCAATCGCCGCGATATCGACCAGATCGAACGCTACGGCGTCCGCCGCCGGCCAGCGCGACCCGTCGCGCCGGGTGACGCGGAGGCGCACCTGCGGGGACGGCGGCCGTTCCCGCGCCGGTTGCCCGCGCGCCGCCGCGACCTTCCGCACGTCGCGTCGGAAGTCCGCGGGGCTGTAGGGGCGGCCCGCGGTGACCTGGTCGGCGGCGTAGCCCAGCGCGGCGGCCGGGTCCGGCGCGGCGAGCGCCTCGTCGTACCAGGCCATCTCCGGCAGTACCTCGACGATGCCGGCCTCCACACCGCCACCCGCGATGACCCCGTGGATCTGCGCGAGCCGGTGGACCCGCCCCGGTTCGATCCCCAACGTAGCGGCAAGCTGCCGCACCGCCGCCGTCCCGCGGCCGTCACGTTCCGCCCGGCCCACCACGCGTTGCACGGCCTCGTGCGCCAGCGCGCTGCGCGCCCGCCAGCGGAGCGTGTCGTCGTGGGCGAGATACGCCCACGCCCGCAAGATCTGGTCATCGGAAAGCAGCGGCGCGATGGCGATGAGCTGCCCCTCGGCCGCAGCGTCCCGGTCCAGCGCCGCGAAGATGTCGCCGAGCACCCGGTCCCACGTCTCCTCGCTCATCGCCACACCCCCCTGCCCGTCGATCACGCGCGGGCACGCCGACTGCTCGCTCACGGTGTCGTCGCCGCCGTCACTGCCGTCCGTTCCTTTTCTCCCGGCCCCTGGGCCGGTCCTGTGTGACCAGCTGCGCCTCTCACACACGGCGTCGAGGGGACGCGCCACACAGGCGCGCCGCGACGCGCGCGAAAAGCGGGCCTCACCCCGCCCGCTCGTCGTCAGCGACGCCAGCAGCGGTGGCGACCACCGCGTCGTCGGCCCCGTCCCCGGTGGCGCGCTCAGGCACGGACGACCCGACGGTCTGCACGTCTTTATCCTGCCACCAGACCCGCGTCTCGTCGTCGCATATGACCTCGACCTGCCCCCAGCGACCACGGCCGGACAGGAGGCCCTGGCGACCGTCCCGATACACGACCGCAGCCCCTGGGCGGAGCGCGAGGAGCGCCAGGTGGCGCGCCACCGCCTCGGGGGCCGCGAGATCCCGCTCCGCTTTCGGCTCCCACACATCGCCCTGGCGCGTGAACAGGACGCCGCCGCGCATGACGAGATCCCGCGCCAGCGCGAGACGCCCGTCGTCCGTCTCCTGCGTCCCCAGGATCTCCTCCGTCGTCTGACGGCCGCGCGCCCAGAGGGCCATCAGGTCGTGCGCGATGTCCCCGGAGCGCGCGGTGGCGGTGAGGCGCTCCTGGTCCGCGGCCAGCGTGGCCCGCCGCTCGTCACGCGGGAGCGCCACGTAGGCCGGCCGGCGTACCCCGGTCGTGAGCTGGATCACCGGCAGCGGGAACCGCTCCCCTTTCCACCCCGCGATCGTCGCGTCCACGGTCCCCTGCGCCACGACGCTGGTGATGACGCCCAGGCGCGCCTCACCCTGGCCCTCGTTCATGCGCGCGATCACGATATCACCGGGCACCAGGGCGACATGCGTGGCCTGGCGTTTCGCCACGTCCTCGGGCGCGCGGGGAAGGTACACGTCCTGCGCGCCCAGGCGCTTGCGCGCGAAGTAGGCCACGTCGGCGTCGAGCAGCCCCTGGACCTGGACCCGTATGGCCGGGGTGTAGCGCGCCCCCGTCGCCAGCCGCGCCAACTCGACCGTTGTCCAGGGACGATGCGGGCCGCCGGTCACCAACGCCGCGTGGTGGACGGCGGCGAGGTCGGCGGGGGACACGGCGTCGTCCGCCCCGTGCGGGTCTCCCGGTGTCCTGCCCCCGGGGGACGGGGGACGTGCTCCCTCTCCCCGTGGCGCGGCGGTCGTCGGCCGTGTTGAGAGCGCCGACGACGTAGCCCAGGCGGGCGCGTCGATCAGCGTGATCGCCTCCCCGTTCACCGCCACGTGGGGATGGTGGCGCGCGACGCGCTTCGCCAGGGCGCGCAGCGTGTCCGGCTCTCCGTGCACCAGCACCGTCACGCGCGGCTGGCTCCGCGCCACGGCCACCTCGATCTGGCCGGCGTCCGCGTGCGCCGACAGGCTGTAGCGCTCCACGGCGCAACTCAGGGTCACCTCCTCTTTCCCCAGCGCGACGGTCGTGCCCTGCCGTGCCCGCAGCAGGGCCGCCCCCGGACTCTCGTCGTCCTGGTAGCCGCTGAACACGATGGCGCTCTTCTCGTCCGCCGCCAGGGCGCGCGCGTAGAGCGGGGCGGGGCCGCCGGTCATCATGCCCGACGAACTGATCACGACGGCCGCCCCCAGGTCGTTCAGTAGCTGGCGGCGTCGGCCCGCCGTGACCGCGTACACCGCGAGCGAGGGATCGGCGAAGAGCGGGCGGCGCGCGTTGCGGACGTAGTTCTGGAGGCGCGGGTTGAGGTCGTGGACCTGCGCCTGGTAGAGGTCACACACCCCGCGCACCATGCCGTCGAGGTGGATCGGCACCGGGGGTAGCTCCCCGGTGGAGCGCGCCGCGCGCAAGATCAGCGCCACCTCCTGCGCGCGGCCTACCGCGAACGCCGGCAGCAGCGCTCGCCCTCCGCGCCCGACCACCCGCGCCACCGTCGCCACCAGCGCGCGCTCCTGCTCCTTACGGTTCGCGTGGATGGCGTCGCCGTAGGTCCCCTCGGTGATCACGGCGTCGGCCGGGGGGAGCCCCAGCACGTCCAGGCCGTGGAGGGTGCGCTGGGCCGTCACCGAGTAGTCGCCCAGGTGTAGGACGCGGCCGGCCGGCGTGTCGATGAGCAGCATGGCCGCCCCCGCGATGTGGCCGGCGTGCAGGAAGTGCACCGTGATGGCGGGGTCGTCGAGCGGCGTGATCGGCTGCGCCCACTCGACCGGCCGCACGCGGGCAAGCGTGCGCTCGACGACCTCGGCCGTGTAGAGCGGCGTCTCGCCCTCCTGGGCCAGGTGCTCGGCCTCCATGATGCGCACGCTGTCGGCGAGCAGCAGGCGCGTCAGGAGCAGGGTCGTCTCCGTGCAGTAGATCGGTGCCGTCGGGAACATCTCGGAGGCGAGCGGCAGGGCGCCGGTGTGGTCGATGTGCGCGTGCGTCACCAGGATGGCCTCCGGTGGCTCGGCGGTCAGCCGGTCGAGGGCAGGCAGGCGATCCTGCCCCGCGCGCGCGGACGGGCGCATACCCGCGTCGATGAGCACGCGTCGGTCCCCGATGCGCAGGAGGCCGCACGAGGCTCCGACCTCGCCCGCGCCGCCCAATGGCAGGTACTCCACCTTCACGCGTGTCCGTCCCCTTCCCCTCATCGACGCGCCGGCGCGCCATCCATTCCTATCCCGGCGCGTCCTATCCCGGCGCGTCCTATCCCGGCGCGTCCTATCCCGGCGCGTCCTATCCCGGCGCGTCCTATCCCGGCGCGTCCTATCCCGGCGCGTCCTATCCCGGCGCGTCCTATCCCGGCGCGCGGCCGGGCGACGCCACAGCCCCTTCTCCCTAGTGTCTCAGACGCGACAGGAAAGACGCGGGGTATCGCGCACACCGGCCCGAGACGGCCGCATGGAGAGCGCAAGCGCTCGTCGGCCCGTTTCTCCGCGCGTGGCGCGCCGTGTGTGGCGCGGTCTACACACGGCGCGCCACGCGCGGGGGAAAGGGGGCCTAGCGTCTACATGCTGTACTCGTGCCTCCAACATCGGTGCTGCGATTCCCCCGTGCGCTCAGCGCGGCGCCAGGTCGCGATCGGTGGAGCCCTGCCGCTCCTCGTCCCAGGCGGCGAGCCCCGCCGCGAATTGGAAGGACGCGGAGGCCACGACGGCGCCCCCGAAGATAAACCCTTCCGCGTCTTGCACGTTTGGATGCGTGCAGGCGACCACAAGCCCGTAGCCGGCCATGACCAGGCCGCCGACGAGCATGAGCGTGAGCAACACGCGGTAGACCCATGCACCCAGCGTGGTCTGGGGCTTCATGGACTGGCGGAAGGCGTGCATCGCGGGGTAGAGCAGCACGCGCTCTTCCGGTGTCGCCGTCGTCGCCTGGCGCTCCCGCTCGGCCGGCGTGAGGTCCTTGTACGGCACAGCGGCCGGGATCGCGTCGAGCGTCGGCGCGACCGACAGGGGCGCGCGACGGCGGGCGAAACGGCGCTGCTGGCGTTTCCATCGCTCCTCGGCGCGGGTCCACCGCTCCTGGCGCGTGAGGAGCACGATGATGGGGGGAGCCGTGTCCTTGGTCTTGGGGCGCATAGTGTAGCCTTTTCTCCTCATCCCTACACGATCCCTACACGCATCCTAGCACCCACGCCCCGTGCCGTCGAAGCCACGCGGCACATGGCCCAGCACGCTACCGTGCACGGAGGGAACACCGTCGCCGTGCGCGAGCCAGGGCCAGGTCGGCCGCCGTGACGACGGCACGGGGCGCGTGCCGGCGCGCGAGCGTGGCCTGGGCGGCGCGCAGTCCCACGAGCAGGCTGCACAGCGTCGCGTAGAGCAACACGCTATCCAGGGTCTCGCGCCTGCCGGCAAGCGGGAAATCAAGAATGAGACATCAATGCACATCTGCCCCTTGTCGGAGGGCACTTGTCTCAGTCTAAATTTCCAAAGCGGACGCGCAGCGCGAGACCCTGCCGGAGAGGGGAACACGATGATCCAGACTCCATGGCGGCAGCCGCCGCTGACGAGAGAGCAGGAGCACCGGCTGTTCCTGTTGCTGCTGGAGGATGACACGGAGGATGCGTCCTGGATGGTGATGGGAGACTTGCAGTTCTGGTCGGCCAGCGACTTCGCGCAGAGCTTGCGCGCCTACGCTCACGAGCAGGGATTGGCCTGGTACGTGGCCGCGATGCTCCCGATCAATTCAACGCGGACGCGCGGGTGATCAGGATAGCGCCCGTGCGCGGCGCGATGGCGACCGCCGTCCGGCTTTCGGCTGCTCGCGGCTGGGGCGGCGCGCCGGTGCTCAACAAGCATGTATATAACCCGTCGTTCGATGGAAGCGGTATGGTCCGCTCCGCCTCGCTCAGATTGAACACGACGAGCACATCCACGTCCGATTCGTCAGCTTTGGCAGTATTAGCCTCGGCGGCGAGCGAACAAACGTAGGCATACACGCCAACCGCGGCGTCGAGATGTACCGTACGGCGCACGCCCCCGCGCGTCGCCAATTTGTCGCGCCGCAGGTGGATCAGGGCACGGTAGAAAGCCAGCAAGTCGTGGTCCCACGCGCGTCGATCCCACGGCATATCGCGCCGCGCCTCGGCGTCGCCTCCGAAGCCCGCCGCCGCGATGTCGTGCTCCTGCGATAGTCCGACCTCAGTCCCATAGTAGATCGTAGGCGGACCGTTCAGCGTGAATTGGCACAGCGCGGCCAGCTTGAGGCGTTCCACGTCGCCACCGGCGACGAATAGGAAGCGATCCATATCATGGTTGTCGAGGAAGCTGACCCGGCCGGGGCCATCCGCCATGTAGCGGTCGTACGCCGTGAGGAAGGCGTCGAGCTGGCTCACGTCCCACGCCCCCGTGGCGAAAGTGAGCCGCAGGGCGCGCGCGAGCGGGAAGTCCAGTACGGCGTCGAGCCGTTGGCGGTAGCGTCGCAGACAATCGGGCGTATCGGTGACCTCGCCCACGGTGAAGACATCCGGGGTGGCCGTGCGTGTCGCCGTGCGGAACGCGACCCAGAAATCCATGCTGGGTCCGATGGCGTGGTCGAGCCTGAAGGCGTCGACGCCGTACTCACGCAGCCACTGGACCGCGCTTGCGATGATGTAGGCGCGGGCGCCGGGGTCATCCGTATTGAAAGACGGTAGGGACGGGACCATCCGCAGGAAGGTGCGGTAGCGGTCCGGCCACTCCTCGAACGTAAACCACGACGCCGTGGGGGCGGACGGGTCGCGCCGCGCGGCCACGAAGGCGGGGTGGCTCCACGAGCAATGGCTCGGCACGACATCGAGCATCACCCGCATGCCGCACTCATGCGCCTCGCGCGTCAGCGCATGTAGCGCGTCGTTACCTCCTAGGTCGGGATCGACGTTGTAATAGTCGGTCGCGTCGTAGCGGTAATACGTTTCGGAGGGGGCGATCGGCGAGAGCCAGAGGCAGGTTACCCCGAGGTCTTGCAGGTACGGCAGCGCCTGTCGCACACCCTCCAAAGTCCCGCCATGGCGATTGTGCGGTTTGGTCGTCGTGGGGAAGCATCCGTCAGGCGTGTCGGGATGGAAGCGATCCAAAAATATCTGATAGATCACGGCGTCGTTTGCCCAGGCAGGGAGCGCCGTGTCCGCCGATTCGACGGTGTAGGCGAAGGTCGTGACGCCGCTCTCGCCAGGGGAGCGGAACCAGAAGCCCTGTCCATCGTTCGCCCACAGGTCCGGCGGCGCGTCCTCGTCGTCCCGCGTCACGGCGGACCACCCGCCGATGCGGTAGCGCACCACCGCCGCATTGGGCTGAGGGGGAATATAGCCACGCCAGCGCGTCAGGTATCCCGGTAACGGCGCCCACTCAATCGTCGTCGCCTCCATGGGGACACGTCGTGCGGTCGTTGTGGGTTGGCTGCCATCGGTCGTATAGAAAATACAGGCGCGTTCTATGTGGACGCCCGTTCCGGCCGTCGCGAAGACCTCGACCTGTTCGTCCGGACGGGGCGCCAGCGGGGCGATCGTGTTGTCGTGGCGGAACTGCGTTTGTTGCGTCGCAAGCCGCGCCTCGATCTCGGACAGTGGCAGATCACCCGGCGCCGTCGCGATCGTATTCGGCTCGGCTGCCGCCTGTAAGGGACTGGCGCTCTCTGACAATGTGTCCATTGACGGCTCCTTTTGGATTGGCTATCCGCTACTACTCGCCATTCTCGGTTACGGCGTCCTGTAGGAGGTCTGCTAGTTGACCAAGGTGCTCCGCCATGGTCGTGAGTCCGGTCGACTCCAGCGGAGTTAGGGCGCGCAGTAGGGCCGTCATACGCGCCTGCGTCGCCCGCGTCAGCACATCCCGGCCCGCAGGCGTCAGGCTTAACATGACCCGCCGGCCATCGACGGGGTCGCGCGCCCGATCGACCAGACCTTGTTCCATCAGGCGCGCGACTAACCCGCTGGCGTTGCTCTTATCACGCAAGGTGCGTGCGGCCACTCCCCCCAAGTTTTGGGTCGGCTGCATAGCCAGCGCCGCCAACACCTGATACTGCGCGGGCGTGGTCGGCGGCATGATGCTGGACAAAGCGCGCCGATCCAACGCGTCAAGGTGGATAAACGCGGCGCGGATCGCGCTGTCGATGCTCATCGTGACGCGGGCATCGTCCTCCGCCACCGTAAGATCCGCAAGATGTTCGGACTGCCGCACAGCGCCATCCCTTCTAAAAGCTTTGTTGACACCTTCACTGTTGACATCTCAACGACTTAATGTTACGATAGCTTAAATTGGTGCGCGGGTCAAGCCTCCGGGTTTTGGCGTTGCGTGGTCCTGTTGTGCTACAATCGGCTAACCCGATGCGCTGGCAGCGGCGAAAGGAGGACTGTATACAGCTGATTGTGGTCCATTGATGGGTTCCGTTGGGTCCTGCTGAGATGGATGAAAAGCCTTCGGTAAGCACTCCGCTACCCACCTCGAATACGGCCGCGCGACGGTTTTCATGCCGAACTGAGGGTTCAATCGGGCCGACGCAACCGTCTTATCCGACGATTCTTCGGCCAAAATGCACCATCTCAGCACGCCCCAACGGAACCCCGCCGCGCCCCATCTGGGTGTCGACACCGCGCTCGTCGCCGCACAGGTGCTCGTAGCGCTGCATACTCTGGTGGCCCGCGAGGTGAAGCCGATCGAACCGGCGGTGCTGACGGTGGGGATGATCCAGGCGGGGACGGCGCCGAACATCATCCCCGAGACGGCGCTGCTCCGGGGCACGGTGCGCACATTCGACAAGGAGGTGCGGCGGTACATGGCGCGCCGGGTCGAGGAGGTGGCGCAGGGTGTTGCCGCCGCGATGCGGGCCACATGCGTGTGCACCTATGAGTGGGGCTACCCCGCGGTGGTCAACGATCCCGGTATGGCCGACCTCGTCGCGCAGGTCGCGCGGGAGGTGGTCGGCCCGGAGCGGGTGACGGCGTTCGAGCCGAGTATGGGGGGCGAAGACTTCGCGTCCTTCCTGGAGCGGACGCCGGGTTGTTTCTTCAACGTCGGCACTCGCAACGAGGAGCGTGACCTGGTGTGGAGCCATCACCATCCGCGGTTCGATATTGACGAGGCGGCGCTCCCGATCGGGATCGAGATGTTCGTGCGCGTCGTGGAGCGCTACCTGGCGCAAGGGTGATCGCTCCGTTGTGCCCGTGCGCGTTATCGCCGATCGGCGATGACGCGCACAGGCGACAAGCAGACAAGGCGCGACAACGCGCGATGATGGAGGCGGTGGAGGAGTGTCGACATGAGGACACAAGCGGAGAGCGTCGGGCCCGACGCCCGGTTAGGTGGCAAGACAGCCGTGGTGACAGGCGCGGGGTCCGGTATCGGGCGCGCCATTGCCCTGTTGTTTGCCCGTGCGGGGGCGCGCGTCCTGTGCGCTGATGTGGCGGAGGAGATGGCGGAGACCACGGCATCCCTCATCACGGAGGCGCGGGGGACGGCGGAGGCCGTGCGGTGCGATGTGCGGGACGAGGAGCAGGTCGTGCGACTGGTGCGGACAGCCGTCACTCAGTACGGTGCGTTGGACGTGCTGGTGAATAACGCGGGCATCAACCCCCTGGCGCCGACCCCCGACGACATCCACCCTGACGTGTGGAACCATGTCCTCGAGGTGAATCTGGCCGGCATCTTCTGGGGGTGCAAACACGGGGCCGCGGCGATGCGTGACCAAGGACACGGCAGTATCGTCAACCTGGCCTCCGTCTCCGGTCTGATCGGCTGGGGTGGGAGCGCGGCCTATGTCGCCTCGAAAGGAGGTGTCATCGCGCTGACGCGGAAGTTGGCGATCGACTATGCGCCCCACGGGATACGCGTGAACCGTCTCTGCCCCGGATCAATCTGGACGCCCATGGTGGAGCAAAACCTGCGTCTCTCTCCCGACGCCAAGGAGCAGTTGCAACAGACGATCGCCCAACACCCGCTGGGGCGCATCGGCACGCCGGACAATGTCGCCTTCGGCGCGTTGTACCTGGCATCTGACGAGTCATCATTCGTGACCGGCATAGCGCTGGTCATTGACGGAGGGCTGACCGCCGTCTAAAGGGATCGCGCGGGCGTGGGGCACGGTGTGGCGCCGCGGGTGTTTACACCCCAGGGGCCCCGCGCCCCGGCCCGACCGGCGGACATGAAAAGTGCGGGCCGCAACGCAGGCGCAGGAGCCTATTTTCAGGCGAGGGCAGCGCGAGTAAGAAAGGTGCATCATGGCACGTCTGGATGGCAAGGTGGCGTTAGTGACGGGCGGCGCGCGAGGGATTGGTCGGGGCATCGCCCTGGCCTTTGCGCGCGAGGGAGCCGCTGTCGGGGTGAATGACCGGTACCACGATGAGGAGTTGGAGCAGGTCGTCGCCGAGGTGCGGCGCATGGGGAGGCAGGCGTGGGCGTTGGGGGCTGACGTGAGCGATGACGCGGCGGTCCACGCTATGGTCGCCTCCCTCCTGGCGCAGGCGGGACACATCGATACCGTGATTGCTAGTCGACATTCAGACAGGCGAGGGCGAGGAGGGAGGCATGGGCCTTGATCTCCAGGCCCGCGACGGAGCGGACATGCAAGCGGGCGATGCCCATGGCGGTGAGTTGGCTATTGACCGTCTCAATGGTCGAACGGAAGGTGCGCAGGCCGCACTGCTCGGCACGCGTGTTTGGGCTCATGTTGTCCTTGTGCAGGGGCACGCGCACACCGCCGCCGGTGGCGCGGATGACCGCCTCGTCGGGGCCGCTGTTGTAGCCCTTGTCGCCGTAGACCCACGCCCGCTCGGGCAGGTTGACCGTCAGCTCGTGAATGGGTGTGAGGTCGTGCAGACCGCCGGGCAACAGGGTGAAGGCCACGGGCAGGCCGTCCGTCGTGCAGACCAGATGCACGCGCCAGCCGCAGAACTTCTCGTCCTTGGCGGGGCAGTAGCCGCAATACGCCCGCCCGCGCACCGTGCGGCAGCGCCGCGCCCGCACCCGCTTGCAGACCGGGACGGGCATGCGGTCGATCACGACGTCGCAGATCGCCGCCTGCCCGTGCGCGAACAGGTCGCCCACCACGTCGAGCAGCAGGACCAGCCAGTCGGCCAGCGCATGGATGCGGCGCGAGAAGCGCGAGGTCGAGAGCGACCGCGACAGGTAGCCCGCCGTTCGCAGGACGACGAGGGTGCGCTCGTGGTGGTTCCCGAAGAAGGCCGCCGCCACCACCGCCACGGTCAGCACCTCCGCGTCGCTCACCCCTGCCAGGGGGTGGCTCGTGTCTTTCGTGGGTAGGTATGAGGGAAAACGACAAAAAAGGATGGGACAGCCCGCTCTTTTGTAGTATCAGGGGTGTACGAACCAAGATACACAAAGGAGAACACGCATGGCCCATCCAGAGGAAGTA
>JAABUL010006208.1_pt1 | contig 13997 bp, 16 predicted proteins | sample 5559151 | NCBI WGS metagenome assembly JAABUL01 (sample SAMN10711876, study PRJNA513368) | rock metagenome | isolation source: Antarctica rocks | place: Antarctica: Victoria Land, Pudding Butte sud | reverse complement strand
CGGGGGCGTCAAGCATAGGGTGTCCTCAGTTCCAGGGCAGTCCTTCCGCGTCGTGCTTAAGTCTACCACCGGCTACTCCTCCGCGCCGACCCTGTCTTCCTGGCCCCCGCTTTTTGAGAAGATACAACGCGCCGATCGCGGTGCAGGTGCGCACGGTCGGCCACGAGCTCGGGCACATCATCCGGCGACATGTCCCGCTCCATGGGACAACCAAGGTGGCGCGCAAGGACATAGACTCGGACCCCGAGCAGGAGGCGGAGGCCATCGGCGAGGGCCTGGAGTCCTACTTCCTGTACGGCACGTATGATACGGACGGCGAGATAGACGACCAAAAGGCCGGCTATCGGTATAACGAGTACATGCGAGGGCTGCTGTGGTAAGCATCTCGCCCTTCTTCTCCTTGCTGCTCGTCCCGGCGCTCTACTCCGCCTTCCGGCCGATACGTAGGAGTTGCACATCCTTCGCCGTCTGCAGCGTCCTCGGAGGTGTATCCGGCATACTCATGGCCCTATTCTGGAACGTCCAGGCCGATGCTATCGTCGACCATGTCACGCACATCAACGGCGCGGGGCGCTTGCTCTACCAAACATCGGCAATCGCCGCCCTCCTCTCGCATTATGTGGGGACCGCGTTGGTCACGAAACGTTGGACGTGGTGGCCGGCCGGCCCGATCGCCGCCGCGGCACTCCTCGTGATATCTGACGTCGCGTGGGCAACGACGCGTAGCTACAACTCCCCACAGCTCTTCTACAATGGCTTTCCCGCGCGTCCCTTGCCCGCGCTGCTTATGAATGTCAGTCTGGGGTTGGGCCTCGTCGTTAGCTGTGCCCTCGGGGTCGTCGCGTTCGGTCGGATGCGCGCGGAGGTAGGCCCCGAGCATCGCTTCGTCGTGACTGACAGCCTCGCGCTGTTCAGCGGGGCGACGCTCTTCGGGGTCCTCGTCCTTGCTCAAGTCCTCTTAGCCCTGACGACGGGCGACGCGACGGGGCTCATCCCCGTTATCGTGTCGCTTGCTGTCGTTCTTGCCCTTGCCGGGATGGTGTCGACGGTTCATGTCCTGGGGCGAGCGCGGCTGCGACGGTGGCTCATACGGCGCGAGGAGCCGGAGGAGTATCAGCTGCTCATCGACGGCACCGAGGCCAACATCCTGTTCAGCGCTTTGTGCCTACCGCTGTATCGGTACGCGGATCGCACGATCATACCCAGGGTCGTCGCTCGCTGCACGGCCCTGGGCTTGGCCTCTTATCGCCGGAGAGTGGCGTTAGAAGCGGCCCGCTGGATCACGACCGAGCGCACAAAGAAGGCCGAGAGCAGGGCGCATAGACCCTACCACATGTTGGACCTCAAGGATGCGCATGCTATAGATCGAGACATCGTTGCCGAGGCGCAGTTCCACGCCGAGCGCGACGACCTTGTCTATGGCGACGTGTTCCGTGTCGTCGTCCTCGTCCTGGGAGCAGCCTTGTCGTCCGACATTGAGCAACGGCGCAAGCTGCCGGGCTGGCACGCCGAGATAGCGGCTATCATCAGACCGATGCTGGACAATGCCGGCGAGCAGGGTAGCGCGGCGTCGCGGCACATCACCATCGAGCGCAGGAGAGGTCCGCGTACGACCCCCGAACGGAAGGTCGGCGGTCAGCCTACGCCCGTCATTACGGGGCCGCCCCGTCCCGCCACCCTGTCTATGCACCCGATCATGCGCGCCCGTCTTATCCCTGCCGAACGGATAGTGCATCCGTACCTCTCGCGCTGGCTGCGCTCCGAGCACATGAAGCTGCGTGCCAATCGCGTTCAAGCGGTGGTGTTGCTCAGCGGTCGCCGGAGGCATCTGTCGATCTATGCGCATCCAGAAGCGGTACGGGCCGTTGCCGATTGCTGCGCGGGACGTGGCTTTTCGTCCTATCGACACCGGGTGGCTGTGGAGGCCGCGCGTTGGCTCACTTTTAGCCTCGACAATGCCTTACGCGACGAAGAGTATCGCGATCCGGGCGATGTATCCCCCCCGACGACCGGACGCGTGCCGCAGATCCGGGCTTTCCTTGAGCAGGAGAGTTGCTTGATCGCCGACGTGTATCGCCTGGTGCTGCTCGTGGTCGGCCCCGCGTGCTTACCCGAGATCGCACGCCGGCACGAGGGGCCGGGTTGGCGACACGATGCCGCCGCCCTGATTAGGGGCGTATTGGAAGAGCGCGGCCTGCTCGACGACATTCGGCGAGAGATGGAAGGGGAGAGCCGTGAACAGGCGACAACCGCAGCGTAGCGCGGAAGGAGGCTACTGAGCATGCCCGTCGATCCCCGCATCTTGGATACGCCGTTCGGCCATATCGTTGCCGTCGTCGTTCCGCTCGTTATCAACCTGGGTCACGTTGCCGCGATCGTTGCCCTCTGCCTCACCCTGCTCCTGGCACTGCAAGGTCGGTGGTTACCACCAGGGCGAGAACGGGACCGCGTGACGTGGTATCGACGCCGCATGACAGAGGCTGCACTCGTCCTCACGGGTGTTGCGGTCCTCTTGGACATTATGGTCATAGGCTCGGTTGGGTGGGACGGCGGTGAGAAACTATTTCTTCTGCCGTTAGTGGTGCCGATTATCCTGCTCGCCTGCATCACGGTCGTTGTGCTGTTGCGCCAGTTCGGACCGTCACTCGGTATCCCCGATTGGTCCTCTCGGCCGCAGTAAAACCCCACGCACGAGTACAACGTTCTCAGATCCTCGTCACTCGCCACCTATGGCGAGTGTTGTTCTTCCCTTCCTCTCTATCGTGGCGCTACACGTCGCGCCGCCCGAATAAGGATACCAGGAGGCGTCGCCATGGTGCGGGCGGTGGCGCTGGTGGCATCGCGTTACGGAGGATCGCGGGCGGCTGATACGGGGCCGCGCGGCGGCGCTCTTCCTCGTCGCGCCGCCGCTGCTCTAGGTACTCCTGAAAGGCGGCGCGTGGGGCCGCAGCCCGCGCGGCATTCTCGGCAAGTGCTTGGGCCAGGCGATCGCGCTCATCAGGTCTCTTTTCAATATCGAGGCTGTCGAGTGCGGCGGCGGCCATTTCTAGATAGAACGCGCTCGGCAGGCGCGGCGCCCTTGAAACGTGCAGATCCCCCGTGTTTATCATGCGGCGCACCTTGGTCAGGCCAGGAGGCGACTCGGGGATGGGCGGGGGGTCTATCCGCGTGAGGTCGTCCACGGGAACATCGAAGAAGGCGGCGAGCGTCGCCAGGAGCGTGTGATGCGGGTCAGAGTGGACACTGCCTATCCGCAACAAGCGTATGTATGCGGACGAGAGGTTCGTGGCCTTGCCGACTTCGCTGAAGGTCCACGGCCGGCCTGTCGGCGTCAGGTGCGTCAAGAAGAGATAGTTGAGCCAGGCGGCGAGGCGACGGGTGGCATGTGGGGCCGGTGACATACGTTGATTCCCTTTCTGTATGGTTCTTACCTGTAGAGTATCGCTACTCTCCGCACGCCGCGTCGGTGCCAACGCGGCTGTTCAGGCGGGAAAAAATCTCCTTGTCGTATGCATGAGGATGTCCTCAATCGCCAGGGAGAGGGTGTCCACGCCGTCCTCTCGTGCTATCCGACCCGCGATAACCCCCGCCTGTTCCCGATATACGGGCTGGTGCAGCAACTCGGCCAACATTCCTGCTGTGCGCGCGACAGTGTAGCGCCGGCGCGGTAGCCAACGCCCGGCACCCAGGCGCGTGACCTGCGCGGCGTCGAAGTGTTGATCGACACCCCAGGGGGCGACGAGCGCGGGGGTACCGGCGCGTAGCCCCTGGGCGGTCGTGCCGATGCCGCCGTGGTGGATGACCGCCGCGCAGCGCGGGTAGATCGTCGAGAAGGGGGCGAAGGGGACCGTCAAGGTGTCGACGGGTAGCGAAGCGGGGAGGGCCGCGGGGGACGCGCCGATCACGAGCGCGCGCGCCCCCGCCCGCCGGATCGCGGCCACGCTCGTCCGGTAGAAGTCGGCGAAGACATCCCCCACGAGCGGCGACATCGAGCCCGACGAAACGGCGACGACGGGCCGAGGATCGGCCAGGAAGTCCGCGAGTTCGGCCGGCTCGACCCAGGCCGTCGGGGCGTCCCAGAAGAGAAACCCGGTGGTGCGCACCTGGGGCGGCCAGTCGGCCGGAGGGTGGAAAAACGCGGGCGACACGGCGACGGCGGCGAGCAACGGCGACCGATTGCCGCGCAGCAGGACGTTGCGTCGGGGAGGCAAGTCGTACTGGGCGCGGACCCGGTTGAGCGCCTCGTCACCGAGGCGGCGGCCGGTACGCCTGGCTGATGCCCAGATGACGCGATTGACCACGGACTGTACAGAGGGGGGCAGGGCGGCGGGCAGTGGATAGGGCGCGACGGAGGCGGATGGGATAGCCAGGGGGGAGAGTGCCAGGCTCACCCACGGTAGACCAGTCACGTCGGCGATGATACCGGCCGCGGCCTGCTGCATCGTCGAAACCAACAGGTCGGCCCCCTCGCACGCGACGCGCAATGCCTCCACGGTCTCGTGCAACGTGGGCAGGATGCTGTGTTCCAGCAAGATGCGCGTGAACGCGACGGGGGATATGTCGCCGAAGAGCACGCGGCGATACGGCCACAAGACCTCCTCGTTATCCCCCGGAAGGGGATGGACGGCAAGCCCTGTGGCCGCGACGGTGGGCCGATGGGCCTCTTCGACGGCGATCAGTACGGCGTGCCCGCGCGCCTGCAAGCCTACCCCGAGGGCCACGATAGGGTTGAGGTCGCCGCTCGACCCATATGTTGTCAGGACGATGCGTGCCATGCGTTAGGCTCCCGGTCCCTCGTCGTTCGCATCCGCATCACCGCAGATGGCGTAGGTCATCATCGCGTCGGCGAACGCCTCGGCCTCACGCTCCTGCTCCGCCGTGTAGACGCCGGTGGCGAGTTGCTGATGGTCGAGCATGAGGTGAGCGATGCCGTGATACTGGGCGTGCTCCTGCTCGGCCTGGGGGACATTGCTCGGATAGGGGATGACGATGTGCTCGCCGCGCGCGCCGCGCCGCTCCGTGCACGAGTAGGTGGGCAGCCAGCCGGGCGGGAGGCCGCGCCGGGCGCGCACCTGATCGAGGGCGTCGCGCAGGTCGGCGGTGGTGAACGGCGGGATGAGCCCGAAGTCGTCGCGGATCATGCGCAACTGCTCCGCGCGCTTGGCTGCCTCGTCGGTCAGGGCGATGGGCGGGGACGGCTCGCCGCGCGCGTAGACTTCGGCGGTGGTCTCGTCGCGCGGCTGCCCCTCGCGCGTGCGCTGGGCGAGGTACTGAGGGGTCTCCTCGACCAGGTGGACGACATGGCCGTGCAGAGCATGGCGGTTGCGCTCAGGCGTGATGGCGCCGAACTGGCCGCCGCCGGGGATCAACACTTTGAGCGCCGCCATCATCTCGTCGGGCGTCGGTGTCCGCTCCGGGTAGCTACCCGAGAGGTGGTAGTGCTCGCCGTAGTCGGGTTCGTCGTCCACCGTGATGAGGATGCGCAAAGCGCCGTCGGGGCCGCGCTTGGTCATGTAGACGGACGCATGCTTCCCGGACGCGGCGTACTGGCGGCTCTCCCCTTGCTGGTAGTACAGGCGCCGCCCGTCGGCGAGCGTCACGTCGCGCGTGGGCAAGGTGCGCGTGGGCATTGTCTCTCTCCTTTAGCCATAGGGGGTGTCTGTTAGCCATAGGGGGTGTCTGTCTCCCGTCCCCCCCCATGATAGCGCGTCTATGATCCCGGTGGCCGCAGGGCTTCGCGGCAACGATCGCGGAAGCCGCAGGCGGCGCAGCGCCCCGGCTGTCGATGGCTGCGGTGCTGCTCCGGCTCGGCCCGTTGCGCGTCGCGCATCTCCCGCACGAGGGCGCGGAGCCGCTGTTCCTCCGCGGCGGTGTAGGGGACCATGACATCGCGCGCGGGATAGCGGATGATCCCGTGGGGCGGGCGTACGCGATAGTGCTCCTCGACGAGCAGGCAGTAGGCGAGCACTTGCAGGACATGGCCGGGGTACGGGGTGGCGGGTGTCCGTCCTGTCTTGAGCTCAACCGGGATGATCGCGTGACCCTCGTCGATGAGGATGTCCGGCTTCCCGCGCAGGGGGAGGGACCGGGCCGACAGGAGGGCGCCAGGCGTCTCGCGCGTATCCTGATAGATCGCGCGGTGATAGGGCACGCCCGTGGGGGATAGGGGCGGTAGCCGCCGGTGGCGTTGGCGCCGGACGAGGGCCGCGCGTACCACGACGACGAGGGCCACGGTCAGGAGGACGAGGAGGATGCTCACCATGGGGACACCAGCACGGCGGCGACGAAGGCGACGAGGGCGACGAGGGCGACGACGGCGAGGACCGCCGTGGCGCAGCCGAGCCCACGCGGCGCGCGGGCGGTCTGCCGCGCGACCGTGACCTGCCGCTGGATGCGCTCGTGCTCCGCGCTGCCGCGGCGCAGGGCCGGCGTCGAGAGCGAGGGGAGGTCCTGGGTGGCATACCACCACTGTCGGTGGCAATACACGTACTTCTCGATATCGCTGGCCAACACTGTAGGTGTGTCCCTCTCCCTATCCGCGCCTGTGTCCATAGTCCTTATCTCCCGATCTCCCGCGCGCTCACGTCCCCCTCATCTCACGCATTGTACCGTCCCTGGCGCGACGACAGCGTGCGCGCCGCTGTCGTCGCGCGCGACCGCAGCCCGCCGTGAAGCAGTCCTCCTGCCCCCGTCACTCTGCCTTCCCCTTGCGGCCCTTGCGCGTCGCGCGGGCCGTGCTCACGTTGCCGGCGATGGTCCCCTCCCAGGACCCGGTGAGCGGGGCGATGACGACGGGTGGCCGCGTCACCGTCACTTTCCGCGATCGGCCATGAGCCCGGACGCCTGGCCCTCACCTTGCGGACCTTTGGTCGCGAGACGCCGTCGTGGTAGGTATCGCGGATCATCGACTAAGTGCATCCTGTTTCTCGGCTTGTGTGCCGTCCCCGAATGGGGGAGTCAAGTCGTTCCCGATCGCGTCTAGGTCGGGTAACGCGCCCAGTTGTGTGCGTGACAGGGTTGCAGCGCATCAAGAGGGTTGTCGGGCATCGGGTATAGGGTATAGGGTTGACCAGCGCGTCGAGGTCTACCCAACTGCCGTGTTCTCATCCTGATAGCAACGACGCCTGCGCTGAAAGGGAGCATAGCGTCAATACCCCGCGTCCGTCCGTACCCGCTCGACCCGCGCGGCCCACCACCGCACACAGAATAGTTCGCCGGTCGGTCGATGTTCAACTTCGATCTCCCAATAGGGCGAGCCCTCCGGTTGCATGAGGCGCACGACGCGGTAGGACTCCGGTTCCTGGTCGATGTCGCGGCGCAGTTCGCGTGCCTCGCGCCAGCCCATGCGCAACTCGTCGGGGAAATAGTCGGGCGACAGTTCCATGGTATAGGCATCGGCCCTATCGACAAACGATGATAGCCACCCTCAGGTACTTTCGACTATCCCCATACGAGGGGTATCAGGTAGCAGCCGGACCACGGCGACGACCGTCCGCCATCTATTCAAGCTGAGCGCGCGACATAAAGAGCGGCGGGAGAGGTGTAGGTCGTTAACCTACACCTCCCCCGCCGCTCTACGTCGTACGCGATTTGAGTTAATCGACGTGCATGACGTCGGGGGCGACCTGCGCACTATCGACGTGCATGACGGCGACAATATGCGACTGCGAGACACCGTCGACGTGCATGACGGCGAGCTTGGCACCGCTTTGGGCACCAACGGCAATAGCGGCGGCGACGGCGACGGCGACGGCAAGGCGAGCGAGAGTTCGAATCATGTGCCCTCCTCCTAGGAGATGAATGGTGACTGGTACTAGCCTGGACCTGCTCACGGACAGGTTCCGTTTTTGGGAAGATATTCCTCCGCACAGCATGTGCGTTTCGACACGGGTACGTTTCAGTAAAGGTAGGCTACCTTTGCTGTATATGCCTGACGCGGGCGATGCAACCCTACAAATTCGACATTACCATGTGCTTCGGCGGGGATGTATTCCTTCCCAAAAACGGAACCTGTCCGTGAGCAGGTCCAGTACTAGCCCATATGGGGCAACCCGTTTGGGGTCACCACCATAGTACTAATTTCCCATAGGTGTGTCTACACGTAATTAACTCCCATAATTAACTCCCATAATTAACTCCCATAATTAACTCCCATAATTAACTCCCATAATTAACTCCCATCCTTGTAATCAGTGGGAGTTATTGACCCGAATCCTGACGAGAGGCTAGCCCAATCGGCCCTCCCCATGTTTCCCATCGTGCGCCACGACGGTTTGGCTGATAGTAATGTTGTACACAGGTATAGCGAGGGACGCCTCTGAGGACGGGATCGCATGACCACACTGCCACGCGCTTTGCGCGCGTACCTTGTCGCGCTCGTGAGCATGGTGGCGCTACTATTGCTTCGCGGGGCGCTCACGCACGGGCCACTTCTCCCTGTCGTCGTCCTGGCGGCTCTCCTCTTTGGCGGCCTGGTGTTTGTGGGTGAGCGGGTCACCTTTCGTATCGCGGGCGTTCGCCATAACCTCGCGGCCAGCGCGCATGTCGCCACGATCGCGCTGTTGCCTCCGCCACTTCCGTTGCTCATCGCGCTCACGACAGCCAGCGTCACGCAGTTCCCCGGACCGCGCGCCTGGTATAAGAAAGTGTTCAACGTGGCGCACACGACAGTGGTCGTGGGGCTGGCAAGCCTGGCATATGCCGCGCTCGCCCCCGCGGGCTTGACGCTCCAGCCGGTCGCGTTCTTACTGCATCTCCCTGCTTTGCTGATCCTGCTTGTCAGCTACGTCGCGCTCGACCATGTGCTACTGCGCCTATTCTTCTTTTGGGCGGCGCCCCCGCCTCGGCAGGTCACGCGGCGTGATGTCCTCCCCGAGGAGGCTGTGCCCGCGATGCTGGCCGAACTGGGCGCTTTGCCGTTTGGCCTGTTTGGGGCCGTGCTCTACCAGGTCCACCCCGCCTTCCTCCTGTTGCTGGTCACGCCCATCATGGTCCTGTATGTCGCATTCAGGACTACGGCCCGGCACGCCGACACCCTGACCGCGCAGGCCCAGGCCCTGGGACGGCGCAACGTGCAACTGCGGACGGTCGTCACGACGGGGCAGGCGCTGCGTGTCCAACGGGGCGCGACCGATACGCTGCGACGCGTGGCGACCAGCGCACAGGCCCTCTCCGGGGCGGCGGCGGCGGGGGCGTATCTGTGCGACCCCGACGATCCATCGCGGCTCGAACGGGTGGTGTTGGAGCCGGACGACGCCCGTCACACAGGGTCGGCCTGGCTGGCGCTCCCGGCAGCCGGACAGGGTTTATCCGAGGAGCCCGACGACGAGGGACGAACAACGGTGGTCGTGCCGGTCGAGGTGGTGCGCGATGACGAAAGCGTGGCCGTCGTCGGGGCGCTTCGGTTGATGGGCCTGGACCGGCTCCTGACCGACGACGACCGCGACATGCTGACGCTGCTGGCGACGCAGGCCGCCACTGCCCTGGAGAACACGCGTCTCCACGAGCGCGCCATTGCTCAGGCGTCTGAGGACGGCCTGACGGGTTTGCTTAACCATCGCGCCTTCCAGGATCGGACCGAGCAGGAAGTGGCACGGGCACGGCGCGGCGGTCACGCGCTCGCCGTGGTCATGATCGACCTCGACGGCTTCGGGGCCATCAACAACGCGCACGGGCACCAGGCCGGCGACGTGACGCTCGTCGCCGTGGCGCGCTGCCTGCGCGCGCAGACGCGCCAGGCCGATGTCGCGGCGCGCTACGGCGGCGACGAGTTCGCGCTGATCCTGCCCGAAACCGACCTGGACGAAGCGTTGAGCTTGGCCGAGCGTATCCGGGAGGAATTGTCACGCCTGACGATGGTGCATGGACCGCGCGCGATCCACGTCACCGCGTCCATCGGCGTCGCGGCCCTGCCCGACCACGCCACCAACAGGGAACACCTCATCGGCGCGGCCGACCGGGCCTCCTACGCGGCTAAACGCGCCGGCAAGAACCGCGTGCGTCAGGCCGAAGTCGGCGCCCTTCCCTATGACCCCGTGTCCCTGGCCGCCCAGTTGGACGACGCCAACCTGGCCACGGTCGAGACCCTGGCGGCGACCGTGGACGCCAAGGACGCCTACACGCGCGGCCACTCCGGCCGCGTCGCTGGCTACGCCGCGGCCATCGCCGCCGCGCTCGGTCTGCCCGAGGCTGACATCACGCGCATCCGCCAGGCGGGCCTCTTGCACGACGTGGGCAAGATCGGCGTGCCCGACGCCATCCTGCTCAAGCCGGGCGCGCTCACCGATGAAGAGTTCGCCGTCATCAAACAGCACCCGGAGATCGGCGAGCGTATCCTGCAAGGATTGCCCTTCCTGGCCGAGATCCTGCCGGCGGTGCGCCACCACCACGAGCGGTGGGACGGTCGTGGCTACCCGGATGGGCTCAGTGGCGACGCTATTCCCCCCGACGCGGCGATCCTGGCGGTGGCCGACTCGCTCGACGCCATGACTAGTTCGCGCACCTACCGGGTGGCGTTGTCCGTGTCCGAGGCGATCCGCCGTGTGCGGGAGGGAACGAGAGTACAGTACGATCCGCGCGTCGTCACCGCCTTCGACCGGGCGCTCGCGGACGGAACACTTGTCGTCCCGCGCCCGCACACAGGCCATCTGACGGTGTGCCCGAGCGTCGCGTAGGGTCACCCCGGCACCACGCCGCAGCGGCGTGGCGCCGGGGTGGTGAGTTGAGAAGAAGAGGACAAAGACAGCATGGCTTACCTCGATCCGCGCGTCGTCGCGCGGTGTTGTGCGTGTGGGGCGACGCCTGGACAGGGCGCACTCTCGCCGGTCCACCTGCGGCTCACGCCGCGCTTCCCGTTCATATGGGTGCATCGGGGACGCGCCCCGCGCGCCTGGTGGCGCTCCTGTCTCGCTGCATGGCACGCGGACCCGACGGACCCGGACGCGGGCGTGCGCTATCTCTGCCCAGCGTGCCTGCCCCTCGCACGGAGTACATCGTCATGCGCGCCAGTCGATGCGTCGGAGGCCCCAGCGCCGTTTCCGTCCGATGATGTGCCCGTGCCCATGTCATACAACGCGGTGCACGCGTCGGCGGGACGGGGGGGAGTAGGCGACGAGTTGGCGCGGCATATCCTGGACCTGCGTCAGGTGTTCGGTCGATCCGCGATGATCCACGGGGCGACCAGGGAGGGCCATCGCGGTATCGAGGTGGCGCGCGGGTCTGTGGCCGTGCGCTGCCGCGCGTGCGGCCAGGACATCGCCCACGTCGCCGATCTCGCCGGCGCCACCGTCGAGGACGACCCAATGTACGAGTATACCCCTGCCGGGCTACACGCCTGCCCCGCTATGTCTACGGTAGCTGAGGCCAACGACGGGGAGAGGCCCGACGAGGGGCCGTCACACCGCACACCCCTCGTTTTGTCACACGCGCGGGGGGCCTGGCGGGCGCCACGCCCCGCAAGCTAAGGTGAGTCGTCTGCCGCCCTGCCCCTGTCGCGCGCCCGCGTGACCTACCCGTACCATGCGCCCCGTCGCTGCGCGCGGGGCCGTCGTGTAGGGGGGCTGGGACCACGGGTGGTCCCATGTCGTCGTGGTCCCCGGACCACGCCTGGGACCGCGCCCAAGATAAAGGGGTGGGACTACGCTGGTCCCATGGGGCCGATTTCACGCCTAAAACGAGGGACCAACGTGGGACCATGGCTTTGGTCCTAGCACCATGGGTGGTCCCACCGAAACGGCCTGTGTGGTCCCACAGAAATGGCCTCGTGGTCCCACAGCATCGGCCCGATGGGACCACGCCGGCGCGCCCTGTCGCCCCACAATGGGTGCCACCCCGTCGCCCCACAATGGGTGCCACCCCATCGCTCCTCAATTGGGCTAGCGATGACCGTCCAGACGAGGCCGCACGACGCGCAGGACGGCAACGGCGAGCAGGACGGCGAGGGCCACATACGCGCCGACGAGGGCGGCGGCGAGGACGGCGGCCACGACGTGGAGGGCGGGCGATGAGGCATGGGCCAGCGGGGTGAGGAGGCCGGCGGCGGGGCCGGTGAGGGCGCAGAGGATGAGGGCGTAGAGGCAGAGCGTCCAGACAGGGGCGCGGGCTTGAGCGTCGGTCATGTGTCCCTCCCCTGGCTCGTCTGTCCCATTAGCGGCGTCGCGCATCACACGCGTCCCCTGGCGACGCGGGGCCTCACCGACCGTATCGCAGGTCGCGACGTGTCAGGGGGGGACGTGTCAGGAGGCGGCGGGGGTGGCGTCGTCGGCGAGCCAGCGGCGCAGGGCGGGGTCGCGCAGGCGCGTGAGGGCTTTGGTCTCGACCTGGCGCACGCGCTCGCGGGTGAGCCCGAGCTGCTGGCCGATCTCCTGCAAGGTGCGCGGGGGCGCCCCGTCGAGGCCGTGGCGGGCGACGAGGATAGCCCGCGCGCGGGGGTCGAGCGTGGCGAGGGCGGCGCGCACGGCGGCGGCCAGGGCGTGGGCCTCGGCCAGCGCGTCGGGCCGGTCGGCGTCAGGGTCGGGGAGGAGGTCGCCCAGGGTCGTGGACTCGCCGTCGCCCATGAGCTGGTCGAGGGGGACGGGGGCGGGCAGGGGCGCGGCGAGGGCATCCACGCGGGCGCGGGGGAGGCCCGTCGCGGCGGCGAGGTCGGCGGGGGAGGGTGGATGGCCCAGTTCGGCGTGGAGGGCGTGGGCACGGCGGGCGAGGCGGGCGCGCTCCATCTGCACGTTGTCGGGGACGTGGGCGAGGGGGACCTGCCGGGCGAGGGCGCGGCGGAGGGCCTGCTTGATCCACCAGACGGCGTAGGTCGAGAACTTGTAGCCGCGCGCGGGGTCGAACAAGTCGACGGCGCGCAGGAGGCCGACGGTGCCCTCCTGCACGAGGTCGTCGAGGGGGAGGCCGCGGTGTTGGTAGCGGCGGGCGACGGCAACGACGAGGCGCTGATTAGCGGTGACGAAGGCGGCGCGGGCCGCGTCGCCGGCGCGGAGGGCCTCCTGGTCGAGGGGCCAGGCGGCCAGGTCGATGAGCACGCGCGCGCGGGCGTCGGCGGTGAGATCGCGGGGCAGGAGGGGGCCGACGGCGGCGGGGAGGGCGGCCGGGGCGAGGGGCAGGCGCGGGAGGAGGGCGGCGAGGACGGCGGCGGCGGCGGCGCGGGCGGAGACGGCGGGGGGGAGGTCACGACGCAGGCGCACGGCGAGGTGGCGCTGGGCCAGTAGGCGGGCACGGCGGCCGGCACGGATCAGCCGGGCTAAGTCGCGCTCCTGGGCGGCGGTGAGCACGGCGGGAGCGGGATCGAGGGCGGGCGGCGGGATCATACGGGCTCCTCGTGGTCCAGGGTCTCTACCAAGAGCGTACCAGGCCGGCCCGCGTGCCTGGTGGTCGTATGGTGGATAAGGGGGGCACGGTCCCACGCCGCACGACGATGATCCCCTCTCCCTACCACGCCGCCAGGGCGGCGCGCGTGGCCCCGCGCGCTCACCCGCCTCGTCCCGTCGGTGGGAAGAGGTCGAGACCGGACTGACGGGCGGCGCGCGCGAGGTCGAGGCGGAAGAAGGGGTCGGCCAGGGCGACGGGGAGACCCGGCATGACGCGGTGGTAGACGCCGGCCTGGCCGGCGCGGATGAGGCGGCGCAGCTGCTGGGCACCCTCACGCACCTGCTCACTCGGGCTCCCCTCGCAGGCGGCGACGAGCGCGGGGAGGTCGTGGGCGGCGACGAAGTGGGCCAGGCGGTCGGGGGTGAGCGGACGGGCCGCCGACGCGGGCTCGGCGGCGAGCAAGTGCCCGGCGACGAGGACGAGGAGCGCCACGGCGGCCCGTTCATTCCAGCCCGGCCCGCTGACCGGCGGTCGGCGCGTCGGCTCCCTCATGACGGCGTTCCCCTCATAACGCGTCGATCCGCGCGTGACGCCGGTTCATGGTCTCCTCGATCCAGGCGAGCACGTCCTGGTTCGTGAAGTCCTGCAACGTGATGTGGACGAAGGGGGCGGTCTCCTCGGGGACGAGG
>JAABUL010006206.1_pt1 | contig 14009 bp, 17 predicted proteins | sample 5559151 | NCBI WGS metagenome assembly JAABUL01 (sample SAMN10711876, study PRJNA513368) | rock metagenome | isolation source: Antarctica rocks | place: Antarctica: Victoria Land, Pudding Butte sud | reverse complement strand
GTTTTTTCCCGCCCCCCCCCCGCCCCCCCCCCCCCCCCCCTTCTCCCCCCGCGGCGCGGCCGACACGCGCAACATGAATGTACCACTCACCAGATCCCTAACCCCGGCCTCCCTCGCCCCACCCCGTCCTTCCACAAAACCCTTCCACATCCTCTCCAAATCGCCCACCACGACATCCATAGCCCCCCCATATTCCCCAAGCGCCATGATATCCGGCCCCCTCGTCAGGATGGCTGTCCCGTCCGCTGAAGTCCCTGGAGCGGAGTGAATGGGGGTGAGTGTGGGTGGTTCGAGGGAGTAGCCGTTTAGGGCGGAGGGAATGGAGCGGGAGGTTGGGAGGTTGCGAGTGGAGGAGATTGGGTAGGAGGCGGTTTTGGAGGGGGAGGGGGAGGAGGTGGGTTCCGGGAAGACGGCGGAGAGGATCGCATCGATGTCTGAGGAGATTAGGTTAGGGTTATCATGTGGTTGAAGGGGTGAGAACAAGGACGCACTGGCTGCTTTGCGGGTGAGAGGCTGGATGCCGAGAGGTGCGATGGTCGTGTCGAGTCGGGAGAGACGAGTATCGAGCTGTGCAAGGATATCTGGCTAGGAGATTAGCTGCGGTCTAGGAGTTGGGGGGATGACACACCGGTCATGCGCCGACTGAGGAGGTTCGTCTTGAGCAGATGCTGATCCTGAGCTAGAGTCAATCATTTTGATCTCTTCGTGACAAGACAGGGCAGGAAGCGACGAGGGGCAGCGCCTTGGCTGGAGCCAGTTCCCTCTTTCTCCTGTCAGACTACTCTTACCAGTAGTGCCAAGTTTGCGTCTTCATCCATCTTTTACTGAAGCACTAGGTCCCAGTCACCCCAGCCCAGAATCCTTTTTTCTCAAACCGTCTGCCGATGACACCCAGGCGAGGAAATTCGACGAGCCTGATGATAGAGACGATTGTTAAGTCATATGCCGCAATTCTTGCTTTCGTGTATGATATCCACCCCGTTGAATCTGCTTCCGGGAAAGCCACAGAGTGGAGTAGATAAAATGCTTCGGTGTTTTGGAAAAAAGGCCGATGCTCTTGATTTTTTAGAAAAGAATGCACGTTCCTATTCCCTCAGCCATATCTCAAACCATCCAACAAGAAACAAAAGCACAAGATGGTGGGTTCAGCTCCGACCTTCCCGGATCAACTCTCCAACCATCATCCTCGTCCCTTTGCGCTCGCTGACCCTCTGCACGCTGCTCTAGGCATCGTATAAAGTCGCCGACATTTCCCTCGCCGCGTTTGGTCGAAAGGAGATTGAGCTGGCAGAGCATGAGATGCCGGGGTTGATGTATCTGAGGGAGAAGTATTCAAAGGAGAAGCCATTGAGTGGGGCGAGGATCGCGGGGTGTCTTCATATGTGAGTGGGTTGAGGGGAGCTCGCCGGGTAAGAGGGCGGGAGGGGGGCGGGGGCTTTCTGAATCATGGGTACGCGGGTATGGGTCAGTATGGGAGGGGTGGCGTGGGTTGGTGGGAACATGAGTGTCCGATCCCAGGCGTCGAGGAAGACATGACGGAAGCTGACTCTCAATTACTCCTACCCCTCTCTCCGATTCACCTATCCTTCGCGTACCTCCCGCAGGACCATCCAAACCGCCGTCCTCATCGAGACCCTCACCGCGCTCGGTGCCTACGTCACCTGGTCCTCCTGCAACATCTTCTCCACCCAAGACCACGCCGCCTCCGCCATCGCCGCGACCGGCGTCCCCGTCTACGCTTGGAAGGGCGAGACCGAGGAGGAGTATGTCTGGTGTATCGAGCAGACGCTCGCGGCGTTCCCGGAGGGGAAGCCGCTCAACATGATCCTGGACGACGGCGGTGACCTTACCGCGCTGGTACATGAGAAGTACCCTCAGTACCTCACAGGTGAGTTACGCAGTCGTGACACTGGGCGCCAATTGATGGGAACAGATTGTAGGGGTGTTTCGGAGGAGACGACCACCGGTGTCCACCACCTCTACAAGATGTTCCGCGATGGCAAGCTTAAGATCCCGGCTATCAACGTGAATGACTCGGTCACCAAGTCCAAGTTCGACAACTACGTGAGTATCCACTGCCTTACATGTCGGTAGTTGCTTACTCTTTCCCTAGTACGGATGCCGAGAGTCTCTCGTGGACGGCATCAAGCGTGCCACGGACATCATGCTCGCTGGCAAGGTCGCCGTGGTCGCCGGCTTCGGTGATGTAGGAAAGGGGGTCAGTCGTACTCGAACCTGCTTTATATTCCCCGCTTATGATCCGCAGTGCGCCGAGTCGCTCCGCTCATACGGTGCCCGAGTCCTCGTCACGGAGATCGACCCGATCAACGCCCTACAGGCTGCCATGGCTGGATTCGAGGTCACCACGATGGAGGATGCCGCGCCTCGCTCGAACGTCTTCGTCACCACCACCGGTAACAGGGATATCATCACGGCAAAGCACTTTGAGGTTATGGTCGAGGATGCTATCGTCTGCAAGTGAGCTGACTATGAACCGCCCGAAGATCAGGCTGATGAATCGCAGCATCGGTCACTTCGATGTCGAGATTGATGTCGCTTGGCTGAAGAAGAACGCCGTCAAGACTGTCAACATCAAGCCTCAGGTCGACCGCTTCACCATGGCTTCCGGTCGCCATCTCATCCTACTTGCCGAGGGCCGACTCGTGAACCTGGGTTGCGGTACTGGCCACCCATCGTTCGGCGAGTGTCCCTTGACTTGGTGCCATAATCGCGCTGATGGTGTCCAGTCATGTCCTGCTCGTTCTCCAACCAGGTCATGGCGCAGATCGCGCTGTGGAATGACCCCAAGTCCTACCCGCTCGGCGTACAGTCAGTCGAGCTTCCACTCAATACGACCTGTTGCTGATGACCACCCTCACAGCATGCTGCCCAAATCGCTCGATGAGGAGGTCGCCCGCGCTCATTGCCCCCAGCTCAACATCAAGCTCACCACCCTCTCCACTCAACAGGCCGAGTACCTTGGCCTCCCCGTCGCAGGACCGTACAAGCCGGACCACTACGTGAGTGTCGTCTCTCAACAACGTGCGTTTCAGCTAATATCATCGGTTTCGCAGAGGTACTAAGCGCTTTATCTGGCCTCAACTGCCTATAAGCCCTGTTCCCGGTCTGCATTCCCGGCTTTCTGCGTTTCGGCCTCGGTTCTCGCCTGATATCCCGTCGATGATTATACCCCCAACAGTTCTTACCCCAAAAACTGAGGGACCCCCTCGCTGCGTACCCCTCGGTCATTCATATCCGGCTTCAACTGCCATGATTCACACTTGTTTCCATACTCGCATTGTTCGGTGGATAGATCGGTTCTGGGACATGTGGTCCTCGATTAGAGGTGCATGCATGGACTGGCGGCGGCGTTGGGCATTCCGACAAATACTACTGAAGCATCGGGACTATCGCTTTCCGGCAAGGGCCACGATACCTCTCGAACTGCTGAAAGAGGAACCGGGAATCTCCATCCCGCTCTGCGCCTAGACCCATACGGTGCTCGTTTCCTCACCCCAACATAGAGCATCAACAGCGCCATGCCGCAACGTCCGCGGAACTTCCAGCCTCAAGCCCCAAGGCATGGTATGCAGAGATTAGACCTCAGGTCGAGCTTTCCGTTCCCACCGTCGCCTCGGATGGTCTGAGTCCCTTAGTCTTCGAGGGCGACTCTCCACATGGCAAGGATGAGCACTGACGTTTCACCTTATTCCCTCTCATGATTCCGTAGCACATGGTCCTCGGCAACCTGATCAGCGGAAATGATTGAGTCTCTATGAAGCGAGAGCAACGGCTCTACCGTGAGCGCTAGCATCAGGTTTCCATGCTCAGATCCAAGTCACACGTCCGACTAGTCACCTATGAGCAATGTGACGAGTGATGGCAAGGCAAAGGGTCAAAGCCCAAAGTCACATTCTCTGCCGGAGGTTTGGAAAAGGGTTGACCTTTCAGTGATGAACAAGACATTTGCTTATCACTTCCTTCCTTCCAGGGGGAGGTATAGATTGTGGCCTTCCATGCAGAGCATTGGCCATCCTTCCCCTTGCTTTTTTTACCCTCTGTCTCGACTACTATCCAATAGCCAAACATCAACGCGCGTCTCTCTCACAATGAGTGAAGTTGCAACCTGCTCAAACAGCTTTCCCACACAAGCTCATAAGGAGCATGAGAGTTTCCTGTTGACTACATCCCCCCCTGGAATTAGCCTGTCAGACTCTTTCATTTCCAGTGATTTGGTTGTCTCCGATATGGACAATCGGTACTTTGTACCCACAGAAGACATTAGGGCAGACAACCCAAAGAAGTTCGATCAGCGCCGTGAGGCCTGGGCTGATGCTGAAATCGATCCAGGAGTCTCCTTGTCTTACTTGACTTTGGATCGTGTCACCGTAGAACAGATCAACCACCAGGATGCCATGAACCAGACTTGGTCAATGATCTGCACCTATCACTTCAGGTAAGTCAGTCATGCCCTGACTCCCCTTTCAGACCCTTGCTCCACTGTTGCCCTCCTGTATGAGGATCCTAGACCCATAGCTCATAGCCATCCAGTGTCTCTCAGGCAGGTACCGATCCCCAGCAAGAAGTAGGCACTGGTCGGGTAGCGCTATCGATGCAAAGACTAAGACAAGGGGGTATACTACGAAATGACTTGAATGACTTCAATCTCGAATCGCTGAGGCTATCCCTCAGCGATGTATAGTACCTATATACTTCCATAGCTTTGTGTTCCATGTCTCGTCTTCCAAACATCACGTCCCTATCTCTGACATGAGCACATCTCACACATGAATGGCTGTATGCTCACCGGCTGTCCTCTGTATCTGTGATAAGAAATCTGCAGAGCCCAATGAAACGGGACTGCTGATCTGAGGGGTAGCCTGTCTGCGTGGCTCCCATGTAGGAGGCTGCAGGTCTGGTGAGCCCTTCGATATCCGAGATATACGGCACCTGCGGTCCTAGTTTTGGCGGCCTAGACAAATTAGACCAGACCCTGCACCCTACCCCGGGATATGCTTGGCGAAAGGAAAGGACGGAGAGCCCCATCCCATGGTGCGCCAGATGTCGGTGCATGAGATCGACTGGGCCCTGAGGTATCGTCGATTACGACGATCCCGTTGAATCCCCTTGTCCAGGGTGGCAAACGCTAGATGATCGATTCCCCTAGCCCATCACAACCTTCCCATTGTACCCAATAACCGTCAGATCTTCCCGAAGGCCCTTGTCCCGACGAGTTTTCGAGGCTGTACTTGGCGTACAATTTCAACATGAGGTTGGGCATAGCAGAACCCTCCGGAGCGATGTGCCTTCGCTGGCGATGGAGAGGGTATACAACCTGTGCACACTCATACGTATGAGCCACACGCTCAAGTATTGTATCAAATAGAGATGAAGGTCCGAAGATGATTGGTCGTTGGGACAGCTATACAAATCTCAGAGCATACGTCTACGCAGAACTCAACACCCAACCATCACCCAACCTCTCATTCCGGCCATCGATCCCGCCCCAGAGAACCACCCGCCCCTTCTCATCCACATCACTAGCGAACCACCCTCTCTCTCCCGGTCCATCCCCACTTTCACCATCAGACTCGATTACCACTTCAGACCACTTCTCGGTCAGAGGTGAGAATACCCAGACGTCGCCCCAGAAATTACCAGCGGAATCGTGTCCCCCCGTCGGCGAGGGTCTGCCTTCCCCAAAGAAAGTCACGAGGTCGTAGGTGTTCCCGAGAGGATGGAGGCCGGCCACTGAACGTGCGCCGGGAGTAGAGTCATCGCTCGACTGGGAGTAGAGTATGCTCGACCAAGAGGGTCTCGTTGTATCCTTGGAATCATTTTGCGAGAACGGAAGATAATCGATGCTTCCGCCGATTTCGACCTCGCCGTTGAACCCGCCGAATCGCCATATCCTATCGTGAATCCAGGTAAGGCCAGGTCCACCCCGAGGATCTCCCGGCGCATCGTCCAGCTTGGTCCACGCTCGGGAACTGGGCTCGAAGGCCCAGGTATCGTTCAATCGCCCTGTCACGGCGTCGCCGCACCCCGCATGGATGATGAGGTGGGTCGGAGAGGCCGTGGAAGTATGGTATGACCGAGCGCAGGGGAAGTCAGATGTGGTGGGATTGAGTCGACGCCAGGTGGACGTGGAAGGTGAGAAGGCATGCACTGCACCGGACTCGGCTAGAGGGGTCATCTCGGGTCCACCGCGCTACTCCGCATCAACAATGGCTCGGAAGAATCAATTGAGAACATACACCACCAAAGAGGAGTATTTCGCCAGAGACGATGGAGGCGGTATGCCCGACTCGCGCTTCCGGCATCTCGCCTTGTCCGGGTACGAGCGAGTGAGAACCGGTATCGAGGTCGACTGTGTGGACAACGTTATCGACGGGTGAGCGAGGTTGCACTTCACTGGGTAAGTTTTAGCACAGCAGAGCGAAGACGAGGATGACTGACCCGCCGAAGATATATGCCTTTCCGTTGCAGATCGAGATCGAATGGGAGGAACGAGGGAGGGAACGGGTAGGGACCTTGGTCCATCTCAGGGAGGCCATGATTCCAAGTGAATCGCTGTTCGAAAAGAAGATATTCAATACGTGAGGTTGATCGTAAGAGCGAGGAGAAGAGGGGTCAAGGCGCAATCGACATGCACCGGTGAGTGGTGTTGGGGAGTCGAGCGAGCTGGATGATTGCGGACCCTGAATGGATGCCGTATACGTGGGATTTGGCAAACGTCAGACTATCAATGGGAAGTCCATTTAGGTTTATCCGAATGGGGTAAGAAAAGCCGCTATGCGGCGTTAATCGGAAATACTCAGGCTCAGGCTCTCGTGTGTTTCCAATTTCCACGTCGACACTTGCCACCTTGTATCTACCTAATTTTCTCTATCGAAACTCTTCTTCTTTTTTGTCGCTCTTTTGAACCGAATTCACGACTATTGCATCCGAATATACCCATCAAGACGCCGCGAGCTTCCGTCCTCCCCGATAGCTGACATTAACCACAATGTCCTCAGCGATCGCCTCCTCATCCAAGCGCTCCGCTCCATTATCCGCTACCTCCTCCGCCAAACGAGCCCGACCATCCCCGTCAAAGACCTCGATAGACGATTCCATCGATGGTGATGATTCCGACGAGGAGGTAGACCTATCCAAGTTGAGTGAAGGGGGGCGAGCCAAAGTCGAGCGCAAGATGGCAAGGGTACGTTCCTTTCTCCTCCCACTCCGCCTCCTTTGTTCATCCTCGACCCGCTTAAGACCATACGGAACCGGGAGTCGGCTCAAAGGTCGCGGAATCAGCGGAAAGTGCATCTGTCGTATCTCGAAGTTCGGGTCGCGGAGCTTGAAGCGGAGAACGCGTCGCTCAAGACGGATACACCGCTTTCCGATACCGCATCCAAAACCCCGCTCAAATTCGACCTTCCTCTCGACAGCGCTGCCAACCTCCCGGCCAACTGTCTGTCCCCACTCGACAACCGGGTCGAGGATGTCCCACCGCAACCTTTCCCGGACGGGACGATCGCGACTTTACTAGCTGAGAACGCGGGTTTGAAGGAACGCGTCGGGATACTCGAAAACCTCGTGAAGCAGGCCTTCGCGCTATCCAACCTCAGCAATCCATCCACAATTACCACCATCGATCCCAGCTCGACGTCTTTCTCATACTCGACTGACCAGCCGATCGACTGGAACGCCCTCATCGCACAGCCTCCACCCACCGCGACGTCCATTTCAACCAATACAGCCTACGAACCGTATTCCGGCCTCGAAACCACGCTATTCCCATCCTTCGCCCCTAACCCACCCATCGTGCTCTCCCTCCAAGACGAACCATTCAACCTCGCTCGCCACCCAGCAGCGGTGGCGACCATGCCTAAACATGGCATGTCCCTGCAGCGGGCGAGGACCTGTTTGATCCCTTCGGAGATGAGCACGGTGCGGTTGAGAATGGTGGCGAAGGTGGTGGTGGCGTTGGCCAGGAGGAGGGGTTGGACCAAGCTCTCTTCACGCAGGTCGAGGCTGAGAATGGACAGGTGTGGGGTCAGTCGCTGGGCGGGGAGGATCAGGGGTGGGATGAGGCGATGAGGAGTCTCTTGGAGACGCTGGAGGGGAGCGAAGGGGAGGGAACGAGTGTGACGGAGGAGGTTGGTGATGGTTCGCTTAGGCAGGGGATGGATGGCGGGATGGATGGCGGGATGGATGGCGGGATGGATGGCGGGATGGATGGCGGGATGGATGGCGGGATGGAGTGGACTTGGGATATGAGGATGGCGGTGTGATCAACGGACTTCGACCTCACCGCGATACGCCACTCAACGATACCTCGACCCGACCCGCACACGCGTCGACCCTCGAATCATCGAATCCATTCCCGACTCTAATCCCAATCTTCCATCTCTACGTACACATCCCCCGAACCTAAACTTGATCCGCATCTCACCCGCTCGCCGAGAGGTTTGAGCCGTGGGGTCGCGTGAGCTTTTTGTTGGTACGGGAGATGTGATGCGGAGCAAGGTCGTTCGGGAAGGTTTCCGGTTGGATAGGTGTACGAGGATCGGCGGGTGGTGGGGTCTGTATATAGAGGGTAGTTCTCGATGCATTTCATGTTGGTCCACCGCATGATCATACTTGTGCTCTGTTCGGCTCTGGTGAATACAAAAAGCAAAGGGATTGCTCTGATATGGAGATCATCTCGTCCGCCGCGAAATTACTGAGTTTCATTGACGCGTAAACTCAACCAATCCCAAACCCGGGGCCACCGAACTCAAAAGAGAAGAGAGCGAGTCAATAACCATACCCGGAGAACCGAATGCATACCGACTGCACCAAGACTATACATATCTTATACAGTGATAAATGCAGTCAAAGGAGTCGCTTTATTTGACCTTTGCTCCCGGACCAGTTCCTTACTGTGATTGCGTTTCCATTCTTATTGGGTGAGAAACCTAGCGAAGCCAAGTAAATTTCGAGCTGTTTGGAGCATATGCCTGGTGTAGGGTCAACAAGGAGATGGGGGAGGAGGTGTGGCGAAATGAGGATTTGCCGAAGTTGGGGAGGTGGTTGGATACGATGTTGTAGAGCGGTTTGGTCGATACGAAGCGGTTGATATGAGAAGGTGACAAAGTAATCGTTGGGATTTGCGCCGGTTGACGCCCTGTGAGGACTGGGTGGAATAGCGATCGATATCATCCGTAACTTTACCGATTCAGGGTCCATCGTCGGCCATCCGCCCAGGCCGATAACCCGAGGAAAGATCAAAATGTGAACGCACCCCATTCGAACATTGACCCTTTCCCACAAACAGCAGAAAAACGATCATGACCGACGCAACCTACGTGCTATACTCGCTCAAGGCCAAGAAAGGAGATGACGATCACCCAACTTTCTCACCCCACGTCTGGAAATCCATCCTCGATCTCACGTCGGTCTTTCCCTCGCCCCCCCGTCCATCCTCCGAAACCTACCCCTACTGACTGCATGTACTCCATACTAGTTTCCTCGAGATACCGTTCGATACGATCGGGAAGACGTACGCCGAGATCGGGACGGAGCTGGCGAAGGAGACTGGGAATCCGGATGTCCAGGTGCCTACGCTGAGGACAAGAAGCGAGAGCGGGGGATACGAGTATATCACGGATTCGTGGGAGATTGCGGAGTACGTGAGTGGCCGAATCCCTAGCCTGGATATGTCATAGCAGAACAAAAGTTGAGTGTGGGGGTTGTCAGCTGGAGAAGACACATGGGACGGCGCGTAAATCGCTCTTTAGATCGGAAGCAGGGAGGAAGTTCAGCAAGTTCATCCAACTCTGGACGTATTCAACACTCGCAAACGAACTCCAACCGATGTTATACCCCGCCGTACGTCTCCACAGACCATGGCACCCGCAAGAGAGACGAGATGCTGACGTCTCCCGCGACCAGACGCACGACAGGATGGACGCCCCTTCCCAAGCCGAATTCACCGCCCAACTCCGTGGGACATCTACGGACGAGAAAGACGCCGAATGGGCCAAAGCGGCCACGAGGGCGATACTCAAAGATGGACCGGGAGAAGCAATACGAGGCCGCTAGGAACCGACTCAACCTCATCGAGAGCTACTTGACGAGCTCCTCGAACCCGTATTTGATGGGTGAGAAAGCTAGTCATGCGGATTTCGCGCTTTTCGCGGCGTATGCTTGGTCGAGGGCTAATACGGAGATGGCGGAGTCCTTCGTTGCCGAGCGTCGTGGAGTGGCTAGATAGGATGTTGGGGAGCGATTTCGTGGATACAAAGCGGTTGGTATGAGGATGTACGATTGACCTCCTCACAGCTTGACCCGATAAGTACATGGTCATTATCGGGCGTCCGCTATCCATCCTCTACATCGCTCGCCTCCGCCTGAGCCTCCTCCTCCCCAATGACGATCCTCCCCTCTTCCGCGGCATAGTCCCCTCGTAACAACAGATACGCCGGCCCCCCGAACGCCCTCGAAACAGTGATATCCTCAGTCAGGCACACAACCGCTATCATCCAGATCAACCACTCGATGTTGAGCACGAGCTGGACAAATGCCGGTACCGAGAGGATCGCGCCTAGTTCCGGCTCTATACACCGGCTTGGTTTTTTCGGGCTCCACTGCTCTTTGCACCGGCCGGACAAAGCGGCGTCCATGAGGGTGGCTGTCGACGTGTCATCATGTGATCAAGTTCATTTCATCAGGAAGGGAAGATGACACACCGAGAGTGAGAGAAGCCTGAGTTGAGACAACCGCCACCTCCCCTCCAGCCCATGTGAACCTAGATGATGTCTTTGAGCCCCTTATGGAGATGACGGTAGCCGCCGGGATGTGAATGATGAGTGTAATCGACTGTTGTTACGAGCCCATTCCGGGGCATAACAACACGTAGCCACACATCTATAACTCCAAATTACCCGATCAACACCCCACGGAATGTCTACCAAAAGTCGTCGACAATGTCTGGGACAATATTGGTTGTCTCGGGCGAATGGTTTGTAACGACAACATCTCGCGACGTTATAACATTGTTGCTTTTGTTGTCCCAAATACGATAGTTGTGTGTGCCATCCATGTATCCCATAATGAGAAACTTGGCTGCAGGTGATTGACCTGTCTGTCACGGATCCCTTCACGGATGACGGATCAGATCAGGGGGGTGCTTGTGATGAATGACACAGGTTATAATGGGATTCAGCCAGTTCCACCGGACTGAATATTGAACCTTTTGCTCAGTGGTATCACGTTACCCATCAAGTTGTTTATTACAATTCCAGACAACCACGAACTCAAGATGGCCAGCAGGTTTACAATTCCAGCACTGCAGGTCACCTTGGTCAATCCAAGACACATGACCTCCTCACTCGACATTAGAATTTCCCTGGTCTACGCCACTTCGTCAAGACCTACGTCTCCGGCTGCCACACTTGTTGCACGGAACAAGGTCCCCCGTCACAAACCTTACGGTCCACTTCAGTCACTCCCAGTTCCATCACAACCTTGGCGGTCCCTCAGCATGGACGCCATTATCGAACTCCCGCTATCCCAAGGCTATGACTCCATCATGATCTTTGTGGATCGATTCACCAAACAAGCCCACTCTGTCCCCATATACAGCAAAGGGATTCGACGCACCAATTCTGGCTCAGATGTTCAGACAGAACACCCTGTGGCTTCACGGCATTCCCTCTGACATCACATCAGACAGAGGATCGTTATTAACTTTTCAATTCTGGCGAGCATCACCAAATTTCTCAACAGCTTTCCACCCGCAGTCTGATGGACAGACTGAGCATGTCATCCAAGTCCTAGAGCACTATCTTGACCACCGGGTCATCATAGCCCCAGCTGACGATGCACGCTTACAACGGCATCGAAATCAGGCTCTTTCAACCCATAGGGCAGACGATGGAGAGGCCGAACATCAGCATGACCAGAGCCGTGCACAGTCCGACCGCTATCGACGCGAACAAGACCGTGAGGGTACCGCTCCCTTACGACAATCTTTCCACCATGTTTGACGTTGAGGGAGGCCACCCGCACTTTCCCTTTCAACTGGTCACTATGGGACGGACGCACGCCACTCTAAGAGTGTCCGGTAGCGAGTACCTCCTAGGACGCTTATCGTACGATGCCGGTCTATCAGATGACAAGCACCATGAAGCACGGTCAGACTTGCTGCTACGACCAAACGCGGTGCTTGTGCTCAGAGAAACCAGTCACTCGGTGCTGAACACTATCACCAAGCGGGGCTTCTCGATCAGCGTCTCACGCTCGCACAGTACCCGTTTCCATCGTGCGAATCGATCTACGAGACGATAAGTTTGTCGACGTGGAGGTGATCCGTAAGACGGGAAATAACGTTTCCCTCGGCATCGGTGAGCGAGAGCTGGAGGCAGAGACGCAAGGGTGTTGAGGCTGCAGCGTGGCGGACGGAAGGACATGTCAAGTACGGGTGCGGGTGACAGGTGTAGAGCAACTGTAACGTAAGAGGATACGCACGCATCGGACGTTGTCAGGCAGGTTTTCGCACTCGGGGTATGTTCAACTTGTGGACATGAATAGAAGGCGTCCCGAATCCAGCGTGGGCCACCTCCCTTTCTTAGTCCTGGTTCTTGGTATTCTCTACTAGGAAAGAAATCAGATATCGAAGATCACCTTGCATTCATCGGTATGCCACGTGTGTCCACCCAGGCGCCTGCTCACCCTCGGAAATATTGAATCCCCATGTTCAGGGTCTCAGGATGGTCCTAGGTAGGCGAGGGATAAACAGAGGCGCGAGGGATTGAAAAACGTGATTTTCGCCGCGCTGTTAGCTGAGAAGTGCCTCGTGAGGGATGATTTTGAACGGGGCACTTTGTGCTTGGCCTATGATTGAACAAGGGGGACCCAAAACCAAGGGGGGATGGTGCGGAGCTGCCTAGTGTTAGACTTGTGATGTGCGAAGGATTTGGGCAAGCTAAGAGGTGGACAAGGCTCAGTGACAACAACGGCTGAGCTGGAAGGGTCTAGGCAAAGCAGTCATGAGATATCACTATGAGAGTAGCTATGTGACTATGTAACTATAATGATTTTGATCCTTGGAGAAAAAGGATGTCAAGATAAAAGAGTGCGCGTTGATATACCTTCTGCCCCAGATTTCCCCATTGGTGGAGCTGCGTTTCCCCCGATGGGATACTGCTGAGCCATGCTGTCAAGTTGTGTTCCATCACGTCGACTGAGTCCCCACATTGGGTGAGGTGGCTTCATCATTGGGGTCAAGGCCCCATCTGTTGATGTGGGGTTCACATCTGTTGGTCGAGGTCGCCGACCGGGGATTGGATTTCTCGAGCGAGAAGTATCCATCCCAGGCTGGGGTAAGAGTGGCAGGATGGTCATGACGTGGGAAATATTGAGCAAGGCATGAGAGCTGAGTCGGGTCATGACAGGAAGGAGGATCGCGGAAGTGAAATGGGAAACGGGGTGTCAATAATGACGTGTAAACTCCCTCGGCCCGATGGAAACAAAAAGCTCCCGTACCTTTCTCCCTCACCCACGCACTGCCATCACTCTTGTCATACCTCTCTGCGCTAAACCCTCATCGCTACCTGCTCAGGAACCCATCGCTACCTGCTCAGAACCCCATCGCTACCTGCTCAGAACCCCATCGCTACCTGCTCACAACCTTCTCATCCCCTTTCACTCTGTTGACCCGCTACGAGACACGCAGCTTGTCCCATTGTGACGTCAAAACAAAACCCATTCGAAAGATGATCCCTTTAACAAAACCCCCTGTTGTGAAGGCTCGTCCTGGTCGGCTCACTTGTTTTTGTCTCCTCGGTAGGTTTTAGAGGATTGGGGGTCAAGTAAATCCCGGTCGCTGACTGTTTTGGATCAGACCTTGGCTTCTGAACAAAGCAATGAGCTCGCCATCATCCCCAAACCTGGTCAATCATTACTGCCTTGTCATCCAATCAGCCGTCTCCAACCTCCTTGACGCCACTCTCAATCCTCTCAAAACATGTCTCTTT
>JAABUL010006205.1_pt1 | contig 14011 bp, 11 predicted proteins | sample 5559151 | NCBI WGS metagenome assembly JAABUL01 (sample SAMN10711876, study PRJNA513368) | rock metagenome | isolation source: Antarctica rocks | place: Antarctica: Victoria Land, Pudding Butte sud | reverse complement strand
ACCCGGCGCACAACCCGGGCAACCACACCATTCACAACCATTTCCTGCTGAAGTCGGTGGCGTTGACTGCCCCCGGTGGGTACGTCGCCGCGATCACCTCGCATTTCACTTTGGACGCCGCGAACCCGACGGCCCGCCGGGACCTCGCAGCGGTCGCGGACCTGGTGGGGGCGGTGCGGTTGCCGACGAAGGCGTTCGACCGGGTATCGGGGACCGCGGTGGTCACCGACCTGATCATCCTGCGCAAACGCGAGCAGGGACAAGCGCCCGCGGTCGGGCAGGACTGGATCGACACCACCCCGGTGGCGGCCCTCGGTGGCGACGGGCAGTCCGCGGAGACCACGGTGAACACCTACTTCGCGGCGCACCCGGAGAACGTGCTGGGCGGGGTGCATCTGGGCCATGGCATGTACAACGCCGCCACCCTGGAAGTCCGCGGCGACACCGGTGCCGTGTTGGCCGCGCAGGTGACCGAGCGGCTGGCGGTGATCACCACCGAGGCGAAGGCCCAGGGTTTGGGCTTGAGTGCTACCGCGGAGTCGGCCACGACCATCGACGCGGCCGTGTTCCACCCGGGCCTGATCATCCCGGTGAGCGTGCAGGCCGGGCGCCCGTTGGACACCCTGGCCTACGACGAGGACACCGCCTCCCTGCGCCGCTGGGACGGCCAGGAGTGGGTGGCCCACCCGGGGCGGGCGGGCAAGGTCGCCGAAACCCGGACACTGCTGGAGCTGCGGGATCTGGCCACCACGTTGATCCGCGCCCAACGCGACGGGCTGGTGGTAGGGGAGCGGGACCAGCTCCGCGGGGAGTTGAACCGGGTCTATGACCACTACGTGGCGGTGCACGGTCCGGTCAACCGGTTCACCTGGACCAACCCCAAACCCATCACCGCGGACAAACACGACCAGCGGATGGTCACGTTCGAGGAGCAGTGGCGGAAGAAGGAAGGCCTGGACGGGCAGCCCTACCCCGGGCCGGTGCCCGAAGAGATCAGGGCAGCGTGGGAGGAGCGGGCCTGGCAGGCCGCGACTCCGTCGAAGCGGTTCGCGCACCTGGACGGGGGAATCCGCAACGACCCCGGGTTCGCCACCGTCGCCGCCCTGGAGTTCTTCGACGAGGACACCCAAACCGCGGCCAAGGCCCCGATTTTCGCCACCGATGTGCTCAGCCGGCGCCCGGAGCGCACCAGCGCCGCCACCGTGGAGGAAGCTCTGGCGATCAGCCTGGATGAGTCGCGGGTGGTGGACGTGACCCGGATCGCCGCCCTGCTCGGTGCCGGTGAGGCCGACACCCGCGCCGCCCTGGTGGGTGCGGTGTACCCGGACCCCACCGATGCGACCCGGCTGATTCCCGCCGCCACCTACCTGTCGGGCAACGTGCGGCGCACACTCGCCGCCGCCGAAACCGCCGCGGCGCAGGACCCGGCCTACGTCGGGAACGTGGAAGCGCTGCGGGCGGTGCTGCCCCGCACCATCGAGGCCGGCGAGATCGGGCTGCGCCCCGGGGTGCCGTGGATACCGACGAGCGACTACGAAGCGTTCGTCACCGAGGTGCTGGCTGCCCGGGACGTGTCGGTGGACTACACCCTGGGCACCTGGACGATCGACGTCCCCAAGTGGCAGTGCGGGTCACCGTTGATGACCGATGTGTATGGCACCGGTGCCGTGGATGCGGTGTCGCTGCTGGAGTCGGTGTGCAACGCCAAACCCATCCAGGTCCGGCGGTCCAAGGCGGAAATCGAGCGCACCGGGGGGAATCCGGTGGACATGCCCGCCACCTTCGCCGCCCAGGCCCAAGCCCGCAAGCTGAGCGAAAAGTTCACCGAATGGGTGTGGAGCGACCCCGAGCGCACCGCCCGGCTGGTCGGCACCTACAACGAGAAGTTCAACTCGCTGCGCCCCGCGCGTTACGACGGGGCGCACCTGAACCTGCCCGGTTTGGGGGATCACTTCACCCCGCACGCCTACCAGCGGGACGCGGTGGCCCGGATCATCGCCGAACCCACGGTGTTGCTGGATCACGTGGTCGGGGCCGGGAAAACCGGGTCCATGTTCATGGGGGCGATGGAACTCAAACGCCTCGGGCTGGCTTCGCAGCCGTGGATCGTGGTCCCCAACCACATCATCGAACAGGTCGGGCGGGAAGCCAAACAGTGGTACCCGGCGGCGAACGTCCTGGTCGGGGCCGGCGCCACCAACGCCGAGGGGCGGCGGCGGTTCGCGGCGCAGACCGCGACCGGGGACTGGGACATGGTGATCGTCCCGAAATCGGTGTTCACCGCCATCAAGGTGTCCCCGCAGCGCCAACAGGCGCACCTGGAAACCGCCAGGAACCAGCTGCTGGAAGCGAAGAAGCAGGCCGGTGTCACCAACACCAAACAGATCGAGGCGGCCATCAAGGCGCAGGACAAGCGACTCGCGGTGTTGACCGAGCAGGCCGGGAAGGACACCGGACTCACCTGGGAAATGGTGGGCGCTGACTATATTTTTGTGGACGAGGCGCACTACTTCAAAAACCGGGAGAGGGTTTCTGCGGTGCGGGAGTTGGCGTGCACCCCGGGCTCGCAGCAGGCGGAGGACCTGGTGATGAAGCTGGACGTGCTGCGGGAGAGCCGCCGCGACGCGGCAGCGGCGGCGGGGTATGAGCTGCGTCCGGGGCAGGAGCGGGTGGCGACGTTCTCGACCGGTACCCCGGTGGCGAACTCGTTGGGCGAGATGTGGGTGATGCAGTCCTACCTGCGCCCGGACCTGCTGGCCGATGCCGGGGTGGCGGACGTGGACGGGTGGGGGGCGGTGTTCACCGGCACCACCTCCGGGGTGGAGATGAACGCCTCGGGGTCCCGGCTGGCGCCGGTGACCCGGGTGGGGCGGTTCGTGAACGTCCCGGAGTTGGTGACGATGAGCTCGGTGTACACCGATGTCGTCACCCGCGACGACATCACCGTCGCCTTACCGGAGTTGGTGGGCGGGGCGCGGCAGGTGATCAGCAAACCGGCGTCGCAGGAGGTGCGGGACTTCATCAGCGACCTCGCCTACCGCAGCGAACACTTCGACCCGGGCCGACCGGACATCGACAACTCCCTGAAAGTCGCCAACGACGGGCGCAACGTGTCGTTGGACGAGCGGATGGCGAACCTTCAGGAACCCCTGGATGGGGGCCGCATCGGCATGGTCGCCGCCGAGATCATGCGCATCCACACCGACACCGCGACCACCACCTACCGGGACCAGGCCGGGGCGGTGTCCCCGGTGGCGGGGGGGTTGCAGATCGTGTTCTGCGACCGCTCCACCCCGCATCAGACCGGCGGGAAGTTCTCCCTGTACGAGGGGTTGCGCGCGGAACTGGTGGAACGGGGGATGGCGGAGCAGGCGATCCGGTTCATCCACGACTACCCGAAGCCGGGGGAGAAGGCACAGTTGTTCCAGGACTGCCGGGCCGGTCGGGTGTCGGTGTTGGTGGGGTCCACGGAGAAGATGGGCACCGGCACCAACATTCAGGACCGGGCGGTGGCCTTGCACCACGTGGACGTGCCGTGGCGCCCGGCGGACCTGGAGCAGCGGGAAGGCCGCATCCTGCGCCAAGGCAATCAGAACCCGCGGGTGGAGATCCTGAACTACGTCACTGAGCAAACGTGGGACACCATAATGTGGCAGACGGTGGAGAAAAAGGCCCGCTTCATTGGCCAGATCAAGACCGGTGACCTGGACGCACGCACCGCGGAAGACCTGGGCAGCGACGAGCTGGGGAACTCCGCCGCGGCGACCAAAGCCGTCGCCACCGGTGACCCCCGGTACCTACAGCAGGTGCAACTCGATGACGACGTGAAACGGTTGAGCGCGTTGAAGCGGGCGCATGGGGACGCGAAAGCACGCAACGCCACCGAACGCCGCGCCTGCGCGCGGGAGATCACCGCCACCGGTGACCAACTCGCGCAGCTCGACGCGGCGTTGCCGCGGATCGCGGCGAGCGCGGACGCGCCCTTCGCGATGAGCGTCGGGGGGCGGGCGTACAGCGAGCGGGGACCGGCGTCCTCCGCGGTGGTGGACACCGTGCGCCAGGCGTACAGCGAGGGCAAGCGTTGGGGTGCGCAGAAAGAGTTCCCGGTGGCGTCGCTGCGCGGGGTGGAAGTCCGCGCGGCCCGACTGTTGACCAGTGATGAGGTAGTGCTCAGTTTGAGCATTCCGTGCCGCACCCGGGCGGTGGCGGCGAAGGACTTCACCGGCCGCGACGCCAACGGGGTTGGTTTGGTGCGGCGCATCGAGAACATGGTGAACGAGATCCCGGCCTATTGCGGGGAGCTGCAACACCGCCAGGACCGCGCCCGCACCCGCACCGAGGAGTTGCTGGCCGTCGCGGATACCCCGTTCGAGCACGAGACCGACCTGGTCGGCAAGGAACACGAATTGGCTGCGCTCACCGCGCAGCTGCACGCTGATGCGGACAGGCCGCACGCACACGCCAGGGCCGAGGAGACACGGCAACGCCTCGCGACCCAGGGGCGCACACCGGGGTGGAGTCTGGTGTTGAACCCCACCCCGGCATTGCTCAAGGAGATGGGGGAGGCAAGCGCCGGTCCCACCACGACACGGGAGTTGGTCACCGCAGGTGTGCCGGCGCCGGGTGCCGCGGCTGGTGCACAGGAGGTGTCGCCCGACGTGTCGGCGGCGCCGGTAATGGTGTCGCCCGACTTGTCGGCGGCGCGGGACGCGGTGCGCCTGGCGGGGTTGTCGCATCCGCGCAGTGTGGAAGAGCAACTCGCGGACCGTAGGGACGGCGGTACTGCCAACGGTGATGGGTCGCCGGAGTGGACGCCTCAGCGGGGGCGCGAGGAGGAACGGGGCCGGTAGCTACAAGCCCTGTCGGCACATGCTCAGGCGGGCACGGCCCCGTCGTTGCCGGTGTCGGCGGGTACGTCGGAGCCGGTGGTCTGCTGCGGCGGCGTGGTGTTCTTGTTCTTGCGGGGTCGGGCGGGGTTCGGTGCGCGGAGCCCGGCTTTGGTGAGTTCGGCTCCGGTCCATCCGCCGGTCTTCGCGGTGTCGTAGGCGTCGCGGGCTTGTTGGGCTGCGGTGGCGGCGGCGGTCCGGGCGGTGGTGACGGCTTGTTCGGCGCGGCGGTGGGTGTCCAGGGCAGCACCGAGGGTTTCCACCAGGGCGATGCGGTCGGCGAGGAGTGTTTTCGCGGCGGCGGCGGCGGCTCGCTTACCGGTGTTCGTGGTCATGGGGTGTCCTCCTTGTTGTCGGTTCTGGGGGGGTTCATTGGGCTGCTGTTAAGGAAACTGTCACTCCTCGCAATGTGGCTATTGCTCGAAGACTGCCTCGACAATGGCGGCTTGTTCGGCTGTGCCGGCGCGGAAGTAGCGGGCCGCGGTGTCGAGGGACGCGTGACCGAGCAGGGTCTGGATCTGCGCGACGTCGGCGCCACCTTGGCGTAGGCGGGTGGCGTATGTGTGGCGGAGTCGGTGCGGTCGTAGCCCCGGCAGGCCAGCGGAGGCGCCGGTGGCGAGCACGACTTGGGTTAGACCGGAGGTGGTTAGGCGCCGTAGCCGCGTCGGAGCAGCCAGGCCGAGATGCGTTGCCGGGCGGGTGCGGGGATAGGGACGGTGCGGTCCTGATCGCCTTTGCCGTGTAATCGGATCTGGCCGGTGCGGGCGGTGATGGCGACGTCTTCGGTCTGGAGGTCTGCACATTCGGCGGCTCTGGCGCCGGTATACAGCAGGACCGCGATGATCGCGGCGTCGCGGTCCCCGCGCCGGGCGGCGGTTCGTTCGAGTCGGTTCTGCTGCGTGGTGTTCAAAGCGTTGGGTTCGCCGGGTCGTGCCACGCGTGCGCGCTTGATCTGGATGCGCAATGCGGCGCCGTGCTCGTACAGGAGAGTGATTGCGGCCAGGGCCTGGTTCACCGTGGCGGGGCTGGCTCCGTTGCGCAGAGTACGCGGCGCCAGGCGGTGACTGCGGCCTCGGCACCGATCACGTCGGTAAACGCGTCTTGGTGCTCGGTTCCGTCCTGGCTGACCCAGTCGACGTATGCGGTTGCCTGCCGGCGGTAGGCGGCGATCGTGTTCGTGGACAGCTTGCACCGGTCCAGGTAGTGCTCGACTTCTTTCAGGGCGTCCCGCGCGTGATGGTCCGCGTGCAGTGGCACCACCTTGCCTTGCCTTGCGGGTGTGCTCGTCACGGCCTCGGTTCCTTGTTATGCGCTGAGCGTTGGTCCGCGTGTCGCTTCTTCGTGGGCCGTGTTATCCACTGAGAGCATAGGTAATCAGTGGATAAATGAAGTTATCGACTTAGTTTCTTGCACTATCGAGCTCGGTCCGAGTGGACTGCCTCGGGTGGTTCACCCGGTCAGGGCGGCCCCGGCAGCGACGTAGTCGCTATTGACGTGTGCGAGCGGCGTCAAGCCGTCGGCGGCGAGCCGTGTTTGTCCGGACGGGGTGAGGCGAACTGCACGGGTGGCGCCGATCCGTTCGAGCCACTCGTTGGCGAGCATGAGCGTGCACAGGCTGGTCCCGGCGAATCCAGCGAGGTGAAAGCGTCGTTCGGTGGAATCCATGCAGGGTCTGGCCGTCAGGGTGTCCACGTTCGGCATGTCCCAGGAGGAGAGCAGTGCGCGACCGTCCGTAGTCAGCTGCCATTCGAGGCTGAGGAATCCTCGACGTTGAAGCTGCTCGGTCAGTCCGACGCCGAGCTGGCCCGCGAGATGCTTGTAGCAGGTGCGGCCTTGACGAATCCGTTCCTTCGCTCTGGCCGAGCGCAGGCTGGGCGGGGTGGGCAGACTTGCCGCAGACAGCACGCCAAGCTGTTCGATCACGGTGGCCACGTCGTCACTGGCCAACTTCAGGTAACGGTGTCGTCCTTGCCGCACCTGTGTGAAGATGCCGCTCGCAACGAGTCGGTCGATGTGCTTGCTTGTCGTGGACTTCGCCAGATGGCAATACGTTCCAAGTTCGCCCGCGGTCCACGCGCGTCCGTCCATCATCGCCGCGCACATCGCTGCACGGGATTGGTCGGCCAGCGCACCGGCGACCTGGGCGATGTCGGGCACGTCTTCGGGAAACGCTCGAGGCATCCACCCATTGTGGCCGCCTGTTTGTTCGCCAGCCAGCGAACTGTCCCGGTGCCAGCCTCAATGCCGGTAAGTGATCCGGACGTGAGGACGTGACAATGAGTATCAGCACGGCACAGGGGCAACGGCAGCGGTATCGCGGGACGTACGACGATGCGTTCTACTGGGAGCGGGTCGACCGGAATTTGGGGTGGCTCGGCAACACCGCGGAAGAGCAACGAGACCGGCAGGAATTGTTGCGTGACGCGGTCATCGGGGTTGTGGGGACGGGCGGGATCGGTGGTGCGGTCGCCGCCAGGTTGGTGCGTATGGGCGCGCTGAATCTCAAGCTGGCAGACCCGGATCACTTCGACCTGAGCAATGTGCAGCGGCAGTACGGCGCGGGCAAGGACACGATCGGGCGCAACAAGGCCGAGGTGGTCGCGGAGAAGATCTACGCCCTCACCGGGGACGTGAACATCGATGTCTACCCCGAAGGGATCACTCCGGAGTCGGCTGAGGAGTTTATGAACGGCTGCGACTACGTGATGGATCAGATGGAGTTCTTCCAGATCAAGAATCGTTACGCGCTCCACCGGGCGTTCCGGGCCTCGGACAGGTGCCGGTTCATGTTCAAGATCCCGACCGTCGCACACTCCACCATCATCTTCACCTACACCCACGACTCCATGCCGATCGAGGAGGTCTATGGACTTCCCGAGGACGCCGAGTTCACCCCAGAGGTCACACGACGCCTGATGGAGCGGATCATGCCGGAACTGCAGGAATATCCGTGCCGGGACATGCTCGAGCATTGGTTCATCGACAACCAGACGATGCCGATCTTCGGTGCTTGCCCGCCCTTGGCTGAAGGCGTTCTGGTCGAGCGGCTCGCGCAGGAAATCATGGATCTGCCCGGGCGGGTTTCCTTGCCGATTCAGCCGGGTTACGCCATCTTCGACACCCTGACCTGGTCCGCGAAGCTGGTGGAGAAGGCGTGGTGGGCGCAGTGACGACCAAGTTCGTGCTCTTCTCGGAGACCAACTCTGTATTCGGTGCGCCGGTCCTGTCGCGACTGGCTGATCACCCGGCTGTTGACCTGGCTGCGGTGGTGGTCCGTGAGCCCGGTCGACTCTGCGACTACTACCTCGGCGACGACGATCAGGTTGACCTGGCCATGCAGGCCGACAGCCACGGGATCCGGGTACTGCGGCCCGCGCAGGTCACGACCCCGCCGTTGTTGAGCAACTGCGCAAGCTGGAGCCTGACTTCTTCATCGTCGCGAACTATCAGCAGATCCTGCGCGATGCGCTGCTGGGCGTGCCAGCTTGCGACACGATCAACTTCCACCCCAGCCCGCTGCCCTGTTACGCCGGGTTGGCTCCGTTCTACTGGATGGCGCTCAACCACGAAACTGAAGGGGGCGTCTCGGCGGTCAAGATGACCCGGGGACTGGATGACGGGCCGATCGTTGCCCAGCATTTGCTGCGGCTGTGCGGGCACGAGACTGTGGCCGAGATCCGCGATTCTCACTTCCGCGCGTCGTGGCGCCTGTTCGACCTGGTGCTGCCCACTCTGATCGATCGGACGTACCGGCCGGTCCCGCAAGACGCCACGCGCCGCTCCTACTTCAGCAGCCCGCCTCACCACGCACAGCCGGATGAAATGCTCGTGGACCCCGCGACCCAGAAAGTGATGTGATCACCGTGTCCCATGCCATGATCTACGCCGTCGGAGACGTGTTCGTTGACCGGGACGACCCGACTACGGCCTTCTCCACTGGCCGCATCGCCCCCGGGGACGGCCTGCTATTCGGTAACTGCGAGGGTGTTTTCGCCGACACCTGGCAGCGAGCACCCTCCTGCGGGTCACCGGTGGTCGCCCCCGCGGACCGGGCCAAACGATTGGGTGAGGCGGGGTTCAGCGTCATGTCGCTGGCGAACAACCACAGTGTTGACGGCGGGTACCAGGCGTTGCTGTCATGCCGGGACACCCTGCATGCCCTGGGGATCACCACGGCCGGCGCCGGGGAGAACATCGCTGCGGCCCGCCAGCCGGCTCAGAACACCCTGGACGGCACGTCGATCGCGACGCTGGCCTACAGTGCGGTCTTCCCGCACGGGTACGAGGCTCGCGCGGCATACCCGGGCCTGGCCCCGGTGCGCGCGCACACGATCTACACGCCGTGGGAGACCAACGAGTGGAACCCCGGGATCGCGCCACGGGTCACCACCCAACCCTTCCCGGAGGACCTGGCCGCTTTCCAGGACGACATCGCCCGGGCCGCCAGCAGCAGCGACGTGGTGATGGTCAGCGTGCACTGGGGCGACTTTACCCAGCCGCTCGTGCTGACCGACCATGAACGACGCCTCGCTCATGCTGCCGTGGACGCCGGCGCGGACATCGTCCTCGGTCACCACCACCACATGCTGCGCGGGATCGAGTTTTACCGTGGCAAGCCGATCTTCTACGGGCTGGGTCATTATCTGTTCGACCTGCCGAACCTGCCGCAGCGGCTCGCGAAAGATGGGTACCTCGGGTCGGGAAACCCTGGTGATGCGCGTGCCCTGGCTCGCAGGTTCAACCAGTACCGGCTCGGCCCCCGGGAGGGGTACCCGCTGCTGCCCTTCCACGAGGACAGCCGCATGACCGGCATGGCTGTCGTCCAGATCGATGACGGCGTGATCACCGGGGTCGGGTTCCGTCCCGCCCTGCTCGGGCCGTCCAACAACCCAGAGCACGTCCACCCAACCAGCCCCACCGGGAGAAAGATCCTGGACTACGTGCAGCAGTGCTGTGACGCAGAAGGCCTGGGCACCCGGATTGAACTTGCGGGCACAAGTGGCCTGCCTGATGATGCCGCGCTCATCACCTCCGCTGATGCCAGCCAGTGACCGTGCGTAACCCGGAAACCTCCACGACCGCACCACGTGGGACTCCCGGCGCGCTGACTGCGGTAGCTCTCGGCTTTTTCATCGTGATGCTCGACACCACCATCGTGAACGTGGCCCTGCCGCGGATCGGGACGGACCTGCACGGTGGCGTATCGCTGCTGCAGTGGGTCGTCGACAGTTACACGCTGGTCTTCGCCGCGCTCCTGCTCACCACTGGGGCCGCATGCGACATCCTCGGAGCCCGACGTATCTACCTCAGCGGCCTGGCAGTGTTCGCGATCTTCTCCGCCTGTTGCGCGTTGGCACCCACGGGGTCATTGCTCATCGGCGCACGTGCCATGCAGGGGATCGGCGCCGCCGCCCTGGTCCCCGGATCATTGGCGCTGCTCGCGGCGGCATACCCCAATCCGGGCGACCGCGCTAAGGCGATCGGCATCTGGGGTGGCGTCGGCGGCATCGCCGCTGCCGCTGGCCCCGTCCTCGGCGGCGCCTTGATCACCGCTGTCGGTTGGCGCGCCGTGTTCTGGGTCAACCTGCCGGTCGTTGCCATCGCGGCCTGGCTGACAATGCGTCACACACCCAATCCAGCACCAGCGCACCGCCGCCACCTCGACCTACCCGGCCAGGCATCAGCAATCCTTGCACTGTGCGCGATTACTTACGCGGTCATCGACGCTGCCCACACCTCGTGGTCTCCACGCAACCTCATTACCTTGCTAATCGGGGTCGCGGCTGCCGCCGGGTTCGTACTGATCGAGCGTGCTAAGCCCGACCCGATGCTGCCGCTGACACTCTTTGAGAACCGGTCCTTCTCGGTGGCCTCATTCGTGGGTTTAGCGCTCAATCTCGGGTTCTACGGCCAGTTCTTCGTGCTCACCTTGTACTTCCAGCAGTACCGCGGGTACGGGCCGCTGACTGCGGGTCTCGCATTGGCTCCACAGGCTCTGGGCGCCGTCATCGGATCCCCACTTGGTGGTCGAGCCACCGCCCGGTTCGGCGCATTCGCCACCATGCTGACCGGGTTGCTCATCGGTGCGGCGGCCTTTGCCGGCCTCCTGACGTTCACCCAGACCACCCCGTACGTGGTCATCGCTCCACTAATCTTCGCAGCCGGGCTCGGCATCTCGCTAGCCATGCCAGCAGCGACCGCCGGGGCGATTTCTGCTGCACCGAGCAAGTACGCCGGGATCGCCGGTGGCGTGGTCAACTCTGCACGCCAGACCGGCAGCGTCTTCGGTGTCGCGGTCCTCGGCGGGTTCGTCACCACCGGGACGTTCCTGCACGGATTCCGGCTGGCCGTCGCCGCTGCTGCCGTCATCTTCCTGGTCGCCGCGGCCGTAACCGGGCTCAACCTGCGACGCCGGCAGGAGACCTCTAACACCTAAGCAAGACAACTTGGAAGGACAACATCGCATGGCACATGACGACACCGTCGCCGCGCGGCTCACCGACCTCGGGCACCCCCTACCCGCCTGTTGGGCCGTCCCACCTGATGCGGACATCCCCGCGAGCCTTGTCCGCATCACCGGGGACACCGCCTGGGTCTCCGGGCACATCCCCACCGACCTGAACGGCCACCCCACCACCACCCTCGGCGCGGTAGGCGCCACCGTCACCACGGCACAGGCCACTGAACTGGCTACTCGGGCCGCCCTGAGCCTGCTAGCCAGTCTCAGGCAGTCCCTCGGGTCCCTCGACCGCATCACCACCTGGTGTCAGCTGACCTGCATGGTCAACGCCGACCACCAGTTCACTAACTACCCCTCGCTGTTCAACCCGGCCTCCCGATTGATCCTCAACGCGTTCGGACCAGAAATTGGTGCTCACGCTCGGACTGCGGTCGGACTCGCGGGGCTGCCCTGGGACGCGCCCGTCGAGATCGCAGCGACCGTCCAGATCCGCCACTGAACACGCCCAAACCGGACAGTGCGCCCAACATTCCGTCCGGGGCCCATGACTGCACCTGAGGTCGGCCTGGATGCAGTCGTCGACCACTTCACCCTGGGCGCCGACCAGCTGGTACGGCTGCGGAACAAGACGGGCGCCACCCGGTTGGGGTTCGCCGTCACGTGGTGCTTTCTGCTGTGGCGGGGACGCTTTCCCCTTAACAGCGATGAACTCCCAAGCGACGCAGTGGCGCACGTCGCCGCCCAGGTCGGCGTGCCTGCGACCGATCTGGGCAGGTACGACCTGGGCGGACGGCAAGCCAGTAACCACCGCGCACAGATCCGGCAACACACGGGATTCCGGCCCTGCACGGTCGCCGATGCCGACAGGTTGGCTACCTGGATTGCGGCCGGTCCTGCCCTGGCGGAACGACGTGTCGAACCGGTCCGCGAACTGCTATTAGCGCACTGCCATCACGAACGGGTCGAACCGCCCACCCCGGCGCGACTGGCGCGGATCATCGACTCCGGCATCCAGCAAGCCGAACACGCCCAGATCGCACTGCTGGCCTCCCGGCTCGGCCACGACCACATCGTCCGCCTGGACCAGTTGGTCGAACTCAGCGGCGAAGCGAGTGTCGGACCGGACAACGTGTTCACCGCCGAGGACACGCAGGACGAGACCGACGACCCCGATGTGCTCTCCCTCATCAAGTCCAGCCCCGGCAACGTCAGCCTGGCCAGCATGCTCACCGAGATCACCAAGCTGGAAGCCGTCCGCGCGATCGGCCTACCGGCCGGCCTGTTCACTAGAATCGACGTCAAAGTGGTCACGGCATGGCGGGCACGCGCCGCGATCTCCTCGCCTAGCCACCTGCGCGCCCACCAACCAGCGACACGACTGGTGCTCCTCGCGGCGCTGACTCATCAGCGCCAACGGGAGATCACCGACACCCTGGTGGAGCTGCTCAACTCCATCATTCACAAGATCAACGCCCACGCAGACAAGGCCGTCACCGAGGCTTTCGTCCGTCATTACAAGCACCTCCGCAACACCGCCACCCTGCTCGGACAGGTCGCCGAAGCCTCCCTGGGTGCGCCCGACGAACCCGTACGCCAGGTGATCTACCCAGTGCTCGGCGGCACCGACGGACTGACCGACCTGCTCCATGAGTACAAAGCTTGACAAGGCGCCTACGGCCGCGACAAGCGCCGCGTGTTCCGCTCCTCCTACTCCCACCACTACCGGGCCGGGCTGATCAAACTGTTGCGCACCCTGCAGTTCCGCAGCAACAACACCGTCCACCAGCCCGTCCTGGACGGGCTCCAGCTGATCCTGCGCTATGCCACCGCCAAGACCACCTACTACCCGACCGGCGAGCACATCGTCCTCGACGGGGTCGTCCGCCCGGACTGGACAGAGTTCACCCTGGCTACCGACAAACGAGGCCGCACCCGGGTCGTGCGGCAGGTGTACGAGTGCTGCGTGCTCATCGCACTACGCGAACGCGTGCGCTGCAAGGAAATCTGGGTCGTCGGCGCGGACACCTGGCGCAACCCGGACGACGACCTGCCCGCCGACTTCGAGGACCAACGCGACCAGCACTACCAGCAGCTGCGGTTGCCACGCGAAGCCTGAGCGTTCACCAGCGCCCTTAAAACCGAGTTGCACACCGAGCTCGACGCCCTCCACCAGTCCCTGCCGGACAGTCCGTGGGTACAGATCCAGGCCCACCGGGTGGCCGGCGCGATCAAACTCACCCGGCTCGACTGACGTGTCGGCGGCGCCGGCGATGGTGTCGCCTGACTTGTCGGCGGCGCGGGACGCGGTGCGCCTGGCGGGGTTGTCGCATCCGCGCAGTGTGGAAGAGCAACTCGCGGACCGTCGGGGCGGCGAGGCTGTCGGCGGTGATGGGGCGTCGGAGTGGACGCCTCAGCGGGGGCGCGAGGAGGAACGGGGCCGGTAGCTACAAGCCCTGTCGGCACATGCTCAGGCGGGCACGGCCCCGTCGTTGCCGGTGTCGGCGGGTACGTCGTTGCTGGTGGTCTGCTGCGGCGGCTTGGTGTTCTTGTTCTTGCGGGGTCGGGCGGGGTTCGGTGCGCGGAGCCCGGCTTTGGTGAGTTCGGCTCCGGTCCATCCGCCGGTCTTCGCGGTGTCGTAGGCGTCGCGGGCTTGTTGGGCTGCGGT
>JAABUL010006204.1_pt1 | contig 14012 bp, 1 predicted proteins | sample 5559151 | NCBI WGS metagenome assembly JAABUL01 (sample SAMN10711876, study PRJNA513368) | rock metagenome | isolation source: Antarctica rocks | place: Antarctica: Victoria Land, Pudding Butte sud | reverse complement strand
ATATAAAAGAAATCCTTTAAGATAATATACTTAATAAATATTATTAAAATAATATATTATAATCTAATATAATTATCTTAAATATTAATCTCTTTACTATAATAGGATATCTAGACATTAGGACCCCTACTCTTATCCTCCCTTATCTATTGGCCTAAAAGTCCCTATTACGATAATAGGCCTAGCGCCAGATTTTAGCGTTTTTAATAGAATATTAATATCTTTGGTAATAGCATTTGCGTATCGTACCCATGTATGTACCCACGCATATGATCTTAATTGGTTAATACCAAAAGATGCGCACGACCCTACACTACTCAGGGCTTCAAAAATCATATCAATCGGTCTACTAGTACAAAAGATATATGTATATTAATGAGGTTATATACCAAAATCCGTGCGACATGACGTTGCCAAGACGTTGCCAATATACCTGAGTATGCTACTGTCTTATCGACCAATCAACGTCCACTCATTATGATATATATATATAAATGGTGCAAATGATACGCATAGGCCTACGGAGCACATGCACCCTAAAATGACGTCAATCGGCCTGTTAGCGACAAAGATATAACTGATTCCATGAGTTTACCTATTAAATCCATGTGCTGACTGCGCTAAGACTCACGATCGCTAGGTAGCAGAGGTGAATTGCCTAACGTACGTAAAAATCTGGATTTTTACATGCATTTTCTAGTATTAAATATTAAAGGCTCTTTATTAATATTAAAAGAGAAAGTTATTATTTAAAAAAAGAGGATAAGTATAAGGACTAGTTAGGGGTATAGATTAGGCGCTATATTATAGCGTTATAGTAGTATAGCGCTACCCCTTTTCCTAATATATAGATAAGGGAATCCCCTAAGAAGGGGAGGCTAGTGATTAGTCTTAGTATTCATAGAATAGAGAGTTTAATATATATACTATCTAAGCTACTTAGTAGTTATATTATTATATAATATCCTTATATTCTAATTACTTTAAACTCTACTAGGGGTAGTAGCTTAGCTATTAGTAATTATAATTAATAGAGTATTATAATTATATTATAAAGGATATAGTAAAGGACTACCTATAACTTATATAAGTATAAGGGAATAAACGCTAAGACTAGGTATATCTTAAGAATTAATAAATACGCTAATTAATAAGGAAGCTATATAATATACCTTAATAGAGTATTTAGACTCTATCCTAACTACGCTTATAAAGCTAGATATCTATAAAAATCTATAACCTACTTTAAGTATTATAAGTACTTAGGAGTAGGTTTAGTAGAAATATCCTATATCATCGCTCTTAAGGGATTATAGTATATAATAAGTAGGTTTTAAGAGTCTACTTACTAACTTAATAGCTACTTACTTATAATAACTAGGGATATTTTAGACTTTATTAATTTTAATAAATTTATCTATCCTTAATAGGGGGGAGGACTATAAATATATTATATTAATATATTTTTAGCTTAGATTCTAAATCTAGAGTCTATTTTTAGATTTATTAATAAATAAGTAAGTTAAAGAGATTTCTAGCTCCTCCCTTAAGAAATAGCTTAGCCTAAGCTTAAATATTAAAAAACCTTAAATTAAAAACTACTAATTTAGCTATAACTTATATAACTTATAACTTCCTCTCTTACTTTAAGTAGGTTTAAGATTTACTAATAGAGACTTACGCGGCCTTAAAGGATGGAATTAAAGAGCTAGAAATATAAGTTATAAAGAAGTAATAAATAGAATACCTTAGAGGAAATAGTATAGTTTTAAATAAGTTATTAATATTATTATCTAGTTATTATCCTATTATTATCCTATTATAACATTATTAATAAATAGTTAAAATAAAGTTAAAATATTTTCATCCTAAGATAAATTACATGTAATAAAAAAATCGACTACTTATTAGAAATTATCTATCTATTATTAAGTTATTTAAATATAGTAGGCTTCTTATAAGATAGTTATAATAATAGATAATAGACTTAGAGAATAAGATATAAGATAGTAATAAAGGCTCTTTAATATACTACTACTAACTCTCTTTAACTAATAACTTAGAATCTAAGAGGGTATAATATAAATATATATTTAAGTTATAAGAATTTTATATTTATAATAAAAATATTATATATAAGTATTAGAAGTAATTTAATGATATTATTAACTTTATTAAGGCTAGTTTAATATACTTCTTAGATAATTAATTTAAAATTTAATATATTTTATATTTTTTAATAATAGACCTTAAGTTTATATAATATAAATATATAAAGAATATACTTAAAAAGGAATAGATATAAGAATATTTTAATAAATTTTTATTAAATTAAATAAAAGATCTAGAGAATTAATATTTAATAAGTAATAAGTAATATATTAAAGTAAAGTAAAGGATTAATTAAAAGGCTATAAACTTTATAAATTATTTATAAATTATAAAGTAATAGTTAAATTTAATTATATATTATATATTTTATAATAACTTATTAAATAAATTATATTAGGACTTATATAATTAAATATCCTTAAAATAAGAGATACTCTTATTATATTAGTAACTTAAATAGAGTTATAAGTATTATACCTTATATATAATAAGTCTAAGGTTATTATAATTAAGAGGAGTTATTATTAATTAAATTTATTACTATTATAAGGAAGAGGGAGTTTTTATAAAAGAGGTAGAGAAGATAGCCTTAATATAAAGTAAGAAGGTTATAATAGTTATAAATCTACTACGCTATAATAATAAGATAAGTTAGATTTTAGGAAGCTAATTAATCTTAATATAAAATATTATTATTATTATTATAAGAAAGCTTATATTACTAGAAACTACCTTAATAATATTATAAATATTATAAATATTATAATTAATAAGTTTATAAGGAAGATAATAGATTAAAAAAACTCTTAAGTACTATTATTATATCTATTATAATAGTATAAGAGAAGAAGTAGATAAGAAGGTTTATAATTATTATATAAATAGAGTTTTAATACTCTTAGAAAGAATATATTATATTAATTAATTTAAGTATTAATATTAATTATATTAATATATACTTAATAAAAGAATAAGAATAGGAGACAAATCCTAACTTTAAATATATATTATATAATAGAGTTAATAATCTAATACTCTTAATAGGCGCTTATATTAGTAAAATTGAATTAATAGACTTATAAAGGATTATATAATATTATTAAGGCGCCTTTTATATTATAATAAATTTTAATTATAACTTCTACTTAGGCTACTTATAGCTAGAGGAGTAAAACCCTTAAGTAAATTAACTTATTAAGAATTAATAATTCCTTATTAGAGAAATATAATTAAAAATATTAATATTAAAGAAGATATTATAAAGTATCTTAAGAGTATTATATATATTATTATATACTTAAGGATAGACCTTAGTAGAGAATTTAAGAATTTAAACATATACTTAAAATTATTAAAGGAGTTTAATACCTTTTAAGATATCTTCTTAATTAAGAATACTAATATACTATTAAATTATACTTAATATAATTATACTATTAATATTAAGGAGGATAAAGAACCTCTTTTTAAGCCTTTATATAATCTATTAGAAAGGGAGCTCCACGTATTAAGAGAGTACCTTAAATATTAAAAAAGGTTAAATCTATTATTTTATAAATTTAATAAGTATATTAATATTATTTATCCTTAAAAAGGATAAGATATTATAATTATATGTTAATTATAAAGTATTTAATAAGATTATAATTAAGAATTAATACTTATTACTCTTAATTAATAAGATATTAATAAGATTAATTAATATAAAATACCTAATTAAGTTAAATCTTAAAAACGCCTATTATTAATTATAAATTTAAAAGAGAGATAAATAGAAGATAGTATTTTATATAAGGTATAATTATTTTAAATACTTAATTATATCTTTTAAACTTATTAATACTCCCGCCTTATTTTAAGTATAGATTAAGAAGGCGTTAATAGGCTTTTTTACTATAATATATATAATCTATCTTAATAATATCCTTATTTATTCTTAAAATAGGGATTCTTATATTAAAGTAATAAAGGTAGTACTTTAATAGCTTTAAGAGTTTAAGCTTTATATTCATCTTAAGAAATATAAGTTTATAATATTTAAGGTAAAGTTTCTTAACTTTATTATAAGTAATATAAGTATATATATAAACCTATATTATATTAAGATTATAATAGATTAACTTAAACCTAAGAATATAAAAGATATTTAAATCTTTTTAAGATTTATTAATTTTTATAAATTAATTTATTAAATATTACTCCTTTATTATTATAACTCTTATAAACTACTTAAAAAAGGAGTATTTAAATATTAAGGGAGGAAAGCTTATATTAAATAATATTATTTATATAATATTTAAATAGCTTAAGTAACTCTTTTAAAAGGTACTACTCTTAATTTATTTTAATTTTATAAAGGAGATTTATTTAAAGATAGATATTTTAATTTTAATTATTATAATTATTTTATCCTAGAAAATCTTCTTTAAAGTAGATAAGTTAAAGGTAAAGTAATATCTTATTACCTTTTACTCTTATAAATTAATATTTATAAAGATTAAATATAAGATATATAATTAAGAACTACTTATAATAATAAAAGTATTTATATACAGGTACTTCTTAGAAGGAAGCTTATATTAGGTAATAATTATTATAAATTATAATAATTTAAGGTACTTTTATATTATATTATTAATAATAAGAAGATAGGTATATTAAGTAATAAAGCTTATTAATTATAACTTTAAAATCTATTATTATATAAGTATTAAGAACCTAGCTAATACGCTATCTTAGTAGCTAGATTATAAATTAACTAGAAAATACCTATAAAAATCTAGATTTTTATATAGGTAATTTACTTCTACTACCTAGTAATAGTAAGTCTTAGCGTAGTTAGACATAGATTTTAATATACTAACTAATAGAATTAGTTATATCTTTGTTACTAATAGGCTAATAAATATTATTTAGGAGTATATATACTTTATAGGCCTATACGTATTATATATACTATTTAGATATATATTATAATAAGTAGACGTTAATTATTTAGTATATTAAGGTATAGGTATAGTAGGTAAATCAGTGCTAAGATATAGATTTAGTAGGTATACCTATGGAATTAGTTATATCTTTGTTACTAATAGGCTAATAAACGTTCTTTTAGGATATATATACTCTATAGACCTATACGTATCATATATACTATTTAGATATATATTATAATAAGTAGGTATTAATTAGTTAGTATATTAAGTCCTACTTAGATAATGTCTTAGCGTAGTTAGATATATAGATTTAGTAGGAGAACTAATGAAATCAGTTATATTATTATCGCTAATAGACTAATCTACATGATTTTTTAGTATATATTACTCCGTAGGCCTATACGTATTATTTACACGAATTAGATATATATTATAGTAAGTAGATATTAATTAGTTAGTAAGATAGTAGTATACTTAAGTATATTAGTAATATCTTAGTAACATCTTGATAATATCTTATTATATAGAATTTAGTATATAGATTTATTATCTTATACATATCTTTTATAATAATAGTTAGTATAATATAATTTTTAGTATATTAGATACTAATAGTTAATATATATCTTTTAGTATTATTAAACCCAATTTAAGAGGGGAGTAAAAAGAATATTATTTATAAAACTTTTATCTTCTTTTTAAAGGTGTTAATTATTTTATCCTTATTACCCCTTCTTAATAAGAGAAATTTAAAAAGGGATTATAATAATAAATTATTACTCTTTATTTATTTAATAAAACTTTATATATCTCTTTATAATTTAATAATATTATAAATTTTCCTTTTAAAGTTAATTACCTTTTTTATTTAAAATATCTTATTTCTTTCTTTGATAACTATATTTTTAATTCCTTTTATAATAGTATCTTTACTTTATTAAAATATTTTTATATTTTTTATAATATTTTTTATAATATTTTTTATAATATTTTTTATAATAAATTAATATTTTAAATTTTAAAAGGTTTTCTCCCTCTTTTTAAATTTTACTTAAGGAATTATTATCTTCATTATCTCCTTTAAGCCTTATTAAAGTTATAAAAGGTAATTATTTATTTAATTTATAATTTTATTTAATTTAATTTAATATTTAAACCTTATTCTTAATTTCTTTTAAATTTATAATTTTTTATAATTTTTTAAATATATATTATTATTCTTTTACCTTTAAGTTAAGCTTTATATATATAAAGAAGTAATTAAAATTAAAATATAATTTAAGGTATATTTAATAGGCTTGTATTATATTAAAAAGTTTAAGTATAATAAAGATGAAATTAATTATATTTTAAAATTTCTTTATTCTTTAAATAATTATCTTATTTAATAAGATAAACTTTATATTATTATTAAATATAATTCTTACTAGCTAGTTTACCTTAAGATAATATAAGAAATATTTTAAATTATTTTAATTAAAGTAATAAAGGTTGAAGTCCTTTATTATAATATATTCTTTAAAACTCTTAACGTTTTTACTTATAATTAATAAATTTAATAAATTTTTATTTATTATTAATAATAAATTTGAGTTATATATATTATATAATTAAAAGTAGGTTAAATATTTTTTATTCTTTTAATATAAAATTAGAATTTTAAGGTATTAATATCTTTTATAAAGAATTTTATCTCTTAATTATTTATTTAAAATCTTTTATTAATATAAAAATATATTTATATATTTTACTTTATTGTATATATTAAAAAGAATACTTTAAAGTTAAAATTGTATAATAAATCATTTTTAATATTATAATATAATTTTTAAATTATTAAGATATTTATATCTTAATTAATTTTATTTTTTAATAAAGTTATTATTATATTTATTTTACTTTTAATATTATATTATTCTATTTTTACTTTTAATATATTAAATATTTAAATTTAAGGTATTATTATTTTCCTCTTATATATTAATTTCTTTAAGGATAATTTATTTACTTTTTTTAATTAAGTAAGTAAGGTTATTTATTATTATCTTTATAAATAGCTTATTAATACTATTCAATAACTCTTTATTATTATTTATTTTACTTTTAATATCTTTTAACTTAGCTCTTTTATTAAGAGCCTCTTAAAAATAAATAATATTTTTAATTTATACATAAATCTTTATAATCTTAACTATTCCTTATTATTAAGTATATTATATATTATTTAATTAATTATAATCTTCCCCTTTTTTTTATTCTTATAATTATAAATCCTTTAATTTTAATTTTTATTATTATATACTCTTATTTAATCTTATAAAATAGGGTCTTATTTATAATTTATTATATAATATATTATTTCTCCTTAGCTTTTATTAGGTATTTATTAAATTAAGAGGAGTAGCCTTATTATTTATATATAATATATCTTTAAGGAGTACTTATAATCTTTATTTTATATTTTATTATATTATAACTTTAATTATAATTAATATATTATATATTATTAAAGTAATTATAATATATATTTATATAATTAACATTTAAAATATTATATTAATTTTTTATATATATATTATTTTATAAGTTTTATCTCTTTTACCTTTATTATATCTTTTTTAATTAACTTATCTATTATTATTAATAATATAATATTTATTATAAAGGAGGAGTAGGCTTTTTTAAGTATATATATATTTATTAACTATCTCCCTTTTGTTATATTAAAATTAAAATAAAGGGCCTTATTTATTTATTAAATCTTCTCTTTAATTATCTATTTATTTTTTATATTAAAGATAGATATTTATATCTTATATATTATTATATTAAATAGTTTCTTAATTATTATTATAAAGTAATATATTATATTTATTTATAATTATTCCTTCTTTAGTACCTTTCTTACCTTTATTAAAGCAATTTATAATAATATATCCCTACTCTTTATTTTATTTATAATCATAATTTTTAATATATATTTATAATTAGAAGCTTAAAATATTATAATTAACCTTTTATTTATTATTTTTATTATTACTTCCCTCTCCTTTTTATCTTTTTATCTTTTAATATTATTAATATTTATTAAATCCTCTTAACCTTAGCTACCTTTAATATTTATATATATAATCTTTATAAGGGGGGTAATAATATACTCCTTATAAAGGGGTTTACTTAACTTTATTAATCTTATAAGGAGCTTTATCTTATTAAAGTATTAACTTAATTAATAATTTTAAACTTATTAAGGTTTTATATATTTTTCTTAAATTTCCCCTTTTTTTAAAAAAAATTCTTTAATATATATTTATATTAAATTAATACCTACTATTAAAATCTTTTATTTAAACATATTTAAATCCTTAAATTATATATTTTTAATAGCCTTAAAGGTTATTATTATTATAATAACTTATTTATTTAACTTATTTATAATTCTTATAATATATATATATTATAATCTAAGTATTATTATATTTATTAAATTTATAAGTAGAGTAAAGGTTCTTATAATCCTTACTTTAATATATAGCCTTTTATATTCTCCTTCCTCTTTAACTTTATTACCTTTATCTTTAATAATCCCTTAATTAGGATTAAGGCGTCTTACTACTCCCTTACTCTCCCCTTATATATATTTCTTAAACCCTTCGCTACTTAATACTTATATATTTAAGCTATTCTTCACTATATTTCTCTTCTAATAGGAGGTATTGTATAAAACTCTTAATACTTAAATAAAAGACTTATAAGATAGAGGCCTTATTTAATATAAAAATATTTTTATATATTTTTATAAATATAAGAGAAGTTAATTTTATATATAATTAATTAGGAATAAAACCTCTCTTATTAATTACATTAAAACCTATCTATAATTATAATAGTAAATTAGCTAAGACCCTTATTACTTATATAATCTATTTAATAATAATATTACTTAGATATTATAATATTATATATTATATATTAATAATAAATCTTAGCCTTTATAAAGTAATTATTAGAATATTATAATTTAAGAAATATAATATACTTATTAATATAATATAAAGAGAGTTCTTCTTTAAACCTAATATTTATCTTATCTTATATATAATTATTATTAAGAAGAAGGATAAATTATATATTTTATTATAACCTCCTATAATTAGATATATCTCCTTATATAAATAATAGGAAATATTAGAGAAAATTAAGATTTATTAAGAAATAAAATAAGATTTTTTTAATAAATTATTAACTTCTTTTAAATTTATAACTTACTTAGCTAAGAAGTAGAGGTTAAAGGTAATAAAAAGGAATTAAAAAAAGAAATCTACATATAAGTAAATAATATAAGAACTTAATAAATTATATATTTATTAAATTAAAGTAATAATATATTCTATACTTATAAAATATAAAGTTGATAAATTATTCTCTTTAATAATTAATTAAATTAATAAGATTAAAATATTATTAAAGGAAGAGGTCTTAATATAAATCTTAATTAAATATTATAACTTTATAAATATATTAAATAAGGTTAAAGTAAATAAAGTACCTTTATATTATCCTTATAATTATAAACTAAAATTTATAAATAGAGTAGATAAGAATAAGCTATTATAAAGTTATATATACCCGCTATTAAGCTATAAACTTACAAAGATAAAGGAATATTTATAAGACTAATTAATTAAGGAATTTATTATTTTTAATTAAGTTTTATTTACTTTATTAATACTATTTGTTAAAAAGCTTAAAAGAGGATTATAATTTTATACTAACTATTAATAATTAAATATATCAATATAATATCATTAATACCTTATACTATTAATTAATAACATCCTAGGTAGGATTGTTAGTTATAAGTATATCATAAGGTTAAATATTATAGTTATATTTAATAAGCTTTATATAAACCTTAAGAGTAAGGATTTTATAATATTTATTACCTTATTAGGAGTATATAAGTATAAGGTATTATCCTTTAATTTAATAAATAGCTTAGTAATATATTAATAATATACTATTTAAATATATTAATAGATTTTATTAAGTATATTTAAATAATATACTTATTTATAATTAGATTAAAAAGAAGTATAAAGAATATATTTATCTTATCTTAAAAAAGTTATAATAGGCTAGTTTATAAGTTAATATCCTTAAGTATAAATTTAAAATCTAAGAAATAAAGTTCTTAAGACTATTTATATTAATAATTAAGTTATATATAAATGCTTCTAAAATTTAAGCTATTATTAACTAGGTTATTTTAATAAATCTTAAAGAAATTTAATTATTCATAGGCTTTTATAACTTTTATTAATAATTTATTAAAGGATTTTCTAAAATTATTAAACTTTTAATATAACTTATTAAGAAAGATATTATATTTATATAAGACCTTATTTATAATAATACTTTTTAAATACTTAAATATACTATTATAAAAGCTCCTATCTTAAGATATTTTAATAAGAATTATAATACTATATTAGAGACTAATTTATTTAATTATATTAATAATAAAGTACTATTTTAATATAATAATAAAGAAAATTTATATTTAATTACCTTTTATAATATAAACCTTACTTTAATTAAATATAATTATTAAATTTATAATAAAGAGCTCTTAATAATTATCTACTACCTAGAATAGTAGTAGCTAAAACTAGAATAAATAGATATCCTAGTAAAGATAAGAGGCTTATATACTTTATCAAAAGCTAGAAATTAACCTATTATTAATTAAGGTATTTAAACTTATTATTAAAATTTAATATTAAGATTATCTATTAAATTAATTTATAAAATAATAAAGTTAATATACTTATTTATTAATTTAAATCTAAGCTTAAAAATCTTAATAATAATAAAATTTAATAATTATAATAAACTTTATCAATATTAGAGTAGTAATATAATAATATAAGATTACAATTAAATATTAATTAAGTTATTATTATTATAATTAATAATTTAATTTATAAAGGTATTATAAAGGTATTATTAAAATTTATACTTATTTATTAAGTAATTAAAAAGGGAGAGTTTAAATTTAATAAATTTAATATTATTAAGTACTCTATTTATAATAATATCCTTTATTATAAGAAATAATTTTAAGTACTTAATAATTTATATATTAAGGTTATTTATAAAGCCTATAATTAACCTATTATAATATACCTAGGCTTAAAGAGGACTTATAATATATTATAATAAGAATTTAATTAATATAATATAAAGTATATTATAAAGTAATATATTTAAAACTATTATACCTTACTATCTATAGTAATAGGTCTAATAGCCTAGTACTAATATACTAGTATACGGGTAGTAGATTGTTATATATAATGAATAGTTCAAATGATCTATTAGATATCTCTTTATTAACATCTAGGTAATATGTTATTAAGTTTAACTTTTATTATGTATATTATCTTATTAATAGATTATTCACTTCTTATTACACTTTTCTTACTATATTAATATTAACGTTTTGCTTATTTTGATAATTATTAATATAGACTAGATATTATACTACTAGCCTTGTAACTATATCTAGATTACCTTTTACTAAGTCTTAGTATAGAACTCTATATTAAATAACTAGTAAGTTATCCTCTATTTATCTTACTAATACTAAATTCCTATTATAATATATATTATATTTTATATAATAATATACACTTCTAATACTTATAAAAGACCTATATATTGATTCCTAAGAGCTATTACTAATACGCACTATTATTATAAGGCTTATCTACTATTATAAACTAGTATTATAATTAAGGTAATCCTTATACTATTATTATATACCTTACCTATTAAGATATAGGTTATACGCTAATTAAAATTCTAGTAGAATACTATAATATTGGAACTAACTACCTAAATACCCGTTATAGTAGTTAATAAGTAGTTTAGTTAGCTCTAAGCGAGCTTTTATTAATAGTATTAGATGTAGTGTTTTACTATCCTAGTTCTATATTAGTGAAAGTAGGTATTTTCCCTATATCCTACATCTTTAAACTATAACTATACTATTCTCTTCCCTATATAGGTAATTATACCATTCTCTTCCTTATATAATAAGTCTTCTAGTAAACTATAACTGTACTAGCTTCTTCCCTATATAAGTCTCTTAGTAAATTGTAATTATACTAATATCTATTATATATATATTCTATTAAGGTCTATTTATAAACTGTAACTATATTACTTTCTAGTAGTCCTAGGCTCTAGGCGTTTCTATACGAGTCTACTCTATTCTATAACTATACTATTTTATTATAATTCTATCCTTTATAATATAGGCTAGAGGTTTAAATTATTAATATTCCTATTTACTTTTTATTATACTAGGTATTTTAATATACTAAATATTTTTATAAAAAGATTAGTTTTATATTCTTAGACTTAATATATTATTTTATATTATTAATATTTATATTACTTTATTTCTATTATAAAATCGTACTAATTTAGTATTATTATAAGTTATTAGGATAGGCTTACTATTAACTATAATAAATTATTAGTTATAAATATATAGTCCCTACTAAGTAAAATATTAAGTAATAATTAGAAGAATAAGTAGTAGTAAGCTAGACTAGTAATAGTATTATATATTAAGTATCTATTATAACTATTAGTAATAGTTAATAATTCTCCCTATTTAATAGAGAGTTAATATTTAGAAACTATATAATTAATATTAATATCTTACTAATAAGGATTAGGATTAATTATCTCTATTATTATAATATATAATACTATTACTTTAGTTCTTTAATCCCTTTATCCTATTATTATATTAATATTTTATATTCCTAATAATTAAGGATTAGTAATGGAGAAACCCTAGTATCTTATACTTTATTACCCTTCCTTACTCTTCCTAGATATATATCTCCTATTTATATTATAATATTAATACTGGACTATAAAAGCCATCTACCTATTCTATATAATCCTAGAGACTATCTAGTATATTCTAGAGAATCTAATATTTACTATTTAGTATAAGCTAGTAGGGACCTACCTTACCTATTACTAGATCCTTAGTATTAGTATAGCTATCCTCTAATCTAAGTCTACTATCTAGTAATAGTATACATGTATATATACTTATAGTATAGATATAAGGAGATATAGATAATACTCTCTAGTATATATCTAGGGATAGTAGTATTAGGATATAGTATATATATAGCTAAGGTACCTTATTAGTAGTCAGCCTAAGGATAATTAATAGTAGTAGATTACTTAAGGATATTTAAGTGTCTTAGGATTAATATAATAGTCTATATATATTAAAAGATAGAAATAGAAATAGAAATAATAGTTAATACGGGGAATTAAATTTAGGTAATCTAATAGTTATAGTAGATATATATAAAGATTATTATTACGCGATTATAAAATAATTAACTCTAGGTATTTTAGATTATATAATATTCTCTTCTCTATAAGATATATATATATATAGATAAGGGAGCTAGTAATTAAATTTTAATATATATACTTTTAGATATATTAATTAGGATCTCTATCTACTAGCTAAATTATATTAAGGTTATAATTAAATCTATATAAGATATATATAATTAAAGGTATAATAAAAGTTAGTAATATTTTACTAAAGGCTAGTAACTATATAAAACTCTAGGTAAGTAGAGTAGAGCTACTTAATATTATTATTAATAATAAAATTGAAGTTCTTATTAAATTTATAATTAAAGTTACTATAAAGGTTACTCCTAGTAAGAATAATTCTTATATAAATTAAATATTATAATTTAAGTCTAATAATAGGATTTTACTTCCCCTCTTTAGGTACTTTCTACCTCCTTCCTTCTTAACCCGCTTAATATATATAATAAAATACTTCTAACATCCTATCCCCTATAAGCCGACTACCTTTATAGTATTAGATATCTTGAGATATAACATTTA
>JAABUL010006203.1_pt1 | contig 14014 bp, 11 predicted proteins | sample 5559151 | NCBI WGS metagenome assembly JAABUL01 (sample SAMN10711876, study PRJNA513368) | rock metagenome | isolation source: Antarctica rocks | place: Antarctica: Victoria Land, Pudding Butte sud | reverse complement strand
TCCTCGACCTGTCCCGCGTGGAAGCGGGGCGCTACGACCTGGCCGAGGAGCCGACGTCGCTGGCCCTGATCGTCGAGGATTGCCAGCATCTCCTCACGCTGCGGGCCAGCAAGCGGGAGATCACGATTCACGAAATGATGGAGCCCGAACTGCCGCCGCTCTGGGCCGACGAACGCGCCATCAGGCAAGTGGTGCTGAACCTTCTCTCCAACGCCATCAAGTTCACGCCCCAGGGCGGCACCGTGACCCTGAAGGTGGGCTGGACCGCGCAGGGCGGCCAGTATTTCGCGATTCGCGACACGGGTCCCGGCATCCCGGAAGCCGAGATCCCGATCGTCATGTCGTCGTTCGGCCGCGGCACCCTGGCCCAGAAGAATGCCGAGGAAGGGTCCGGGCTCGGGCTGCCGATCGTCAAGGGCCTGGTGGAGCTCCACGGCGGGTCCCTCACGATCAAGTCCAAGGTGCGGGAGGGTACCGAGGTGATCGTGATCCTGCCACCGGAGCGGGTCATCGACGCGCTGCCGGCCATCGACCCCGAAAGTCCCACGGAGCGGGCACCGCGGACCGCGCGCCGGTCGCACCGTTCGGCGGCCTGAAAGCCGAAGGACCGGTCTCACGTCTTGTCGGCGACGCCCGCCTGGGCAAAGGTCGCCATGCCGGTGTGGCAGGCCAGCGCAGATCGCACCATGCCGGCCGCCAAGGCCGCGCCGGTGCCCTCCCCGAGCCGCAAACCGAGGTCGAGAATCGGGGCTTTGCCGAGCCGCAGCAGCACGTCTGCATGCGCGCCTTCGGCCGAGCGATGCCCCGCCACGCAATGATCGAGCGCCGCGGGGTCCAGCGCGTGGAGCACGGCCGCGGCGGCACAGACCACGTAGCCGTCGAGGATCACGGGGATGCGCTCCGTGCGCGCCGCCAGGATGGCACCCACAATGGCGGCCACTTCGCGCCCGCCGAGCCGGCGCAGCACTTCGAGGGGATCGCCGAGATGATCGCGGTGCAACGCGACCGCGGTCTCGACCACGTGCACCTTGCGGGCCAGCCCCTCGTCGTCGAGCCCCGTGCCACGGCCGACCCAATCGCGCGCCGCGCCGCCATAGAGCGCGTGGTAGATCGCGGCCGCGATCGTGGTGTTGCCGATCCCCATCTCGCCCAGGCATAGGAGATCGGTTCCGTGGATCGCCTCCATGCCGAACGCGATCGTGGCGGCGCAGCCCGCCTCGTCCATTGCAGCCTCGCCCGCGATATCGGCCGTGGGGATCTCGAGCGCCAGTTCGAACACCTTCAGGCCGAGCCCGAGATGACCGCAGATCTGGTTGATCGCGGCTCCACCGGCCGAGAAGTTGGCCACCATGGCGGCCGTGACGGAGGGTGGGTAGGGCGACACCCCGCGCGCCACCACCCCGTGGTTCGCGGCGAAGACCGCGACCAGCGGTCGCGACGCGGTCGGGATCGTCTTGGCCTGGACGCCGCCGAGCCAGACCACGAGGTCGTCGAGGCGTCCGAGCGAGCCCGGCGGCTTGGTGAGTTCGGCGTCGCGCGACCGGATGGCCTCCTGTGCTTCCACGTCGAGGGGCGGCATGTGGGTCAGGAGGGCACGGATGTCATCGAAGGGAAGGCCGCTGCTCGACATGGAAACCTGGAACTCCTGCGCGGGGAACGGGCCGTCATGGGGGAAAGCATGGAGGGCGGGCATCGCGGCCCGCCCGGCCTTATGCCATAGTGGCGTCCGCACGCCACAGCCACGGACTTGAGACCGTACCGCACAGCCCTGCCCCCATGCGCCAGCTCGCGGCGGAAGTTCTGGCCTGCCTGCGCTTCTACACGCGTCTTCCCATTCCGGAGCCGCGGTTCGAAGCCGCGCATCGGTCCGAGCCTTTCAGTGGCGTGCTGCGCTGGGCGCCCCTCGCCGGCGCCGTCGTGGGGTCGTGCGGAGCCGCTGCTCTGATGACCTCGGCCGGCCTCGGTGAACCCGCCCTGGTGGCTGCGGCGCTCGCGCTCGTCGCCACGGTCATGGTCGGCGGTGGTCTGCACGAAGACGGGCTCGCCGACATGGCGGACGGCTTCGGTGGCGGCGCGACGGCGGCCCGGAAACTCGAGATCATGCGGGACAGCCGGCTTGGCTCCTACGGCGCCCTCGCGGTTTGCATGTCGCTGCTGCTGCGCGCCGCGGCGTTGGCGGCCCTCATCGAACGGTCCGGTGCCGCGGCCGCAGCCGCGGATCTGGTCGCGGCTGCCGCGGCTTCCCGGGGCCTGGGCCTCACGCCCATGGCGCTGCTTCCCCCGGCTCGCCTCGATGGCCTCGCTCACACAGCCGGCCGGCTGGAACCGGGCGTGTTCCCCACAGCTTGCGTGCTGGCGGTCGGTATCGCCGTCGCGCTGCCGATGTGGGCGGGGGAAGCATTCACGCGACCGCTGACGGGACTGGCGCTCGCGACCCTGGCCTCGTTCGGCACCACGGCCCTCGCCCGCCGACAGATCGGCGGCCACACCGGCGACATCGCGGGCGCCGCTCAGCAACTCTCCGAGATCGCCTTCCTCATCGGCCTTCTCGTCGAACGGGCGCCGCATTGATATCCACGCCCTGCATCCGGTCCTGCATCATCGATGCGGCCACCGCCCGATGCGAAGGCTGCGGCCGAACCCTCGACGAGATCGCGGGTTGGAGCAGCTTGTCCGAGTCGCGGCGCCTCGCCATCATGGCGCAGCTTGCCGTGCGGAGCCGAACCGGAGCGGTCGAAGACTCGAAAGGGCCGGCGCCTTCGGACCGCCTCACGGGCCATAGGACCTCGACGGGTCGCTGATCGCGCCCAACGACGCTGCAACACGGCAACAGGATTGCGACGACGTGGACCCGAACGAACTGACCTCGTCGGACTGGATGCATATCCTGGTTTTCGGCGGCATCGCGCTCTACGTCGCGACCGCTCTACCAGCGTTGTTCCGTGGACGGTTTTCGGCGGGGCTGGCAGCACTGGCCTTCTGGGCCGCCGCGCTGTTCTCCGTCCTGGCCGGCTATTCCTACCGGTACGAACTCGGGACCGTCGCCGAACGCATCATGGCGGTGGTGATCCCCGGAACCGTCGTCGAGACCGGCGCCAGGGAAGTAACGGTCTTCCGGCAGCCCGACGGGCAGTTCCTGGTCGATGCCGGCGTTGGCGGCACCCGAATCTCCTTCGTGCTCGACACGGGTGCATCCTCCGTGGTGCTGCGCTCCGAGGACGCCGTCCGGCTGAAGATTCCGGTGAAGCGGCTCACCTACGACGTCGAGGTCGCCACCGCCAACGGACGCACCCTGGCGGCCGAGACGGTTCTGCCGTCGCTGTCGATCGGTCCGCTGATGCAGGTGCGGGTCAAGGCGCTGGTGGCCCGGCCGGGAGCCCTGCACGAGAACCTGCTGGGCATGAGCTACCTCGACGGGCTGCAGAGCTTCACGATAGCCAACGACAAGCTGATCCTGCGCGGACGCTGACCGGGGGCTGTAGGCTCACCGCTCCGACACCTTCTCCTTCTCGGGCCCGCCGGGGGCGCCGGGCCCGCCATCACCACTCCCCGGCGTCGCCCAAGCAGGCGGGCCGGCCTTCTTGGCGTCACCGCCGGCGGGGGTGCCCCCTTGCTGTCCGGGCGCGTTGTCGGGTTCGACCTTCACCTGCGCGCCATCGCTCAGCGAAGCCGGCGGGCTGACGATGAGGCTGTCGCCACCGCGCGGCCCCTCATCGATCTCGATCCCGGTGCCGAAATCCCGCCGGGTGTTGATCGGCACCATTTTGACCTTCTCCCTCCGAACTTTTGGCTGTTCTCCGCGCAAGGTTTTCGCATGGTGCCGAGATCGCGATCACGGCACGGAGGAGTCAGGCGGCGTCTTGGAGCGCGCCCCTCCCGGTCCTCACCCGGGCGAGGGCCTCGGTCACGACGGCGAGGCCGGCACCGCCTTTCGGAGCCTCGGTGGCAAGGTGGCGGCGCCAGGCCCGGGCGCCGGGCGTTCCGGCGAACAACCCGAGAAGGTGGCGCGTCATGTCGTGCAGGCGAACGCCGTCCCTCAACCTTCGATCCATATAGGGCATGAAGCGCTCGACTGCCTCGAAGCCGTCGGCCACGGGCCGCTCGGCACCGAAGAAACGACGGTCGACGTCGAGCAACAGGTCCGGTGCCCCGTAGACGGCTCGGCCCAGCATGGCGCCGTCGAGCAGCGCGAGGTGCTTCTCGGCCTGATCGTTGTCCGTGATGCCGCCGTTGATCGACACGAAAAGGCCAGGCCGCGCCCGCTTGAGGTCGTGCACCAGGCCATAGTCGAGCGGCGGGACGTCGCGGTTTTCCTTGGGCGACAGCCCCTGCAGCCACGCTTTGCGGGCATGGACGACGACTCCGTCGACCCCCGCCGCGACGACCGCCGCGACGAGCCCGTCGAGGGCCTGCCGCGGGTCTTGATCGTCGACGCCGATGCGGCACTTCACGGTCACGGGCACCGCGACCGCGCCCTTCATGGCCGCCACGCAACGCCCGACGAGGTCGGGCTCCCGCATCAGGCAGGCGCCGAAGCGGCCGTTCTGCACGCGGTCGGACGGGCAGCCGCAGTTCAGGTTGATCTCGTCGTAGCCGAGGCCTTCCGCGATCCTTGCCGATTCGGCGAGGTCCCGCGGATCGCTGCCGCCGAGTTGTAGTGCCACGGGATGTTGGGACGGGTCGTAGCCGAGAAGCCGCTGCCGCGGGCCGTGCAGCACGGCACCGGTCGTCACCATTTCGGTATAGAGCAGCGCCCGCCGGGTCAGGATGCGATGGAAGGTCCGGCAATGCGTGTCGGTCCAGTCCATCATGGGGGCGATGGAATAGCGGGCGGAGGGCGGAACCGTCTTGGTAGGGCTATGGTTCACGAGGGCCATCGGAAGCTCGGTGCGGCTTCAGACGACACGTTTCGGAGCCGCCCGCAAGGTCTTCGACGCGCCATCGGAGCCATCGTCCGGTTTCGACGACGCTGACGGATGTGAGATTACTGAGCCCTGCAACACGCGGCGACGGTCGCCGGTTGCCTCGTTTCCGAGGCCGTGGCACGATGTCAGGCTTCGGTCCAAGGTCACGTTGACGTGGGAAGTTTTACCACTATCGTGACTCAGCTTCGACTCGGTGAAGGGTGACGTTCGGTCCCCGATGATGCGGGATTGGCGGATGCGTGTTTGGGTGCCGGGATGGGCGGCAGCGGCGTTGGGCTTGGCCGGCTGCGCGACGCTGACGCGGGGAATGTCCGACCAGGTCGCGGTCCTGTCCGACCCGCCCGGCGCCACCGTGACCACGACGCTCGGCAAGAGTTGCACGACACCCTGCTCGCTGGATGTCCGGCGCGATGCGACTTTCACCCTGACCATGACGAAGCCCGGATACGAGGGCCGCACCGTTGCCGTGACCACGCGGCTATCGGGGGGCGGCGCAGCGGCAGCGGCGGAGAACATCGCGACGGCGGGCCTCGGTCTCGCGGTCGATGCCGCAACCGGAGCGACGCTCGAACATGTGCCCGGCGCGGTGAGCGTGACGCTGCAGCGCATTGGCGCCTCGGACTCGACGGCGAGAGCGAAAGCGCACCGGCCCGGTTCACCCGTCTCCCCCGCAATCTGATGGGCCGCGCCATGGATCTTCGCCCGGTCTGCCTCGTCGTGTCGGCGGTGCTCGGGCTCGGCGGCTGTGCGACCCTCGATCACGGCACCACCGACGACGTGCCGGTCGTGAGCGACCCGCCCGGCGCCAGCATCTCGTCCTCGACCGGAACGATCTGCACCTCGCCCTGCATCGTGTCGGGACCCCGCCGCGAGAGTTTCGTCATCACGGTCGCCAAGCCGGGCTACGTCACTCAGGCGGTGGTGGCGGCAGCCAAGCCGAACGAGGGTGCTGTCGCGGCGGCATCCTCGACCGACCTGACGCCCGACATCCTCGGCCGCATCGTCGACGTGCAGGACGGAACCTACTACACGCACGTTCCTGCCGCCATCGTGGTCAAGCTCGTTCCGACCAAGTGAGCGCCATGGCTAGCGGCCGAGCCGGCGCTCCTCTCGTCCTTTCTCGCCGCCGGGTGGTCCGTCTTTCGGAGTGGCGGGCTCTCTGGCGCATGCCGCCGACAGCGTGACATGCGCCAGCCAGGCTACCGGACTCACGCCTCGTACCACCGGTGGAGCGCCGGGTGGTTCGCCCTTCTCCCGCCTGCGGGAGTAAGGGCGAACCACCGACGTCGAGATTTGTGATCCGATAGCGTCGCCGTCAACAGGCGCGGCCCTACTCCACCGTGACGGATTTCGCGAGGTTGCGGGGCTGATCGGCATCCTTCCCCATGAAGACCGCCGTGTGATAGGCGAGCAACTGGATCGGAACCGCGTAGACGATCGGGGCGAAGGTCGGCGCCATGTCGGGCATGACGATCGTGGCCTGGAGGTGCACGGCCGAGGCTTCGGCGGCATGCCGGTCGCCGATCAGCATCAGGCGGCCGCCGCGGGCCGCCACCTCCTGCATGTTCGACACGGTCTTCTCGAAAACGGCATCGGGCGGGGCGATGACGATCACCGGCATGTCCTCGTCCACCAGCGCGATCGGCCCGTGCTTGAGTTCGCCCGCCGCATAACCTTCGGCATGGATGTAGCTCAATTCCTTGAGCTTCAGCGCTCCTTCGAGCGCCAACGGAAAGGCCGTGCCGCGGCCGAGGTAGAGCACGTCGCGAGCCCGGGCGAGGTCGTGCGCCATGTGCTCGATCTCGCGCTCGTGCTTCAGGGCTTCCGCGATCAGACCCGGCAGGGCCAGGAACTCATCCACGTAGCGGCGCTCGTCCTCGCGCGACAGCGTTCCCCGCGCCCGCCCGAAGGCTAGGGCCAGGCAGGCCAGCACCGCCAATTGGCAGCTGAACGCCTTGGTGGAGGCGACCCCGATCTCCAGCCCGGCCAGGGTCAGGGCTTTCACGTCCGACTCGCGCGCCATGGTGGAGGTGCCGACATTGACCACGCCGACGATGGTCTGGCCCTGGCTCTTGGCATAGCGCAGCGACGCCAGCGTGTCGGCTGTCTCCCCCGACTGCGAGATCACGATGGTGACGCCGTCCGGGGTCATTGGCGGCTCGCGGTAGCGGAACTCGGATGCGACATCGATGTCGACCGAGATCCGGGCGATGCGCTCGAACCAGTATTTGGCCGTGAGGCCCGCGATATAGGCAGTCCCGCAGGCCACGATGGTGAGCCGGTCGACCTTGGCGGGGTCGAATGGCAGTGCGAAGGGCAGCGCCACCGCGCCGGCCGAGAGGTCCGTGTAATGCGCCAGGGTCCGGCCCACGACCTCGGGCTGCTCGTGGATCTCCTTCGCCATGAAATGGCGATAGTTGCCCTTGTCGATCATGAAGGCCGAGGCGAGGCTCTTCTGGCGAGGCCGCGCCACACGCCGATCCTCCTCGTCGTAGAACTCGACCGAGTCCCGCGTCAGGACCACATAGTCGCCATCTTCTAAATAGGTCACTTCGTCGGTGAAAGGCGCCAGGGCCAGGGCATCCGAGCCGAGATACATCTCGCCCTCGCCGTAGCCCATCGCCAGAGGCGCGCCGCGGCGCGCGCCGATCAAGAGGTCGTCCCTGCCGTTGAAGAGGAACGCCAGGGCGAAGGCGCCTCGCAGGCGCGGCAGGGCCGCCGCCACGGCCTCGGCCGGTTCCTTGCCGCTATCGAGTTCCTCGCTGACGAGGTGGGCCACGACCTCCGAGTCGGTCTCGGTTTCGAACCTGCGGCCGCGCGCCGTCAGTTCCTCGCGCAGCTCGCGGAAGTTCTCGATGATGCCGTTGTGCACGATCGCCACCCGCTCGCTCGCGTGCGGGTGAGCGTTGATCTCGGTCGGTTTGCCGTGCGTCGCCCAGCGGGTGTGGCCGATGCCGATCGTGCCGCGCAGGGGATGGTTCGACAGGCGGAGTTCGAGGTTCTTGAGCTTCCCCGAAGCCCGGCGCCGGGTCAGCTCACCCCCTTCCAGCGTCGCGATGCCGGCCGAATCGTAGCCGCGATATTCGAGCCGCTTCAGGGCGTCCACGATCTGGTCGGCTACCGGGCCGGCGCCAAGGATCCCCACGATGCCGCACATTCAAGGTCCCTCATTTCGGCGATCCGATCCGGCAGTTTAGACCGGGCCGCCCTTTCCGCGCAAAATAAACCGGATCAGCCTTTCCGTGCGGCCCGCTGGCGCGCTGCCCGCAGCGCCGCGCCGCGCCCGTCCTTGGTGGTCTGCCGGGCACGGCCGAGCGCCAAGGCGTCGTCCGGCACATCGTCCGTTATGGTGGACCCCGACGCCACATAGGCGCCCTTGCCGATCCGGACCGGGGCCACCAGCGCGGAGTTGGAGCCGATGAAGGCGCCGGCCCCGATCTCGGTGCGGAACTTGCCGTAACCGTCGTAATTGCACGTGACGGTGCCGGCCCCGATATTGGCGCCCGCGCCGACGCTGGCGTCCCCGATGTAGCTCAGATGGCTGACCTTGGCGCCGTTCTCGATGCGGGCGCTCTTCACCTCGACGAAGTTGCCGACCTTGCTGCCGTGCTCGAGGACGGCACCGGGCCGCAGCCGGGTGTAGGGCCCGACATCGGCCTTGGGCCCGATATGGGCGCCCTCGAGATGCGAGAACGCATGGATCACGGCACCGTCCTCGACCATCACTCCGGGGCCGAAGACGACGTGGGGCTCCACCGTGACGTCGCGGCCGAGCGCGGTGTCGGACGACAGGAACACGGTGTCGGGGGCTTGCAAGGTCGCGCCACCCCGCATTGCCCGCACGCGCAGGCGGGACTGGAGGGCGGATTCGGCGGTGGCGAGTTGGACGCGGTCGTTCACCCCCATGGCGTCGACCTCGGAACAGGTCAGCACCCGACAACGTCGACCATCCCGGCGGGTCAAGGCCACGGCATCGGTGAGGTAGTACTCTCCCTGCACGTTGTCGCGACCGATACGTCCGAGAACCTCGAGGGCCGTCCGGCCGTCGAGCGCCATCAAACCCGCGAAACACAAGCTAACGGCCCGCTCGGCCTCGGTCGCGTCCTTGTGCTCACGGATGGACACGAGTTCTCCCGCGGCCGTCAGCAGCCGGCCGTAGCCGGTCGGATCCGCGGCCCCGAAGCCGAGCGCCACGAGCCCCGCACCCCCGGCCAGCGCGTCGCGCATCGCGAGCAGCGTGTCGGCCGGCACGAGCGGAACGTCGGCGAACAGCACCAGCACGTCGTCGTAGCCGCGCCCGATCGCCTCCGAGGCCGCCAATACCGCATGGGCAGTGCCGAGCCGGTCGCGCTGCACCACGATCTCGACGCCCGGCCAAGCGCCGCTCGCCTCGGCCACCACATCGTCGCGCCCCGGCCCGACCACGACCACCGCGGCTTCCACCTCGGCCGCAGCCGCCGTGTTCAGCACATGCGCCACCATGCTGCGCCCCGCCAGGCGATGCAGCACCTTAGGCAGCGCCGACTGCATGCGCGTGCCCTCGCCGGCCGCCAGGATCACGGCGAGGCACCGTCTCGTTCGGCTCATCGTCGTTCCTCTCCGTTTGGATGCCAAACTTTCGCCCGGCAGCCTTAACAGGGGATTTCACGGGAGCACAGCCGGCAGGCCGACCCGTCGAGCGCGAGCAAGGCGGTGTGGACGGGCGCCACGATGGTCTGGGCATCTCGGCACGGCGCCCGCAAAAATGACGTCGCGGCCCAGGCGTTTTCGGGTATAGAACCCGAGCGGCCGGCGGCGCCCGAGGTCCGGGCGGCGTCGGCCACCTCCGTGTTCTCGTCATAGTTGGCCGATGATCCTTCGCCGGGACGTTCTGAAATGGGCTGCCTCCGGGCTGGGTGTGTTGGGCCTGTCACCGCGCGTTGAAGCCGATACCGCACCGGTTTCCGCCGGTGCGCCCGTCCCCGGGGCTGCATCCGTCGTCGCGACGCCCGCGGCCGCCACCCCCGCCGCCATCCCGCCGAGCGCACCGCAGGGTTCGACGCCTCCCACACCCGCTTTCGACGGCGGCGTGGTCGTCGAGAGGGCGCGGCAACTCGCCAAGAAGCCGCACGAAGCACTGAGCGCGCCATTGCCGGGCGCTTTCGCCAACCTGACCTATGATCAATATGTCGGGATCCGCACGAGGTCCGGAACGGCTATCTGGGCCGACGACAACCTGGGCTTCGCCATCGAGCCCTTGCATCGGGGATTTCTGTTCACGGCCCCGATGACCATCAACGTGGTCGAGAACGGCGCCGTTCGCCGGCTCGGCTATGCGGCGAGCCAATTCGATTTCGGCAAGGTGCAACCGCCCGATAACCTGCCCGACCTCGGCTTTTCGGGCTTCCGGGTGCTGCACGCGAGGACCGGCAAGGGCCTCGTCGATTCGGCCCTCTTCCAGGGCGCCAGCTTCTTCCGTGCTCTCGCTAACGGTCAGAACTTCGGACTCACGGCCCGCGCCCTGACGATCCGCACGGCGGATCCGCACGGCGAGGAATTTCCCGCCGTGCGCGAGGTCTGGATCGAGAGGCCGAGCCTCGCCAGCGACGTGCTGGTGATCCATGCACTGGTTGATTCGGACAGCATGACCGGGGCTTACCGCTTCACGCTGCGGCCCGGAGACATCACCATCATCGATACGGAATGCACGCTGTTCACGCGCAACGCCGCCGATTTCTACGGGCTCGGCGGCATGACCGCGATGTTCCTGTTCGGGCCGATCAACCGCAAGACCGCCGATGACGTGCGCGAAGGGGTCTTCGAAGTCTCGGGCCTGCAAATCCTCAACGGCAACAACGAATGGCTGTGGCGGCCCGTTACCAACCCGTCGACCCTGCAGGTCTCGGTCTTCGTCGATGCGAACCCGCGCGGCTTCGGCCTGCTGCAGCGCGAGCGCAACTTCAACCTGCTTCAGGACGACGAGCAGCATTGGGAACTCAGGCCCTCGCTATGGATCGAGCCGATCAACGATTGGGGCGAGGGCAGCGTCGAACTCGTCGAGATCCCGACCGACACCGAGAACAATGAGAACATCGTCTGCTTCTGGCGGCCCAAGGCCGTGCTCGAAGCCGGTGCCGAAGCCTCCTTCGCCTACCGTCAGTTCTGGTGCTGGACGCCGCCCGACCGGCCGCCGCTGCCGGTCGTGACCGACACGCGCGTCGGGCGCATTGCCGGTACCAAGCGCCGCCGCTTCATGGTCGAGTTCACGGGCGACATCTTCGCCGACCCGCAGCGGACCCAGGACGCGAAACCGATGCTGACGGCCTCGGTCGGTGCGATCGCCGCCACAAAGACGTTCGTGTCGCGCGAGCGCAAGACCTTTCGCGTGATGTTCGACATGGATTTCGGCAGCGATACACTGGCCGAGCTGCGGCTCTTGCTGGAGGCCGGCGGCAAGCCCGCGAGCGAGACATGGCTCTATCGATGGACGGCGTGATGGACGAGGCGCGGGAGCGCCCGGTGATCGATCTCGATTCCATCCTGTCGGTTCCAGCCATGCCGCCGGAGCAGCCCCTCGACATGCCGACCCAGTCCCTATCGCGGTTCGACCCTCGGGACCGCCGCGCCTGGTCCAACGCCGTCCACCGCTCGACGCCCTGGCTGGCACGCATCGTCGTATTTGGCGGCGGGTTGTCGCTGCTCGGCTTCGGCACCGCGGAAATGTACCGGGTGGTGAACGTCGGTGGCGTCACGCCGCTGGAATGGATCCTGGTCGGCCTGTTCGTCGCCAATTTTTCCTGGATCGCGCTGTCGTTCTCGAGCGCCGTCGTCGGCTTCGTCTGGCTCGTGTTCTTCGCACCCAAGCCGCCGCCGATGCCGAGTGCGCTCGCCGGCAAGACCGCCATCGTGATGCCGATCTACAACGAGGCGCCGAGCCGCATCTTCGGAGCCTTGCAGGCCATGTGCGAGGATATTGCGGCGACCGGCCTCGGGCAGCACTTCGACTTCTTCTTCTTGTCCGACACTACGGATCCCGACATCTGGGTCGCTGAGGAGCGGGCGCTGGTGGCGTTGCGCGACCGGCTGCGCGGCAAGGCGGAGGTCTATTATCGCCACCGGCCCAAGAACACGAATCGGAAGGCCGGCAACATCGCCGACTTCGTCACGCGCTGGGGCGGCGCCTATCCGCAGATGCTGGTGCTCGACGCCGACAGCTTGATGACGGCCCACAGCATGGCCAACCTCGCGGCCGCCATGGAGGCCGATCCCGACGCCGGCATCATCCAGACCTTGCCGCTGATCATCAACCGCAACACGCTGTTCGCCCGACTGCAGCAGTTCGCGGCCCGCATCCATGGCCCCGTCATCGCGGCGGGCCTGTCGGTCTGGATGGGGCGCGACGGCAACTACTGGGGCCATAACGCCATCATCCGCACGCGCGCCTTCGCTGACCATTGCGGTCTCCCGCACCTCAGCGGCAAACCTCCGCTCGGCGGCCATATCCTGAGCCACGATTTCGTCGAGGCGGCGCTGATTCGCCGGGCCGGCTGGGCCGTCTACATGCTGCCCGTGCTGGGCGGCTCCTTCGAGGAGAGTCCGCCCTCGCTGATCGACCTCGCGGCGCGGGACCGGCGTTGGTGCCAGGGCAACTTGCAGCATGCCCGATTGATGTGGACCCGCGGCTTCCACCCCGCAACGCGCCAGCATTTCACCACCGGGATCATGGGCTACGTGGCGTCGCCGTTGTGGATGGCGCAATTGCTGGTCGGCATCGTGCTGGTGCTGCAGTCCACCTATATCCGACCCGAGTATTTCACCCAGGATTTCGCGCTATTTCCGGCATGGCCTCGCTTCGACGCGCAGCGCGCGCTCGACCTCTTCGGCATCACCATGGCGGTGCTGCTGGCCCCCAAACTCTTCGGCCTCCTGATCGCGCTCGGCCAGCGGGACACGCGGCGGGGCAGCGGCGGGGCTATAGCCCTCGTGCTGTCGACGATCGTGGAAGTCATCATGTCGTCGCTGCTGGCCCCGATCATGATGCTGGTCCAATCGGGCTCGGTCATCCAGATCCTGGTCGGCCGCGACACGGGCTGGAACCCGCAGCGCCGCGACGACGGCTCGATTCCACTCGGCGATATCATCCGGCGGCACAGGTCCCATACCGCGCTCGGCTTCCTGACGCTGGTGGCGGGCCTCTTGATCTCGCCCTCGCTCGTGGCCTGGATGTCGCCCACCATCGCGGGCCTGATCCTGGCCATCCTGCTCTCTTGGGCCAGCGGGCAGCGCTCGATCGGGCTGTTCCTGAAGCGCCTCGGTCTTCTGCGCACGCCCGAGGAGACGGCCCCGCCGCCCATCGCCGTTCGGGCCAATGTGCTGGCCCGCGAACTCGCCCAGGCGGGCTACGACGGAACGGACGGAATATCGGCCCTCCATGCGAGCCAGGAACTCCGCCTGCTGCACGAGGCCTACCTGCCGGTTCCCCACCTTCGGCCTCGCGGCGACATCGACCACGACGCCGTGATGGCCAAGGCAAAACTTGCCGAGGCCGAGACCGTCGAGGAGGCCGGGTCCTGGCTGACCAGACGAGAGCGCACGGCGGTGCTGAACGACCGCGACCTCATCCGCAGGGTCGCGATCCTGCCGAGCGCCGACATGCGATCCGCCGCGGGAACGTGAGGCCGGAAACGTCGGCCGACCATCAACCGCCGGTGTCGTATTTCGCCGCGGAGGCACCAGCATCGAGGCCGCGGAAATCGGCCATCGCCTCGGCGAGGCGCGCATTGGGCCAGTACGACGCGGGCCGCGTCCCGCCAGGCGAAGATCTCGGCATCGTCCTTGCCCATGCCGTGCGACCGGCTGCGGTAGGTGAAATGGTGCAGGCTGGCGCGCCAGGTCGGATGATTGGTGGGGTTGATGCGGATGCCCGATGCGATGTTGCAGAACTTGCCCACATCGGCGTTGAAGATCTGATTGTCCGACACCGCGTAGACGAACTCGCGGATCTCGCTGTCCACCACGGTGCAATCCGGCCCGATATAACTCCATGGCCACATGCGCGTGTCGCGCAGGATCGCGGTCGCGTGGACCTCCGGCGATGGCGTCATGCTGCG
>JAABUL010006202.1_pt1 | contig 14014 bp, 18 predicted proteins | sample 5559151 | NCBI WGS metagenome assembly JAABUL01 (sample SAMN10711876, study PRJNA513368) | rock metagenome | isolation source: Antarctica rocks | place: Antarctica: Victoria Land, Pudding Butte sud | reverse complement strand
TCACATCCGGCGGATAACTTGTCTCGAATCGGGCTGCAAACATGACATAGAGGGAACCGATTCCTACTCGATCTAATGTGCACCGAAGCTGCGCCGGTGGCAGGCCAAGCGATGTCACTATGCAGCAGTTGCATCCTGAAGCTGCATGCATGCATGCACCTTCCAGCCCACTGCCACTCGGGCCCAAATACCACGGCCGCTAGAAAGTGCTCTGCTCGGCATATATGGCATGGTACCGCAGCAGAGGTCAGGTTCATGGGGCGCAAGCGTGTTGAGCCGCAGTGGACGGCCGGCCGGTGCGGACTGGTTTCACCAATTCAGATGCGCGCTTCGGACTGTTGACAGCCTGTATTCTGAGCTGCATGCAGGCGTGGCGATGCCCAGCGGCGCGGCGGGTGGACAGCAGCAGCAGCTGCCTCTGGCGGAGCCGCCGATGGATTGTCTGGGTCGCATTTCGAGAAGTTTTCTTGATGGCATACCATGATGTAGCATGTGCTGTCTCCCTCAGGTCTGGCGACGCCCGGCGGCGCGCTGCCGGACGGAGAGCAGCTGGCGCTGCCGCCGCCAGATCCTTTGACGAGCTACGACGAGGACCTGCCGTCGGATGCGGAGGTGGTGCCGCTGGGGCCTCGCCGCCAGATCACCGCCGGCAGCTCTGCTGGTAGTGGCAGGTGATATTGACAAGATGATGAGAAAAGAAAAAACGTTATCGTACAAAGGCGCCTGCCTGTGTTGGAGTCGGGGTTGGTGCCGCTGGGACCGCGCCGCCAGATCACGGACGGCAGCAGCGTTGGCGACTGTAGGTGGGTGGCCTAGGGTTTTGCTTGGTCTTGCTCGATCAAAGCGCACCTGCTGCGAAGGCAGAGGTGGTGTTCACCGGTCCCTGATTGACTGTGCATCATTGATCAACTGTGCAATCATTTGATTAACTGTGCATCATTTGATCCCTGCAGATTTGAGGGCATGAAGGCGGCGGTGGCGGGCGCGACCGGCGGCGTCGGCAAGGCCATAGTGGAGCGGCTAGTGCGGGACGGCGTGGCGACGCGCGCGCTTGTGCGTGACCCCTACACAGCGGTACGACCCACACAGTCACTGTTGCAGTTCCATTACGACAGCATGGACACCAGTGCGGGACTGCATGGCCATGCGCTCGTAGGGCAACCCATGCTCTGGTGGTGTCACAATTCGTTACAATTCCTACGCCAGCAAGGCATCAGCTAAGCTTTACGGCAGGGGCGGATTGCAGCAGCTGCTGCGGCACTGTGAGCCCATACGCCTGCTCGGGCAGGACCTGTGCACCGTTTGCACAGCTGACGACGTTCAGAAAGCATCCATTCTCGTGGCTGGCAGCCCTCTCGAGCATGGGGACCCTTATCTCTCCAAATCGGCCGGAAGCTAGTTGATGATCAATATAACTACGGTCAAAATTTATACATCAACACTCGACTACTCATCGAGATCTTCTTCTCTGTCACCTTCTCTTACCCCCTCCCTTTCTCCTCGTCGGCCGATCTCAGTTGCATGCACATGGACACCACAAACAAGCGTTGCTGGTACCTGAGTGCCGGTGAACTCAGCTCCTCTTCTGTGTGACTGATCTCATTGGAGCCTGCCCCGCAGGAACAGAAAGTGGCCTCTGCGACTGCGAATGGAACAGACCGAAAACACGTGCGCAGGTCAGGATGCTGCGCCACAGTGGGACGCAGTGGAGGTTGGTCGCTATTCGCGATGCTGGGCACTGGAACGAGCTCCGAGTCGCTTCTCGCACTGTAAACTGATGACAAGTGACACATTGTAAGCTGAGTTCTTCCCCTGGCAGATGTGGAAGCTGCCAGGGGCAGACCACAGCTGCGCCATGCAGCAAAGTTCCGCAGTACATGGCCTCCGCTAAACCCTTTGGCGCCTTGGTTGGTGCCACGCGTCAAGCTGTTAACTTTGCTTGTGCAGGCGCGGAAGCTGCCGGGTGCGGCCCGGGGCGTGGAGTTCCGGCGCATTGACGTCACGCAGTATATGGGGCTTCCGGAGGCGCTGGCAGACCAGTGAGTTCTCAGAGGCTGGCGCCCTCTCTGATGACGCAACAACTTCTCTTTTATCTTTGGCATTCTGCACATGGCAGTAGCGCATCACATCGTGACCAGCATCATGAATCGTCCTGCAGCCAGGTCGAACTTCACAGCAGCAGCGCACAGCCCTGGCCAAAAGCTGTTGCATGCCTGCAGAGGCGTGCTGCTCATAGCCAGAACCTGTTGCATGCCTGCAGAGACGTGCTGCTCATAGCCATCGGCACGCGGCCGGCACTGGACCCGCTGGGACCCTACACTGTGGACTACCAGGGCACCGTAAACCTCATCACCGCCGCCAAGGCTGCCGGCGTCAAAAAGGTGGGCCTCGGCATGTGATGGGGTTAGGGTTTAGGGTTTACACCCGTACACTCTCTGGCTTAAGATGGCGAGTCGCTCGATTATGTCATGGTGGATTTCTCTGCTGTGAGCAGGGATAGCTGTTGTCCGTGCATCCTTCCTTTGCACACACAGCTGCCATCTGCTGTACAGCACTCTCCAGGCGCACCCGCAATCTGTGGGCTGCCACAAGCCGTAGCAGTGCACAAGGGTTTAGGGTTTAGGAGAAACCTGCGTGCTCAGTTTCAGCGCCTCAACCTGAAGGACAGCCGTTGCGCTGCCCTACGTGTTGAGGATATTGCTGAAGGATGCAGTATTGTCGCTGACGGCCTGCGGCTTGCTGGCCTCGGCCTAGCTGCGCCCAGAGCGGCATTGTGACCTCGCATGGCCTAGACCTAGTTGCTTGGATCTGGCACCGCAACATGCTGCTGCACCCTCAGGTGATGCTGGCGGCCAGCGTGGCCACGCAGGCGCCCTTTTTCCCAGTCAAACTGCTGCTGTCGCTGCTTTATCTAACGCTATCTAACGCCTGAGTGAGGCTGGAACAGTGTCATCTCTCTCTCTCTAATTGTGTCACGTCATCCTGATGCCTCCAGGTTGTGCTTGTGACAAGTGTGGGCACAGACGCGCCCTTCTCCCCGCTCAACCTGCTGTGGGGCGTGCTGTTCTGGAAGAAGCGGGCGGAGGAGGCCCTGCAGCGGTCCGGTCTCGAGTACACCATCATCCGGCCAGGTGAGCTTCGGCAAAGTCGGAGCAGGTGGCCTGACGAACGTGGTAAATCTGGCAAGACAGCCGGCGGCATTATGTGGTGGAGCCCAACAAGTTCGATGCATTCCGAAATTACACAAATTCTCTTACGCACATTCTCTTACGCAAACACGTCCACCTACATGTGTGGGCGGCTTGACGACCGAGGTGAAGACGGGCAAGATCAGCTTGCAGGGCACGACACCTTCGGCACCCTTCCCGCTCCTGCGAATCTCAGTACCAATATCCTTAAACTTCTCCTGTGTAGGCGGCCTGACGAAAGAGGCGAAGACGGCATCACGACACGGCTTGACGCCTCTGTTACATTCTGGCACCGCTTATCTCCTACGCAGGTGGCTTGACGATTGAGGTGAAGACGGGGAAAGACGGCCGGCGGAATCGCCACGGCGGGGCCCGACACCTGTCAAGCTCGTATGTGGACGCTTTGCATTGAGCTCATCGCACTTTGTTCTCTTACAGGCGGCCTAACGAACGAGGTGAAGACCGGCAAGACGGCCGGCGGCATCATAATGGCGGGGCCCGACACCTTTGGGCTGCCGCCCAAGACGGCGCCTGGCTCCATCCTGCGGCGGCAGGTGTGCCTGAAACTTTCCCACTTGTATTTTCAATCGCTTTGCAAACCCTGAAAGCTTCGCAGCATTGTGATTCAATGGCGGCGCCCGGCTCCATCCTGCGGCGGCAGGTGTGCCTGAAAACTTTCCTTTTTGTATGTTTAGTTGATTTGCAAACCCTGAAAGCTTCGCAGCATTTTGTGGCGGGGCCCGACTCTTTCTGGGCTGCCGCTCTAGGGCGGTGCGTGGCTCCATCCTGCGTCGGCAGGTGTGCCTGAAAACTCTCCTCGTTCTTGTGTTAGTCGGTTTACAACCATAAATGCTTTGCAGCAGTTGTTTACCCTAAACCCTAAACCCTAAATTTTCAGGTGGGCCTGAAAATTTACCGACTCCATAAATGGTTGGTTTACTTACCCGGGATCTCTGCATCTTTTCCCCATGGCGGGGCCGGACACTTGCGGGCTGCCGCCCAAGGTGTCGCCCGATTTCGTCCTGCGGCAGCAGGTTCGCTACACCACTCACAGCCTTCGGCTGGTATGGTATGACAATGCCGGCGCTCGGGCACTGGCTCACACAGAAAGCATGCATGCTTTCGAGCCCTGAAGGTGTCCCGTATGGCTGGACTGGCAAACTGGTCAGACTGATAATTTGTCTGGGAGAAACTCTTTCTAGTTGCCCAACATGGCTGGACTGGCAGACTGGCAAACTGGCTAGACTGACGAAACGTCTGGCGGTGCCTTTTGCCTCGTCGCATATTGGAAGTCCCCTGCAGGTCCCCTGCAGTCGCTGGCATATGCGTGAAGGCTCTGGCGGAGGACGCCGCCAAGAACCGCGTTTCTGAGGTGGTTGTACATAATTGTTCTTGTTTCTTATGATGATCCATCATGGACACTGTTGCACACAGGTGGCAGACATCTGCGTGGAGGCGATGGTGGAGCACACCGCAAAGAACCGGGTGTTTGAGGTGGCGGCGAAGGATAATGCACCCTATCGCCCTATCGGCGACCTGTTCGCGTCGGTGGCCTTCCGCCTTTGATGCTCTGTTGCGACGTCTAGAGGTCTCTGTCAGTTTGAGAATTCTAGAACTGGCGGACGCCAACTCTGCCCGGAAGCGGGGCAGTCGGAATCTGACAGGCCATCGATGGTGCATGGCGCTAAACATACAACTTTTGTGGCAGAATTAAATTATACTATCCTTGAACCCTCTTGTGTAACAGTTTGTTGGAGCCGAAAGCTACAAGCACCTGAGCGTGACTGAACAGATGCGAGACGACAGTGTTATGGGAGACACGTGTGTTAAACCGTCTCGGCATATGACACAGGTGTTCCGCATGAACAAATCTCCGAATATTGCCTCGGCGGACAACGCGTGGCAATCCGATAACGACCTCGCCACAATACTCGGATCCGAAGCTGTCAATTGATGCGCAGCATATGAACGTCTTTTCGCCGCGTCGCGTATTTCATTTCGCATTCTTGTCCAACTGTTATAGGGACGACACCTCAGTTCCGCAACAGCGGCAGCTGAGGCTCCTTAGGCATGAGGTCGCACCCTGCATAATGTTGCTGAGACTCTCCTCGCGCTAAATGCTACCGCTCCTCCATTTGCAGCCGCACGGGTTAGCAGCTCAACAGGCGGCTGCAGCTGCCTTAGCCAGCTTGATGGTGCGCCGCCATCTCAGGTTTCTCCTGCTCGCAATGATCCGTACAAACGGATCGCAATGATCCGTACAAACGGATCATGCACGCAATGGTCGCCCTGTGCATGCAGGCAAGGGACGCCATGACCAAAATTCGAACCAGCCAGCAGAAAATGTTTCGGCAATGTGCGAGAACAGCTCAGCATTACGCAAGGTGCTGTGCATGCGCCAAGTCGTTTGCAACCTGGTACACTGCAGCACCACTTCCCAGACGCAGCACTTTTGCCGCGCCAAACTGCATGTCGGAAAATTGCAGGCGCCACAGGGAATGCGTCTACTGAAAGACGCCTTCTCAGTCGAAGAGGTCATCCTGTTGCCGCTAGCGTGCTGCACGGCAGAGTGAGTAAAACATGCAGACCTCAGATGCGAATCCTACAAGGATTTAGGGCAACCGCAAGCTGCACCTGACAGGTGTTGTGTTGCTGCAGGAGACCATACGGAATTTGAAGTCCGTTGAAAGCCTGGCCATTGTCTTATGGGTAGCCCTGCAGCACGCAGTTGTCACATGTCGATTCCTGAGCCCGTGCTGCAGACCCATTGCATACCGGTTTGCTGCCTGCACGAAGTGGTCAGCCTGGCAGAGGCACCGTGGAACGGCTGGACCCGTGCACATTGGGCTTAAATGAGAACACATCAGCGCCACAGCACCCCGCCAGAGCTTGCGAAAGCGCGGCGCGACGCTTCAGAACCCATTGCACACCGGTTTCATGCAATCTGGGTGCGTTGGCCTCGCCGGGGAAGCGCCTGATGCCACTCCTGTCTGGTGACTGCTGCCATGTAATCAAATGGGAGGGTTGGAAACGTTCTGTATGACGATGAGTAAAGGGGGCGTGGTTGCTAGGGGCCCACGGCAAAGATCAAGTCGCGAAAATCCCGTTTCTACAGACCAGTTTTGGGCTGCCGTTTTAAACGATTGGAGCTGCCCTAAGTGCCGCCGTTTTTGCATATGGCGGCCGTTTGGCCCATACGACACACTGGTAGGAAGCTCTTTTGAAGTCGCGTCCAGCCGTCCCAGCAGCTGCTTAAACGAGCCTCTACTGCGCTCTGAGCAGCACGAAACGTGTCACGGCCTCCAGCGCTAACTCAGTAAGTGGTGCCACGTGAAATCACAAGCGCATGGGCTCGGATTGCGACGTGTGGGGGCCTTTCGAAAGCTCTTGGCGTGTACTGTGCACCCATGCAGAGGAACGGCGCAACAACGGAAGATTGCTTTCACTGACGTGGTTCCTCATTGCTTGGTGGTGGTGATGTTGGTGGTTCAGATCCTAGAGCTCCCCTCCATTTTCCGGCATGTCTTGGCTACCCACTAGGCGGTCCCACTGACGGACGGGCTGCACAGATTGACAGGCCCGGTCAACCCTGACGGGCTGTGCGGCTTCACCTCTACAGCGCATCAACGTCTCTACAACGCCGTTGACATGGAGCTGAGTTGGCTACCCACTAGGCGGTCCCATTGTCGCCGCAGCAGCGACGAACGCTAGCGGCCCAGCACCGCGGCTACGTCCGTAGCATCTGAACGGGCGAGCCCATGGATGCGCTGATGGCGGAGTGGGGCAGGAGGGACATCAAGGCCCGGTGGTTGGCGCAGCCTGCGCTTCTGGAGCAGCTTGTGCGCCCAGCCCTGAGGCAGCCTCCACTACGAGCTGCGGATGGACGCCCAGAGCAAGGCGTTGTTGGTTGTTACTTAAACTGAGGGTGGGGCCTGTGGCGACAGTGCCAAAGGCTGGGGTATGAGTTGCCGTTCATTACGCATTGAGCGCAGCGCATCAACGTGCAGTATGTTGGGGCTGTGGGCAGCGCAGCAGCAGTGGGCATGAGAGGCCCTCAGCGTGTGCCCTCGGGCGTGCCGGACCGAGGGTGCAGCTATGTGCACGTAATGGCGATGGTTTTCCCGCACGCCGCTGCAGCAGGTGCACCTGCGGATCTTGCGGCAGTGGCACTCGGCGCGGCGCATCGGCAGCTATATACGGTCTCGCCTCGACTGCAGCACACTGCCAGTGGCGATAGGCAGGCGGTACCACACGCCCAGGCACTGGCTGCACTGCCAGCAGTGCGACGCCGCGATGGTGGGCGACGAGCGGCACATGATTTCTGAGTGCCCAGCAGTACAGCACATTCGCGACCAGAGTCCGGACATTGTTCTGGGACGGTCAATGCATGTGTGAGTTCGTCAACCAAGCAGACCAGGTTGCTGTGATGGACTTCATCGTTGCTTGTTCTACAGTTTCGTCCAGACAGATTAGCTTAGCAGAGGTGTTCCCACCCCGTTCCTGGCACACTTTAGCCCCTCAGGGCTTGCGACACCGTGTAACATTTATCTCTCTCCCGGATCCAATCTTGAGGCAAAGTCAAAGTTGCCAACATCATTGGCTGCGCTCTCTCTTCTTTGCGCTCTCCTCAGAAACCAGGGGCGACTGAGGCTCTCGAAGCATAGGCCCACCTGCTCCACAACATTCTTGCGATCTTGCTCATGGGCACCACGTGGCAGGATTGCTGATTACCTTTGTCGATTTCTCGTCTCGAGCCCGGGTGATACTGATCAAGCTGCGGCAGGCGTGCATCCGCCCCTGACTGACGCAGAGACTAAAATGGAACAGCGGATGCCTCTGCGGCCACGGCAACTGCGGCGGGGCGCCGCCAGTACTGGTGCCAAGACCGGGCCTGCGGGTGTGGCACTGCCAGAACTGCGCGCCACCCAATCGCACACATCCTCCTGGGAAGCTCCGCTAGCTGGAAGATCCAGCGGCACTGACAATGCTGTGAATCCCCGACCTCAGGGCCGTCGTTTATGTTCATGCAGCGCTGACTAAGAAGGACAAGGCGCTGTGCGAGTGGGAAGTCAAGGAACGCATCTGCATGGACAAATTCTGAAGAACTTCGTGAACTCGATCTCTGCACCACTGCGCAGTGCTAAGCAAGGAGGAGAAGGCGGCACTGCTGGCCAGGTGGGACGCTGAGGGCGAAGGCGAATGGTCGGTTTCTTTCTTTCCGCTCCCGTTTCATATGCTCTCGTCGGTGACAGTGTGTGATTCAAGATGGAAAGCTGCTGTGTTTGATGTTCTGGCTTCAATTTGAGTCGAAGCGGTATGCCTGCTGGCTGTAGCTGCATCTGCATGGACGAGCCGAGGGATGGCGAGGCGGTGCTAACGCACTGCGGACATGGCCCCATGTGCCGCCCCTGCATCACTGCGCACCTGCAGAACCAGGTGCTCTTGCCTGCATGCGCTTTCCCAGCACTTGCATACAGTCAGCAACCCAGGGTCGCGCCAGTCAGGCAGGCTGTTGATTATACCCATGTGCCCTGCGCAACTGCCAAAACCTGACCGCAGGCTGTCTGCGGGCCTCAACATTGCAAGTGGCTAGCAATAAGGCACATAGGCTAGTGCAGTAGGAAGTTCAAATTCCTGATGGGTCGTCAATGCGCACAGTTAAGCACAGGCTGGGATGCTTCCAAACAAAATTCAAATGCAGTGCCTGGCAGCAGCGCAGCTGCGGCCTGACGTGCATGTAGCAAACCCGTGTCATTGTGTGCTAGCGGACGACAATGCTGCTGCAGCCCAACTTGGTAATTTTATCTGCTGCCTGCAGAGCTCCCAGAGCGCGTCCGGCAATTGCCCACTGTGCCGTGGCCCCCTCACAGTGCAGGGCCTCTTGCTGCGGTCTGCGCTGGCCCCGCCGCGTGCAGCCGCTCGGAACTTCGACCTCAAGCTGTATCGGTAAGGTTCTAGCACGTCCATGAAGCTCTTGCACGTCTGCAATAAAACATGTTCGCCATTTTTGAGATTTACCCTGTGCTCAATCTTGCAATTGCACTTGTCAGGCAGCTGATGCAGCACATCAGCTTAAACCTTCCTGGGTTCTCCATGTGCTGCACTTTGGCGACAGCAGGACGCAGCGGCAGCAGCAGCCTGGCGCACGACACAGCAGAGATGAAGGCTGCCCAAACAGGCCAAGCCTGATGGAAAGGGTTGGGAGTCTTTCATGTTCAAGCCAGCAGTAGCAGAAAATAGTGGGAACGACAGCCTAGCAAGCACTGCGTCAGAACAGGACTGCGTATTCGAAAGCAGTCAGGAGGATTGACCCTCAGAAGTTTTCAAGGGGTTTGAACATCACGGGCCTCTGTTCTCAGGCGCCCGGAGGCAGGTAGCAGCGTCTTTCGCAGCCTGGCGGAAGCAGTCAAAGAGCTTGACGAGTTCTTGGCGCGGCATGAGGGCGTTTCCGTGGAGGACTTACTCTGCACTTGCAAAATTGACGCCGTGGTGGCTGGCCTTGTGGAGCTCAGCAGGTGCGCTCAAGAGCATGGTACCATGCGCTTGAGCGCGTGTGCTGCTGTGGCGATGCATTGCTGCACCGGTGCAGCAATGCGTCGTCACAGCAGTACACGCGCTGCAGCTGTAGGACGCATGCCTGGACACTCCTATGCGGGTTCCTTCATTTTTTTGCTTGAAACCATGTGACACTGTGTCCTCGTGTCCTCACAGCGAGGATGAAGCCCGTGTGACGGCCAGTGGCGTCCTGCGGGTGAACAAGACGATTTTTTACACCGGCCTCACGGGCGTGGCGAACCGTGTGGAGGACCTGCTGCGCCTGAATCGGCTGCCGTTCGTGCGCATGGATAGCAGTATGTTGCCGCGCCAGCGCTCTGAGGCTGTGCGCACCTTCAACCACGACCTGCAGGTGGGTGAGGCTGTAGGATTCAGGGTTTTCATCGTTCGAATCCCTGCAATCACAGTGCGTATTCGGTGGCAGCATGGAGCTGCGATAGCATTGGAGGTTGTGAATGCCATCTTCCACGACCGGCTATGGCACTCGCCAACTCTGTAAAGTTGCAATTGCCTGGTCCTGACACGGACCGTCACTGCGGATTGCAGCGTATCTGTTGGCCGCTTGTCAGCAAGCACCACCACGTGAAAGACTGGGCCGAGCAATCTCTGCACAGCAACAAAATCTTGCTGGACGGCGGGTTCGTCTAATTTTCTGAGCATTGGCGGCTTGTGCATCAGGGAAGCACAGAGCTTGGACTGTAAAAGTACACAGCTTTGCTTCGCGACTGGGCGAGGTGGCTTCCGCACGCGTGTGTGCAGCTCCCGGGCGGCCTGGGGCAGAACTCCACCATCGGTTGCGCTGCTGAATGTCAATCGCAGACATCTAATCCACCTTCTGTGCAGATGCGAGTGCTGCTGTGCTGCTTTTCAACTGGACGGTGGCCTGCTGCGTCATCTCCACCGGCGCATGGTGACATTGCATCCTCAAGGTGCGCACAAACGCTTTCAGCGCCTTCTCTGAGGCCTTCCTTGAGAGTACACAACTATATACTCTACCTTTTGTTTCATATTTTATATTTCATAGTTCTGCATATGTTTTCTATATCTGCCAATGACGAACGTTTTTAAAACGCGGTAAATTTTCCAACGTGGCCTTTCTGTAATGCTAATGAAAACTACATCTAAGTAGCCAGCTACCTAGTAGCGCCTTCTAGCATCACCAGCGATTTGTGGAGCAAGTGCGCCTTCAAAGTGTGAATCTTGTCTTTTGTGCAAAGCATGCCATCCGGCCTCCCTTGTCCAACATGACACTGTACAATGTCCGGCACCAATGCTGACTTGGACACGTACTTGCAGTTCTGTGTGGATTGTACTGTTGTGTGGTTTATGCTGAACTGTTGCCGACGGTCTGTATGATCTTCCAAGTACATGGAACGACTCGGAAGCTGGTAGCTTCATTGATGATGTGCCACTGCTGCCAAATATTGCCGTTGCCATCGCCGTCGCTGCTGCTGCAGTTCAAACACACTGTGCTGACCCCTGTGTACACCAGCTCTGTTTTTTTCCGGTGGTACGCAGCAAACAAACTGGATGATGAATGTGATGAAGTGCTCCCAATCTGGTGACAGTACTATCTTCTACTTGTGCAGGTGTGAAAGCAGCAAGCCCGGCAGGGATTTGCGACAGGCGATGCCGGTTCCAATGTCAAGTGCACTTCAGTAATCTCAACACTATTTGGCTTTCTCAGGAGGAAGAGCGCATGATGGCAGCGGCGGCGCTTGGCAATGGCGACGCCAGCGGCGCGAAGCAGATCTCTAGACCTGCGCCGCTTATTTTACCTGGGCGGCAGCGAGGCTTAAGGAAATATATGTATTTCTGCTGGCTGGGCTGATTGCCGTGATCGGCCCGCCAAATGAATAAGCGCTGGCAGGTCATGCTGCTAGGTTTCGCAGTGCACGCAAGAATTTGGCTGTCTTGGCTGATGTTCCTGTGTGCGTGCTGAAAGGATGATGCGGGCTGATATGTGGCAAGTGTATCAGATGTTGTTTTCGTTATCAGGTCGTTTGTTGTCCTCCGGAAAGATACAGCAGTCTCGTCAAACTGACAATCACGTGACAGTTTCTAGAATAGCGAAGCTACGTCAAGACGTCGTTGGGAGGTCCAGACGGCTGCAAGTGGAGCGTGTCAGTAAACGCCACTGCTGAAATTCAAGCCACCAAGATGCCGTGGATCAGGGTCACTGACCAAATTGAGTTTGTTTACATGTCCCGATGCCCACTTGCATTTCTCAGCAAATATACAGCCGGCATGACGTCATCATTTTGAGCACAATCGAGAGCACTACTGCAGATGTGGCCATCTGCATGTGAAAGGCAGGTTTCCTTCAGACTTCAGCATCAGAAACTTGCATTTTCTTGTCGTCACACAATTAGTGGCTGGCTCGCATTTATGGCCATCGACACATGCGCGCAATCATCCTGGCATTGCTCCTGCTCCATAAAGCCTATCTCCTGACGCGGTCAGCCGCTGCGCAAAGCACGGCAGGTACGACGATGTACATATTCTGGGAGCCATGACAGTGCCCTGCCTTGCATGAAGGGAAAAAGAAGATTCTTTTGACACCGACATTCAACATGGTGTCAGCAGTCCACCGTGTCGCCTATACGTCCACGCTGCGCACATAGTTTGGCTGTGCACTGCGGCGCATCCATGTATGTATCAGCCAGGCAGGCTTTCATGTCTGTTCGTGATCGTCTTGTTTGCATGAACAGGCAACACGCTGGCTGCCTGGCATGTCTGCCACGTAAGGTGACCTTTAGCTCACCTGGAATTCCTGCTGTTGTTACGCTCAGGCGCGCCGCCGGGCCAGGTTCCGGCGCCGCAGCTCCCGCCGGGGCCCGGCCGGCCTGCCGCCGCTGCCGCGCTTCGTGCCCAGCCAGACGCCGGTGACTCAGGCGGAAGCGTCGCCGCCCGGGCACCCAGCCGGACTCCTCCGCGTTTCCGGCCTCAAGTTCGTGGACGACCGCTGCAATGAATGGCTGCCGGCCGCCTAGAATTCGTGCGCCCCATATCAACTCTCATTGATCCACCTCCCTCCTTTGCCATGTGTACTCACCGTGATGCCCTTCCACTGCAGCCCTGCTGACCATCTAGTACGGTCAGTCGAGACGGATGCTGCATCTGTAATGCTGCCATGTCAGCCAGCCGAGGTCTGACGAATTACTGCCGACTTTTCGTGACCTGCAGGTACAATGACCTCACAGTCACCGGCGCTGCGAAGCATCGCGCCTTTGAAACAACACCGCAGGACTAGCCAGCGCTACCGACTCTGTAACTCGCCGCTTTGCCACCGCCGACGCCACGCATTTGAATGTCGTGCGCATTTTCGCCAGCCTGGGCGAGTCCGGCGATGCGCTGGAACCCTCGCCAGGGGGGCTCCTTTGCAGGCGCTTGAACCCAGCGGCGGGCTGCAATCGGGTTTTGCTGTACGAAGCACACAACGATGATCACTACTTAGCACGCCAGTCGAGGCATTCTCCACAACTTGACAGCAGCGTGTGTGAGTGCTGCAAGCGTGACATCCTGCATGAGATTCTGCCAAGCTGGTCAGCTGAGGTCAAGATATCAATACTGATGTCGAGACTGTTCAATGGGTCGCTGTGCAGGTGTCTTTGACGAGGGAGTGTTCAGCGGCATCGACTACGTTCTGGCGCAGGCGGCGCGGTTTGGCATCAAAGTTATCATCGCGCTCAACAACTGCTGGGAGGACCACGATGGCGTCGGCAACGTGCGCGTTCCCGTCTCTTCTCTTTCTGCTTTTGGTTTATTCTCCCATCCGCTTTACAGCCATCATGCGCTCAGCAGATCACTAGAGGAGGATCATGTTGGCGTTGGCAACGTGTGCATTCTGGCAGTAGCACCATGAGTCCGCGTAAGTGCATCTGCGGCGCTGGACGCGTTCCAGTTATGTATCCATTCCAAGCCGGCTGCTGAAGTATCCAAGCATGGCTGGCAGCATGATACAGCCTTCACCCCGCATGGTGACGCATTGTGACCAATGTGGCGAAGACAGTTTACAGCCGGGTTACACGAGACCTCCATCCACTAGGACTATTGAATCATGTTTGTTACTGCATCCTCTGAGAGGGACCATGACTATCCGGTATTTGAGATGAACTCGCAGTACTAGCGTTGGCAGGTAACTGGTAACCTCGGTTACCCTAACCGAAGTAACCGCGGTTACCCAACCTTAACCGGAGGCGAGCAGCGGTTAACTGCGGTTACCGGCCTGAGAATCTGTTCTGGGGCTGATGGGACGCTAAACGTGCACT
>JAABUL010006199.1_pt1 | contig 14014 bp, 13 predicted proteins | sample 5559151 | NCBI WGS metagenome assembly JAABUL01 (sample SAMN10711876, study PRJNA513368) | rock metagenome | isolation source: Antarctica rocks | place: Antarctica: Victoria Land, Pudding Butte sud | reverse complement strand
TCCGCCATGTGGCCTCCTCCGGTCCTCTCGTCCTCGTCTTGTCGTCCGCGTCGTGCTCCCGCGAGGCGGCGCGCTACGCCGCCTCGTCGCGGCGCAGCAACCCCGCGCCCGTCGTGACGACCGTGGCGACCGCACCCGTCGCCCAGCCCGCGCCGCCCGCCCCCAGCAGGAGGAGCAGGCCGCCCGTCGCCGTACCCCACGCGACCCCGAACGACACCGCGCCGCGCCAGGGGACCGCGCCGTGGGGCTGGTGCGGAGGCAACGCGACGAGGGCTAGGCGGGCCTCCTCCCCGCGCGCCGTGATGTGAAAGTGCGGGCGGGACACGGCGGGGTTGACGGTGGGATCGGGCCGTGCCCCGGCCTCGACCACCAGGCCGTCCGCCACCAGCCCGTCGAGGGTGCGGTAGACCGTGCCGCTCCCGACGCGCGCCGCGCCGTCGGGGACCGCGCGCAGGGCCGTGATGAGGCCGTAGGCGTGGTGCTCCGCGCCGTCGGCGAGGGCGCACAGCACGTCGTATTGGTGCTGCTGGGCGGCGGTGCGCCGGGGCAAGGGCAGCAGCCCCGGCGTGCACAGGGCCTCCTCCCCCTGGGGCGTGATGCGGTAGTAATCGCGCGGCTCGTCGTCCAGCGCGCGGTCGGGCCGCGCGGCGGTCTGGACGATCAGGCCGGTCGTCAGCAGGGAGCGGATCGTGCGGTAGAGCCCCGTCGGGCCGAGGGGGGACGCGCCAGGGACAGCCCGCACAGCCTGCATGAGGGCGTGCCCGTGGCGCTCCTGGCCGTCCGCGAGCACGCGCAGCACGTCGTACTGCCGGTAGACGGGGCCGGGATCGGGCGGGGCGAGCGGGGGGAGCGGCGTGCCCGGCCGGGCGAGCAGCGCCTGACCACGCGCGGTGATACGATAGTAGCGCCGGCGCGTGTCCTCCACCAGGGGATCAGGCCGCCGGTCAGTCTGCACGATCAGTCCGTCCTCCAACAGGTGCTTGATGGCACGATAGAGCGTGCCGGGCACCAGGATCACCTTGCCGCCCGTGGCAGTCTCGACGGCCTCCATGATAGCGTAGCCGTGGCGCTCCTCTCCGTCGGCGAGCAGCCGCAAGATGTCGTGGTGGCGATCCGTCATGGACATGTCTCTCTCCTTCCCTTTCTTGCGTGTGGGAGTCCGGCCGGGGTCTTCGATCCCGGCCGGTGCTCCTCTCTCGTCAGCGTTGCGGCGTTTGTATGGGCCGCTCGAACACGTACAGCAACCGTCCAGACGTCCCGAGTGATATCTTGGCGATGACGGGTGGCCCAATCAGACGCCACCCCTCCTGGCCCAACTCGTTCAGACGTGGTGGCTGGCAATTGAACTCCTGCCAATACGCCCACTTCTGCGGAGCTTCCACGACCATCGAGATGCGCGGGCGTTGTGCGTCGGGCTGGTTAGCGGACATTGGTCTTTCCTTTCTCTGACGTGGCGGGTTCTAAGCGCCGGGCGAGAGTGCGGAAGAGCCGGCCCCGCCACGTCAATCCTCTGCGCGCGCTCTCCCGTTTGGCGTAGGACAGCAAGAGCCGCCCCATCAAGCGCCCTTGCGGCGCGAGCGCGCCCGAGAGGGCCAGCATCACGACGGCCCCCACGAGCAGCAGGGCGGCGCGGGCGAGGCCCAGGAGGGGATGCCCGACGGCATGGACCGCCAGGACCGTCCCCGCGAGCACGAGGAGCGCGGCGAGCCGCAGCACGAGCCCTAGCGCCGGCGACATCTCCACCCCGCGCAATTCCTCCGTCGAGCGGCGCACCGTCTTGGGGACGGCCAGGATGTACACGCCCCGCCCCGTCGCGCGCGCGGCCCTCTTGATCCCGTTCTTAACGCTCATTCGATGACCCCCCACTCGGCGTTAATGGGCGGCGCGATCGATGCGATCTCGGACACGCTGGCGGTGGGCATCTCCGTCACCGATGGCATGGAGGGTGTCCCTCCACTCGCAGCGGTCGCTTCACCACCCGCCGCGACGGCCCCGCCGGCGGCCCCACCTGTGGCGGCCGCCAGGCCCATGCGGGCGGCGGTGCCGAGGAAGGGCACGTTGCCGATGCCCAGGGCGCGCGAGGCCCCGCCGCCGAGCAACGCGTCGCCCAGGCCCGGGGCGCCGTAGAGGACGAGCGCGCCGGCCAGGGCCAGGGCCAGCGATTGCAGCCCATCGCTCCCGAACGCGGCCACCATCGCCCGCACGGCCACCAGCGCGACGGCGTAGGACACGCCCCACAGCGTCAGGCTGAACCACAGCCGCGCCCACGCCGCCGCCACCGAGCGCGTCAGCGGCGTGACCATGCAGATCGAGGCCACGGGGGCGGCCAGGTAGACCGCCGCGCCGTACAGGGTGCCGATGGTGCGCGTGATGGCGATGAGCACGAGCAGCACGAAGAAGAGGACGATGAAGCCGACGACCACCAGGAGGAATACGGGATCGCCGGTGAGGGCCGAGAGCAGGGCGGCATTGACGAGGTGGCCCGCGAGCGCGCCGATGGCGGCCCCGCCCTGGTTGTTCGGATCGGCCAGGATCATCTTCGAGGCGCCGTTGACCGCCACGATGTAGAGGTGCATCAGCCAGGGGAGCGCCGTGGTGAGGGCGAGGCCCAGCCCGCCCTCGACCATCTGCGTGGCCGCCTCCCCGCCCGGCCCCAGGCCCAACCGCCGCGCGTACCAGGTGAGCGCCCCGGCCAGGAACAGCACCCCGAACAGGTCGCGCGCGAGATCCTGCATCGTCGCGAAGGGTTGCTTGAGCTTGTCGATCTGGGTGTAGTCCTGCTGCGTGGTCAAATCCTTGGCGACGAGCGCGCCGATGGCGTTGGCCCCGGCGGTGGCCCCGTGGGCGATCCAGGAGCCGAGCTGCGCGAAGGGATCGTAGCAGACGGTCCAATTGATCCAGGGGACGGTGAAGTTCAGGATGCCGCCGCAGGCGGGCGGGGGCGGGTCCACCGTGAACGAGGCGGACGCGGAGAGCGTCGGGCCGGTCCCCGCCGCGTACAGGCGATGCGTGCCGACGCCGGGCGTGGGGTCGGTCCCCAGGATGAGGTCGGCGCTGGTGTCCCCGTTGTCGTCGGCGACGCTCCCGTGCGCGAAGATGTGCGCGCCGCCGGCGCGATCCCAGGAGAAAGTGACGGTCTGGCCGGGCGCGAAGCCGGACACGTCCACCCGGACCACCGTGCCGGGCGCGGCCACGGCGTGCGTGGGTGTCAGCGTGACCTTGGGCTGATAGGTCCGCGCGATGGTGAAGAACGCGCTGGCCGAGGTGCGATTGGGACCGACGGCGCGGACCTCGTGCGGCCCCAACGCGGCGGCGGCGCCCATGGCGGGGACCCGCGTGTCGATGTGCGCGTAACTGTCCGCGCTCGTGCCGCGCGCCAGGTAGGCCCCGTCCCAGTACAGCGTGACCGCCCCATCGGGGAAGTCGCTGCCGACGACGACGAGGGGGGTAGCGGGCATGCCCTGGCTCGCCGAGAGCGCGAGCGTGGGGTGGTGCGTCGCGGTCGGGGCCGGCGCCGGCGTGTACGTCGGGTACGGCGTCGGCGTCGCCACGGGCGTCGGCGTGGGCGTGGGAGGGCTGGCCGCGCGGGCGCTCCCCCCGCCCATCCCCGGGGCGAGCAGCACGAGCGCGGCGAGGGGTGCGATCAAGCGGCGCAGGGGGCCTCCTTTTCTCTCGATTAGCGCGCCGCGGTCCATAGCGCACCTCCCGTCCCGGCGAGCGCGGTGTCCCCGTCGCCGGCGAGGGTGGGGGTGGCGGCGACGGCGCGAACCATACGCGCGGCGTCGACCTCTTCGGGGGTGGCGCCCTCGGCGAGCAGGCACACCGCCTGGTACACCTCCTCGCCGGTCGGGTGCTCCGGGTCGGCGGCGACGGCGCCGACCATCCGCGCGCGGTACTCCTTGTCGTCGGGGTCGGAGGCGAACAGCCACGCCTCCTCCGGCGACGAGGGCACGTTGACCACCCCGCGCGCCGGCCGGCTGGCCGTCTTCGTCGTGCGGATCATGAACATCTGCCCGTACTCCAATCGTTTCTTGTCGGCGGCCTCCTTGCCGGCCAGCGTGCCGATTTGCGCGGCCTCGCCGTCGGTCAGGCGCAGCTTGCCCGCGATCCACTGCCGGGGATCGACGCCGCTCTCGTCGTTCGTGTCGTGCATGTTGAAAATGAAATGGAGCGACGTCTGGTCGAAGTAGCCGGCGGCGGCGGCGTTGCTGGTCAGGTCGGAGAGCTTCTGCGACACGAACATGGGGACCATGCCGGAGTGCCGCCCGGTGCGCCCGATGCCCGCCACCCACTCCTGGCCGGCCTGGTGGCGCAGGATGCTCCACCCCTCATCTATCGCCAACAGGTGCTGCACGGTGCCGCGCCCGGAGCGCCGGCCCCACGCCTGCGCGAGCGCGTCGCGGCGGTCGGCGATGTCGGTCATGGCGAACATCACGAAGGCGTAGACCGGCGTGGTGGTCCCCAGGTCCCGGGGGTCGACGTGGAAGGCCAGCAGGCGGGTGTCGAAGGCGAAGCTGGTGGGGCGGTCTATCAGGGGGGCGTAGCGGCCGCCGCGCGCGTAGGGGGCCAGTTCGGCGGCCACGTCCTTGTACAGGCGGCGGTCCTCGTGGTCCTGCTCCGGCTGGCGGGCCTGGACCTCCAACCAGGCCAGCAGGTCGCGCTCCAGCGGTGGGTCGGCCGCCGTGCGGCGCGTGCCGGCGGGGTTCCGCCCCGCGTCGGTCGCGTCGCGGTGGCCGGCGTAGACGGCGGCCACGCCCGCGTCGATGAGCCCGCGCACGCGCCCGGTGATCGCCTTGCCGCTCTCGGCCAGCAGCACCTCGTGGGCCTTGCCGACGAAGTAGAGGCGCGCGGCGCGTTCATCCTCCGTGGCGCGTGGGCCGTCCCAGATGTTGATCGCGGCGGTGCGCGGGCCGCCCAGGCGCACCGTCTTGCCGCCGGCGATGGCGCACAGGGTCTCGTAGCCGCCCACGGTGTCGACGGCGGTGGCCCAGCCGTCGCGCAGCAGGAAGGGGAGCATGAACTTCTGCACGAAGAACGACTTGCCCTGGCCGCTCCCGCCGAACACGTCGATGAGGCGGTTCTTGAAGGCGCGGTCGGCGATGTTGAGGTAGACGAGCGCGCCGTCGCCCTCGGCGCGGCCGATCAGCACGCCGCCGGCGGTGCCGGGCGAGCGCACGATGGCGGCCCAGGCGTTGCCCACCGTCTCGGCGTACATCTTGTAGGTCGTGTAGCGCGGGGCGTCGTTGCGGCCCAGCGGGCGCGTCGCGCGGAGCAAGGGCTTCTGCGCGCCCCTGGCGCGCGCACCCCGCGCGTCGAGCGCGCCCGCGCCCGTGCCGGTGAGCAGGCCCCACAGCGCGTCGGCGCGCACGGCGAGGCTGTCCTTGTCGGGCGCGAACACGGTCACGTAGATGCCGGCGCGGACCACGGCCAGGCCGCCCGCGCGCATCTTGCGCGCCTGGGCGCGCGCCTCGGCCCGTGCGTCGCCGATGTCTCCGTCGGCCTCGCGGCCCTGCGCGCCCGCGCCCACCACCAGGTCGCCCAGGGAGCGCCCGCGCTTCTTGGCCGTGGTGCGCTCCTTATCCTGGTCCAGGCCGGTCACATGGAGGGAGAGGCGCAGGGGCGCGGGGAAGGCGAGCAGCGGGGCGGGCCAGCCGGGTTGCGTGATGTTGGCGGGGACGCGGATATAGAACGTGCAGGCCCAGGAGCGCGCGCCCTGGCCCGGCGTGTACGCCTCGCCGACGGCCTCCCGCGCGGCGGGATCGGCGAAGGGGTCGGGGAACTCCGCGACGAGCGCGCGCACGGCGGCACCGTCGAGGCGGCGGGCGGCGACGCCCAGGCGGTGCAGGGTACGCTCCACCTCGCCCACGACGCGGGTCAGGGTCGTGCCCTGGGGCGCGCGGGCCGGGCCGGCGATCGCCAGCAGGAAGCGATGCGTCGGGACGTACTCCCCGCTCAGGTAGTCCTCCCACCAGGCGCGCAGACGCCCGGCCAGGTCCCGGAGCGCGGCCGTGGGCGGGTCCACGTCGGCGAAGGCGCGGGCCACGGCGGTCTCGGCGGAGGTCGGCGTGGAGAGCACGGTGAACTGGATCGTATAGGGGACGGGGGGCGTGAAGGCGCCGGCCGCGCCGTCGGTGAACGCGTCGAGCAGCTCGCCGGGCAGGCTGAACAGTTGCAGGCCGTCGAGTTCGATCCAGATGCACGCGTCCTTGCCCTTCTCGGTGCGCGTCCCGTCGTCCGCGATCGTGACGCGCTCCAGGCGAGAACCGCGCTCCCGCCGTGACGGCTCGTGCGGGCGCGCGGGGTGGACCGGGCTGGCGCCGCGGTCCTCGTGCGTCCACAGGTTCCGGGACGCGCGCGGCAGCTTAGTCGGCGCCATGGGCGGTCACCTCCCAGCAGGCCGCACGCCGACCGGCGCGGGTGCGGCCGTCTATGTCCACCTTGCGGACCACGCCGGCCTCGACCAACTCGCGCCGGCGCGGGCGCGCGGCCGACGGGTTCATGCCGGCGCCCTCGGCGATCTGCTCATCCGTCACACAGGGATGGGCGGTCAACCAGGCCAGGAGGCGCGCGCGCTGGGTCTGTGCGACGGGCGTCGTCATGAGCACCGGCGCGACGTAGGGCGCGGGGACGGCGCGGATCGCCGTGGCCACGGGCGTGCGCTCCGCGACGGGAGCGGCGGCTGTCGCCTCGGCGACGAGGACCGGGCCGTAGACACGGGCCGTGCGCGGGCGGCGAACGAGTCGGGCGGCGCGATAGGCCAGGCGGCGCGGGGTGGCCAGGGTGGTGCGCCACAGGTAGCCGGTGAGTTGGCGCGCGTAGGGCTCGACGGTGCCGCTGCCGGCGAAGGTCACGACCAGGAGGGCCAGCAGCGCGGGGACGCCCACGATGAGCAGCAGGTGGATCTGGCCGAGCCCCGACTGGCCGTAGGGGAGGCGGCTCGTCGCGGTGATGAGTCCATAGGTGAGCACGACGATCCCGGCGACGTAGAGGGCCTGCCGGACGGTGAAGACGCCGGCGACGATCTTGACGGGGTCGTTGATGTAGAGCGCCGTCTGACTATTGCGCGCCATCAGTCCCCCTCTTCCCCGCGCGCCCATGCATGGCCGTGGAGAGGGCCGCGCCGACGCACATCAGGGCGATGTCGCGGCTGACGACGGTGAGCGCCAGATAGGCGAGGGTGCCGCCGCGCAGGGACGGGTAGGTCACGCGAGCCACCAGACCGACGAGAGCGTGCGGGCGCGCGGGGGTGGAGGCCGCGACGGGCGATGCGGGATGGGTAGCGTGGGCCATGATACTGCTCCCAGCGATAGACAGGACACGAGCGAGGGGAGGGCGACGCTCCCGGTGTGCGGGTACCGCTCCCCCTCGCTGCGTGATCGACAAACGACTAGTGGATGTTAGCCTGGAGGTAAGTAGCGGCGCCGGTGGCCCCGAACATGAACACGCTGGCGAGCGTGGCTGTTATCCAGGCACCCGACGCTCGTGGGTTGTGAAAAGCCTGCATGGCGCCCGCAATGATGAACGCGATGGCCGCGAAGGGCACTTTAATGGTGTTGGCGACATCGAGCAGCGCCTGGGCGAGCCCGGCGAAGGGGTCGGTGCCGGCTGCGAGGACCGGCTGGAAGGCGGCGATGACCGCGGGATGGGTCAGGGCAAAGTGGGCGGACGTGACGACGGCGACTGTTTCGTGCAACATGGTGAACTGTCCTCCGGTCCCGCACGCAGGCACTGGTGCGGTTCTTGCCCCGGTTAGGAACCGGGTCTGACGTGTAAAGCGTGGACTCAGGCGCGCGGCTAGCTTGTGAGAAGGGTGGCCGCGCGCTCGTTTGTCTGGGCTGTGGTCTGGGCTGTGGTGATCTCCCCTGTAGCGGGCTGTCCCGCCTCGGTGAGGCGGCTATCGAACTGGTCTTCCGCGAGGAACAGCAGGCGCTCGCCCGTGCGGCGATCCTCGGCCTCGACGTGCCATGCAACGGCGGCAGACCACGCCCGACGCACCTCACGGACGTTGTACCCTGATGTGCGTACTATGCGCGTCGCCAGGGCATACGCCTGCTCCTCATCCATGGGTATTCTCACCCCCTTACTTCTCCTTGGGCCGCACCTATCGCTGCCTTTACGTTCATGAGCGGCGGCCTTGCCCGTCATCGTACCACTACGCGCGTCAGCTTGTCCAGTGACGCGCATTAGTTAATGCGCGTCACTATGGCGAGAACGGGCGGCGCGCGTTCATGGGTACAATAGCCTAAGACATGGTTCAGCGCACGCGTGACGTAGCTTGACACTTTAAGCCTTTGACAGGCGCAACACTGTCAAGTCCGTTTGAACCATGTCTAAGTGGGAATGGTGCTCCGGGACCAGTAATACGGGGAGCGCGGAGAGAGTGTAGCAAAGGATGGGAGTATGCCGGTGACGTCGGACCGTCAAGGTTGGTTTCGCTTCACGGTGCGCATGCCAGAGGACGAGTACCGCGGGTTGGAACGGGCTTGTGCCAAGCTCAATGAGTCGCCAAATACGGTCATCCGCGCGGCTATCGCCAAGATCGTGCCGACGCTCGACGTGGTAGGCGACGTGCTGCCGACGGGTCCGGGCGAGTATCGCGTGACAGCCACGGAGGTGATGGAGGCTCTGGCCCAGGTCTATGAGCAACGAGCCGCTGCCCTCCGAGCAGCCGCAGGGTTGACGGAGGGACCAACATAAATTAGGAGGCATGATGTGGCATCCATAGGGATAAACACGATTACTTGCCCCATCGTATCAGCGCGCTTGGCTCGCCACATCAGTTAAAATAGTGATTTTTGCCACAGCCGCCACTTAACCGTCTCAGTAAATACACTGAGATAGCAGCACGCATGCTATGTCGTGGGACCCCCATACGACGGCTCCGTGGATTCGGGCAAGCGCAGTAGCCCCATTACTAAAGCCTTCTGCACAGCCTCTACACGCGTCCTGACACCCAATTTATCGCAAATGTGTTGTGCATGAGAGTTGACCGTGCCGAGGCTGTGCTGCGTCGCCGTCGCAATGTCGGAGTACGTTCCACCGCGCATCATCCATTCCAGCATCTCTTGCTCGGCTGCGGTCAGTTCGGTTGCGCCATTCGCGTATTGCGCGAACCGCCCGCGCGCATCGTAAACCTGTCGGTCCATGATGCGCTGTACCTCGGGATCAATGACCTGTACCCCGATCATCACGTCATGGACCGCTTGGCGGAGATACACGCCAGTCGCCGTCTTCAGCAAATAGCCCTCAACCCCTGCCTCGCGTGCATGCCGGACACAGACTTCGTCCCAATAACCAGACAAGACTAAGAGACGCGGGGACGGCCTGACGCGTTCACGTAGCGCCATGCCCGCTTTGAGTCCATTCAATCCGGGCATCTGGATGTCGAGGAGCACGATGTTGGGGAGATGCTCCTCCGCTAGGCGAAGCATCTCTGGCCCTGTCGCGGCCTCTCCTACAACGGTAATACAGGCATCCTCTTCTAACAGACGTCGCACCCCATCGCGCACGATAGACTGATCGTCGACGATGAGTACGCGGATCGGCACGGTCGTGTCCTCGGTGCGTGCGACCCCGCCATCGGCCTCTCCGGGATCTGACGTTGTCTTGGCAGGGCCAGCTTCCCGCCGGAACGGCACGCGCGCCTGGATGACGGTCCCGGTACCATTTGGACCGCTTTTAAGGACCAGAGACGCGCCGCTGAGCGACGTCACCAAATCGAAGGCGTTACGTAGCCCACGGTGCCCCGGCTGTACTGTCGCATTCCAATCGGCCGGCATACCGATGCCGTCGTCCTGTACCTCCAACGCCACGCTCTCACTATCAACCCATAGGCGGACCAGTATCTGCTGCGCCCGGCTATGCTGGATCGCATTCATGAGGGCTTGGCGCGCGATATGATGCAGGACAAAACCCTCGTTCTTGGCCAATGCGCCGGCGGCGTCATCCACATCCACGATGATCGTGCAGCCCTCGCGCGCCGCAGTGGGGGCGAGTTGCGTACCCAGGTCCCGTAGCGCATCGGGTAGTCCCCAATGCGAGAGGACGGAGGATGCCGCCCCGGAGAGGATCGTGGTGCGCAGGGACTCCTCCAATTCACGCACTTTGGCACGCACGGCGGCCATGTCGATCATCCCGCCTGGACCCAGCAGGCGTACAAGATCGTTCACCAACCATACCGGCCCGTCATGGACGGCCTGCGCCATCTCCTCACGCTCCAAGCGCCGGTCGGTGAGCAAGCGTTGTTCCATCTCTTTGCGCTCAGTGACGTCTCGACTATTTAGGACGATGCCGCGGATCGCTGGGTTGTCCATTTGATTATTGCCAACCGTCTCCAGGTCATGCCACACCCCCGTGACGGCATGGCGGCGGCGGAACGTGACCATAGGGGCCAGCCCTCCGTGCGCGCGAGCGGCCTCCAGCGCGGCGTACAGCTGCGGGCGATCATCCAGATGGATAGCCTCGAAACTGCTCACCCCGATCAGCGCGGCAGGTTCGACGCCCAGGCTGGCGAACGACGGGCTGACATAGGTAAACACTCCGTTTTCGTCGATGATGCTGACGAGGTCTGTTGAGTGCTCGGTGAGCGCGCGGAAGCGTTCCTCACTGGTACGCAGCTCATCCTCCGCCTGGCGTTGCGCCGTCATCTCAATGCCGCTCACGACCACTTGCTGCACCCTCCCCTGCACGTCAAGCAATGGAACAGCATCCATGAGTAACCAACGCGTCTGTTTATCGACATTGCGGATTAGGCGCATCATGAAGCGCCGTTGAGGCTGGCCTGTCGAGATCGCACGTGGGATGGGGCGCTCCGTGGACGGCAAATCCTGATCGCCCGCATCGTGGATGAGCCAGGGTTGATCGACCAAACGCACGCCGACCAAGGCGCCGCCTGGGACACCGGCGATATCGCCGGCGGCGGCGTTGGCCCATACAACGGTGCCGCTGGGATTGACCACGATGATCGCGCCGGCAATAGCAGCGTAGATGTCTTGTAACCAGCTATCGGTGGGGACGCCGGGGGGCACACTAACGGTGGGGGGGGTGGGCATTAGATGTTCCTCGCGGTTAGATTAGTACTACAAAGTTACTTATCTTCCAGGCCATGCCAGCCGACTCGAAGTAGAGTAGGCCGCCGGCGAGGTATCTTGCGACCCTTTTTCCGTCGGCCCCTCCGCCAAACCGGACGTGCCCGCTTTCCAGGCATCCGGCTTTCCAGTGCTTGCACGCCGCTCTTGACGGCGGTTGACATCCGTCCGGTTGTGGCGGTCTGCATCTCGCATACCTCCCCGTTCAGATGCCGCGAGCACCTGCCCTGCCTCCTCCTTGTCTAAGGGAGGAGACTCTCTCCCGTCTTCACGGGATGCCGCTTCGCCCTGCGGACAGCTTTCCTGTCCTCCCTGGTGGGGCGTGACTCCCACGACTACTGTCGGGGCTCCGTGACCCTGGCCCTCGCGGGCTGTAGGCCATCCCGCGGTACGTCGCTGTCGTACGTCCGAGCGTGCGGTAGGCCGCCCACTCATCCCCTTGAATGACCGCGTTGGTCATCGCCTGCGGCATGGAGGTTGCCCCGGTGCACAGTTCAGACCGAGGCCTACCGCAGCACCGGTGATCAAACGTTCTTCCGGTGGGAGGGCACTTTCTCCGAGCGGAGATTGGGCTTGACGCAATCAAGCATTGACCATGGCACGCGGGTCTTGCGGCACCCAGCCCGACAACGTCTTCGGACCGCCACCGCTTTCCCAGCATGCTATGGTCCCCTTTGGCTTTCGCCGTCAGGTAAGCTGGGTGACCCAAGAACATTCCTCCGAGTTCCTCCTGGCTGCGCCAGGGATACGACAACGCGCCTCACGGCGCACAGGTGCCGTGCCCTATTGCATGGTCAGTCCGCCGTCGACGGCGAGGACCTGGCCGGTGATATAGCGGGCGTCGTCGGACGCCAGAAACGCGACGGTTGCCGCGACATCAGCAACATCGCCAACCGTCTGTAGGGGGATCTGCTCGGCCGTCACCTTATGGATGTATTCCTCAGTCATCCCCTCGTTCATGTCGGTCAGGACGAGACCGGGCGCAATCGCGTTGACGGTGATGCCACGCGAGCCGAGTTCCTTGGCTGCCGCGCGGGTGAAGCCAATGATCCCGGCCTTAGCCGCTGCATAATTGGTCTGGCCGGCGTTCCCGCCCAGGCCGACGACGGACGACATGTTGATGATGCGCCCCCAGCGAGACTTGACCATCGCGCGCGTCACGGCCTTTGTACACAGGAACATGCTCTTAAGGTCGGTGTCCAGGACCGCGTCCCAGTCGTCCTCGCTCAAGCGCATCATGAGGCCGTTACGCACGATGCCCGCGTTGTTCACAAGGATGCTGATCGGCCCCAAGCCACTTGTGACCTCGACGATCATGCGCTCGACAGCGGCGGCTTGGGTGACGTTGGCCTGCACCGCCACAGCTCGGCCGCCCCCCTGCTCGATAGCTGCGACGACCTCGACTGCGGCGGCATCCTGAGTGTTATAGTTCACCGCGACGGGATAACCTTCCCGTCCGAGCCGCAACGCGATACCACGGCCAATGCCGCGCGATGCGCCAGTAACAAGAGCTACGCGTTCGGATGTTGGTGTGGTCATATACCTCTCCGCACTAATAAACTACGCTTATTTCACCGCAACGAAGAATACGACATCCCCGACGACGTGCATGACAACATCGCTGAAAGACGCGCGCAGCAGGGTTTCTATGTCGGCGCAGTTATCCCCCCCGTTCGTGAATATGCCGTGCGCGTTATACATGTACAGGAGGGCACGGGCCAGGAGCCCGTGGCGCACACCACGCCCTACGATGGTCGTGCCAAAGAGTACGCCCCCCGGCGCGAGTAGAGCGGACAGGTGCTCGAACACTGCTCCTTTGCGTGCCAGGGAAACGGGAAGGCAATGCAACACGTAGTTGAGGCCAATCGAGTCGAACGGAGCGTTTGCAACGTCGAGCGGCCGCAATACATCGGCTAGGTAGGTGGTGGGCTTGTACCGCCGTAAGCGGCTGCCGGCCACGCGCAAGCAATGTGGGTTCGCATCCAGGATGGCCAGTGTCGGGCGACTCGTCGGAAAGCGGCACCGGTTTAGGAAGTAGCCCGTTCCCACGCCCACGTCCAGATGGCGTGCTGAGATGTGGCGATTATAGAAGCTCACCGTCAGATGCGATGGGCAACGCCACACACACAGATTCGAGAACCCCAGGACGACCGTATCATACACCGCCAACAGACGCGGTGTGTAGATCGCCGCTCCAGGAGCGATCGTGTCGCTCAGCTCCTGTACGAGTTCATTTTGCACCTGCGCCATCATCCTATCCCATCCTCGCACGTCGCACTGTCACGCCCTTAGACTATCAGAACTCGGTCCGCAACTACCGGAGTTGGCAGACCGGCCTCAATGTCGCAGTGCTCCCTGCCCCAGCCATGCTCTTGCCCGAGCCATGCTCTTGCCCGAGCCATGCTCTTGCCCCTACCCTGTGCCCCGTCGCTGCGCGCGGGGCCGGCCTCACGCCCGGTCTGCGCAGGCGTCTAGCGGGGCGATGGTACTAGCGCGAGGATGGTACTAGAGCTACGGGTAGTGACTCACCCAGGATAAAGAGTAGCTCCATGGTCGTACCAACGCCCCGTTTTCCCGTGTGAAACGGGGCTCTCGCGTAGCTCCATGCCTTTGGTACTAGAGCGACGGATGGTACTACGTTTCGCGGCCCGTTGGTACCATGATCCGAGGCCCGTTGGAGCCCCATAGTACCAAAATAGCGCCACGATCTGAGGCCCCTGGACGGGTCAGTAGCGCCACGCCGGAGGGGTGCGGCGGCGCTCCCAAGAGGGGCTAGCGGTGGCCGTCCGGACGGTGTACACGCGTATTGCCTCACGGAAGAATGTAACCCGTCGACAGGTTGTTGCCTCATGGGATATCTTACCGCAACGAGGCCATAACGATCGGCGAGGACGGCCACAGGTCAGCCGTGGCGATGGTGTGCCGCC
>JAABUL010006195.1_pt1 | contig 14027 bp, 1 predicted proteins | sample 5559151 | NCBI WGS metagenome assembly JAABUL01 (sample SAMN10711876, study PRJNA513368) | rock metagenome | isolation source: Antarctica rocks | place: Antarctica: Victoria Land, Pudding Butte sud | reverse complement strand
TTTTTAACGTAAATTTAGAAAATTAGTTTAAAAAAAAGTAACAATAATAAAGTAAATTGTTGCTATTGTGCTTGCGTTAAACTCTTTAAAACAAAAGATAAATATATAATTCTAAAAATTATTTTTAGTCTTAAAGTATTCGATTTAGATTGCTAATTTAGTTTTAATTTATAATATTTCTTTCTAATTTCGAATCAAAATAATAAAATTTTCTTTTCTTTGCTAAGACAAACAATTAAAGACTTAAATCTTATTATTTTTTTATGATTAATTAAATAAGAATTTAAATTGTTTTAAATTGTTTTAAATATTAAATTAATAAATATTAAATATTTTAAAGCTTTTAAGCGTTATAAATTGCATTTACGAATATATTTTAAATACTTTATTTTTTATTTTTAAATCTTTCTTTATATTAATTTTACGTAATATATTGCACGTTCTTAAATTTGCTTTACTAAACAATTAAATTTCTTTATATTTTTAAACAATATTCTTAATTTCTTTATTACTTTTATCGAATTCTAGAACGTACATTTTATAATAACATTCTTAATATTAAATATAAAAAAGAAGTTAATAGCAATTTAAAACAATAAAGTATATTAATTAAAAATAGATTTAATAAAATTAAGTTTTAATAAATTATAGCAATGCTACTTTTTGTATTTATTCGAAATTTTTTTAAAGTTTCTTTATCTTTTAATAGAGTTACGTAGACAAAAAATATTTTAATTTTTGTATCAATTTCGATTCTTAATTTGCAATAAAAGATTTAAGATTGTGCAATTTATATATCTATAAATTAATAAAGCATATTTGCTTAACGCAATTCTTATTCTAATAAATTTTTTTTTGTTAATTTAATTTTTAATATTTTTTTGTTTTGTTATTTTTTTCTTATTGCTTTTTGCAATTATATGTCGATCTAAATATAAAAATTATCTAGCAAATATTTCTTGCAAAACAAATTATTTTGTGCAATAAAAAAAACAATCGATTTTCTTTTATAAATTAAATAATTGTCTTTCGCAATTTAATTTAAGTTTAAGTTTAAAAAATTTAATACTATAATATTTATAATTGTTGCAATAATGTTTGCTAATCTTATATTTAAAATAATTTAATTAAAAGAGTTGATTTTTAATTACAAAGAAAATATATTAATATTATTAAAATTTAATTGATGTTTTGTTTAGCAAATATAAGTTGTCGCTCTTTATAATTTTTTTCTGTTAATATAGATAATAATTCTTGTTTTTAATCTTAATTTTTTAGTAAAGATTAAAAAGTTTTTTTTGCAAAAAATTGTTTATATCTAGTATCTTATAATTGTCGCTTTAGATTTGCTATAATATAAGCTTAATAAAAAAAAAATTATGCAAAAATAATAGATCAAAAAAAAGAATTCTACAACTAAAGAATTAAATTATTAAGTTGCTATATCTTAATAAATAAAACAATAATTTGTTTTAAATATTTAACAAATATAAAGTTTTAAATACAAAGAATCTTTACTTATAGACTTAATTATTGTTTGCAACATTTATATTATTAATTATATAAAAAGATTGTATTAGTATTTATTTGTATATTAATTTGCAAACAAGTATAAAACTAGTATAATTAATATATAATTTTATTATCTTTATTGTTAAGAAATACTATATAAAAAATAATTAAAACTTGTTCTCTATAATTTGAAAAAATTCTTAAAATTCTAGAACTTCGAATTAAGATCTGCTATTAATATTTTTAGATTGCTTTCTAGTTATTAATTTTAATTAATTAGAGTAAACAAACAAATACTAATACTACTTGTTTACTTCTAATGAATTAAAATTGTTAATATTTCGATTTTTTAATTTTCTTATCTTTTTACTTGTTTTTTTTAAGTATTTAAAACTATAATATCTTGTAAATTACTTTGCGTAATTAAATTTCTTTTTAATACTTATAAATTAATAAGCTTTATATTGAAGCTTTTGCAAATAAAGCAAATATAAAGATTGCAACTTTTCTTTTTTTAAAAAAAATCTTATATTTCTATATAATTGTAATAATTATAATAAGATAGCAATAATATAGTAATTGCAAACAATTTTTTATTGCTTTAATTAAATTAATTTTTTATCTTTTATATAAAACTATTTTTTATTTTTTTATTTTTGTCTTTCGATTTCGCAAAATTCTAAAAAATTTTATTTCTTTTTATATATTTTTTTAATTAATTTTCTAAATAAATATTTTTAAGTCTTGTATTATTAACCTTTTTTAAAATATAAAAGTCTTTAATTTTGTTTTCTTTTTTTATTTTAAAGAAATCTAATTATTAAAAGAACAATCTTATATTGTATTTTTTATTAAGCTTAATATTATACAATAAGATTAAATTTTTAATTTGAAATAAACGCATTCGCAATAAATAATTATTATTAAAAAGATTCTTGTTTCTTTCTTTAAAACAACAAAGACGCAAAACTACTTTTTAAATTTTTAAATTTTTTATTTTTAATTATTTTATTCGCAATATTAATAGATTTGTTGTTAAACAAGCTTTCTTCTAGTTTATAATATATAAAATTAAATACTTTATTTTAATTAATAATATAATTTTGTATTTAAACTTAAAATAAAACAATATTTCTTCAATAAATTTTTAAATTGTTGTTCTATTTGTTTACAAAATTGTGTACAAATATTGTAATTAATTTGAATAAACTCTTTTTGTTAATTTAAGCAAAATATTAACAATAAATTTGTATTTTCTTTTTATTATTTTATTTGTTTATAGATAATAAGTCGACGTTGTTACTTTTTTAATATTATATTTTTTTAAAAATTTAATTGTTATATCGACTTTATTTTCGAATTTCTTATTTATAATTATCTTTTTAACATATTTATATTAACAAAAAATATTCTTTTATAGAAACTTTATTATAGCAAGTGCTTTAAGATTCGAAATTGTTTTAATTTTTATTTATTTTATTAAATTGTTTCAAACAACTATTAGATTAATTTTAATAAATATTTTTACAATTAATATATAGATACAATTTACAACAATCTTTTTTCATAAATTAAAAATATAAGTCGAATATATAATTTTCTTTTGTTTGTTAAAAGTTTTTTGTTAATATTTATTGCAACTTGCAATATATTTTTTGCAAAAATTAAATAAATTTTGTTATTAATACTAGTTTGCAATACGTTAATAAATATTTTCTCTCTCTTTATAGTTATTTTTGTTATATAAGTTTTTTATAACTTAATTTTTGTCTTTTGTCTAATTTATTATTTTACGCAAAAATATATTTTTGTCTGTTTTTCGAAATAATTGTTTTTCTTTTACTAGAAAATAAAGAATATAATTCTTAAATTTACAAAATTTTTTCTAATTTATATTTAATTTTTGTAGCAAGATTAAATATCTAGTAATTTGCTTAAATTTATTAAAATATTTGTTTTTAAAAATATTTTTGTTCTTTTTTAATATTATTATTTGTGCAAGACAAACGCAAATATAATTTAGTTAATTATTAATAAAATTATCAATATCTTTCTTATTAATTTTGTTAATATTGTCAAACAATTTTTTTAATTTTTTTAAAAATTTATTAGTTGTTGTATACTTTCTATTAAATATATATTATATATTAAAATCGAAGAGACAAATTTAAGTTAATTAGCAAATTATTAAAGTATTAAGCAAGTTTGTCGCAAAGCAATTAAATTATATTATTAAAATATTTGTATTAATTTTAGTTATAAACTAAACTTTATATAATTAGAATTGCAATTTTTTTAGAATCTTTATAAACTTTCGATATTTTTGCTTTTTAATATTGTATCAAAATTTTTGTTTGCTTTAGAGCTTATTTTTATATTATAAAAAATATCTTTTCTTTGTTATTATATTAATTTGTATTAATATAATTTTTTAACTCTTTAAATTAAAATTTATAATTAAAATAATTTTGTTAATTAAAATAAAGTAGTTTAAAATACGTATTATCGATATATTTATTAAAGAAATCTTTAGTTTGTTTATAGCGTTTTGTTGTTCGAAGCTTTATATAAAGACATATCTTATTTTAAACAAATAATAAATTTAATAGTGCAACAATTATAAACTTTAGTATTTAAATTCGATAATAAATATATATTTCAATAAAGACTTTAGCTTTAAAAACGTTTTTATACAATAATTACTTAATAATCTTAATAATCTTAATACTATTAAAGAATTGTTTATTAAAATTATATATAAAATTGACAATTTTAATTTTTAATTTGCAAAATTAAGATTTTTCGTCAAATATAGTATATTTAAACAATTTTACATTTATTAATATTGCATTTAACTACTAAATATATTTTAAAACAAATAGTTTAACTTCTAAAATTATTTTCTTGTTATTATAATTTAATTTAAATTCTTTTATATTTATATTATTTACAAATAGACAACATTTGTTAAAAAGACTTTTAAAAATATATATTACAATTTTTACAAATTGAGCAATTAAATTAGTAGTATCTTGTAATAGACAAGTTATTCTAAATAATTTAAAAGAAGTTATAAAGATAATAAGATTACAATTCTTTAACGCAAAACTTATTTAATTATACTTTAAAAAAAATTGAAAATAATAATACAATTATTATTTTGACAAATTCTTTCGCAAACTCTTTATTATTAAAAAATATATTAGTATTTTAAACAATTATTTTGTTTATTTTTATAGTTGCATTAACTATACGATATTTGTTCTTTTTCTTTTTACTTATTAGAAATCAAGAATTTCGATAAAAATTATAATAATATTTTAGCAAATTTGTTTAAAGACGTTTCTCTAATATCTTAATTATAATAAAATTTAATACTTAAAAGATCAAAAATTCTAAAGCTTATTATATTTTGTATTTTATAGTACAAATTTCTTAATTAGATTAAACTAATCGTTTGATTCTAATAGTTGAAATCAAATTGCATAAATTATAAAAATACTAACTATATTAGATTAAAACTTGGTTTAATTAAATATAACTTTTAAGTTAGATTATAGATTTTAGAAAAAAATCGACTTAAACGATTAGTTTAAAAGTCTAATTTTGTCTATCTTAGTAAAGTTTTATATTAAGACAATCTTATAATTAAAAAGTATTGTAATTAAGAGTTTTTATTTTTGCAAAAAGAGTTTCTATTTTATAATTAGTTTTTAAATATATTTCTTAATAAAATAAAAGTTATGTTTAATATTTAAAAACTTAGATATGAGAAAAAGATTATGTCTTTTGTTAAGTTTCTTCTAGAAATTTTTTGTAATTAATAACTCTAATATTTTTTTTTAATTTAAATATTTGTCTAGAATAGAACTATCTAAATTGCTAATATTTATTAAATTTTTTTTTTAAGTCTTTTGCTTATATATTGTATTTATTCAAACAAATAAGCGCAATACAATAAAAAATTAACAAAGAATATCGAACTTTTGAGACAATTAAATAGTAAAAGTCTCTTTTATAATATATAATTAAAAAGTTCGAATTATTAGTAATTTTAAAAATGTTTAAAATATAGTATTAATTCGAATATTTGCTCAATTCTAGTATAATTGTCGATTTAAGTTTTAATTTAAACAAGTTGACTTGCTTAATCTTAATTCTAGAATCAAATAAATTTTCTAATTTAATAAAATAGAACAAGCGAAGAATGCGCATCGAACGTTTAATTTAACTTGTTCGAATACGTAATATTACGTAACGTATTAGTTACATTAAATTAGCGCAAATTTTAAATTAATCTAGTATAGTTAGCGCGATTACGTAATTAAATTTTGATTTAATTTAATATAGACTAGCGCTAAATAAAATAAAATTAAATAAAATTAAATAAGCAAAAGCTAACGCGACAAAGTTAGTATAAATTCTATATATTAACTTAATAAAATCTTAATCTTAAGATTAAGTTTGCGACTTAACTTTAGCTTAATTCTACGAAACTCAAAAAAATAGATTAGATTAAAAAAAAGTGTTCGATTTAATTTAACAATTATATTACTTAATTCTAATTAATTGTATTAATAAATAAATAAATACTAATACTAATTGTTTGCTTTAATTAACTAGAATTTTATTAATTCTTTTTTTATATTTTATTTTTTATATTGTTATTTTAATAATTTTAATGTTTATTTTTAAAGATCTTTTGTAATTAGATTTGCGAAATTGAGAAATTATATTAACTAAACAATTATTTAAAGATTTAATTTTTTTTCTAAGAATATAACGTTTTTATTCTTGTTACTAAAGTAATTAGCAAATATTTTTAAAATACTAATATATTTTGTTTTGTTTTTAAAATAAATTGTTAATTTTAAAAAGTTGTTGTCTATATTTACAAAACTTATTCGAATACTTTATTAAAAAAATCGATTTAATAAAGTTTTATAATTAAGTCGAAAAACAACAAAGATAAAAGTATAAATTATTATTTTTTTAATTAATATTTTTGTATCTTTTATTATTTCTTTGAAACAAATATATACTCTTGTGATTTCTATTAATAAGATAAAAATATTTTGTCAAATAGTTAAATTAATTTTGTTTGCAAAATTCTTGCTAATACAATTGATTTTTGTATTACTATTAAATATTGCTTTAACTTTTATATTTTTGAATTATATTTACGCAATTAAACAAACAACAAAATATAAAATTCTAAAAGATTTTACTCTTATAACAATATTTTTAAAATAAACAATTTTAATAAACTTAGCGCTAATTAATTTTATAATAACAATTGTTTCTTTCTCTTTTTTTATAAACTTCTAAATTTTTTTTTTACTACTATAGTATCAAATTTTTTATTAAAAAGAGAACAAAAAAAGAGCAACTTAAATTAAAACAAAATTCTAGAAATTTTATTAATTTTATTTTTATTTTTAAGATAAAAATACTTTAAATTAAAGTTTTAAAATTAAATTAATTTTTTATTGTTTATAGCATTTTTTTCGAATACTCTGTTTGCTATATATAGTTTGCAATTTTTTTTTACTTTTTTCTAAATTTGCTCTTTTAATACCTAATAACTCTTAAATTAAAATTAATTACTATAAAAATATTCTTTATTGTAACGTTCTTTATTTTTGTTTCTATTTATTTTATATATATATTTTTTTGTCTAAGACTTTTGTTATCTTTAAATAATTTCTAGATCTAACGTTTTTAATTTTTAAGAATTTTTCTCTTTTTTAAATTTTTTTTTCTCTTTTTTTAATTAATTGTTTTATTAAAATTTTTTAGAATATTTGTTGCTTAAAATTTTGTTATTTTAATCGAGCTTTCTAGATTTTTATTATTGTTTAATTTAATTTATTATTTTTTTTATCTTTTAATAAAAAATTAGTATTTAATTTTATTGTTGTTATTGTAACTATAGAATTTCGAATACAATTTTGCGCTTTTTATTAAAAATAAATTCTTATAGTCTCTCTTTTAGTCTTTGCATTATTAAGAGACGATTTTATTTTTTTATTTCTAAAATTGTTAAATTTATAACAAATTTTGTTGCTTCTATTTATATAAATCTTTTTATTTGCTATTAAATTTATTAACTTTAAATAAACTTATTATATATTAATATAATTGTTAAATGGAATCGAACACTTTTTTTTAACTTAATTTATTCTTTTAGATTTCGTAGAATTAGATTAAAGTTAAGTCGCAAACTTGATTCTAAAGTCAAAATTTTATTAAGTTAGTGTCAAGAATCTATACTAACTTTGTTGCGTTAACTTTCGCTTATTTAACTTTATTTAATTTAATTTAATTTAGCGCTAGTTTACATTAAATTAGGTTAAAATTCAATTACGTAATTGCACTAACTATATTAAGTTAGTCCAAAATTTGCGCTAATTTAATATAACTAGCGCGTTACGTAATATTACGTATTTAAGCAAATTAAATTAAACGCTTAACATATATTCTTCGTTTGTCTTACTTTGTTAAACTAGAAAATTTGCTTAATTTCAAAATTAGAATTGAGCAAATCAATTTGTTTAAATTGAAATTTAGATCGACAATTACATTATTGTTTATATAAATTATAACAAAACAAGTATTTATTTAATTTTAGTTAAGATCGATTGTACTTAAAAACAAATACAAATTCTTAATAAGTATAAATTGTTTTTTAAGATAAATTTTAAACTATTATTTAAATTTAAAAAGATATAATATATAAGATTTCTTATAATTGTGTTGTTATTATTTATTAAATTATTTGATAATTTTGCTCTTTATTATTTTGCAAATATTGTTAATTTTAAGATCTTTAAAAGTTTGTATTAAAATATTTAGAATTTTATTAATTTTTGTGTTTTCGATTGCAATTATTAATAATATTAAGAAAGCAAAAATTATCTTCGACGTAACTTTCTTCTTTATAAGATTTTGTTTCTTGCTTATTATATTTATTAATTTACTTATATTAATATTCGCAATTTGTTAAGCAATTTAATTGCTATTAATGTTTATTTCTTATATAGCTATCTTATTTTCGATCAATTTTATAATTCTCTTATATAACGATTTAAATATTATAATAGTTATATTGTTTAAATTAACTTTATACTTTTGTATTATTTTGGTACAAATATTGCAAAATAGACTCTTCAAATATTATAAAACTCTAATATATTTATCGATTTAATCAAATTTAATAAGCTTCGAGAAAATAACTTTAAATTATTAATTGTATTTACAAATATTATTCGACTTTGCTCTTAATATATCTTTTAAAAACTTTAGAAAAACATAAAAGTTAATTTTTTAATTTAAATTTCTATTTTAATTTTTTTTTTTAATATATTTATTATTCTAAATTACTTTTTATTTGTTTAAACAACAATAAATTTATTAAAGTTCTCTATAAGTTTGTTGCAATATTAAAACAACTTAATAATCTTATGTTAAAAGATAATTCTATATTTATGACAAAAATTGAAGAATTAATTCAGAAAATTAATAATATTAAGTTTATTAAAGTGTAATGTTTTTAATATTTTTAAGAAAAGTATAAAAATTATATAGTAATAGAATTTTACAATTTTTATAAAATTATTAAATAAGCTTGTTAATATAAATATATTAAGAAAAAGTTCTACGATTTTTTTATTGTTTTATGATATTATTTCTAAGAGAATAGTTTAACAACAAGTAGTAAAAGTAACAACTACTAAATTAAAAAAAACTAGTAATAATAATTAATTCAAAAAATAATATTTTTAATTTGCAAAAATATTAAGAAGAAATTTTCTTTTCTTTTTTTAGTTTTGCGCTATTTTCTTGTTTATTATTTTTCTATTTTTTTAATTGTTTATAAGTAGATATTCTTGATTTATTGTTTCTTTTAATTAGTTGTTAATTTATTATTAACAAATATTTTTGCATTAAAGATCTATTTTAATTTCTATTAAGAAAAGAGTTTAAATAGCGTTTTTGCTTTTAAAGTAAATAAATTAATTATATTGCTAAGAAGCTTTTTTTAATAATATTATTATAATTAGCAAGCAATTTATTGTTTTAATAGTAAATACTAGTTGCAATTTCGATAAAATATCTTAATCTTTAAATTTATAACTTTTATTGCTATTTTTAATACTTTAATTTTGTCTTTTCTTTTTTTGCTTTTTAATTTAATAATATCTTAATCTATAAATTGTTAATTTTGTATTTCTAATTTTTAAAGTTTATAATTTTGATAATTTGTTAAAATTAATTTGTCTCTTATATTTTTTTTTTTGTGTTTTTAAGTTTTTAAATTTCTAAATTTCTAAGATTGTTTTTAAAAATATATTGACAATTTGTTGTTTTAATATTTGTTATTATAATTAAATTATTGCGTTAAACTTTAATATAACAAGATAAAAACAAAATTTCAATTAATAAACAACTATAACAACAAAGATTTATCGCAATATATATATAAATTGCACTATATAATTTAATAATATATTAAATAGCTAAGATTCTAAGATTTAAGTAAGAGAGATTGCATATATATTGCAAATAGATCGCTAATACTAATAACAAGCATTTCTAATTTTATAGTCTAATATTATCTAGTTACTTAATTACATTATTAAAAAGTGTATAATTAAATAACGTTTTAGTTAACGTTTTTGTTCAAAAAAGTGCATAATAATGCATTTAGATAATGCATTTGAAATTATTAATACTATTAACTAGTTTAAGATCTTTATAATCTTGTGCTTAACTTTATTTTTAACTTTATTATTATTATTATTATTTTTTTCGTACTTTGTATCTTCTAGACTAATTGTTTAAAATCAAATTTTTATAAATTTGAAATCGAATTTTATAAATTATAAAATTACTAACTATATTAGATTAAAGTTTAATCTAATTAAATATAACTTTCGAATTAAGTTTTTGTTTTTAAGAAAAAATCGATTCAAACAATCAATCTAGTATCTTTATACTTGTTATTTATTATTTTCGCATTATTCTTTGTTTTCTTTTCTTTTATCTTTACTTTATTATCGTTAATCTTAATTAAATTTTCAAAATTATTATCTATTAATTATAAAGAATTAGATATTTTGCGATTTGTAGTGTTTTTATCGTTTGCAAAAATGTTTTTGAACTTTTTAAATTTGTTAATTGCAATTAAGTTACATATTGTTTTTAACTTATTAAATTCCTTATAATGTAGAATACGTTATTAAATTATTTCGATAATTAATATTATATTTTTGATTATATTTTTGCTTAATTCAAATTGATTAAAATTAAACTAATATATAAATAAGTTATTTTATTAAAATCAAACTTTATATATATTTAAACATTGAAAAATTATGTTGTGTTTATATCTTTACTTTTTAAAATTATTTGTATAATAATTGTATTAACTTTAGTTTATTTTATAATATTTTTATTTTTAATCTTTTTTATTAATTTGATTTTAAAGTATTGTGCTACAATATTGTAATTAGATAATTAGATAATATTAGGCTATAAACTTAGGAATGTTTGCTATTAATATTAGCAATCTATTTGCAATATATATGCGATCTCTCTTATTTAAATCTTAGAATCTTAGTTACTTAATATACTATTAAATTATATAATGCGATTTATATATGTATCGCGATAAGTCTCTATTGTTATAGTTGTCTACTAATTGGAATTCTATCTTTATCTCGTTATAGTATAATTAACTTTTTAGATATACGTATATTACTTAAATATATTATTATATAATTCTTTTTTTATTCTTTAATCAATTATTATATTTTTAACATTTTTTTTTATATTAATTTGTCTCTTTTTAAAGACTTTCTTAAAGACAATTGTTGTTTACAACTTGATTAAACGCTTATAAAGCGCAACACGATTAATATTTTACTTTTTATAAAGTAGTTTTTCGTCTTTAATTTATATTGTAACACAATTTCTATTAATAATAATTTAAGAAAAAATTAATAAAATAGATATTTTGCGCTTTAAATTAGTTTTAAAGATAATATATATAAATAATGCAAAGTAAATTTTTTACTTAACAATATAATATTAAATACTTAGCAACATTTGAAAAAATTAATTAACACAAATATTTAAATAGATAAAAATTCGTTTTTAAAAAGTTGCATTTTTGAATTAATTTTAAAAGTAATATATATAAGTAATGCAAAGCAAGCTTCATACTTAATAATATAATATTAAATACTTAACAATATTTGAAAAAGTTAATTAAAACAAATATCTAATTAAGAAAAAATTTGTTTTAAATAGATTAATTGTATCGAATTAAGTTATTAAGTTTAAGTCAAGTACTCGACTTAAATTAAGTTAGATTAATTTCAAAAATTAAAATCGAATTGTCGATTCGATTTCTAATGTTAAAATCGACAATTTGAATCGAATTGTAAACTTAAAATCAAAAATTAACTCGAAAAATCGATTTAAATTGTCAAGACTTAATATTAGTATAAAAAAATTCTAAAATAAATAATAGAAACTAGAAAGCTATATTTTGTTTTATAATCTCTTAATAGTAAATTATCTAACAATATATTAAGATAATATATATAAACTATTTAGAGTTAAAATTTAAAAAATTTATTTAATTGTATTTTAAAAGAAACTTAAACTCTTAATATAATGCAAATATTAAATAGATTACTACTATTTATAATTAGCTTAATATTAACATTGCAATATATTCTTAAATTTAACAACAACTATTAACAATTATATTTGCTCTAATTATTAAACTATTAAAACTTGCTATTTAAGCTTATTCTATCTATTTATATATAAAGAAATAATATTTAAAAAATAATAAAATTATCAAAGTATTAATTATATACTTTTAGTACGTTATTAAGAATTAAAGTTTTTAAATAAAACAAAATTAAATAAAGTTATATATATTAGTTGCAATTCTAATATCTATTTTAATTACAATTTTATAATATAAAAAAATAACAAGATAAAATATACAATATAATAATATATTAAAATAATATATTATAATTGTTCTTATAATAGTAGATTTTTTAAACTATATATGTAAAGCTATTAATTTAAGATCTTTATAATCTTGTTTACTTTACTATGATTTTAAATAATTTAATTTAAATTACTTTTTATTTTGTTATTATTTTTGTTATTATTATTTTTATTAATTTTATTGCTATTGTCTTTATTGTTCTTGTTCTTATTATTTTTTTTGTTATTTTTATTATTTGTTGCTAGATAATAGTTATAATTTAGCTTCTTTATATTATTTTAAGTCTTGTATTAAGTTTTTCATCTATAATTATTCTTTTTAATTATATTATTAAAATTCTCTATTTTAAGAATAATAAAATTTGAATTTTTTTTTTGCATTGTTTAAGATTGCAAATTCTTTAACAAAGATATTAAACAGTTTTATAGAATTATTATTATTAGCTTTTTTTAAATTATTTAAGTTATTGTAATAAATAATTTGTTGTTAAATAATTTTTATAAATAATTTTATATAGATTGAAAAGCTCTTATTAATATTAATTTTATTATTAACATTTAACTATAATATTATTTAACTTAGATATAAAGCATAAATAATATATTTAAGTAATATATATTTTCTTAAAAAATAATTCTATTGCTACATTTATATTTTTAAGCAACTTTTGTATCTTTTTAATAATTTTAAATTGATTTGTTTTCTTAATTGCAAATTTCTTTTTTGCTTTTTATCTAAGCTTATTCTTAAAGTATTTTGTTATAAAATTGTTAATATTATGTATTTTATTATATTATCTAAATATATTATTATAGAAATCTTAATTAATTTGATATTTACTAATTTTATTTTTAATATTTTTCTTTATATATTGACAATTTAATGTAAAGATTTGCTTTTAAATAATTGTTTTATATAATTCTTTAAGTTAAATTAAAATAACTTTGCGATTATTGTATTGTTTTTAATATAATTTTTTTTATTATAATTTTATTTTTGTGCGCAATTGCGACTTGCAATGCTTTTTGAATTAATTAATAATACTTCTATTATCTATGCGTATACTTAGCTTATTCTACGAGTAATATATAGAGATAATACAATTATATAGCAATTTAAAAATTTCTTATAATATCTAATAAAGTGCGACAAGATTAGACTAATTGTTAGATCGAGTCTTGATTCCAAATATTGAAATTGACCCAACTCGTCGATTTTAACCCTAGGAATCGATTTGAAACTTGATTCGATTTCTATTATTTTAAAATTGAATCGACTCGATCTAACTTAATTCTTAATTCTAACATTTGGAATTAAATCGAATTGTTAAGAAACCAAATATAACGTTATTATGTCAAGAATTACTAATTTTAGAACAAAATATTTTATTAATAAAATGCAATATTTGCATCTATAGACTCTATAGATCTTATAGATGCAATTTATTAATAAAATGCAATATTTGCATCTATAGACTCTA
>JAABUL010006191.1_pt1 | contig 14045 bp, 12 predicted proteins | sample 5559151 | NCBI WGS metagenome assembly JAABUL01 (sample SAMN10711876, study PRJNA513368) | rock metagenome | isolation source: Antarctica rocks | place: Antarctica: Victoria Land, Pudding Butte sud | reverse complement strand
TATAAACGGTGACTATGCGATCTGAAAAGGTAAAGCCATTTACTTAAGGGGGACGAAATGAGTTCAACGTCCTTCCGTCAGAGTGGATCAAAACCGAGCGGCCCTACGCCTGACAACCGGAGTTGTCATGGGCAAACTACATGATTGCCAATCATGCCCAAATGACGGAAAGCGCGTCTGCCAGGACCAGCGTTTATTTTCATTCGAACAGGGCGTTTGTGCCAAAACTTCCCCGAGCGTATGTCGGATGTGACCGTCTATCTCTTTGAGTGAGTGAAAGGAATCGTATTGAGACAGACGTTAGGTGTGGTGTTGGCTTTCGTGATGTGTCTTTGCAATGGCGGCCTTCTCGCTCAGGATCTCTCTGGCATATGGCAGGGTTCCCTCCCCGGCTCTGTAAAGGAGCGTCTTGTGCTGACTATTTCGAAGGGCAAAACGGGTGTTCTTTCCGCTCAGCTTTTGGCCGTTGACCACGCACAGACAAATACTGTGGAGCCGATAACCTTCCAGAACGGGCTTCTCAGGTTCAGCCTGCCGGACTATGGGGCCAGCTTCGAGGGAAGTTTAAATCCGGGCGCTGAGGCGATCACGGGGACATGGAGGTGGAGTGCAAAGGGTTCAGCCATTCCGTTGACCCTCGATCATGCGACGGAGAAAACCAGCTGGGCCGTGGATCATACTGTGCACAAGGTGGCCTTCATCACCGTCGAACCTGGAGTAAAGCTTGAAGTGGTCGATTGGGGTGGAACCGGACGACCTCTGGTTTTGCTATCGGGCTTGGGCGACACTGCGCATGTGTTCGACACATTAGCGCCAAAACTTGCAGTCAAGTATCACGTGTACGGGATTACGCGTAGAGGGTTTGGGTTGTCAGATACGCCTCAAGTCGTTTGGCAGAACTACTCTGCAGATCGGCTCGGCGACGACGTGATGGCTGTACTCCAGCAACTCAGGCTTGAGCATCCCGTCCTGCTCGGCCATTCCATTGCTGGCGAGGAACTGAGTTCCATTGGAAGCCGTTTTCCGGAAAGCGTAGCTGGGCTCATCTACTTGGAAGCTGGCTCCCCCTATGCGCTATACGTGCATTCTCCAAACAGCATAGGGGTCAGTTGGGACGAGATGAGAAGGAAGGTGGATGCAATCAGCGATGCAGCTACGCCCCAAGCCAAGAAAGCTCTCATTCAGCAGATGCTGAAGACAGATCTTCCAGAGTACGAGGAAGAACTGAAACAGATGAGCGATGCTTTGCAGAGCATTCCTGACCAGCCGCTGCCACCGGAAAAGACACTAAGTAGCCGTTCCTACCGAGTCACACAGGCGGTGCATGATGGAGAGCAGGAATACACCACGATCAGGTGCCCTCTTCTTGCCGTTTTCAATGAGCCAACCCCTCCTTTACTGAAGCCGGATGCTGACGCGAACGCGAAGGCTCAGGCAGCACGATTTGCGGTGAACGTGAAAGGCCTCCATGAGCAGCAGCAAGCATTTGAGGCACTCGGTTCCAACGCGCGCGTCGTTCGCATCAAGGATGCACACCATTATGTGTTCCGTTCTAATGAAGAAGATGTATTACGAGAGGTGAACGCTTTCATTGCTACCCTTCCGTAGACCGAGATTGCTGATGCGGCTCTGGTCGGGTCGGTCCTGCTAAGTCTTAGTGCTGTATCTGGACCGCCCGTAGCGAGACCTGGCTGCGGGCATAGCTGTTTGCGGGCGGTTCAGATACAGCGACTTGAAGGAAGCCGCTTTGTCCGGGGCCGCTGCTTTATGGGCGTTGAATGTGGTTGAGTGGCGTTGGAAGTGATGGGATTGCTGGGCTCGGCTCCTGAGGACGGGGTTGAAGCTCGGGTTTGCTGAGCCGGATGTGATTCGAAGTGGTGCTCACGTACGCTGGTAGAGACCAGCTCGAGTAGGAAGAGTTGCTGTGACCCCCCGCCAGCTCCGCGTCAAAGCTGCCTTTAGCCTCCGCTTCAGCGGTGCTGCGCACCCTCGCAATTTTGAGACGTTCGCGACGAAGGTGGCCCAAGGGACTTCGTTGGCCTTCAGCCAGAAGAAAAGCGGTGCTTCAGATCGCCCTTGCGTTCTGCCCCTACTTGCAGGTAATGGGAGTGCTTAACGTCTGGGTAAAGCCGTAAGCGGTCAACGTCGCACTGACAGACGCACCGACAGCAGTTGGGCCAAGGCAAGTGGCTTGTCCGTTCGTTGTGTCATCAGCACTGCTGATCACAACGTTCTTCGGGTTCGATGTTGTCCATTGTGCAGGCGAGTTCTTATAAAGATTGGTGCTGGCGCAGCCAGGGCCGACCTCCGAGCCAATTGCTGAAACAAAAAACTCCTGATTTGCAGGTGGCATTCCGTTGTGATCAGGCGCAGCAAGGGGGTCAGTTGGTCTCACCAACATTGCGAATCCGTTAGGGGTACATTTTTGTATGCTGTTCGCTCCAGATCCGCAACCGGTCAGAACGGCACTAAATATCCCGAGAATAATTACGCGCTTCATAGGACAGTGATCCTTCTGCCAAATATGACAGCCTTGGTTTAACCAAGGCTGTCAGTGTAGTTCATCAGATTTTGCCTAATGTGTCTCTGTCGCTGAACGTCTGTTTACCACCATAACTTCTTTTATGACCGTCCGACCGTGACCTTTGGTTTATGAACCCAAAGAGCAATCCTCTCGCGCAGTTCATCGTTACTTCCAATTCCCGACAATCGACCCGGAACACGAACCAAGAGTTTCCAATGAGCGCTAAGGCCTGTTTACGCCAGTTGTGATCATGCTGGATCACCCGTGGTTCCGTGGTTCGACGATAACTATAGGAGATCGCTCGCAGTACTGATCGGATGTAGCTCAGGACTACCGGGAACGTTGTTGGATTTCACCCGCTAGTTACAACGGAGTGCCACCATCGGATCGACTCGCGTAGCGCGGCGGGCGGGCAACCATGCGGCCAGCAATGTCATGCCGCTGACCCCGGCAACGGCGACAGCAAAGGCTATCGGGTCCGCTGCACTCAAACCAAAGAGCTGTTGTCTGATCAGCCTGGCAGATGCCAGGGTCAACGGCAGCCCCAGCCCTGTGCCGATTGCAAGCAGCAGCAGAGACTCGCGAACAATCATCCACCGCACGGTCGCAGTTTGAGCGCCCAACGCCAGGCGAATGCCGAGTTCGCTGGTACGCCGCACCACGTTGTAACTCATCACCCCGTAGAGGCCAATCGCGGCCAGCAGCAGCGCGAGCAGTGCGAAGGCGCCAGTCAGCGTGCTGATCAATTGTTCGTTCGCCATGAAGCTGTCTACCTGCTCGCGAATGGTCGTGATTTTGGTAAGCGGCAGGTTCGGGTCAACCGATGCCACCGCGGCGCGAAGATCGGCGATAGTGCGAGCGGGATCGCCGGCGGTGCGCAGCAGGATCACGCCGGCGAAGCGGTCCTGATTCTCTGCTGGCACAGCGGACGGAGCCGACGGATCGACAGAGTCAAACGGCTCGATCTGCGCGAGCGGAACGTAGACCATGCGCCCCGGCTCCGTGTCGCGCGGATTGCCGGATCTAGTGTCGCGAGCGATCCCGACAATTTGCCACGACTCTTTTACACTGTCGATGTCGATCGAGAACTGCCGTCCGACAACATCGCCCTTAGGAAAGAACTTCCTGGCAATGATCTGATTGATGACGGCCACCTTCTGCCGAGTCAGCGTGTCACCGTCGTTGATCGCGCGCCCGGCAACGATACCGATTCCCGCTGTCTCAAAGTACCGGCCGGAGACGCGGTTCAGCATCGATTGAGTGCTTTCTTTAGGCCCGGGTGTGTAGCCAGGAATGGTGAGGCTGGAGGACAAGCCTCCACCATTGATAGGCGGAGTCAGCGCGAGTGCGGCCGACTTTACACCGGGCAATGCCGAGGTGCGTTCGAGCAACTGCTGGTGGAGACCCGGCGCCTGGCTGGGCTTGTAGCCGACCAGCCTTGCGTTGAAGTTGGCGAGCAGCAGGTGCGTACGCTCGAAGCCGAAATCCTGGTTCTCAAGGTTGCGAAGCGTGTGCAGAAACAGTCCTGCTCCCACCAGCAAGAACAGGGAGAGCATCACCTGAGCGGTGACCAGCGCTCTGGGCCAGAAGCGCGCTGATTTTCCGCCGCCACTCATCGCCGTACGGCTGCCGCTGCTCAGGTTACCTACTGCGCCGCTGCGCGCCGCAGCGATGGCGGGTGCCAGTCCGAAAAGAAGCGCGGTCAGCAGAGACACGCCAAGCGTGAACAGCTGTACAGCCGCATCTGGCGTGGGGTCCATCGCGACGTCGGCACTCCCCTGGCTGACGAAGGCGATCAGTGCACGCGTCGCAGCGAAAGCAACCCCCAGTCCCAGCAACCCACCCGCGAGAGACAGCAAAAGAGTCTCCATCAGGTTCTGCCGAGCGATCGCCGCGCGGCTGGAGCCGAGAGCCAGTCGGGTGGCTATCTCCCGCTGCCGCATGGCCGCGCGGGCCAGCAGGAAGTTGGCCAGGTTGGCGCAGGCGATCAGCAGCACCAGAGCCATGACCCACATAAGGATTTGCAGGGAGTCGCCATAGCGGTTGCGGATGGCAGAGATGCCGTGGGTCGCGGAGATGAGGGGGACGGTAACGCGGTTGATCTCCTGCTGGCGGCTGGGAGTGAGGTGAGCGCCTTCCTGAGCGCGGATGCCGTTGCGAATCTGCTGGTCCAGCCAGGCTTGGCTCCGTGACAGCGCCGCTTTGCTGGTGGCAGCATCGCTGCTCAGGCGGCCGAAGATATTCAGGAAATACGGTCCTGTCGGCGTGAGGAACGTGGGTTGCTGCAAGACGATCGTCTGCATGAAGGTAGGAGTCCAAAGTTCGGCCGGCTCCAGTTCCTGCTTGATACCGTGGAAGGCCTCTGGCATAACCCCGATGACCTCGAAGGGCGTGCCGTTAATGCTGATCGTTCTACCAAGGACTGCGGGATTAGACGAAAGCGACTGTTGCCAGAAATGATGGCTGACGACTACGACCGCTCCGCTTCCCGGCGTGGCGTCGTCGGATGGGGTAATGGTGCGCCCCATCAAGGCCTTGGCGCCGAGGACGCTGAAGTAGTTGCCCGACACCAGACTAGTGGGAACAAGCAGGGCAGCCGTGTTGGAACGCGCACCATCGTCGCCGGCGGGCAGACGCACGCTCACTTTGCCGGAGAAGCTGCAGTAGGAGGCGATCCCCTGAAACGGTCCGGGATCGGCTTGTAGCTGCCGGGCAAAATGCCAGGGGAACAAGCCGTACGCGCCCAGGTCGACACCGCCCAAAACGCCGCCTCCACTGGATTTGCTGAAGCTGACGAGTTGGTCGGGCTCGGGGATCGGAAGGTCGCGGAGCAACACCTGGTGGATCAGCGTGAAGATGGCTGTATTGCCGCCAATGCCGAGTGCGAGCGACAGCAGCGCAACCGCCGTGTAGCCAGGACTCTTCGCCAGCATACGCAGGCTCAGCCGCATGTCTCGCAGCAGCCCCTCCAGCGTCGACTCCCAGCGCGAAGACCATATCTGATGCTTCACCGAGTTGCGGCTGCCCATTTCCACATGGGCAGCGCGGCGCGCGGCTTCTGGAGTCATGCCGGTCTGCTGTTTATGCGCCGCGGACGTTTCCAGATAACTGTCCAACTCTTCGTCGAGTTCGCGTTCGATGCGGCGCTTTTGCAAGAGGGCTCTGAGGCCGGTCGCGAGGTTCGTCAGCCAATTCATCGTGGTCCTCCTGGTTCATGCTCCATCGTGTGCGTTACGCTTTGCGGTTTGCGCTTCTCGGCTATGCCTCAAGGATGCGAGCAATGGCGCCGATCTGCCGCTGCCATTGCTGGGTCTCTGCGGTAAGGGCTTTGCGGCCGCTCGCGGTGAGCAGGTAGTACTTCGCGCGGCGATTGCTTTCGGTCGCACGCCATTCCGACCTGACCCGGCCTGCACGTTCCATCCGGCTCAGGGCCGGTAGCAGCGAACCGGGGTTGACGCGGAAAACTCCGCTGCTGATCTGCTCGATACGCAGTGCCACCCCATAGCCATGCATCGGCTCCAGAGCCAGTGTTTTGAGAACCAGCATCTCCAGTGTTCCTTGGACCAGATCGCTGGTCATGGAGCCGCGTTGTTCCTCTCCGGTTGCTTTCGCTGACACGGGCACCTCTCCTCTTGATGCCCTAGTGGAATCCCCTCTCCTCTAGTTTGTCAAGAGGAGAAAAAGTTGTCTCGACCCGTCAGGACACACGAGCAAAGAGGGCATGTACAAGCGGAGTCAACATTTGCTCTACAAACACTGGATTGCGGAGCGCTCGTAAGTCGGTGCCTGCAGCGTTATCTCTGTGTGCGATAAATCGCCGAGTCACTCGTTGAGATTCCTGTCGGCTCAACACTTCCGACAGTCCATTTACCTTCCCCACCTCAATTTTTAGGTGCGGTCTTTTCACGCATGATAATGTCCTTTATCATGCGTGATAGACGACGGCTAAGATGAGCTGAAAGGAGGCTCTATGTCCGAAGGTCTGGTGATCGTCACGGAGTATCGAACAGAGCATGTGCCTGAACTGCGCTTCCAGAAGACAGCAACACGCAACACACGGATGTTTCTGAAGGGCCGGGAACGTCGGGAATCGGAAGCTGGCCGGATTGTGGTGATGGTTCAGCCCGACCTCCGTCGTGAGGTTCGGCTCGAGACGGAGACGCACACCTTTACTGTGCGGCCCATCTTCGAGATGGCGACTGTTGAAGAGACCCGGAGATGGCAGAAACTCAGTGAGCAATACACCGGGCGGCAACTTTCCCCGGGTAATGAGCGGGTCACGCATGAGATCACCGTTCATGTTGAAAAGACAGGTGAGACGACGAAGATCTTCGGTATTTCCGCAGAGCGGTACATCACACGCACAACGCACACCTATCCGGCAGGTGTTAAGCAGGAGAGTGAGAGCGTCTCCGACGGGTGGTATATCGACGTCCAGCACCCCGCGATGCCAAAAGCTTCTCGGAATCCAGGGATGAATGTGTCGTATGTCTCCACAGGCAATGAGGGGCCGCCTGTCATCCACCGCACAGGAGAGCTCGCCTACTCCGGGCTGCCCGCCAAAGTAGTGACAACCACTCGGCAGACCTGCCTAGGTCTAGGAGGCATTCGCGAGCACACCTCGACGCAAACGATCGAGATCGTTGGCTTCTCCGAAATCTCCCTCGACCCGGCTCTGTTTGAGGTTCCTGAGGACTTTCGAGAGCGCTCAGTATTCCCAGGTTTCTGGGACAACGTTAGGAGTCGCGTCGAGCGTGCGCTTCGCCGGGTGCACCGCTCATGAATGGCAGGTCTAGCGTGAACTTGCAGCGGTCTAATGTGCAGGGCAGTTCCCTGCCCTCACTGTTTACGGCACGCCCCGAAGCCCGGTCGCGGATGCGCGACTTCTTCAGCTCGCATATCCGCAACAAGAACACCCGCCGCGCCTACATGGAAGCGGTTCGGCAGTTTTCCGCGTTCTGTGCTGTGCATGGCATCGAGGATCTCGCCCAGGTCGAGCCGGTCCACGTTGCCGCCTTCGTCGAGGACCAGCTCCGGGAGCATTCCAAGCCCACGGTCAAGCAACGGCTGGCCGCGTTGCGGATGCTGTTCGATTGGATGGTAGTGGGCCAGATTCTCGCCGTGAACCCGGCCCACGCCGTGCGCGGGCCGAAGCACACCCAGCGGAAGGGCAAAACCCCGGTCCTGAATGTGGACGAAGCCCGTACCTTGATCGACGCGATCGACACCACTTCCCTTCCCGGCCTGCGCGATCGCGCGTTGATTGCCCTGATGGTCTATACCTTCGCCCGCGTCGGAGCTGCGGTTGCGATGAAGGTGGAGGACTTCTTTGTGCAGGGGCGGCGGGGTTGGGTGCGGCTGCATGAAAAGGGCGGCAAGGAACACGAGATGCCGACGCACCACAATCTGGACCGCTACCTGGAGGAATACATCGCCGCCGCCGGCATTTCCCAGGACAGAAAAGGGCCGCTCTTTCGCACCAGCAAAGGGCGCGGCGGCGAGCTGGCCGACCGTCCCCTGCTGCAATCCGATGTGTGGAGGATGATTCGCCGGCGAGCTGCCCAGGCCGGGATCGAGACGGAGATCGGCTGCCACACCTTCCGCGCCACCGGCATTACCGCCTATCTCAGGAACGGTGGACGGCTGGAGGTCGCCCAGCAGATGGCCGCGCATGAGTCGGCCCGCACCACTAGCCTCTATGATCGGCGTAGCGACGAGGTTTCTCTCGATGAGGTTGAGCGCATCGGGATTTGAGCCCGACTGGTACAGCATGGTCGCGTTAGCCCCTAAGAGGTTTCGAAGAAGCGTAAAAAAGGGCTCTGTTGCATTAACTTTTGGGGCCACAAGCTGTGGGGTAACGCTATGACGGACAACCCTACAGCTTGTATGTCGATCGGCTGTTCTGGCGTTAATGCAACAGCGCCCGGCATCAACTACCGGTATGTCTCGGAGCGCTGGCACCGGCTCATGACGGAGCTAGGGTATTCCCGCTATGGTGCGGGCGGCGGCGACTTCGGTTCCGGAGTGTCCACGTTCCTTGCGCTGGACCATCCCGAGTCGGTGATCGGGCTCCACATCACCACACTGGAGTCGGACCTTACCCCCGAGGTGGAGGATGCAGAGCTATCCGATGAAGAGCGTTCGTACCTCGCGGTTCTCCGGGGCTGGGACGCTACGGAGCGGGGCTATAGCGCGATCCAGTCCACCAAGCCGCAGACGGTCGGCTATGGACTTAATGACTCCCCGGCTGGACTGGCCGCATATCTGGGCGAGAAGTGGCATTCGTGGAGCAACGTCACGCCGCCCGACGATTTCCTCTGCGCCACGCTCACCCTGTACTGGGCCACGCAGACTGTTACCTCGTCCATGCGCGACTATTGGGACAATCGCCGATACCCGGTCCACCCCACCAACGTCAGCACGCCTACGGCCTTCGGTGTTTTCGCGCACGCAACCATTCCCGAGGGTGAGCCGCAGCGCTCGTATCTGGAGCGCCTGATTGCTTACACACGCTGCGATTTGCGTGTTGCTCCTTAAACTGCCAAAGAGAGGACATAGGATATGTTGGCTGTCGAGCACATCAAAGACAAACCTATAAGTTGTCCTAGTGCCCAGCCAACGATGGAGGAAGCTCAGATTCTGGGCGTGGTCTTGGGTACGCCGACCGAACCTCGCGTGGCTTACCTAGAGGAATCGGTCGCGGCGACTGCAGACGTGGTTAGCCAAGCTGGTCAAGCAAATCCTCTGGAAATTTGTCGCTTTTCTGCTGCATGTCAGGAGCGGCGGTGCGTTCACTTTGATGGAGCCGATTGCCAACTAGGAAGCTTGCCTTTTGGCTCTGGTGGCTGTTGGAGTGGTTGTTTGGCTGCGAGATGACCGGAACGACGATCCGCTCCGATTCCTGGCGGTGTGAAAAGGCAGAGATGCGCGTCCGAGTTTTATGCCACTCGCCTTATCTGTGCGCCGCAGGTTCAATCGCTTCGACGATCTCCTGCCGACTGTAGAGGGCCGCAACGCGATGCTCCATAATCAGTACGAGAGCGACCGCGACGAATGGGCAGAGCTCGCCGTAGATGCGCGTTTCGACGATGACCCCGGTGTAAAACATAATGGCGAACCAGAAAGGAAGGATCCACAGATAGTTTCGGAAGCGGAGCGGTCGCAGGTCCCCGCGCAGGAGAAGCACCATCGGCAACATATAACCGCAGATATTGAGGAGCGCGGGCCACATACGGGGATTGATACGGCCCATATTCTCGCGAATACGCACATAGTTTTCTGCCTGGCTGTTATGCAAGAAGATGTGGGCCAAGCCGACTTTGATAACCAGCCAAATTGCCGCTAAGAGAATTACCCTGATCCACGGGACCTTAGCCAAGGAAAAGCGGAGGCCAATGTTTCCTGAAGGTTTGCCGAGGTCGGTGCTCGCTCGATCCAGCACGTAGATGCCGATAAGAAATAGCGTTGTCTCGCGGTTCAGGGTTCCGATCAGGAGAACCAAGACGAGCGGAAGAAACTGCCTCGCATAGATGAAGTATAGACCAGCGCTGAAGAAGGCGACGGAGAGCATGTCATAAGGGTAGGAGTAGTTCGCTTCCGTGTGGATGGAGTAGGTCCACATCATCGTGAACAGAAAGATCGGGTAGACCAGAAAATTTAACGCTCCGGACTCGCTTAGCAGGCCATAGAGCTTCTGGACGAAGAAGCCGGCAATAAAGATAGAGACCAGGCTAATAAGGTAGAGAGGTGCTCTGTCTACGGTGAAGGCGCCGGCCGTATGGCCGGCGGTATGGGTCAAAGAGAGGAGGCGATAGAAGAACCTTATCAGGAAGACGGGTAAGACTCGCTCTTGGAAGGGTAGCCGTTCGTGGCCCGACAGGTATGCCGGAAGGTCGAGGTAGAAGGTAGTACTGATGGTGTAGAAGCGAATAAATTGCAGGGTGGCGCACGCATACAGAGTTCCGACGGCGATGGCGACAGAACGCTTCAAGGGTTTTGGATCCTCTAAGGAGGCTGCTCTCACCGTACAAGAAGAGTAGCTGTGACTTGACACTTGTATCTGTGATGCTTCGTCCAGTGTAGATAGACGCCGAGGCGGCTTTTAGACGACATCACGCATTCAAGAACAAGGCTTACAACAGGTTTGCCCACCCGCGTATTCATAGAAGAGCATCGTTGCGCTCCGTTTGTTCCGGCCAGGCCACATCCTGATCGCGATCGGCTGCGTGGTTGCGCCATAGCGCGAAGAATTCCTGCTCCATGAACGCCGCTCGTGCCTGCCACGTACCGTTTTGGCTCTCCGTCCAGCGTAGGTTGGCCAGGCCGTCATCGAAACCGACCGCTTGCAAGCCGGCGAGGGCATCGGCGGCCTGATCCGGACTGTCGACGAGACGAAGCAGCGGCTCTTTGTGGAGCAACTCTTCGAAGCCGCGCGGGTTGCGATCATGGGCCGGCATGCGGCAAGGTGCTCGTAAAAACGGGTGCTGCTGCCAGAGTAGGTGGGCTCGTTGCGGCGATATGGAAGAACAGCGACGTCGAGGGCACGCGCGTATCCGGCGAGCGCGCCGTAGGGCTTCATCCCGGTAAATCGAGCGTTCGGCATTTGCGAGACACGCTCACGCGTAGCGCTGTGTACCGGATCGCCAATGGCCATCGTGGTTGGTCCGACAAAGACCCAGCGTAATTCGGGAGTGAGTTGCAGAAGGCGTTCGAGGAAGAGCCAATCCATGTTGCCCGCGAGATTGCCGATCACCCCGGCGATCGGGCGTTTTAGATCCGCGATGTCATTTGGAAGGTCGGACGGCGCGTGAGGCGGCGAGGGGAGCAGGTTGGAAGCCCGGGTGGCATTTGGAACAATGCGCACCTTGGAGGGAGGACAGTTTGCATCCTGTGTCAGATACTTCGCCAATCTGCGTGAGTTGGGACAGACCAGCGTCGCAGCGCGGCACATACGATCATCCAGACGGCGCACGGCGAGGGCATTCGCGCCGCCATAGCTTTCTATCCGATCGGTAAGCCAGTAGATGACCGGCCCTGGCCAGCGTTCCGCGACTGGGGCAAAGTAGGGGACCGTGCAGATAAGTGGCGAGTTGCCGGGATCGGGGGTTTGCCGCAAAAGGTGCGCGCTGACGGTTGTGCCCGTACGCGCGATTGCAGACCACGGAAAGCGCGCATATCCACGCAGCAACGGGAAGGAGCGTACCTGCAAGGGCGGGTCGGTGATCTGGCGAACAGCTGTGGCTGCCGCTTGGCGTAACCGGGGGAGGAGGGTTCGCTCCGGCTCCCACGCGAGCAGGGGGACGCGCTCGGTGAGGGCAGCGCCGAACTCAATATCGAGAACGTCGGAGATTTGAAGAAGGTGCCAGATCATGGATGCTCCGGGTGCAAAGTGTTACTGAAACAAGAGCCGGTGGGCTATCGAGAGTCGAATCGGGCGCGCTGCGTACGCGCTCTGCCCGTTGATGTACAGACGATTTTCTATGCGATTCGATGCTCCAGCGGTAAAAAGAAGGGCTGGCCTGGGGTGAATGGCCTTTGCATCCTTTAAAGGAGGCGGTCGAAGTGCATTTTGAGATTGGCGGCGCAGTTAGCCCAGGTAAAAAGCAGCGCTCGTGCACGTCCCGCGGTTGAGAGCTGGTGACGAGCGCGGGTATCGGTCAGCAGAGCATGGATGGCGTCGAGATGCGCTTCCGGGCTCATGGGGTCGGCCAGGGAGGCTGCCTCACCAGCGATTTCGGGGATTGAGGAAGAGTTGCTCGCCACAACGGGCGCGCCGCAAGCCATTGCCTCGACGACCGGGAGACCAAAGCCCTCGTAACGCGATGGATACCAGACGACTTGCGCGGCAGAGTAAAGGGCGTGGAGAGCTTCATCCGTGACGAAACCCAGCAGCCGGAAGCGCTCACCCATCGACTTTACCTGCTCCCCGTAGACCGGGTTGGAGTGGTTCACCACGGCGATGACCAACTCCGGAAATCGCTGAAGGAGAGCCGGAGACGCGGCGAGGATCAACTCCGCATTCTTTCGGAAGTGCAGACCTCCGGGTACAAGGACGAAGGGCCGGTCCGCCAGTCCAGCCTCTTCGAGGAACGCTCGTCCGGAGGCAGGGACAGGTTCGAAGAAGTGCGGGGTAACTCCGTTATAGACACAGCGAATACGAGGGGCAAGCTCCGGGAAGAAGTGCGCGAGGCGGCCGGCCGAAAACTCCGAGACGGTGTGCAACATATCCACGCGGCGGCCGAGCTTCTGATAGAGCAGGCGCCACTTCAACCGCTGTTTCCAGTAGCCCGCATTGCGCTGATGCGCCTCCGGCTCGAAGTAGCTGGCATCGTGTGCTGTTACCACAAGGCGGGCCTTGGTAACGGGAACATAGGATTCTCCGGTGCAGAAGACGACTTGCGCTTCGGGCCAAAAGCTCTCGGCCTGGGGGCGATCGAAGAAGAACCACTTGGCTTGCTGGAGCGAGGTCTCAGACGCAAAGGTGTGGTAGCGATACTCCGTCCAGGGCTCCTTGACAAGGGGGATCACGCGTTCGGTGTCTCCAGCGTCGGCAAGCACACGCATTTGCACGTCGTCGCGCTGGGCCAGGTGCTCGACGATCTGCCGGGCAGTGCGGCCGGCGCCCGTGGAGCCGTGAATGTTACGAAGATGCACATACGCCAGCAGGTTCAAACGCGTCGGCGGGGGAGCTTTCAGACGCGAAGCGAGGCTGGAGTCCGCGCATAGGGCGGGGCTTGCACTTGCAGCATTCGCTGACATGAGAGATCCTTTCGCCTACGAGGTGTGTCTTTGCCCGCGTTCATAGAACGGATTGCAGGATTGTCCCTCGCTATACCGCGGTCCGGATTCAAGTTTAGCGTGCATAGATCGCTGCACCCATAGCGATCTGCAACACAGACTCAGCTGCGCGGCGTGCCCCGGACTGGGCAAAGCTGTTGGGGATGAACAAGATATCGTTGGCGTATAAGGGAACATCTAGGGCCTTGCCCGCGAAGATTTGTTTGATGTCGACCGGGATCTCGCGAGGTTTTCCGTCGTTTCCTGGGACCGGCCGCAGGATCTTCGCATTCTTCGTAGCGGCATTGGGACCGAAGCCCTCTGCAAGAGAGAGAGCCTGCAGAATCGAGATCGTCTCATGGGAGGCGAGCGGGAATCCGCCTGCCCGTCGGACCTCTCCGACGATATAGACGATGTCACCTTTGGGAACGGAGATCACGTCGTTTGGAAGCACGAGTATGTTGAGCGCGGGAGCCTTCCCTGAAAGTAGATCGTCGAGCGACACAGTCGCCGTGTTGAAGCCTCCGGTTGCGTCCTTTGCGGCGCCAGGAAGCGGTAGAGGACCCGACCTTGTTTGACGCGTCAGGATGATCCTGTAACCTGCATCCGTCTTGATTCCCGCTCGACCGAGCTCTCCTGCAGGAGTGGAAGGCGGGGATGGAGGGCCTCGCGCCCTCGACCGTCAACGTCCGGCTGTCGGCGGTGCGGAAGCTAGTCTCCGAAGCCCGGGCGAGTGGGATGCTCG
>JAABUL010006190.1_pt1 | contig 14051 bp, 10 predicted proteins | sample 5559151 | NCBI WGS metagenome assembly JAABUL01 (sample SAMN10711876, study PRJNA513368) | rock metagenome | isolation source: Antarctica rocks | place: Antarctica: Victoria Land, Pudding Butte sud | reverse complement strand
GGTATGCTTTTGGTGCACACACCACGCAAGAACCGAAAGAATGAGGAGGGGGCATGCGTTCGTACGAGACGGACACGACCGAGAACCAATGGGCGCGGATCGCGTTTTGCTTCACTCAGCCCGAGGGCGGGCCGGGCCGCAAACGCACGATCGATACCCGGCGGGTCGTCGATGCGTTGTTTTATCGCATGCGGACCGGCTGTCAGTGGCGGTTCATGCCCCGTGACTTTCCCCCCTACCGCTCCGTCCACTACTACTTCATGAAGTGGACCCGCGACGGCACGATCGAGTGGGCCCACCGCTTGTTGCGTGACCAGGAGCGTGCGGACGATGGACGCGATCCCGCACCGACGGCTGCGGTCCTGGATTCACAAACCGCACAGGGCACCTGCGTTTCTCATGAGACGGGATACGATGGGGCGAAAAAAAAAGAAGGGACGGAAGCGACATCTGTTAGTGGATACGATGGGCAACCTGCTGGTCGTGGTGACGCATGCGGCCTCGATCTCGGAACACGACGGGGCGCAGCTGGTGCTCGAACGCGCGCAGCAGCTGTTCCCGTCGTTGCGTCGGGTCTGGGTGGATAGCGGGTACCGCGCCTCCTCGTTGGCCGATTGGAAGGACGCGACGTGGCCCGACCTCACCTTGGAGGTGGTCGAACGGCCAAAGCACACGCCCGCGTTCGTCGTGTTACCCCGACGGTGGGTGGTTGAACGGACCTTCTCGTGGCTGGGCACCAACCGACTCTTGAGCAAAGAGTATGAACGGTATGCGCACCACACTGAGACCTGGATGACGCTCGCATCGATATTCCTCTTTCTAGAACGTCAGTATCCGAGGTTTTGATTTGTGGACACGCTCTTAGGTCTTCACATGGGACGTGCCAATGGAATTACAATGAATCGAGCAGCGAAACGCTCGCTTACTGACCCCCACCGACGGAAGGAGACTCAATCGGCGAGAAGGTAACAGATATGGACGACCAGGCTGACCAGGCTGACCAGGCTGACCAGGTTGGCGCGCGATGGCTCGCCCGATTCATGGCGGGCTGTGCGCTCCTCATCCTGGCCCTCGGCTCGGCCCTGGTGGGCGACCTGTGGATCGGGCGTCAGACCGACCCTTATATCGCCCAGCAGGCCCAAGTGGATGCTACAGCTTACGCGATGGGATTCTTCTGGCCTGGGACGATATTGGCGGCCTGCATCGCCGGGGGCCGCGCGCTCGCCGTGGCGCGGGCCGGGAAACGGGTGATTCTAGCCCTTGCCAGCATCGGCTTGGCACTCATCTTCTTACCGTATGTCCTCTACCTGTACATGTACGACAACATCAGCATCTACAATCTAGTCCCGTTGCGCGGGTGGGCAGCCGCCATACTCGTCGCCACCTTACTACTCACCAACATGGGGGCGCTCATCGGGGCATGGCGCTATGTGCTGCGCCGCAAATCGTAGCAGGCGGCGTGGATCTGCTGTCGAAACCTCGCGTAAGCCAACGGGGCAGGGAGCAAACGCCCTGGACGCGACCGCGGACTACTGGGAAAGAGGATCGCGCTCGGCCTGGCTGGACCGTCCCCGGTTTCGCAGAAACCGTAGTGAGCTACGGTCGACTCGTCTGAAAATAGCCGCCGCTGACGCTCCTGCTCCGCCCTATTTTCACGCGGGATGGTCGCGGCGTGCCGCGGGGTCCACTACTTGGAAAAAGAAGGGACGGCGCACGGCCCCGGCGAGGGGTTGCAGAGCAAACCCTGCGCTCGACGAGCGAGCAATCGCGTAGCGATTGTGTAGTGAGTACACTTCGCCGGGGCCGCGGATTTCGTAGTGTTACCAAGCGGAGCATGTACGGGCGTGGCCGGTTTGACCTGCTGCGGCAGCGTGTGCTGCACGCGGCGTAAAGAGGAGGTATCCCGGATGGACCAGTTGGCGGTGACTATCGCCCCCGAGGAGGAAACGGGCCACGGTGAGCCGGCACTCGGGCTCTACGCCTCAGCAGTGGTGAATGGACAGGAACTGCCCCACGTTCTCGACATCGATGTCTTCTTCGAGGCACTCACAGGCAGCGGTCCGCTTCCCCTGTTCACCTGCACCTGTGGGGTGTTCGGTTGCGGCGGGTACTACATCGGCGTGGCGTACGGCGACAACGCCTGGATCTGGCGGAATCGCTACGCTCCAGACGACGAACCGAACCCAGGACACATCATGGAAGTGGGGGAGCTGCGCTTCGCCTGGCCGGAGGTACGTGCGATGGCAATGGACCTCCTAACCACGCTGCGCGCCCTGCAACGCGACAAGCCTGGAGTCCGACTAATGGCGGCATATACCGGCGTTGACCTGCGCGGCCGCCTCGATCATTACGCAGAGCAAGTGCAAGCCATCGCTGTAACTTAGACCGGGGCGGTCTCGATCATCGGGAGTGCGGGAGGGGGCGGGCAATAATGGCTGAGTGTGGACCGTTTGCTACTGGGAAAGAAGATTGCGGCCGCCCCGTCTTTTCCCAGTAGCCCGCACCGGTGCGGGGCGCTACACTGGAGCGACGGCCACGGCCACGGCCCCGGCGAGGCATTTGGGGCAAATGTGGACTCACTCCACATTTTGTCGGGCGCGGGGCGCCCTCAAAATATTCCGTTCGCCGTCCCACCCCTGCGAGTAGGCCCATAGGGGCCGGTGATGGGGCATGCGGAGACGCGCGTTTCCACGACGGAGGGCGGCCGCTAGGGAGGGGCAGGGATGGCCAGGTACGCGGTGCTGCGCATTGCCAAAGTCAAGACGATGGGCCACGTCGCCGGGCTCGGCCTGCACGTCGAGCGGGAACGGGAAACGCGCAACGCCGACGAGGCGCGCCGGCAGGAGAACGAGCGGCTGGCCGGGACGGGCGACTGGTGCGCCGACGTCGAGCGGCGCCTGGCCGACGCGCCCACGATCCGTAAGAACGCGGTGCTAGCCATCGAGCACGTCATGACCGCCTCGCCGGAGTATTTCGGCGAGGGCAGCGCGCGCGAGCAGGCGCGCCGCCTGGCCGACTGGCGCGACGCGAGCATGGCCTGGCTACGCGAGACCTACGGGCGTGACAATGTGGTGGCGGCCGTGCTGCACCGCGACGAGCTCACCCCGCACATCCAGGCCCTCGTGGTCCCGATCGACGACCACGGCCGGCTCAACGCGCGCGGCTTCATCGGCGGGGAGCGCGGCCGCCTGAGCGCACTGCAGGACAGCTACCACGAAGCCGTGGGGCGGCTGGGGCTCGCGCGCGGGGTCCGGGGGAGCGTGGCCGAGCACCAGACGGTGCGCGAGTTCTACGCCGCGCTCAAGGAGGGGCCGCGGATCGCACGGGAGGAGATCGCCCAGGCGGTGCGGGTCGCGGAGCCGGGGCATGTGGTGACGCGGCCGCGCGCCTTCGCCGAGGAGCAGCAAGCCAAGATCGTCGAGCAGGTGATGCCGGTGGTGTGGACGCTGGGCATGCGGGCGGACGAACTGGCGCGCCAGGTGGCCCAGCAGGAGCGGCAGATCACGGCGTTGAATAGCCAGCTAGAGCGCACCACGCGCGATCTGAGGGCGCTGGCGGCGCAGGTACGTCAGGTGGACCTGCGGGAGGTCATCGAACGCCTGGGGGGCGTCAGGGACCGCCAGGACGGCCATATGTGGCGACTCGACGGCGATCACATCAACATCACCGGCGAGAAGTTCTACAACCACGACCGGCAACGCGGCGGGGGCGGGGCCATCGACCTGGTGATGCACGCGACGGGCTACGACTTCAAACAGGCGGTGGGGTGGCTGCGCCACGAGCATAGCGCCGAGCTGGCCGTGGCCGCGGCGACGCACCACGGCGCGCGGGAGGCGCAGGAGATCGCCGCGCGGGAGGCGCGCCCGGCTTTCGTGCCGCCCCAAGAGGACCGCGCGCGGTGGAACCAGGTGCGCGACTACTTGACCGACGTGCGCGCGCTGCCGGAGCCCCTGGTCGACGAGTTGCACAAAGAGGGGACGCTCTACGCCGACGGCCGCGGGAACGCGGTCTTTCTGCGCCGGGACCACGCAGGCCACACGACCGGGGCCGTCCTGCGCGGCACGGAGCCGGGGAGCGACTACAAGGGGCTGGCCGCGGGGACGCGGCGCGACGCCGGCCATTTCAGCCACACGACGCCGGCGACGGGGGAGCGGCCGGGCTGGGACCAACGCCCGACACTGGTGATCGCCGAGTCGCCCATCGATGCGCTCTCGTGGCAGGCGGCCCGCGCGCCGGGATGCCTGGCGTCCGGTCCGCTCACGGTGGTCTCGACGGACGGGCTGGGGGCCTTGCCCTGGCGGGAGATCGTGTCCACGCAACAGGATCGCGGGGTGGTGCGCGTGGCGACGGACCACGACCGCGCCGGCGAGCGCCTGTGGCGGGAGGTGAGCGACCGCTATCCGTCCGAGGAGACCTATGGGCGGCTGGTGCGCGAGCGGCCGGCGCTCAAGGACTGGAACGATGACCTACGCTTCCCTGCCCAAGCCGCGGAGATACGGGAGCGCGAGCGGGCCGAGGCGCGCCGGCAGGAGGCGGAGCGGCGCGCCCAGGAGCGGGAGGCCTACAGGCAGCGTGAGCAGGAGCGGCAGCGCGACCGGGGCCGCGATCGCGGCGGTTGGGACCACGACCGTTAACAGGCCTTAGACTCGGCGGTCCCAACTATCACACACCACACAGGAGCGCAGAATGGACATAGTGACGCGTGACGCGGTACGGCAGGTTCTGTTGTCCTGGCAAGCAGGTCATCTCGCCGCCAACGATGTGCATCGCTGGGCCTCTGATCGCTACCCTGGTGGTGCTCCAAAAGACGATCTGGTCGTTGAGATCCTCGCTCGCCTCGACATGCTTGACCTGAACCTGATGACGCCCGATGACATTCCAGTGTTGGTACAAGCTCTCGATCTACCCAGAGCCAGGATGGCCGAAGCGATCAGCCTACTAGAACACTACGATACTGCCGTGGACATAGACACCAGGAAACGAGCCCTTGCTAGTGACCCATTCTACGCACGGTTTTGCACCTAGCCTGCTTGCCTAACGTCCGATACACCGGGCGTATCACGCTCTAGAATGACCTATATTGGGGCCAAAAAAGGCACAAAAAAAGAGCCTCGGCGCGGGGCCTGGCTCAAACTGACCCTTTCAGTATATCATCTCGTGGACTGGCTTGTCCAGGTCACACTCTGCTGACGCTGCACATAGTAACTAGCGTACCCCTCCAAACGGTGTGAAATAGCGTGGAGACGTGGCGCTGGTTACTAGCTATGTGCAGTAATGGGCGTGCGGCTGTACGCCGGGAGCGAAAAGCGGTACACTCGGAACAAGCTTTGTGGGGGTGTCCTGCAAAAGAGCAACGCCCCGTGTCATGTGCCGATTTCTTAGCGGGAATAGCACACGACGCGGAGCGTTACAAACCGACTGAGGTCTGCTATGAGTCTATCGAGTGTGCCCGCGTCCGTCAATCCCTCATCCGTCCGTCCCCTCGCGCAGGTGGCCAATCGCTACCCCCTCCCGGTCCTCGCCCACGGCTATACCCCCGCGCCCAACCTCGTGCGGCAGGCCTGGCCCGCGCTCGGCGCGACCTACGCCGCCTACTTCCTCTACGAAACGATCATCTCCTATCAGCGCGGCGCCGCCCCGCCGGCGATCTACGTGGACCAGCTCGCCGCCGATCTCCGGATCAACCCGCGTCGCATCCGGGCGCTGACCGCGCAGCTCGTCGGCCGGGGCCTGCTCGTCGTCGGCCGCGCGCTCGACGGCCGCAACCTCTACGACTTCCGCCCTCTCTATGCCCACGTTGAGGCCTGGGCGCAGTCCACTGCGGAGGCGCGCGACGACGACCGGCCGCCGGGGCTGCCTTCGTGCAGTGACGACACCAAGGCGGCGCTTTCCGTCCGGGCAAACGGACGGAAACCAGCCGCCTACGAAGAGCCCAACAATTCTCGTCTCGATTCGAGACCCCCTACCCCCTGTGATGGACATGAGGACTCCAACGACGCGGACCCGGAGCACCAGGCCGTCGCCGCGGCCGTCGCCTCCCTTGGAACCGAGTTAGGGGACGTGGCCCCGCGCTCGAGCGCGACGCGGGCGCTCCGGGCCTTCGAGGTGTCAGGGCTAACCGCCGCCGTGTTCGTGCAACTCGCCCACGAGGCCGGCCATATCACCCAGCGCCGCCGGCATAAGGCGCCCCCGATCGCGCGGCCTATGGCCTACTGGTTCGACGTGTTGCGCATCCTTCTCGACGACCAGGCCGCGCAGGACACGCCGCCGGTGAGCTCCCCCCCCGCACGACGGCCGCGCGTGACAACCACGGTCTACAGCTGCGAGGCATCCCCCGCGTCCGTACCAGTATCGGTATGCCCCGCGCCAGAGCAGACGGCCGACGCGTGGGGCCAGATCCGGGCCGAGATCGCGCGGGAGGTGACGCCCGAAAACTACGCCCGCTGGTTCGTGCCGACGCACCAGCTCGACCAGGCCGGCGACGTGCTCACCGTGGTGATCACTGGCACGGAAACTCCCGCCTTTCATCAGCAGTGGCTCGACCGCCGCCTTCGGGGCCTCATCGAACGGTGCGCCGCGCGCGTGCGGCCGGGACTCCAGCTCGCCTTTGTGGTCGAGGCCTGCGCCCTTCCTGGTGGCCCTGTTGACGGTGCCCGATGAACGGAGGACACTATACCCATGACCGTACAACACACCTACCCCTCAGGCCCTATCGCGCCGTGGGCCGAGATCGTGTCCCACATGCCACCGATGACCGTGGACGAGCTACACGCCATCCCCGACGATGGGTGGGCGTATGAATTGGTGCAAGGAGTCCTTGTTCGTATGCCATTAAGCGGCTTCGGCGCGTCAAGTATTGGCCTTCTCCTAGGCGCGGAGTTGACCGTCTACGTGAAGAAGCAGGGCTTAGGGCGCGTGACGGGCGAACAGGGCGGCTATCGTCTTGACCCCGCCCACCCGCGCGACACAGAGCTAGGACCCGACTACGCCTTTGTCCGCGCGGATCGCCTGCCACCGCGCACGTCGCCGGAGTATATGAAGGCCCTACAGCTGGCCCCCGACCTTGCCATTGAGGTGGTGTCTGAGAACCAGTATGCACCTGGGATGGCCGCGAAGGCGAAAACTTACCTGTCCTTTGGGACACGCCTGGTGTGGGTGGTCTGGCCGCGCTACGAGCGCGTGGACGTGTGGCACCCCAGCGATGAGACGCCCACGGCTTTGGGTGTGGACGACACCCTAGACGGCGAGGACGTGGTACCGGGCTTTACCTACCCTATTGCCGATCTCTTTATCTAGCTCTAGCGTCTGTCGCTCGTCATTGGCCTGGTACTATTCCCCTCATGATGACCGAGAGCACGCACACAGGCAGTCATGACCGCCTAGACGGTCATGACCGCCTAAACAGTCAGTCAGTCACCGTCTTAGACGGTCATGACTACACCCTGAGCGTTGATGAAGCTGCTGCTATTCTTGGGAAGTCGGTCGAGACGGTCAGGCGCTATGCGCGCTCAGGACGCCTATCGAGTATGCGCGTGCAGGGCGACCGGATCATCGAATATCGCTTCCGACCCGATGATCTCCAAGGCGGTCACGCGGTCATAGGCGGGCAGGCGGGTAGCCAGTCAGTCATGCCCGCCAAGGCAGACGGTTACACAGATGACCGCCTTATGACCGCTTCAACCATGGAACGGGTGATAGCTCCTCTTCTTGCAAGCGTTCGTGATGCCCTTCAAGCAAATGAGCGACTAACGAGGCAGCTCACGGAGCTTGCCGCAGAGAAGGGAGAACTCGCGGGGCAGCTCGCCGGAAAAGACGCGCTTATCGTGGAGCTACGCCGTCAGCTTTCCGCTCAGGTCACAGCGATCGCGCCGCCCAACTCGCCGGAATCAGAGGAACCCGTAGGGCGGCAAAACCCGCCACGTCGCCCACGATCCCTCTTGGGTCAGCTTGCTGCCCGCGTCGCCGCACGGCTAGGCTAATGGACTGCTATCGGGAGGAGCGCATCCACCGCAATCACGATGCCGCAGAAGCAGCCTATCCAGCCCCGCGCATGGAGGCTCGACACACGCCCCCAGGGGAGAAAAAGGGCTGCTTGACAGCCGTCACGCAGGTTTTATATAATACTTGCGTGACGGTCTAAAAGGGGGTAGAAATGGCGGTTAAAGCAAAGCGGATCAAGTGTGCTCGATGTGGGGAGCGCGAGACAGTGATGCGGGGGGAACGCGGGCCGGTGTCCATCTACTGCGACCTCTGCCGCGATGAGGTGAAGCGCGAGCAGAACGCGTTGCGCGCCCAGGCGTACCGCCAGCGCAAGGCGAGCTATCGGGGGTTGTACACGGCGACGTAGAATTGACCCATTTGCGCCGAGACTCCGTCATTGACGTTTGTAGAACCCATTAGAGCGTGTCCACAAACCTTCGACCTCCATGGTATGCTTTTGGTGCACACACCACGCAAGAACCGAAAGAATGAGGAGGGGGCATGCGTTCGTACGAGACGGACACGACCGAGAACCAATGGGCGCGGATCGCGTTTTGCTTCACTCAGCCCGAGGGCGGGCCGGGCCGCAAACGCACGATCGATACCCGGCGGGTCGTCGATGCGTTGTTTTATCGCATGCGGACCGGCTGTCAGTGGCGGTTCATGCCCCGTGACTTTCCCCCCTACCGCTCCGTCCACTACTACTTCATGAAGTGGACCCGCGACGGCACGATCGAGTGGGCCCACCGCTTGTTGCGTGACCAGGAGCGTGCGGACGATGGACGCGATCCCGCACCGACGGCTGCGGTCCTGGATTCACAAACCGCACAGGGCACCTGCGTTTCTCATGAGACGGGATACGATGGGGCGAAAAAAAAAGAAGGGACGGAAGCGACATCTGTTAGTGGATACGATGGGCAACCTGCTGGTCGTGGTGACGCATGCGGCCTCGATCTCGGAACACGACGGGGCGCAGCTGGTGCTCGAACGCGCGCAGCAGCTGTTCCCGTCGTTGCGTCGGGTCTGGGTGGATAGCGGGTACCGCGCCTCCTCGTTGGCCGATTGGAAGGACGCGACGTGGCCCGACCTCACCTTGGAGGTGGTCGAACGGCCAAAGCACACGCCCGCGTTCGTCGTGTTACCCCGACGGTGGGTGGTTGAACGGACCTTCTCGTGGCTGGGCACCAACCGACTCTTGAGCAAAGAGTATGAACGGTATGCGCACCACACTGAGACCTGGATGACGCTCGCATCGATATTCCTCTTTCTAGAACGTCAGTATCCGAGGTTTTGATTTGTGGACACGCTCTTAGGTCTTCACATGGGACGTGCCAATGGAATTACAATGAATCGAGCAGCGAAACGCTCGCTTACTGACCCCCACCGACGGAAGGAGACTCAATCGGCGAGAAGGTAACAGATATGGACGACCAGGCTGACCAGGCTGACCAGGCTGACCAGGTTGGCGCGCGATGGCTCGCCCGATTCATGGCGGGCTGTGCGCTCCTCATCCTGGCCCTCGGCTCGGCCCTGGTGGGCGACCTGTGGATCGGGCGTCAGACCGACCCTTATATCGCCCAGCAGGCCCAAGTGGATGCTACAGCTTACGCGATGGGATTCTTCTGGCCTGGGACGATATTGGCGGCCTGCATCGCCGGGGGCCGCGCGCTCGCCGTGGCGCGGGCCGGGAAACGGGTGATTCTAGCCCTTGCCAGCATCGGCTTGGCACTCATCTTCTTACCGTATGTCCTCTACCTGTACATGTACGACAACATCAGCATCTACAATCTAGTCCCGTTGCGCGGGTGGGCAGCCGCCATACTCGTCGCCACCTTACTACTCACCAACATGGGGGCGCTCATCGGGGCATGGCGCTATGTGCTGCGCCGCAAATCGTAGCAGGCGGCGTGGATCTGCTGTCGAAACCTCGCGTAAGCCAACGGGGCAGGGAGCAAACGCCCTGGACGCGACCGCGGACTACTGGGAAAGAGGATCGCGCTCGGCCTGGCTGGACCGTCCCCGGTTTCGCAGAAACCGTAGTGAGCTACGGTCGACTCGTCTGAAAATAGCCGCCGCTGACGCTCCTGCTCCGCCCTATTTTCACGCGGGATGGTCGCGGCGTGCCGCGGGGTCCACTACTTGGAAAAAGAAGGGACGGCGCACGGCCCCGGCGAGGGGTTGCAGAGCAAACCCTGCGCTCGACGAGCGAGCAATCGCGTAGCGATTGTGTAGTGAGTACACTTCGCCGGGGCCGCGGATTTCGTAGTGTTACCAAGCGGAGCATGTACGGGCGTGGCCGGTTTGACCTGCTGCGGCAGCGTGTGCTGCACGCGGCGTAAAGAGGAGGTATCCCGGATGGACCAGTTGGCGGTGACTATCGCCCCCGAGGAGGAAACGGGCCACGGTGAGCCGGCACTCGGGCTCTACGCCTCAGCAGTGGTGAATGGACAGGAACTGCCCCACGTTCTCGACATCGATGTCTTCTTCGAGGCACTCACAGGCAGCGGTCCGCTTCCCCTGTTCACCTGCACCTGTGGGGTGTTCGGTTGCGGCGGGTACTACATCGGCGTGGCGTACGGCGACAACGCCTGGATCTGGCGGAATCGCTACGCTCCAGACGACGAACCGAACCCAGGACACATCATGGAAGTGGGGGAGCTGCGCTTCGCCTGGCCGGAGGTACGTGCGATGGCAATGGACCTCCTAACCACGCTGCGCGCCCTGCAACGCGACAAGCCTGGAGTCCGACTAATGGCGGCATATACCGGCGTTGACCTGCGCGGCCGCCTCGATCATTACGCAGAGCAAGTGCAAGCCATCGCTGTAACTTAGACCGGGGCGGTCTCGATCATCGGGAGTGCGGGAGGGGGCGGGCAATAATGGCTGAGTGTGGACCGTTTGCTACTGGGAAAGAAGATTGCGGCCGCCCCGTCTTTTCCCAGTAGCCCGCACCGGTGCGGGGCGCTACACTGGAGCGACGGCCACGGCCACGGCCCCGGCGAGGCATTTGGGGCAAATGTGGACTCACTCCACATTTTGTCGGGCGCGGGGCGCCCTCAAAATATTCCGTTCGCCGTCCCACCCCTGCGAGTAGGCCCATAGGGGCCGGTGATGGGGCATGCGGAGACGCGCGTTTCCACGACGGAGGGCGGCCGCTAGGGAGGGGCAGGGATGGCCAGGTACGCGGTGCTGCGCATTGCCAAAGTCAAGACGATGGGCCACGTCGCCGGGCTCGGCCTGCACGTCGAGCGGGAACGGGAAACGCGCAACGCCGACGAGGCGCGCCGGCAGGAGAACGAGCGGCTGGCCGGGACGGGCGACTGGTGCGCCGACGTCGAGCGGCGCCTGGCCGACGCGCCCACGATCCGTAAGAACGCGGTGCTAGCCATCGAGCACGTCATGACCGCCTCGCCGGAGTATTTCGGCGAGGGCAGCGCGCGCGAGCAGGCGCGCCGCCTGGCCGACTGGCGCGACGCGAGCATGGCCTGGCTACGCGAGACCTACGGGCGTGACAATGTGGTGGCGGCCGTGCTGCACCGCGACGAGCTCACCCCGCACATCCAGGCCCTCGTGGTCCCGATCGACGACCACGGCCGGCTCAACGCGCGCGGCTTCATCGGCGGGGAGCGCGGCCGCCTGAGCGCACTGCAGGACAGCTACCACGAAGCCGTGGGGCGGCTGGGGCTCGCGCGCGGGGTCCGGGGGAGCGTGGCCGAGCACCAGACGGTGCGCGAGTTCTACGCCGCGCTCAAGGAGGGGCCGCGGATCGCACGGGAGGAGATCGCCCAGGCGGTGCGGGTCGCGGAGCCGGGGCATGTGGTGACGCGGCCGCGCGCCTTCGCCGAGGAGCAGCAAGCCAAGATCGTCGAGCAGGTGATGCCGGTGGTGTGGACGCTGGGCATGCGGGCGGACGAACTGGCGCGCCAGGTGGCCCAGCAGGAGCGGCAGATCACGGCGTTGAATAGCCAGCTAGAGCGCACCACGCGCGATCTGAGGGCGCTGGCGGCGCAGGTACGTCAGGTGGACCTGCGGGAGGTCATCGAACGCCTGGGGGGCGTCAGGGACCGCCAGGACGGCCATATGTGGCGACTCGACGGCGATCACATCAACATCACCGGCGAGAAGTTCTACAACCACGACCGGCAACGCGGCGGGGGCGGGGCCATCGACCTGGTGATGCACGCGACGGGCTACGACTTCAAACAGGCGGTGGGGTGGCTGCGCCACGAGCATAGCGCCGAGCTGGCCGTGGCCGCGGCGACGCACCACGGCGCGCGGGAGGCGCAGGAGATCGCCGCGCGGGAGGCGCGCCCGGCTTTCGTGCCGCCCCAAGAGGACCGCGCGCGGTGGAACCAGGTGCGCGACTACTTGACCGACGTGCGCGCGCTGCCGGAGCCCCTGGTCGACGAGTTGCACAAAGAGGGGACGCTCTACGCCGACGGCCGCGGGAACGCGGTCTTTCTGCGCCGGGACCACGCAGGCCACACGACCGGGGCCGTCCTGCGCGGCACGGAGCCGGGGAGCGACTACAAGGGGCTGGCCGCGGGGACGCGGCGCGACGCCGGCCATTTCAGCCACACGACGCCGGCGACGGGGGAGCGGCCGGGCTGGGACCAACGCCCGACACTGGTGATCGCCGAGTCGCCCATCGATGCGCTCTCGTGGCAGGCGGCCCGCGCGCCGGGATGCCTGGCGTCCGGTCCGCTCACGGTGGTCTCGACGGACGGGCTGGGGGCCTTGCCCTGGCGGGAGATCGTGTCCACGCAACAGGATCGCGGGGTGGTGCGCGTGGCGACGGACCACGACCGCGCCGGCGAGCGCCTGTGGCGGGAGGTGAGCGACCGCTATCCGTCCGAGGAGACCTATGGGCGGCTGGTGCGCGAGCGGCCGGCGCTCAAGGACTGGAACGATGACCTACGCTTCCCTGCCCAAGCCGCGGAGATACGGGAGCGCGAGCGGGCCGAGGCGCGCCGGCAGGAGGCGGAGCGGCGCGCCCAGGAGCGGGAGGCCTACAGGCAGCGTGAGCAGGAGCGGCAGCGCGACCGGGGCCGCGATCGCGGCGGTTGGGACCACGACCGTTAACAGGCCTTAGACTCGGCGGTCCCAACTATCACACACCACACAGGAGCGCAGAATGGACATAGTGACGCGTGACGCGGTACGGCAGGTTCTGTTGTCCTGGCAAGCAGGTCATCTCGCCGCCAACGATGTGCATCGCTGGGCCTCTGATCGCTACCCTGGTGGTGCTCCAAAAGACGATCTGGTCGTTGAGATCCTCGCTCGCCTCGACATGCTTGACCTGAACCTGATGACGCCCGATGACATTCCAGTGTTGGTACAAGCTCTCGATCTACCCAGAGCCAGGATGGCCGAAGCGATCAGCCTACTAGAACACTACGATACTGCCGTGGACATAGACACCAGGAAACGAGCCCTTGCTAGTGACCCATTCTACGCACGGTTTTGCACCTAGCCTGCTTGCCTAACGTCCGATACACCGGGCGTATCACGCTCTAGAATGACCTATATTGGGGCCAAAAAAGGCACAAAAAAAGAGCCTCGGCGCGGGGCCTGGCTCAAACTGACCCTTTCAGTATATCATCTCGTGGACTGGCTTGTCCAGGTCACACTCTGCTGACGCTGCACATAGTAACTAGCGTACCCCTCCAAACGGTGTGAAATAGCGTGGAGACGTGGCGCTGGTTACTAGCTATGTGCAGTAATGGGCGTGCGGCTGTACGCCGGGAGCGAAAAGCGGTACACTCGGAACAAGCTTTGTGGGGGTGTCCTGCAAAAGAGCAACGCCCCGTGTCATGTGCCGATTTCTTAGCGGGAATAGCACACGACGCGGAGCGTTACAAACCGACTGAGGTCTGCTATGAGTCTATCGAGTGTGCCCGCGTCCGTCAATCCCTCATCCGTCCGTCCCCTCGCGCAGGTGGCCAATCGCTACCCCCTCCCGGTCCTCGCCCACGGCTATACCCCCGCGCCCAACCTCGTGCGGCAGGCCTGGCCCGCGCTCGGCGCGACCTACGCCGCCTACTTCCTCTACGAAACGATCATCTCCTATC
>JAABUL010006187.1_pt1 | contig 14054 bp, 20 predicted proteins | sample 5559151 | NCBI WGS metagenome assembly JAABUL01 (sample SAMN10711876, study PRJNA513368) | rock metagenome | isolation source: Antarctica rocks | place: Antarctica: Victoria Land, Pudding Butte sud | reverse complement strand
ACAACGACCTCGTCGACGACCACAGCCTCGACTGAACGGCTATGCATCCACGTCGAACCTCTCCTCCTCCGCCTCATCCGACCGCCTGCCCCGCCAACACAACAACTTCACACCCGACCGAGAACCGGCCAATTACCCCTTACCTACCTCAGGACACGGTACACCCAGTCGCGGACTCTCCAGCTTCACGATCTCGCCCATGAGCAGTTCTAACCGTCCACGAAGTAGGAGTGCTGGAGAGGACAACTTCGATTTTTCCCTCACCCAGGGCGTATCCCGCCTGGATTGGGCGCCGGGGGACGAGAATGCTTCGGTTATACTTGAGACGGGTGGAGTGATACTGAGGAGGTTGAGGGATCTGAGTCGGCAGGAGATGGGGAAGGGGAAGAAGGTGGAGAGGAGGGATGAGCCTTGGGATTGTTTGATGCGGTTGGGGGATATGTTGAAAAAGTCGGAAGCCCTTCGACAGGGGATTGGAGTGGTGGAGGTCATCCAGACGTGAGTCACGGAAGCTTGTCACAGAAGGCTCACGAGACAGTTTGTTGCCTTACTTGGCGGATTCATCGACGACACGGCGACGAGCTGTGGGATTCAGGGTATTGCGACATGCGGTGAACCGGGAAGGATGGGGTCTCATGCTGAATGCAGGGATTGAATGGTTGATCATACGGTAAGATTATGTCACTCGCGCTTGAGAATGCGCTGATGAGACCCTCAGCTCCTTCATGCGCGATGTCAAAGCCATTCGCGAGCGAGAACAAGCTCTCCGCCTTCTTCGCGCCGTTATCGCTCTCCCACCACCACCTCGACCTATCCCTCTCAACCGCAGTTCGACCTCTCGTACTCGTCGCGCCTCTGCTTCGGGTCATTCTCGGCATCCCTCTGGCCACGGTCATGCCCGCAATCCTTCTGGCGGCGGACACCCGCGCAATCCTTCCAGTAAAGGACATTCTCGTACCACGCCAGACCCCGTCACAGTACTCCTCGATAAGCGAGTGCCTATCACCGACGGGCTCGTTCGCGCTATTGTCAGCGCCGCTGAGAACCCGGATGATCCGATGCGGATCGCGTGCATGGAGACACTCGTTGAGATCGGTGCGTCTACTTACTTATTCTGGGACTGGTCTCATGACGAAGTAGGTCTGCTCGACTTGCGATGCCTCGTTCTGTCGGATGCATTTCGGACGCTACTGCTTGCATTCAAGGATGGACCGCCGGAATTTACTCCATGTATAACCGGATTGCTGGTCTACCTCGCGAATCAGCCTTCTACTCGGCAGCACTTGCTCCCAGGATCGGATCTCGAAGTGAGTTCGCCTCGTCCCGCATTCGACCCCGGCTCATCGTGGTCTGGGAACGAAGACGGTACTCGTTGGCTTGACGGAAGAGTATGGCAAGCTGCCGTCTCGACAACAAGCTCGACAGGTGGAAACGCTTCAGAGCTGCGTGAGGAATGTTGGGTCGCTCCTCAGCTCTTGGTCCGGTAAAGTGCTCAACTTATTGGCGATGTCCGGCCTGACTGGATCGAAGGCTTGCTATACCTCTGCATGGACGATTATCGGGCGATCAAGTCATTGATCGGCTCACTTCATCTTCCCATCCCGGAAGTCAGGGTAATCTTGATCTTAAGAGAGACCGAGATCCAGCTGAAGCGGAATGCTAGGAGTCTGTGCTGGATCTCTTGTTCACTACACTTCGGATCAAGATGCCGTCGTGGATCAATGCTTTCCTGGACGGGAAGAGATTGACAGGTAAGCAGAGTTTCCGCTATTGGGGATTCTGGCTGACGGGTCAAAGTGTACAACCGAACGCAAGAAGCGACATTCCAGCTTCAAGACGGTGTGCCCGAGGACGAGGTGATCCAAAGTCTCAATCTGGTTGACCACTTCGTCGCTTTGCTCTTGGCTATATTCTTCGAGGCGGGACTTCTTGAGGTACGTCTATCCGGCTTTCATTGCCATTGTTGATGGTACATGCAGTCGCTTGTCGTGCTCATCGAGGAGAAAAGCGGCACTGTCAATCGGAAAGCTATACTGCTTCTCGGAGAGCTTCTGCAGATGGCAAATCGCATTTTGCCGATGCAATACGCTGCTCAGCTTCAGGTGAGTTCAAGGCTTTCCCCCACAGGTTGTGTCTTTCACGAGAAGCTGACATAAGACCTAGTCTTTGAGCCGCCTCTTCACCGGCGCCATGGAGTTTGCCAGCCCCGAGGAGCGACATACCGCCCTTTCAGCACTGTCCTTCATCGATAGTCTGAATAGAAACCAGACGAAGGCTTCGAAGCAGGCGACTCGGGATCGTTTATCGTTCGTGCTTTGATCATGTTGCAGGGTGTCGGCTGAGGGATTCAATCTATTTTTAGCATCAGCCCGAAGCAGGACTCGTTGCACCGAGGGCAACGCCAGGTTCAGCAGGTCAAGCTCCGACTCGGGTTGCAGGTGGAAGACAAGCAGTTTCAGCAGATGATCAATGACTCGGGGGTCAGCCGAATCTAGTGGAACGCTTCACCAGCTCACGGTCACTTTAGGTTCTGCTGGATCGCAGTCATACCCAGTGGAATTACGAGATCATCATGGACCTTGTCGAGGGACCGCTTCTCAATTCCAAGCGGCTAGACGAAGCGGTCAAAGCGACCAAATTCATCCGGAGGCTGTTCTCGTTCTTTCATCCCTTCAATAATCGATTCTCCAGCATCAAAAGGACCAGAGTGAGCTACTCATATGCATCATGAGCGGCGTTGACCTCCCCGTTTATAGCCGAATCATAGATGGGTTCGACTTGGCTGCGCTCTGGTTTCGATGATGCTCGTGAATGCGGAAGGCATTCGCTTCCTCACCGAGGACAGGCTACTTCCTCAAATCCTCGAATGCTTCAGTGAGCTCGACCATGTAAGCCTCAATCTTGATCGCGCTGCAGCGATGCTGATCCTTCGTTAGTTTTCTGATACGCCGTCAATGCAGCCCGTTCTGTCGCGGGATCGAGTCGAGAATTCCCTTTCGTACGGATATTTCGAGATGATAGGCACACTCAGCAGACATCACGAGGGTGTCAAGTGGGTCTGCGTCTGGAGCACGGTGAACGATCGCCTGACAAATACTCAGGCTGCTGGAGAAGTTCAAGTTCTTCACATGTTTCTACCGCTTGAGCGAGCAGCGGAGTCGGGACGACATCACCCGCATCATCATCGAGTGCTTCGATTATACAAGGTGAGTACATGAGACCGAGCGCAGCGAAACTGAGACCGGCTCAGAGATGCGCATCCACGTATCGTCCTATCGAAAGCCCTGACTTTGGCATATATGGTGCGGCCGTCCCCTCTGGTCATCTGATGGAGCTGACTTTCCGCAGGAAACCCGCCTGTTCGCGACGCACCACCTCGGCCGACTCCTCCACGAGACCCCTAAGCTCATGGACTGGGCTCTTCAGCTCATGATCACCCAGCTGTACGATACTACGATGGAAGTATGCGATGTGGCGGTAATGTATCTTGAGAAGGTCTGCACAGACCCGGCAAGTCTTGAGAAGGTGGTCCAGTTGCGGCCGACTCTGGAGCATCTTGGAGAAGTAGGATATCCGCTATTCATGCGGTATGCTCAATCACATCGGACCCTCATCCAAATGGCTAACATAGCGACAGCTTTGTGTCGACATCAGTCGGTTTCCGATACCTTGACCAGGCGAAGTACGTTGAGCGTGAGCTCGACACCTGGCTCTCTGTACGTGACGAAGCGGTTTTGTCGAGAGTGAGCTCACTGTCCGAAGGAGCGGAACCTACTCTACGTGATCGAAACGGAGACCTTCGTCTCCCGGACCTTGCGGCCATTCACAAGCGGCAACGTTGAGGACTATTGGTGAGTCGGCACAGGTATCGTTCAGTTGAGGTTCGTTGATTCCGGAGAAGGACATACGAGGGCACCGCTCCGACCCACTTCTTCGGCGAATTAACCAAGACGCCGGAAGGCTGTCAGCTGCTGAAGGAACGAGGGCTCGTAGCGAAGTTTGCGGAGATCGTCCGGCTACATGGGATGGAGGCAAATGACCAAGCTGTGTTTACAAATGTCAAGAGCGTCCTTTGGGCTCTCGTCAGTTTCTTGCTATCGTATGCGGATCAAGATTGACTACGAGGCAGGGTAATATAGGCTCCACGGAAGGAGGACTGCCATTCCTTGAAAACGAGGAGATTATTGAGGTCATCATCGAGATCGCGGAGCATTCCCCCGTCTTGACCATGAGAGGGTGAGTCCTACTAAATATAGTCTGGTCAACATGCTGAAAACTCCTCGGGTCCAGGACATGCTTCTTCGTCATCGGCCTCATCTCGTCCACCGGTATCGGCGCGGAGATCCTGGAAGAGTATGGGTGGATCGCGACGCGGACACCCCTGGGCAACACTACTGGCTTATGCTTACCAAGAGACATAGCCCGTTTCGCCTATGTAAGTTGACAATTGACAAAACGACCTCCTCAGCCTGGCTGCGCTGATCATCGACATAGATGGAGCCATGGACGAGACCCGAGATGCTTTTGTCGAAGCCAGCTCTGCCGAGACTTACCGGACTCGAGGCGGAGATCATGACCTCGATAGCCAATCTCAGTAATTACGTCCTCGCCGCCGGCGCCATGAACAATCTGAAGCGGTACATTCCCCTTTCATTGATAGCAGCCCGGAAATCAAGCTGACGCACGAGATCATAGAACCCGTGCTCGTCATCCTCGGTACTTCTCCTCCGCCACCTTGGTACACCGTGCCATCCGCATGATCTCGACGAACCATTATCAATCTCCAGTCCGGCGTTTCATCCTCGACCTCTTCGATATCTCCCTCGAGCCCGATACACTGGTACAGCTACGGCACCTCGAACTAGCATCGTACTCTACCCCTCGGATCATGCAGAATCCCGATGGGGAAGAGCATGAGGCGAGGAGAAGGTCTGCATCGTCGCCTGGACCCGAGCCACCTGGACGGATGACGAGGACGAGGGGGTTGACGGTGTCGGAGATGGGACCGAATATGGCGTATCTCAACGGGGGTCATGCGCCAAGAGAGAGGATCCATGGGTTTGGCTTGGCTGCCAGGGGCTGACCGCAGGGCATACCATGCACGCATGTCGTTGTTTCGCTCAACCAAATCAGCAGAGAAGGGACAAGTACTTCTAGGTCCTCTATGATGTGCAAGCCTTCGCTGGGGGCGCAATTGGTCCCCTGTAAAGATCGATGCGGAACCTCCGCGGCGTGATGCGTCATATCCGAGGGCATAGCATTTGAGAAGCAAGCAAGCGAGCAAATATATGTGATAGTAAAACAGCTACAAGAGGTCCTTTCGCAGCATACCATCAGATACCTTGCACCGCACCTACGAGCAAGACATCGGCTCGCTTTGCGCTGCAAAACACACATCAGCGCGGAGACCTCGCGATGCAGCATTGAAGTCACTGTCAAAAGCCACATCCTCATCATTACACACAAAGCTCCCCAGCTGGTACTCATTCTCAATCTCCTCCCCATCCCCCTCATCATCCGAGATCAGCACTGGCCTCCTCGCCTTCGCCAAGAATGCATCCCGATCAACCCGCTGTTTGAAGGCGAGCCCGGCTTTCGGAGCAGCTTGAGTCGACAATCCGGCAAGGTATATCGCTCGTTGATTGTAGCCTTTCGGAGCTTGAGTCGGCTTGAAATTGTTGGCAAAGACTCGGTCGGAGTCAAATTCTGCGTCGGAGGAAGGCTCGTCTGCGGATTCGGAGCCAGAAACTTCTACGTCCAGGTCGAGCTGTCGATCAGTCAGCGAGATGGACCAACTTTGCCGGGAGAAAGCGCACAAATTCCTTGACTTGTGCTGCAGGAGCTCTCTTCCTTACTCGACGGCGCACGGATCGCGCCGCAAAAGGCGATGAGCTGTCCTCGACATGTCTGCGGCGAGGCCGATCAGGTTGAAGAATGGGTGAATCGGCGGTTGCAGATGGCTTTTCAGCTGAAGAAAGGACTATCGCTCGCGGTCGCCGAATAGGCCGGCGGATGGGGAGTTGTGTAGGAGTTGTGTTTGTGGCCGGTGAAGATAGGTGTACAGGTACATAAGGTGGAGGCATGGCTTCAGTCGACTTGGCATGATTGATCGCCAATTTCGGTCGGGCGAGACCGATCTGTCGTACTCTTGGGGCGGACGAGCTTTCGGTTGCGGGAGTGGATCTCACCGGGACCTCGTCGTCCTCCCAGCTCATATCGACCGGTGCGATCTGGCTGAAACCGACCGCCGCTGCAGTCCGTGGTGTAAGTCTGGAAGGAGAGATCATAGTGATCGCTTTTCTCTTGAGGGGCTCTTCGGTGCTTGGCGGAAGCGGGGAATGAGTTACCACTAGATTCGGACTTGGCGGTGAGCTTGGTGGAGTGATGAGACCGCTAGGTTCACGCCGTCGAACAGGTCCCTCGGTGTTGAAGAAGTCCAGAGCACTCCGGTTGAATGCTTCCTTCTCTTCCTTCTCTTCCTTCTCTTCCTTCTCTTCCTTCTCCTCTCGGACTTGCCTCTCCTCTTCGGTCTCAGCGGCAGCTTGGGTGGCTTCGATCGATTTAGGTTTCTTCTTGGTCGGGCCCTTGGCTTTGACAGATCGAGACACCGCTTTCCGGACCTTCTTCGACGAGTTCTTCCCCTTGCTGGGATCCCTGTAGAGCAGCTCGAGATCCTCTTCCACCTTTTCCTCATCCTCGTCTTCGGACTCGACAGGCGGTCGTTCCCGCTTCTTGCCCTTGCAACCCGAACCAATTGATTTCCCAGCGCTTCGCAAAAGATCTCCGACCGATTTGAAGCCATCCTGCGCGCCATCCGGGATCTCATGTCCCCGCTGCTTCTTGGTCGCCGACACAGTCTCGGACCGCTCGTGAGCAGCCGATACTCGTCGCTTAGGTTTCTGATCTTCCGGATCCCAGGCATCGACTGTCATTTCCTGCTCGACACACTGAGGCTTCTTGCCGAGCGGGATAAGTGGCTCGACGTCCTCAAATAGCTCAAGATTCCGAGAATGCAAGATCTCTTCCTGGATTTCGCGGTGGATTTGCTGAGCTGTGTCCCAATTCGCGTCCTCTCGACCTTCAGACATGAGGACGTGAACCTTGCCGTCACGCTTCCGCCCCGTCCGTCCCACCCGTTGGAGCTACAGCTTGATCAGACCGCATCTTAAGACGAAACGAATACGTACAAGCTTGATGGATTGCTTGGGCATGTCGTAGATGACCACGAAATCGACTTCGCCAATGTCCAGACCTTCTTCTCCTATCGAGGTGGAGACGAGGATGTTATATTTGCCATCCTTGAAGTCGCTGATAGTCTATCGCTCTTCTCAGATTATGTTTCGTTCCGCCCCGAAGACAGCTCACTCTTTTCTGCTCCTTCTGGTTGAACCCCTTGTCCTCCTCCTGCTTGCCCTGAGACTGTCCCACGAACTTGGTTGCCTTCAGCAAACCGGGATGATCGTTGAGCATGTCCTTTTGGAACGTCATCCGCGGGAATTTCAGATGCGTCACAAAGGGCACTTACTACGATCTCGAGGACGCAAGCGCGGAACGAGCAGAAGACCATCGCCCTGGTATCATTCTTGATTCCGTGAACCCGCTCATCCTCCGCAGCCTTAAAAAAATGCTCCGACAGCTATCGGTCTAGCCTCAGGGTCCCGTTTGGACATGCTGTGAAGAAGTACGTACCAGCTCAAGCGTTTTGTTCATCTTCGGATGCCGGTCCGCCTTAGTTTTCCCCGCTTTCCCGATCCGGATACAGTTCATCTCCGCCTCGACGTCTCGGAGGAGCTTCTGAAACTCGTAATTGTTCCGCATCGCATTGGCTCCGCCTTTCGTCCCGAACTTCTTGCCGGCGGGAGTACTGCCGCCGGAGATCTCGCAGAGTGTAGTGTGAAACATGCCTATGGAGAACTCAAGCTGATCCAGCGCGTCATTTGAGGTCAACGAAGGTCATATCATACTGACAAGATGTCCCATCGCTCGGGCCATACGCTCCAGTGCTTGCAGAGAGCCGAAACACCATTTGAGCCCGGAGTTGTGATCTCGAGCGATCTCCATTCGTTTCGCAGTGAGTCGGAAGGGCCTGAGCCGTTTGATATCCAGATCTCGATCGTTGAGAATATCCTTCTCGACAAGCTTAACCACATAAGGCTATGCTTATTCCGTCAGATCGGGATGAGGTCGGACACGGAAGTAGCCGACCTTCATTAGGACAGCCCACCGATCTCGAAAGCCTTCGACGACTGGCCCCATGGGGACAGAGTGTCTTTCTGTGCGCTGGAAGCGGTTTTAGCGTCTTGTTCCACTAACCTGGGCTAACTGCACCGACCTTTTCATTCATATACTTCCTGATTTCCGGAGCCTCCGCCTCCCGAATCTCGATCCGACTGATATGTAAAGCATCCACGACCGCCTGAACGCCGGGTACATCGGCGCCAGGCGTAGCGGTAAGGGCAAGAACTCGGAAATATGGGTGATGTGCAGTAAGGTATGCTAAGATAGTAGTGTATGCGTAAGATCCCGAGGCTTTGTGGGCTTCGTCTGTGACGGAAGGGTCGGGTATTAGCGTGGAATGTGCAGCGTCCAGCAAAGATGACCCACCAAAAACTGCCAAGACAATATCACGGGGATCAACGGAGCCCTTCTTCAAGTCGTTATCAAGCGTCTGCGGCGTGCAGTAGAAGACTCTGCGTTCGTCCCACTAAGGGGAGATTACGGCCATCAGGGTCGCACAAATCACGGAGAGCCACCATGAGATCGGTCTGTAGCTTGAAGTACGATACTGACCAGTCTCGCCCTCTCCTTCGCACTGACGCTTTGCCCCGTCATCACCGCCGCATCTTTGCTCGGGATGCCGCAAGTCATCTGGCACGCCTCGATCTGCTGATTGACGAGCGGTTTCGTCGGTGCGAGAAAGACGATCTTGCCGGTCGGGAACCACCGATAATCTGGGGGAAGTAAGCCTATCACTTTTGTCAGAGGTGGAACAAGGGTACGCGCAGTTGAGCATGACGACTCCAGCTACGAAGGTCTTGCCCAATCCTGTAGGCAGAGCAACTAGGCAGTTGTCCGCAAAACATGCTCGCACGATCTCGTATTGGTAATCCCGCTTAGGCCGGTTGGTAGGATACAGGTACGTGCCGATGGTCGCAGAGTTTGGGACATGCCGTTGAGGCTCATAAGGAGTATCTGAACTTCGTCAGCCGGGACTTTCACAACAGGTATTCTGCCTCGAATCCGATCATCCAGACTTACTCGGATCCACGAACGGCTTAGGATATGGAGCCAAAGCTTCGCCCCAATCCTCCTCCTCCTCGATGTTTTCCTCATCGTCATCGCCATCGAAACCTCGACCCTTCGCCTTCGGTCTGCCTTTATCTTTCGCTATAGCCTTCTCAGCGCCAATGCGTCGTCCACTCTCAGCAAATGCGGTCCGATCCCATCGTTTTCCCTTTGTCGACTGCTTCTCCCGTCGGAAGTCGAGGTGAGTCTGAAGGAAGCTCTCGTTCCCACTCGACGTCCGGCCAAGATTTGAGGAAGGGATGGTCTTCGACGGCGGGCGAGACGCAAGCGAGTCGAGCGCGGCAAACGATTCGGCGGGGATGGGGAGATCGTCGTAGTCGTCCGACGAGGGGGGTGGATGTATACGGGACTTTGCGATAGGAGGACGAGATGGTCCAGCCGTTGGATTTGCACGGAAGTTCTGCCCTGTTGAGGAACTGCGCTGAGGTCCGGTCGAGACATTCGAGTTCCCAGCAGTTTGAAGCGAGAGTGTGTGGGTGATAGCCGAATGAGCAGGTCTGGACGGGTCTGCGCACCTGCTAGAAGCCTTTGCCGCGATGTTGTCGACTTCTCGAAGGAAAGAGTCGTCGACGATGAAGGAGTCGTCGAAGTCATCGGACATATCAATGCAGCCGAAAGGAGTCTTCCGAGAAGGCAGTCGCGATGAATAGTGCAAGACGGGAAAGTGAAGAAGAGGCGAAAGAGCAAAAAGGGTGACAAAAGAGGCTGAAAGAGCCCTATCGAAGCGTAATCATCCTGAGTCCCGGCAACGGCAGACAGGGATATATGGTGGACAAGCAGAGACCAAAATGTGTGAATGAGACCGGGAAGCGCTTGACAATCAGGTGTCCCTGAACCACGTGAGTTGTTTCGGGAAATCCCGACGGAAACTTACCGAAATCTCCGGTCAAAGCATAACTTACAGATCTTCGGAAGAAGTCGAGAAGCGACGACCAGAAGGGACGATCCGACTGCCAACGCCGATCATGGCAAAATCCGAGACGATTGTCGAGGCCACGGAGCAGGAATACGATTGTGAGCTGGATTATGGTACTTGATTTGGAGCTACTGTCCACTGAGACATGGCCTCTAGTCTTCTTCTATGGTACATTGTGTTTTCCGGCAATTCTCGAACGAGTCCTGGGACGTATATGCGAAGATCTGACCTTTCAAGATGGGTTGCTCCCTGTGAGCTACCTCTTGATTAGGTTCAGAAGCTCGCCCATGCTGAAATATGCAGAATTATACACGACATTGCGTCATAGGGGAGGACTATCCGGCTGTCATCAACCGTGACCAGACCAACAGACTAGCCTCCAGGAGCGAGTCAGTCGCTTCTCCTTGCTCCTGAGAATCCCATTGAAACGGCATTCTTAGGGTATTGCTCGCTGAGGATGTCAATACCCGAGGTACGCTGGTCAGGGGTTTGCAGCATTCCGACGTCCATGCAATCGACGTCTTTGAAGGAACTGTACGTCCCGTCCATTTCCACCGACCATCCTGAAGCCGCTGATACCTTTGCTGAGGAATATTCGAGAAAACGTTTGCCAATTCAGAGCCTGACATCTCCCGCTCGGATATCCTACCTTCCTACCGCCCTGAAGAGCCCAACCGAACGCGAATCGATGGACAATCTCGAGGCGGAGAGGCAGGTCACGTCGATGAAATGTAGTAGCAGCGCGGACAAGGAAAAGGCCGCGCACGTGGATGCGATGGAAGGTCGGGTTGAAGTGCGAATCGTCGAGGCCTGGGTGTATGTCTGGCTCGATGATATCGATAAGCTCGACCCGAATATCTGGAGGTGAGCCAGTCTCTCTTGTTCGGATTGAATGCTGAGGAGCGGCAGTTTCGAGGACTTTATGAAAGACAAAGCGTCAGCATGGATGGGATCCGAAACAGGAGAGTATGACGAGGTCGACCAGCATCGAGCCTTACAAACGCAGCCAGGCATGAAGCAGGCTCGGACGGATTCGCCCCGAGATGATGACAGGGGGGATGGAGCTGAAAGCAAGATCAAAGGGAAGGTCATGAAGGGGTTCCCCGACTTTGGGCACCATATGCACCGATATTGGAAGTTCGATAAGAAGTGTGCGTCTTCTTGGCTCCACACTGGTCCTCACTAACGCCAATTAGATATCGGCCTGAATCACGGTCAGATCTTACACTACTCTAACGGAGTCTAGCTCAAATTGAACAGGCAGCTACGGCTCGGGCCCTCGACCAGTCCACGAAGCGGCTCGTAAGCTCACCGATGAGATCGAATCCTGCCCCGACCGATTCATGCGAAGAACATACCTACCAATGCTCAAAGACGTGCGAAAAACGACAGCTTCGCTCATTGGAGCGGCATTCGAAGAAGTCGTCTTTGTGCCCAATGCGACACACGCGATCAATACCATCACTGGCAATATCGCCTGGGCGGACGGCGATGTCATCGTAATCTGTCAGCTCGTCCCGTCACATCCCTTATCAAGAGCTGAAATACAGGCAAGACTCAACCACCTACGGCGCAATAGCCCAAACCGTGAAATGCATATGCGATCGCCATTCAGGTGTCTCCATGGAGGTGGTCAACATCAACTTTCCCTGCCCGAGATCTCTCGTCGTCGAGAAGACAGAGGCGGTGCTTAAAAAGTACAACGAGCCGGCGGTACCGAGTTATACGGGAGAGAGCAAGCCGACTGGAAAGGGGGATAAGAGGGTGAAGATGGTAGTACTTGATGCCATCGCCTCGAATCCCGGGTCAGTGTACCGAGACTCATCGTGCGAAGAAGAAAATGCTCACGCAATGTCCCGCTAGGATCCTGTATCCTTGGGAGGAGATTGTGAAGCTGTGCAAGAAGTATGGAGCTCTGAGCTTAGTCGATGCGGCGCATGCGATCGGTCAAATCCTGACGGACGTCAAGAAGGCCGACTGCGATTTCTGGGTAGCGGTGAGTCCCTCCAACGCCAAAACTATGACTAATCCGCTAACAAACAACTGGTAGAATTGCCATAAATGGCTATATGGGTGAGGCGGTCCACTATGCAACATCCCTCAGGTTGACGATTCCAGGCTGCGGAGCGCTGCGGTCATGTATGTTCCGTTGAAGTATGTCTACCTCGCATCGTCCCCTTGAGCTGGGCTGACATGAGTGGTGTAGGAATCAACATCTCATACGCTCGCCTTTCCCTACTGGAGCGTGGTACGAATCGACTCGCTACCCAACAGAAGGAATCAACCGTCCGTGGTCCTTCCAAGACCAGGTACGTCCTCGGATGCCATCGAAATCGCGACTGATGCGTAGCAGTACGAATGGAACGGCACGCAAGATTGGGCGCCCTACTTGACTGTGGCCGATGCTCTCAAATTCCGTGAATCCATAGGCGGAGAGGACCGGATCATGCGGTATTGCCATACTCTCGCAGTCCAGTTCGTCATTTGCCACCAGTGGGATGTCGGACTGATGGTGGCATCAGAGGCGGAAAAAGATTGGCAAAGAAATGGGGTACACCGGTCATGGACAACAAGGAGAATGATCTTACTGCCGCTATGGTACATCATTCCGTCCCAGAGAACAACCAGGTTCTGAAACGGTGATAGGTCAATGTCGCTTTACCTGATGTGCCCGAGCCTGATAACCTCGAGGAACAGTTCAGGCAGTTGACATATTTCGAGAATGGCTTGTTGGCGCGGAATTGCTTTGCTCCGCCTGTACGCGCCCATCTTCACTCATTAGTAATACTGGGATGCTGGGACTGATTGACGTGGACTGGATGAGCAGTATCGGCATGCCGGTAGATGGTGGGCGCGCTTCTCTGCCCAGGTCTGGAACGAGGTGCGTCAAATCGTCACCGAGGGGAACGATAATTGGGCTGACGTGGATGGATTAGTTGGAAGATTTCGACTATCTCGGAGACGCATTTTCGGAGATCTGCGAGGGTGTCCGGTTGGTTCTTCTCAAGTTGCGAGAGATAGGCCGCTGAGGCAAGAGATCGCTGTCAGAAAAGGGAAACATAATCAGGTAGACGTAAATGGTACGGAAACGGTGCATCGAGCGAAGGACATGCCGACGCAGGACGAATAAGCATCAAATAGGCAATCGAGGGTTAGAAGGAACGGTACATTCGGAACCTCCTGTCTTTTGCTCGAACTTGAAATGCATATAGACATATGTTGGCTACTTGGTATGGTGGATCCGGAGCTTGCCGGGGATGTAGACGTAGTTGCTCGCTGCGGCGATCAGCACGGTTACATGCATCAGTGCAACACAGAATTCGACTTACCATAGTTTTTGGGTGGGATCTTGGGCTCTTTCGGCTCCTGAACCATGTAATCCCACCCTTGCTTCTCGGCCTGAAGAGCGTGTCAGCTGAAAGCCAGATTAGAGGACACGGCGATGGTACACAGCGGGGAGAGCCCGGTCGACTATTTCGTGCGAGACAGGGAGAGGCTTCTCGAAGAGCTGCCGCGCCCTCCCCGCCAAAAATGCACCATGAATATAGAGCTCGCCCACGCACAAACGCCACCGCATCCTCCCTCGTCCTGAACGCCAAAACCGTCCCCTGCATATAATCCGCACTACTTGCCCAACCCATCAAGTCATTCTCCCATCGTCCAGCGCCCGGCAACACGTCCCAGTCGATGAGCCATCGTTTGGTCTTTCCTTTGCCGGATTGCATGGTCGTTTTTGTCGGTCTGTAGATGCGGACTTGGCGGTGGAGGAGCTCGTCTGGGCGAGATCAGCGAGTAGGCTCCGGGGACACGAGGGGCGGGAGGGAAGAGGGAG